>Ga0070741_10015347_pt1 | contig 12997 bp, 10 predicted proteins | sample Coa_R1_4_FD_66440 | JGI IMG/M metagenome (GOLD analysis project Ga0070741, IMG submission 66440) | Surface soil microbial communities from Centralia Pennsylvania, which are recovering from an underground coalmine fire - Coalmine... | ecosystem: Environmental > Terrestrial > Soil > Unclassified ...
TACGGAGCTCCGCAGTATCGGTCTGGCTAGCGATGTACTGCGCAAGCGTCGTGTTGGGAGCCGGGCATAACCCTGTCGAGTTCGCCGCACACCCGGGGAACCAGCTCACGGCTGCATAGCGCCCGCCTTCGCCGGCGAGGTGCGTCATGTCCACCCAGTAGGCGAACCCCTTGCCGAGCTCGATCAGGCCGAACACGAGCGCCAGGAACACCGGTAGGACGAGGATCAGCTCCGTCGCTGCCTGGCCGCGCTCGCCTCTGAGCCCCCTCGATCGCCTCACCGTGTACCACCGCCCTCGTCTCTTCTCACCGTTCAAGCCGTCCCCCTCCCCGAAGCGGCTCGTCCAAGCTCCGCAGTATGCCGGAGCCGGATGACGGGGCAAGTTCCGCATCCCCTGGTCCTGTCCCCCTCGATCGTCTCCTCCGGCCCTACTGTCACGCGCCGGGCCGGCGAGGGGGTGCCGGCCGGCGCGTGACGTGCTCCTCGCGTGCGAGGAACGCTTGCTTCGTGCTACGGCAGCTGCGAGCTGATCTTGTCCGTGATCAGGCTGAAGATCGAGCCGAGCTGGTTGCGGAAGAAGATGATCGCGACGAACAGGCCGAGCGCGATCAGCGCAACGAGCGTCACGTACTCGACGAGGCCCTGGCCCTCCTCGCGCTCGCGCACATCGGCAAGTGCGCTGTGCAGGCGAACCGCGAGCGCGGTGAAGAACTCTGCCATCTGGTTTCCCTCCCTCTCCTCGCCCACTCCGGTGGGCTGATTGACTCGCTTCCCGCCCTCGGCGGTCGCGCTCACAGCGTGTGATCGACTGGCGCCTTCGACAACTGGCCGATGGGGCAGTTCTCGCAGGACCGCTGCTCGGACCTGACCTGCTCTCGAGACGCAGGCGTGCCGGGCAATGCCCGGCACGCCTGACTCCACCTCTGCTGCGACTACGGCAGCTGCGAGCTGATCTTGTCCGTGATCAGGCTGAAGATCGAGCCGAGCTGGTCGCGGAAGAAGATGATCGCGACAAACAGGCCGAGCGCGATCAGGGCGATCAGCGTGACGTACTCGACGAGGCCCTGACCCTCTTCGCGCTCACGCACGTCGTACAGAGCGTTGTCGAGCCGGGCGAGCAGCGCCACCACGAAGTGCTGCATGGACGTCTCCCTCCCTCGCGTTGGAAGCCCCCCATGGACTTCCGCCTTGCGTCGTCCGCAACTCGCGCCACGGCGACTCCTTCAGCGTGTGGGGTACGCGCGGCTGGGGCAACTGGCCCAAGGACTAGCTCGAACTAGACCAGTAAACGTCGGCGTCCTTGTGCGAGCTGCACCAAGATGTGAAACCGCACGGCATTCTTCGGGGAGGTTCGACGTGCGCACCATCAAGCACCCGGAGGCGCTCGTTTGCCCTTCGGCGACCACGAGGACGAGGACACCGCGCATGCGCGAAGACGGAAGCTGACCGAATGACCAACTCCGCCATTGCAATCCGCGTCACCGGGCGAACCTGGACGAGGCGGCGGCTGAACGCTCTCCGGGTGGCCACGCAAGTCGCGGGGTTGGGCTTGGGTCCGGTGATGCTGTACCTGACCGTGCTCTGGGTCGCGCAGAGCCGGGGTGTCATCGCGGTCGACTTCCGACACGCGTACCTGCCCGCGGCCCACGACGTCCTGCACGGTCGATCGCCGTACCCATCGCTCGACGACCCGACGGTGGCGGCGGGTGCTGCGTACGTGTATCCCGCGCCGTTGGCTCTCGCCTCGATGCCGTTCCTCGCGGTCTCGCCGGGCATCGCTGCCTGGGCGGTGACTCTCTTGCTGCTGGCGCTCGTGCCGGTCACGCTCTTGGTGCTCCAGGTGCGTGACTGGCGTTGCTACGGGGCGGCTCTCCTCTGGGGATCCGTTGGATCGGCGATCCAGACGGCCAACGTCTCGATCCCGTTCGCGCTCGTCCTCGCACTCGCTTGGCGGTACCGCCATCGGTACGCGGGCATCGCGACCGGGTTAGCGACCGCGCTCAAGATCTTCACGTGGCCGTTGCTCGTGTGGCTGCTCGCGACGCGGCGCTACCGACAGGCGCTCGCAGCAGGGGTGGCAGCTCTTGCCATCGTGGTCGCAGCGTGGGCGGTTGTCGGTTTCGACACGTTTCCGCACTACGTTTCGCTCGTCCACCGCGTGAACGACCTCGAGGCGTCCGATGCGTACTCGGTGTACGGCCTCCTCACCGAACTCGGTGCGCCGGCTGTGATCGGCAAGGCGGTATGGCTGCTGGTCGGGTTAGCCGCACTCGCGGGCTGCGTGCTGTTCGGCCGTCTCGACAACGACCGCACGTCGTTCGCCTTTGCCGTCGCGGCAGCGTTGGTGCTTTCGCCCATCGTATGGCTGCACTACTTCACGCTCTTGCTCGTCCCGCTCGCGGTCGTTCGCCCCCGGTTCGGGCTAGCGTGGTTGCTTCCCGTGCTGCTGTGGACGGCACCGGCCGACGCCAACCATCGGTCGCCGTGGCAGACCGGATTGACCCTCGCGGTCGTAATGGCGCTCGTCGCAGCGGCGACGCTGCCGAAGACTTCTTCGCGACGGCGCCCTCTGGGCGTGCTTCGGCGCGCATGACGCCACGCGCGCTGAGCCACGGGCTGCACGAGCAGCCCGTCGCCGAGCGGTCTGGTCCCGGAGCGACGACCCGTGTACGGGAGCTTGCCGTCAGCGAGTGGCCGTGCGTGGTGGCGGTCTGCTGGTTTGCCGCGGTGCTCTTGCTCGTCGCGCCTGCACTGATCACGCAAGACACCTGGCTCACGCTCGTCTCCGGGCGCGAGATCGGGCGAATCGGTCTGCCGCACGTCGAAACGCTCACCGTGTCCGCACGGGGAGCCGACTGGGTCGACCAGCAGTGGCTCGCCCAGGTCGTCTACTACGGCGCATGGCGCGTTGGAGGCCTCACCACGGTGTTTGCGCTGCACGTGGGCCTCGTCGTCGCGGCGATCGGAGCGATCATAGTGGCGGCTCGCCGTCGCGGCGGGTCGGCACGCACGGTGGGCGTGCTCGTTCCGGCATTGCTCTTGGCTGCGCCATCATCCTGGAGCCTTCGCGCGCAGACCCTTGCTGTCGTCCTCTTCGCAGCGCTGCTGGCTCTGCTCGTGGAACACCGTAGCGCCGCCCGGCCTCGCGTCGTGTCAACGCTGGGCATCCTCGTGCTGTGGGCAAACGTGCACGGCTCCGTGCTGGTCGGCGTCGTGGCCGTGGTCGTATACGCCGCTTCGATGCTTGCGAAGAGGAGGTCGCCGCGCTGGCCCGCAACAGCCCTTCTCGTGGGCGCGCCCGCCGCCGTGCTCGCGTCGCCCTATGCCGCATCTCTGCCGTCGTACTACCACCTGATGCTGGTGGACCCGCCGTTCGGTCGCCTTGTGCTCGAGTGGCAACGAACGGGAGTCGAAGCGCGCACCGCGCTCTTCTGGCTGGCGCTTGCCGCGACAGCTGCCATCATCGCGCTGCGCCCGCGGCTGTTCCCAGCGCACGAGGCAACTCTGCTAGTCCTGCTCGCCCTGCTCAGCGTCGTCGCGGTGCGGAACGTCGTCTGGTTCGTCCTCGCGGCTGCCGTCTTCTTGCCGCAGGCCGTTGACTCGGTGGCTCCCCGACGGTGGTCGGCTCGGCAGGTTGCAGCGACGCCCCGGATCGGAGTCGTAGCGACAGCTTCCGTCGTCGCTCTCGCGATCGTCTCGCTCGCGACACTGAACACTCGGGTCGCCTCCACCTGGCCCGACGCCGCGATCCGAACGGTCGACCGAGCCGCGTCTGCCGACTCCCGTGCGACCGTGTACGCGAACGAACGCCTAGCCGACTGGCTGCTATGGCGCCTTCCCAGCCTGCGAGGGCGGCTCCTGTTCGACGCGCGCCTCGAGCTGCTCGCGCGCGGCCAGATCGACCGCATCGTCTCCTTTCAGAGCGGCAGCGAGCCATGGCGCCTGCCTCCAGCTCGAGCCCGTGTCGTCGTTCTGGGCCCGGAGAACCGAGACGCAATTGAGAACCTGGTCTCACGCCATGGATACCGGCTAGCAGCTGCCGACGACAGAGCCGTCGTCGTGATCAGACCAGCGGTCACGCCGGCCTAGCAGCAGCATGTGCGAGCATCGGGGTCAATGACACAGCCGCACGCGTCGCAGCACGAGGAAGCAACGCCTGGACGGCGGCAGCCGACCGAACCGCCGCCGAGCCGCTGGCGGACCGAGGGCATCCACCGTCGCAAGCAGCCGTCCCCGGAGTGGGAACGGCGGAGGCGCGCGGCGTCGTGGGTGCTGATGATCACGCTCCTGATCGCCAACGTGCTCGTCGTGAACATCCTGCTGCGTGGCCCCGAGACGCGCGTCACGATTCCGTACGACGTCTTCGTGACTCAGCTGGATCGCGCGAACGTGCGAGACGTGCAGACGCGCGGGGACACGATCCAGGGCCACCTCAAGCGCGCCATTCACCAGTCGGCCCCCAAGGGGGGCACCCGCTCCGTCGTTCAGTTTCAGACCCAGCGGCCGACCTTCGCCAAAGACGACCTGCTCGGGAAACTCCTCGCGAAGGGGGTCACCGTCAACGCCGAGCCGGCTACCCTGCCGCGCTCCTTCATCGAGAGCCTCATCCTGAGCATTGCACCATGGCTCATCCTCATCGGCGCGTACGTGCTCATTGTCCGCAAGCTCGGCTCGCGCCTCGGGCTCGGGCTCGGCCGCTCGAAGGCGCGGCTCTACGATCCGGAGACGGGGCCGCGTGTCACGTTTGCCGACGTCGCGGGCATCGACGAGGTCGAGGCCGAGCTGCGTGAGATCGTCGACATGCTCAAGTCTCCCGAGCGATACCGTCGCCTCGGCGCCTCGATTCCGAAGGGCGTCTTGCTCGAAGGCATGCCGGGGACGGGCAAGACGCTGCTTGCACGCGCAGTCGCCGGGGAGGCGGACGTACCGTTCTTCTCGGCGTCGGCGTCCGAGTTCATCGAGATGGTGGTCGGAGTCGGTGCGAGCCGCGTGCGCGACCTGTTCGCGGAGGCCCGCAAGCGTGCGCCGGCGATCGTCTTCATCGACGAGATCGACGCCGTCGGCCGGAAGCGGGGCACCTCGGTGGGAGGCGGTGGCCTGGACGAGCGCGAGCAGACCTTGAACCAGATCCTCACCGAGATGGACGGCTTCACCGGCCGCGAGGGCGTGGTCGTGCTCGGGGCGACCAACCGCATCGACGTGCTCGATCCCGCGCTCCTGCGCCCAGGGCGCTTCGATCGCCGGGTCACCGTGAGCGCACCCGACCAACGGGGTCGCGAGGCGATCTTGCGCGTCCATACTCGAGACGTGCCGCTTGCCGACGACGTCGACCTGGCGGCGATCGCGGCGTCCACGCCGGGGATGGTCGGCGCTGATCTCGAAAACCTCGTCAACGAGGCCGCGCTCGTCGCCGCCCGGCGGCAGCACGCGGTTGTGGAGACGCCGGACTTCAGCGATGCCCTCGAGAAGGTCGTCCTCGGAGCGGCGCGCCACATCGTGATGCCGCAACGCGAGCGCGAGCGAACGGCGTACCACGAAGCGGGGCACGCGATCCTCGGCATGGTCATTCCAGGCGCGGACCCGGTGCGGAAAATCTCGATCGTTCCGCGCGGCCGTGCGCTCGGTGTGACGTTTCAGAGTCCAGCCGAGGACCGCTACGGCTACACGTCAGACCAGCTCCGAGCGCGCATCGTCGGCGCACTGGGCGGACGTGCCGCCGAGGAGATCGCATTCGGTGAGATATCGACCGGTGCGGAATCGGACCTCGATCAGGTCGCGGCGATCGCGCGGCTGATGGTCGCGCGGTGGGGGATGTCGCCCGCGATCGGACCCGTCGCGGTGATCGGCCCTCCGGAGGTGGGGGGCATGGACGCGCAGTTCACGTCCGACAAGCTGCGGCTCCTCGTCGACGACGAGGTGCGCAAGATCGCGGACGAGTGCTACGCGATTGCGGTAGACACGCTACGCCGACATCGCGAGAACCTGGACTCGCTTGTCCAAGCCCTCCTCGCCCACGAGACGCTCGACGAACACGATGCGTACGTGGCAGCCGGCATCCCCGCTCCAGACCGACCCGCGTCAGAAGCAGCGACGGTCATTCAAGACGCTGTGGAGTCCGCCGGGGCGTCGCCACGGACGAGCACCGAGACGCCCTCGTCGCGGTAGGCGACTCGGGTTCTCGACTCCCGCAACAGCGCCTTCGTCGGGGAACCGGCGTCCGAGTCTTCGTCGACCACAACGACTCGATACCCGTCCGCGATGCGCTTCCAGCGGGAGCCCTTCTGATATGTGAAGCCGCCGATCGCGAGAATCTGCGACCGCGTATAGAGCTCGAAGCGAATGTCATAGGCGAGCCGGCCGCGAAGCGTCGGAATGCGCCACAACAGCCAGTCCGCGTGACGATCGCTTGCAAAGACGCGGGCGTCCGACCCTGCCGCTTGCACCGCCGCGACTGCGCCGTCCGGCCACTTGCTCTCGAACCAGCTGCGAGGCTTGGTGCCCACGAACACGAGCACGCTCGCCGCGCCGGCAATCGCGACGAGCGCAAGCGTCGCGTTGGCGCGCGGCATCTGCACGACGTCCGGCCGCCGGATCGCCCCGTCCAGTAGGCGTGGGACAAGAACCACCGCGGCGAGCGTGAACCAGACGATGCCCCTAATCGCCTGGAGGGCGCCGAGGAGCGTGATCGCCAGAACGATCGCATCGAACAGCTGGAAGCGCCCTCGTTGCCACAGAGCGAGCATGACTGTCGCTGCGGCGAGAACGAAGAAGATGGCGGTGATGCCGCTTGGCGTGGTGCGCTGCCACTCCACGATGAGCTTGCCGAACGGCGGGTCCACGAGCATCAGCCGGTAGTAACGGACCACGTCGAACCCGTACGGCGTCGCAAGCGCGCATAGCCAGGTCGCGACCAGGAGGCTCGCATTCAGGGCCACACGCGGGCGGCTGCGATGCCTAGCCACCTCAAACGCGAGGGCGAGCGAGACGATGATCGCTCCGAGCAACACCGAGCCATGGACGTTCGCCCAGACGACGAGGAGCGGCAGTGCGAGCAAGATGGCCCTGGACGGGCGTCGCACATGGGTGGCGGCGAGCCAGAGCGTCCAAGCGAACAACGGCAGAGCGAGCGACTGGGCGCGTACCTGCCATCCCCATGGCCCGGCGAACATCGCGACGAGACCGACGAAGAACGTCGAGCGAGCGCTCGCGCCGAGCGACCGCGATGCCGCCATCGCGGACGCGTAGGTGAGTACGACGACGAGCGTGCCCACGAGCGCGACCGCGGCGATGCCTCCCGCCCGAGCGATCCCGTACCAGGCAAGCTGCGAGAGCCACTGCTGGTCCGTCCAGCGGCGACCGAGTGACAGCACAGTCAGCGCGTCGTGGTGCGGAAGGCCGTGCTGGACGATCTCACGTCCGGTTACAAGTGTCATCCAACTGTCGGCGACAAGCAGGCCCGGGCTGAGCAGCGAGAGCGAGACGGCGATCAAGGCGCCCAGGACGACGGGGAAGGCGTTCCGGGTAAGGATCCCGAGCGGGAGCGCGACGACCGCGCGGGGGGCTTGACCGATGTGAGTGTTCGCTTCCACTCGCGCTCCCTCAGACCTGAGGCCCGTGGATGAGTGGATCGGTCTCCCTCGTTCGAGTGATCATCCCTCGATCGGGGTGTCGCCGCTCGCTCACATCAGTCCAGCCGGCAACGGAGCAGAGTGCGGAGGACCCGAAGACCGTCGAGCGCTGTCAGCTTCTTGCCTTCTTGGCGCGAACGGGCGCGGTACGAGATCGGCACCTCGTGGATCCGCTCACCGCGCAGCAACACGCGGGCGGCAATCTCCGGCTCGATGGCGAAGCCTTTCTCGCGAAGCGGCAGCGAGCGGAACAGCTCGGTGCTCATCGCCTTGTGGCACGTCATGACGTCTGAGATCCACGAGTTGTAGAGCAGGTTCGTGGCGAACGTGACGGCCTTGTTGCCGATCACGTACCAGAACGAGTACGACGCCTGCGAGCTCCAGGCTCGCGTTCCGAAGACCACGCGCGCTTCGCCCGAGAGCAGCGGCTCGAGCAAGGGGCTGAGATCAGCTGCCCGGTACTCGAGATCCGCGTCGAGGATCGCCGCATATCGCCCGTGCGCGTGTTGGAGAGCAGTGCGAATTGCCGCCCCTTTCCCGGCGTTCTGCCGGTGGAAGACGAGGCGCACCTCCGGCGGCCACGCGCGTTCGCGGAGGAGTTCACGGGTCCCATCGCGCGAGCCGTCGTCGACGACGACTATCTCGCGGCTTACCACAGGTAGAGATGCGCTGAGGGCGTCGGCGATAGCCGCCTCGATTGTGGGCCGCTCGTTGAAGACGGGCATCAGGATGGACAGGTCGGGACCGGCGTGAGTCACAGTGTTCGGTTCTCAGCCGCGCGGTGTGGTCCTGCGCCGGCTACGTTTCGTCGTCGCCGCCGCCGTAGAGTGGGCTCTCGACGAGCCCGAACGAGTACGCCTTGCGAATCGCCTCGGCCCGGTTGCGCACGCCTAGCTTGCGGTAGATGTTGGTGAGGTGGAACTTCACCGTCTGACGCGCCACCCAGAACTCCTTTGCGATCTCGTCGTTGGAGAGGCCCTTGGCGAGCGCGGTGAGGATCGACACCTCGCGATCGGTCAGGCCGACCGCGCGCGCGCCGCTGCCAGTCTCCTCGACCTTCGCGCCGACGGCGCTGTAGACGTTGCCTTCGAGCGCCTGTCGCAGCGTGCTCGGCAGGTCGCTCGGATCGATGTTCTTGATGACGTACGCGCTGGCCCCGCGCCGTAGCGCAGCCTCGATCAGCTGCTCGTTCTGCGATGCAGACAGCATGACCACGCGTACGTGTGGGTGGCGGCGCCTGATCTCGTCGAGGCAGGCCAGACCGTCCATGTTCGGCATGCGGACGTCCAGGAGGACGAGATCGGGCTGGGTTCGTGCGACCAGCGGCAGAACCTGGGCACCGTTCTGCGTCTCTCCCACCACCTCGAAGCCGCCGTCTTCCTCGAGCGCACGTCGGATCCCGGTGAGCATGAGCCGGTGGTCGTCCGCCAGCAGGACTCGCATCGCCACCCTGGAGTCTTCCACATGAGCGAGATGAGTCACGCCCGGCTCCATCGGCATACGAGCTTCGAGGTTGAGCGGCCGCATCCTGTCCGCTCACGCGGCCTGATCCGCCGTCGCCGGCGCCGGTCGCACGACGTGCCGAAGCGAACCCTCCGCTTCGTACCCAGGGCCGCCGTCCTTGCGGAGGCAGCCGGCGAAGAGCGCCGTGCCGACGCCGAGCACGAGCGCCCGGCGCCAGGCCGCGCCGCCGCCGGTTCCGTCACCGAGCGCCATTAGGGCTGGAAGAAGCCACCAGGCCGAGAAGCGCGGCCGGTACAGCGCGAGTGGTGCGAGCAAAAAGACGAACGAGTGGAGCCAGACGATCGGCGAGCCGACGATGCACGCGAACACCGCGGAGGAGTACGAGCGCCGGTCGTCTCCACGACGCCCGAATACCACGGTCAAGATCAACAGCCCAATCAGCACGGCGAGCATGAGCAGCTGCCCGACGCCCGCCGAGAAGCCGAGATCTGCAGCCACTCCTTCGATCGTGTAGCCACGTCTCGCCTCGCGGTTCTGCAACCCGTTCACGCCGGAGACGTAGCTGCCGAGTCCCGAGAACCCGAGCGTGGCCCACAAACCGAACGTCGCGATGAGGGCGACGGCTGCGGATGCGAGCGTCGCACGCCAGCGCCGCGTGGCGACGAGCCAGGTGCCGAGCGGCCAGCAGATCATCTTCGCTGCGACCCCGAGGCCGAGGGAGATACCGGCGGCGCGCGCCTGCTCGCGGTACCGCCATGCGAATGCGACTCCGAGCAGGAGCGGCAGCGTCACGTTGGCCGTTTGGATGCCGTGGAACACTGCGCCCCAGAGGAACGCAGCGCCGAAGCACCGCCAGTCGCGTACGCCGAGTACCCAAAGCGCTGCTGGTGCGCACAGCGCGACAAGCACCGTAAAGACGACGTCCGGTGAGGGGACGACTGTGAGAGGAGCAAGGGCGAACGCGACGAGTGGGGGATAGCCGTAGGCGGGGTACGGCGAGTCGCCGCTCGCGACGGCTCGCGCTGCTGGCAAGAGCGTGTCGTTGAAGTCGACCGCAAAGTCGCCGCCCCGCACGGCGCCTCGCAGGAGGACAGCCTCGAACGCGAGCGGCGCGACCAGAAGTGCGAGAACGGCTACGACGCCTCGCAACGCGCGTAGGCGACGCGACCACCAGGTGCTTGCGTCGTGACTGCTTGGTCGTGGTGCTTCCGTCACAAGGGCTTTGTTGAGGTCGGCGTCGCCCACCGCGACTCACTATGGCACCTCTGCGACGCCGCGCGGTTGTCCGGAGGTCCTGCTCGACCTGGTTTCCCGAACTGGTTCGAGACGTGGACAGCACCTGGCCGAAAGGTCAGTCGTCGGGGAATGTAAGTAGTCCTATTGTCGGGCCATGACAACAGTCGCCCGCAAGGTCGTCTTGCTGCCGCGTGGCCTGCTTGCTGAGCCGGCGCGTGTCGCTGTCGCCGTGCTGCTCGCATACGCCGTCGGTATCGGCCTGTACGCGGCGGGCGGCGAGCACCCTGCTGCCCGCGCGCAGATCGGTGCCGAGTTCCTCCGCGCCGGCGCCGGTCACAGTGCGTCGATCGACCGACTTCGCGGCCTCGAGAGCTCGCGTGTCGGCTACGACGGCCAGTTCGCGCTCTACATCGCCCTCTCGCCCGCCCGCGCCGCTCGGTACATCGACGATCCTGCGTATCGGTACGAGCGAATCGTCTATCCGATGGCCGCGCGTGTCGTCGCACTCGGCCGTCCGGCGGCGATCCCGTGGGCGCTGATCCTTCTCAATGCCGCCGCGGCGGTGGGACTCACGTTCTTCGCCGCCGCCTACCTCTGTGCGAGAAGCGTTTCTTCGTGGTGGGCGCTCGTGCTCGGAGCCAGTCCGGGGGTCGCGGGAGCCGTCGCTCACGACCTGAACGAGCCGCTCGCGTATGCGCTCGTCGCCGCTGGAGTGCTCACTCTGTCGACGGCTCGCGCGAACCGCGTCGTCCTTGCCGGCGTCGCGTTCGGCCTCGCGGGCCTGACGCGCGAGTCGACCGTTCTGTTTCCGCTCGCGTTCGGAGCGTGCCTCGTAGCAGGAGTCGGCGAGACCGACCGTCTGGGAGGCCGCCGGCTGAGGGACGCTGTCGTCCTCGCCGGACTCGGGTGCGGCCCGATCCTGGCGCTCAAGCTCGCGCTTGCGGCCATTCTTGCGGGCAGCTCGGTTCCGGAGGCCGTTCGGCCCGAGTTTGTGCCGTTTGCGGGCCTTCTCGAGCGAAAGCCGTTCGGCTCCCCCGAGATCGCCCAGTTGGTGACTGTCGTGCTCCCGTCGTGCCTGGCCGTACTGCTGGCGTTGGTCTTCGTGCGCCGGGTCTGCGCGCCGATCGTCGCTCTCGTTCTGAACTGGCTGATTCTCGTCGTGTTTCTGCCCACGAAGTCGTACGAGCACGTGCTCACGTCGGCACGGATATCGCTTGGCGTGCCGCTCGCATTCCTCCTTTGCTTGCCGTTTCTGCCGGCAAGACGCCGGTTCGTCGTCGGTCTTGCGCCAGCGGTGTACTGGATGCTCGCGTGGCTGTAAGGGTGATCTCGCCGGCCCGTCTCCGCGCCCCCGCAGATCGCTTCGACGCGATCCCGGGCTTGGGTGGAGCCGCGGCGACGTGCTTTGCGGATGCATCCGCTGCGAGCGCGACGATGCTTTGCCTGAGCCAGCGGCATCGTCTGCGGCGCGGACGATGATGAGCAGGTGTTAGGCGTTGCGCTGATCGCGTGCCTCTTCCTGACCGCGCTCCTCGTCGGTGTCACGCTCGCTCGATCTTGTCTCACGGCCCTGCTCCTGACGGCGTACCTCGCGGCCTGGGCCGAGGTGGTCACGATCACCTACGTGCTCTCTGCGTTCGGCTGGGTGTCCGCACGTCCGTTCTTGGGCGCCGAGATGGGGGCGCTCGCACTTGCCGCTGTGATGTGGAACTCGGCCGGGCGCCCAGGGCTGCCACGTCCCCCACCGCTCGGCATCTCGCTGACGTCACCCCTCGGATGCCTTGCGGTCGTGACGGCGCTGGGTCTCGCGTACGCACTCGCCCTCGTAATCGTCGCGCCGCCGAACAACCACGACTCGCTCACCTATCACTTGCCGCGGGTTGCCCAATGGCTCGAGTCCGAGGGATGGGTCTGGATCGCGAATGCCCCAACGGCCCGGCAGAACGTCCTCCCGCCGAACGCCGAGTTCGGCGTCCTCTTCACGTTTCTCGTCACGGGATCGGATCGAGTGGCCGAGATGCCACAGTTCGTGGCGCTGCTCGCGCTGCTGGTTGCCACCTACGGGATCGCGAGGCGTGTCGGCTTTGACAAGTCGGAGAGCGCGTTCGCGGCTCTGCTGCTCGCGACCCTGACCGATGTCGTGCTGCAAGCCATGTCCACGCAGACGGATCTCGTGGTCGCATCGTTCGCTGCGGCGTCGGCCTACTTCGTGCTCGGCAACCGGCGTGCCGACGCTCCGCTCGCCGGCCTCGCGATCGCGCTGGCGATCGGGACGAAGACCACGGTGATCCTCGTGCTTCCGGTGCTGGCGCTGCTCGCGTTGGCTGCGATGCCATGGCGCCGAAACGCTCGACTGGCCGCATGGACGCTGCTCTTCTCAGCCGCGCTCGCCTCGCCTCCGTACGTCCGCAACCTCGTCGAGTCCGGCTCCCTGCTCGCCGGCGACGGAGTCGACGAACACCGCGCCAGCACGACGCTGGGCGGAATCGCGGCGACCTCGTTTCGCGTCATCTACCGCTTCCTCGACCTGTCCGGCTACGAGCGCGGGATGGTGCCGATCGTCGGTTCCCTTACGTGCCTAGGGCTGTGCGTCCTCGCGCTCGCCTGGTACAGCCGGCTTCGTGGGCGCGTGCTGCTCGATACGCGGGCAGCCACCGTCGCGTCCGGCG
>Ga0070741_10015348_pt1 | contig 12996 bp, 15 predicted proteins | sample Coa_R1_4_FD_66440 | JGI IMG/M metagenome (GOLD analysis project Ga0070741, IMG submission 66440) | Surface soil microbial communities from Centralia Pennsylvania, which are recovering from an underground coalmine fire - Coalmine... | ecosystem: Environmental > Terrestrial > Soil > Unclassified ...
GGCCACCGCCCGCCCGGCCCTGCCGCCCCCGGCCGGCGGCCCCCCACGCCCGGCCTCGTCCTTACTTGTAGCCGGACCCGGCCTTCTTGTACTCCTCGCGCGGCGGCGAAAAGATGTCCAGCACGACCGCCCGCTTGTCGGTGGCCCGCCCCCCGTGCGGCACGTGCGGCGGCGTCTGCCAGAAGTCGCCCGCCTTGACGTGGTGCTCGACGCCGTCCTGGATGCGGATCCACTCGCCCTCGAGGCAGACGCCCCACTGCTCGTTGGGATGCGAGTGCACCGGCGAGACCGAGCCGGGCTGGATCTCGACCACCGAGAGCATCAGGTGCTCACCGGGGAACACGCGGGCGCTCAGTCCTTCCGCGAGCTGGCGGGGAATGCCGCCCTCCTTCAGATTGTGGAAGCACGTCGTGGTCGCGTCGGCCATGGCAGGCTCCTTTCACCCGGAATTCTACCCCGAGATCGATGAGACTCTTCCTCGCGATGCTGTCGCACGAGACCAACACGTTCTCCAACGTGCCCACCGACCGCGCCCAGTTCGAGGCGCGCTCGCTGCAGTACGGCGGCGAGATCATCGAGGCCTACCGCGGCACCGGCACGTGCCTGGGCGGCATGATCCAGGCCGCCGAGCGCCTCGGCGCGGCGCTCATCCCGTCGGTGGCCGCGTCGGCCTCCCCGGCGGGCCGGGTCACGCGCGACATCTACGAGCACGTCAAGCAGCGCATGCTCGCCGACCTCGAGGCGGCCGGCCGTCTCGACGGCGTCCTGCTCGACCTGCACGGGGCGATGGTGCCGGAGGGCATCGACGACGGCGAGGGCGACGTCATCCGGGCGGTGCGCGAGGTGGTGGGCCCCGACGTGCCGATCGCGGTGACGCTCGACTTCCACGGCAACCTCGGCCGCGACATGGTCGCCCACGCGGACCTGCTCCACGGCTACAAGACCTACCCGCACGTGGACATGGCCGAGCGCGGGGTCGAGGCCACCGAGCGGCTCGCCCAGGTCATCGAGCGCCGCATCACGCCCACCGCGGCGTGGCGCAAGCCGCCGCTGCTCCCGCCTCTCGGCAACCAGGGCACCGCGCGCGGTCCGATGCGGCGGCTCTACGACCTGGCCGACCGCATGGAGCAGGACCCCAAGGTCCTCTCCATCTCGATCTTCGCGGGCTTCCCCTACGCCGACATCCCCGACGCGGGCCTCGGCATCTACGTGGTGACCGACGACGACCAGCCGCTCGCGGAGCGGCTCGCCTCCGAGATCAACCGGGTGGCGTGGGAGCACCGGCACGAGTTCGTGCACACCGCCCTGCCCGTGAAGGAGGCGGTGGCGCGGGCGCTCGCCGCGGACGGCCGGCCCATCGTGCTGGCCGACATGGCCGACAACACCGGGGGCGGCGCGGCGGGCGACGGCACCGAGATCCTGCGCGAGCTGGTGCGGGTGGGCGCGCGCGGCGCCACCGTGGCGTGCATCTGGGACGCGGCGGCGGTGCAGGCCTGCGCGAAGGCGGGGGTGGGCGCGCGGGTCGCGCTCGAGATCGGCGGCAAGGTCGACCAGCGTCACGGCGCGCCGCTGCCGGTGACCGGCACCGTGCGCACGCTCTCCGACGGCCGCTTCGTGCACCGCGGGCCGATGATGACGGGGCTGCCCGGCCGCCTGGGGCCCACCGCGGTGCTGGACGTCGCGGACGTGAAGGTGATACTGATCTCGTATCGGTGGCAGACCCTCGATCCGGAGATGATCCGGTTCGTGGGCATCGACCCGCTCGAGGAAAAGATCCTGGTCGTGAAGTCCACCATCCACTACCGCGCGGCATTCGAGCCCATCGCCAGACAGATCATCGAGGTCGACGCGCCCGGGCTCTCGTCGTCGAACCTGGCCCGCTTCGACTTCCGGCGCATCCGACGCCCCATCTTCCCGCTCGACGCCGATCTCGCGTACGAGCCGGAGTAGGAAGGAGAGGGCCGAGCATGTCCTTCACCGGATTCACCGCGTCCGACTTCAAGGTGTTCGACGTCCCGGACTTCAAGCCGCGGATGGACGCGATCAGGACCCGCATCCGACCGAAGCTGGAGGCGATCGGGCGCGAGCTGCTGGCGGACGTGACCCGCGTGGGCGGCGGCCCCGCGTTCGTGCACGTGGCCCGGCACGCGCGCCGCACCGTGAACTCGCCCGACGACACGTGGGTCGCCTTCGCGCCGGACCGGCGCGGGCACAAGCAGCACTGCCACTTCAAGATCGCGATCTCGCGCAGCGGCGTCCGCTTCCTGCTGGAGGTCGGGCCGGACCACGCGGGCAAGAAGCGGTGGCTCGCCGCCTGGAGGCGCCACACCCGCCACCTGGTCCCGGTGCTGCGCCGGGCCCGCGACCTGGGCTGGTTCAAGGACGAGCACGACGACACGCCCTCCGCGATCCTCACCGACCTCCCCGCGGAGGCGGTGGCCAGCCTCGGCGACGAGCTGCTGCGCACCCGCGACGGTCAGTTCGTCCTCGGCCGCCGCGTGCCCGCCGACCAGGCGGTCCGGTGGAGGCCCCGCGAGTACGCTCGCGCCGCCCGCGAGACCTTCCACCTCCTCGCGCCGCTCTACCGGCTCCGGTGACCGCCGCCGCGCTCTTCGACATGGACGGCGTGCTCATCGACAGCGGGGCGCACCATCGACAGGCGTGGCGGATGCTCCTGGCCGAGCTCGGCGCGGCGCCGGCGGACCCGGAGCACTGGCGGCTCACCATCGGCCGGCCGAGCGAGGAGGCGATCTCGCTGCTGCTCGGGCGCCGGGTCAGCGACGCGGAGGCGCGGCGCCTGGCGCGCCGCAAGCGCGACTTCTACCAGGAGCGCGTGCAGTCCGGACTCGATCCGGTGCCCGGCGTGCGCGCGTTCCTCGAGTCCCTCGAGCGCGGCGGGGTGCCGTGCGCGGTCGGCACCTCGGCCTCGCGCTGGGACGCGGAGCGGCTGCTCGACGATCTGGGTCTGCTCCGCTTCTTCGACGTGATGGTCACCGCCGACGACGTGATCCTGGGCAAGCCCGACCCCGAGGTCTGGCTCCAGGTGGCGCGCCGGCTCCGCGTGCCCGCCGCGCGCTGCGTGGTCTTCGAGGACGCGCCGGTCGGCATCCGGGCCGCGGTCGCGGCCGGCATGCGGGCCATCGGCGTCACCACCGCGCACCGCGCCGACGAGCTGGTCGCGGCGGGCGCCGAGCGCACCATCGACGACTTCCAGGGTCTCGAGTGGAGTCGGATCGCGCCCGCGTAAGCACGCCCGCCTTCTGGGAGGACCTCTACGGGGCCGGCCAGGACGGCTGGGACCTCGGCGAGCCGGCGCCGCCGCTGGTGGCCTGGCTCGAGGCGGGCAAGCAGTTCCAGGCGGCTGCCCCGGCCCTTCCCGCCCGCGTGGCGGTGCCGGGCGCGGGGCGGGGGCATGACGCGCGGCTCCTCGCCCGCCACGGCTACCGGGTCACCGCGTTCGACTTCGCGGAGCCCGCGGTGGCCGAGGCGCGCCGGCTCGCCGCCGCCGAGGGCGTGACGATCCAGGTGGAGGCGCGCGACGTCTTCACGCTCCACCGCGAGCACGCGGAGGCATTCGACGCGGTGTGGGAGTACACGTGCTTCTGCGCCATCGATCCGGCCCGCCGGGACGAATACGCCCGGGTGCTGCACGCCATCCTGCGGCCGGGCGGGACCCTGCTCGCCTGCTTCTACCCGCTGCGGGAGGGGACGGACGGGCCGCCGTTCCCCGTCTCGCGAGACGCCATCGAGCGGGCGCTGGCCGGCCGCTTCACGGTACTGGAGGCGGGCCCGCCGCCCCGCTCGGTGGAGCGTCGGCGCGGGCTCGAGTGGCTGGTGAGGGCGCGGCGCGAGCCCCCCGGCCCCTCGGGCCCTCCGGATCGTTGACCGGCCGCCGCGCCCCGTGCTACGGTTGGCCACTTTTCTCGCCCCGGGCCGTCGGGGCCACACCGGCAGCAGCACATTCACGAGGAGGCAGACGATGAAGTCTCCGCGCATGCATTCGGTCCTGGTCGCGCTCGGTGCCCTCGCGCTGCTCGTCGCGTCGGTCGTCCCGGCCGCCGCCCAGGGCCAGACCATCAAGATCGGCACCCTCTACGACCACTCGGGCCCCTTCTCCGCCGCCGGCTCGCTGAACTGCTGGCGCGGGGCGAAGATGATCATCGACTACGTCAACGAGAAGGGCGGGGTGCTCGGCAAGTACAAGATCGTCCAGGTGGACGGCGACAGCCAGTCCAAGGCCGACGTGGCGATCAACGAGGCCGAGCGGCTGCTCAACGTGGAGAAGGTCGACATCGTGGCCGGCATCTACTCGAGCGCGCACGCGGTGCCGATCGCGGAGCGCGTGGACAAGCAGAAGAAGTTCCTCTGGATCACCACCGCCATCGCGGACGCGGTGCTGAAGGACCGCAACCTCCAGTACACCTTCCGGCCCCAGCCCAACGGCAGCCTCTTCGGCACCGGCACCGTGGACTACGTCGCCCACTACGCGCAGGAGAAGCTGAAGAAGCCGGTGAAGGACGTCCGCGCCGCCATCATCTACGAGGACGGGCCCTACGGCACCGGCGTCGCCGCCTCCAACGAGTCGGAGGCCAAGAAGGTCGGCATGCAGGTGGTCCTGAAGGAGGGCTACTCGATCCAGGCCGCCGATCTCTCCTCGCTGGTGACCAAGCTGCGCGCGGCGCGGCCCGACGTGCTGTTCCACACCGGGTACAACCCCGACATCAACCTCTTCCTCAACCAGGCCCGCGAGCAGGGGCTGCGGTTGAAGATCTACGTGGGCCACGGGGCCGGGCACAGCCAGCTCGCCAAGCTGAAGGAGGCCTTCGGCAAGGACGCGGAGGGCTTCCACACGTCCGATCCGCCCGCCTCGCAGCTGATCGACCCCAAGAAGCTCAGGCCGGGCGTGGCGGCCATGACCCAGGAGATGGTCAAGCGCTACAAGGCGTTCGAGCCCGACATCCCGGTGAACAACATCGCCCCGCACGTGTCGATGGGCTTCAACAACATGTGGATCCTGCTCAACGATGTGCTGCCGCGCGCCATCCAGAAGCACGGGGGCTGGACGCCGGAGGCGCTCGCGGCCGCCGCGCGCGAGACCGACATCCCCGAGGGCGGGACCATGCAGGGCTACGGGGTGAAGTTCGCGGGCGAGGGCAGCCCGATGCGCGGGCAGAACGAGCGGGCCATCGCCGCGGTCTACCAGGTGGTGGACGGCCAGTTCCGCCACGTGTGGCCGCCGGTCATCGCCACCCCGAATCCGCCGGTCCTGCTGCCCGCCGGCTCGCCCTGGGCGGCCCGCTGAGCGAGCGCACCCATCGCGGGGCGGAGGCCGCGCGCCTCCGCCCCGCCTCTTCTCCGTGCTCACGGTCGATCGGCTCACCAAGCAGTTCGGCGGCTTCACCGCGCTCAACGGGGTCACCTTCGCGGTCAAGGAAGGCGAGATCCTCGGCCTCATCGGCCCCAACGGCTCGGGCAAGACCACCTGCTTCAACTGCATCTCCGGCGCGCTCGCCCCCACCGCGGGCTCGATCCGCTTCAAGGAGGGCGAGATCGCGGGGCTCACGCCCGACGCGATCTGCCACCGCGGGCTCGCGCGCACCTTCCAGATCCCGCGCCCCTTCCGCAAGCTGTCGATCCTGGAGAACGTGGCGGTGGCCGCCCACTTCGGCGCCGCCCGGCGCGGCAGCGAGCAGGAGGCGCGACAGCGCGCCGCGGAGGTGCTGGCCCTGGTGGGCCTGCCCACCGACCCCGGCGCCTCCACCGCGCTGCTCGGGGCGGGCGGTCTCAAGAAGCTCGAGCTGGCGCGCGCGCTCGCCACCCGCCCGACCCTGCTGCTTGCCGACGAGAGCCTGGGCGGGCTCGACCCCACCGAGATGCACGACGCGGCCGAGATGCTGCGGCGCATCCGCGGCGAGCTGGGCGTCACCATCGTGTGGGTCGAGCACATCATGGCCACCCTCTTGCGGGTGGTCGACCGGCTCGTCGTGCTCGACCACGGGGAGAAGATCGCGGAGGGCAGCCCCCGCGAGGTCGCGGAGAACCCGCAGGTGATCGAGGCCTACCTCGGCGAGAAGGTGGTGCTCGGATGATGGAGGGGCCGCGATGCTCGAGCTGAACGGGGTCACCGCCGGCTACGGCGCGTTCACCGCGCTCTGGGACGTGAGCCTGCGGGTGGCCGCGGGGGAGGCGGTCGCGGTGGTGGGCCCGAACGGCGCGGGCAAGACCACGCTCCTGCGCGTGATCTCCGGGCTCATCGCGCCCCGCGGAGGACGCGTGACCTTCGAGGGCACCGAGCTCGGCGGCCGCCCCGCCTACGACGTGGTCGCCCACGGCATCGCCCACGTGCCGGAGGGCCGCCGCCTCTTCCCCCTGCTCACGGTGGCCGAGAACCTCAAGATGGGCGCGTTCCTGCCGTCGGCGCGCGCCCACTTCCGCGAGAGCCTGGAGCGCGTCTACGCGCTCTTCCCGGTGCTGGCGGAGCGGCAGACGCAGCGCGCGGGCAGCCTCTCCGGCGGCGAGCAGCAGATGCTGGCGGTCGGCCGCGCGCTCATGTCGCGCCCCAAGCTCATCCTGCTCGACGAGCCCTCGATGGGCCTGGCCCCGGTGATGGTGCTGCGGCTCTTCGACCTCATCTCGCGCGTGCGGGAGGGCGGATTCACCATCCTGATCGTCGAGCAGAACGTGCGGCAGGTCCTGAAGCTCGTGGATCGCGCCTATCTCCTGGAGGTGGGCCGCATCAAGATGGAGGGGCGGGCCGCCGAGCTGGCCGAGCAGGACTTCGTGCGCCAGGCCTACGTGGGACTCTGAGCGTGCTCGATCCGATCTTCCTCCTGGAGGCGGTGGTCAACGGCATCCTGCTGGGCGGGGTGCTGGCCCTGCTCGCGCTGGGGCTCAACCTCATCTTCGGCGTCATCGACATCGTGTGGATCGCGTACGTGGACCTGGTGGCGCTCTGCATGTACGCGGTGTACTTCCTGGTCACGCTCTACGCCTGGCCCCTCTGGCTTGCCGGCCTCGTCTCGATCGGGATGGGGGCGCTGCTGGGGGTGCTGGTGCACCTGCTGATCATCACGCCCATCCTCACGAGCCCGCCGATCAACCAGCTCCTCGCCACCGGCGGGCTGCTCTTCTTCGTGCAGTCCTTCGCCACCCTGCTCTGGTCGACCGACCACCGCTCGGTGCGCGTGGCGATGCCCACGCTCGAGGTCGGCGGCATCTTCATCTCGTTCACCCGGCTGCTCGCCTTCGCCCTCGCGATCCTCGCCATGGTGGCGCTCTACCTGTTCCTCACCCGCACCTACACCGGCACCGCGATCCGCGCGGTGAGCCAGGATCGCGAGGCCATCGCGCTCATGGGCGCGCGGCCCCAGCGGCTCTACCTGGTGACCTCGGCGGTGGGGGGCGCGATGGCGGGGGTGGCGGGGGCGCTGCTGATCATCCAGTACGCGGTGCATCCCTACTTCGGGAGCGCGTTCGGGCCGCTGACCTTCATGATCTGCGTGCTGGGCGGCCTGGGCAACATGGTGGGCGCCTTCTTCGCCGCCTTCATCATGGCCCAGATCATCTCGGTGGGCGGCGTGATCGTCTCCACCGAGATGGGCTACGTGATCGCGTTCGTGGTCTTCATCGTGCTGATGTTCGTGCGGCCGGGCGGCATCTTCGCGAGGCGCGCATGACCCCGCTCCGGGCGGCGGGCCTGCTCGCGCTGGTCGCCCTCGCGGTGGTCCCGGTGCTGCCGCTCGGGTCGGCCCAGGAGTACATCTGGCACGTCGTCATCCAGATCTTCCTGTGGTCGTTCGTGGGCAACGCCTGGTCGCTGATGGGCCGCTTCGGCCTCGTCTCGCTGGGTCACGGCGCCTTCCTGGGCGTGGGCGCCTACGCGACCGTGCTGCTGTGGAACGCCTACGGCCTCACCCCCTGGATCGGCGCGCCGCTCGCGGTGGCGCTGACGGTGGTGCTGGCCCTCGTCGTCGGCTACCCGTGCTCGCGCTTCCAGGTGGTCGGCCACTACTTCGCGCTGGTCACCCTGGCCGTCGGCGAGGTCGTGCGCCTGCTGATCGTGGCCGAGCGCGACTGGACCGGAGGCTCTCTCGGGGTCACGTTCCAGACGACGGGCACCACCTCGGCGGGGTGGAGCCTCCAGTTCAGCGACAAGCGCGTCTTCTACTACGTGGGCCTCGCGGCCTGGCTCTTCGGCCTGTGGGTGTGGTGGAGGGTGGACCGCAGCATGGCCCGCTCGGCCATGGAGGCCATCGGCGAGGACGAGACCGCGGCGGCCTCGGTGGGCATCCGGGTGGCGCGATTCAAGATGGCGATCACCGCGCTCTCGGCCGCCCTCACCGCGCTGGGCGGCGCCCTGCTCGCCCTCTACCTCGCCTACGCCAATCCCGACACCATGGCGGGCATCGGGGTCTCGCTGCGCATCGTGTTCGCGGTGGTGCTGGGCGGCATGTACTCGCTGCTCGGCCCCTTCGTGGGCACCGCGCTCACCATCGCGCTCGGCGAGTACCTCCGCATCTACTTCGGCATCAAGCTGATCGGGATGGCCGAGACGATCTACGGCCTGCTCCTGATCGTGTTCATCATCTTCCTGCCCGCCGGCATCTACGGCAGCCTCGCTCAGGCGTTCCGCCGCCGGCGGGCGCCCCCTTCCCGCGATGTGCCGGCACGGGCATAGTGGACCGCGGAACGCTCGCATGCCGACCGCCCGTCCCGTCCGCCGCCTGTTCCTCACCCGCCTCGCCGCGCTCGCCGGGTGCCTCGTCGCCCTGGGGTCGGCCGCCTGCTCGACCACCGAGAGCGGCATCGGGCTGCGCGGTCACAGCGCCAAGCAGCTCGAGGAGGACCGCGCCGGCTGCCTGCCGTTCGTCCTGGCTCACACCGAAGCGGGCGCGGACCTCGCGGAGGCGGCCTGTCTCGCCGCGCGCGGGTACGAAGTTCCGGTGGTGCTCTCCCAGGGGCCGGCCCGCATCGGCGTGGTCAGCGTCGTGGGCCGCGGGGACGCGGGCGCGATGGTGGCGGACTTCCAGGCCTGCCAGATGGAGGGCCTCCGGAACCCGATGCCGGTGATCAAGGACACCGACACGTCCGGCATCTTCTCCAACTTCTTCTCCAAGGTGTTCCAGCGCGGCATGTTCTCGCACCCGCCCACGCCAGACGAGTGGGCGCTCAAGTCCTTCGCCACCTGCCTGAGCCGCAAGAGCTACACGGTCTCCAGGGTGACCCGCTACGAGTGACCGGGCGCGCCGGCGTCCCTTCTGCGCCGCGCCTCGTCGCGTACGGTGGTCACTTTCCGCAAGATCGCGATACCGGGCCGGAACCGGCCGCGGGGACGGCTCGTCACATGGATGCAGGGAGGTGACACGATATGCATCCGACGCGCCTGGTCACCGCATCGCGCCTGGCCGTGACGGCGCTGCCCGCCCTCGCGCTGCTGGCCGGCTGCGCCGCGACGGCCGGCACCGAGACCCGCTACGTGAAACCGGGCACGACGGCCGCGACGCGGCCGCAGGACCAGATCGAGTGCCTGCGCGCGGCCACTCGGGTCGACGACAAGGGATACCTGCTCCTGCCCTTCGCGATCGACCGGCCCGCGTTCGATCGCTGCATGCGGGCGCGCGGCTATTCCACCACGGACCAGGGGACCGCCGCCCACACGACCAGCTAGGCCTGCGGAGCGGCGAGGCCCGCGAGGCGATGGCGATCGTCAAGCGGGCGCCCTACCGGACGATCGCCTCGCCGCGCGCCGGCGGCTGATCCGCCTTCTCGAGCTCGAAGCCGATGCTCCCGCCGCCGCCCGGATCGCTGGCCACCCCGTACAGGCGGTCGGCGCCGCGACGCCTGGCCGAGGAGAACATCGGGAACGCGCCGTTGGTGGTGTGGAGCACCATCAGCCCCTCGACCGGATAGTAAGGCTCACCGAGGGCCCAGAAGGTTCCGTTCCACGTCCCCACCAGGTGCTCGTCGAAGCTCGCCGGGATGACCTGGCGGCTGCCTGCCATCGGCCCGGCGCAGCCGGTGATGAGCGCGGTCAGCGCGACGACGAGAATTGTTGGAGCGAGCGTGCGCGGTCGCATGATCTGTCCCCCTATTCCTTGAGACGCGCCTCGCGCGGACAGAGGCGCCGGGTTCTCGACACGGGGCGCGGACCGCGCGAGAATCGAACCATCTGCTGACGCCGCGTGACGCCAGCCAATCCGCATGGAAGGCCAGCCGAGAGGAGAACGACCGAGCATGACCGACGACAACGACACCGAACGACGCACGTCACGACGCGCGATGCTGTGGACGACGGTGGCCGCGCTGGCCGCGGCGGCCACGGCCCCGCAGCGCACCGCGGCCCAGGCCAAGATCGCCCAGAACCTGGTGCACTACCAGGAGAAGCCGAAGGGGAACCAGGAGTGCGACAACTGTCTGCACTTCATCCCGCCGTCCAGCTGCAAGATGGTGGCCGGAAAGATCAACCCGAAGGGCTGGTGCCAGCTGTACGCGCCGAAGCCCAAGTAGCCGCCGCGCGCTCACTCGCCGTAGCCGACCAGCTCCACGTAGCCGCGGCCGCCGACCGGCAGCGGGCCGGCGGTGCCCTCCACCCGCACCGCGCCCTCCCAGTAGCGGGTCCCGACCCGCAGCTCCTGGTCGGGCAGGCGCGGCGTGATGTCGAGCACGAGGCCGGCAGAGGGCACGGTGAGCCGCCAGCGGCTCGGATAGCGGACGCCGGTCCACGGGCTGGTCCAGTGCCCGAGCGCCTCCAGCGTCGCGTCCGCGGACCCGAGCGGCCGCGTGGTGCCGTCGGCCGCGATCACCGTGCCCGCGCTGAAGCGATCGGCGGTGCCGTCGCGCCGGCGGAGCCGGTAGACCATCAGATCGCGCCCGTCGTCGAGCTGCAGCGCCACCCAGTCCCAGCCCACCAGGTCGGGCCCGAGCGCGCTCGTGCTCCACTCCCGGTCCATCCACGCGAGCCCCGACACCGGGACGGTGGCGTCGCCCGCACGCACCGTGCCGCGCGCGCGCATGCGGGTGAGCGAGTAGTAGTAGGACGCGTTGCCCGGCTCCGGCCCCTTGCGGCTCCACCCGCGATCGCCCTGCAGCACGGCCGGCTTCGTGCTCTCGAGCACCAGGTCGATCGCCGCGCCGGCTTCGGCGGCGCGCAGCCGCACCGCGCGGTCGCCCGCGCCGAGGCCCTCCACCGACCAGTCGTCCACCCACACCCGGAACGGCTCCGCGTCGGCGCCGGCCAGGCCCAGCGCCGCGCGGCCGAGCCGGCTCCAGGCGTGGAAGCGCCGGCCCGCGGTGTCGGTCAGGGCGAAGTGCGCGAGGTAGAGCTGGCGGGTGGCCCACGCGGAGCCGCGCGGCACCGCGGGCCCGGGCGGCGCCAGCGCGGTGCGGAAGAACGTGAGCTCGAAGCCGAAGTGGCGGCCGTCCGCGGCCTCGAGGTTGCCGGTGTAGTACCACCACTCGGTGCGGAAGTCGGGGTGCGGCCCGGCGTCGGCCGGGAAGGTCAGCGGCCGCGGGCCGAGGGCCCGCGCGTAGCCCGTCACGTCGCCCGCGTCCAGCGCCGCGCTCGCCGCGAGGCTCGCCTGCACGCCGTCCGGCTCGGGACGGGCGGGCCCGTTCGCCACCGCCACCCAGGCCAGGGCGGCCAGCAGCACGAGGGCGGCGCCGCCCAGGAGCCGCGTGCGCCTACTCATCGCGGAGCGCGTCGGCGGGCAGCGCGCGGGCCATGCGCCACGCCGGGTAGAGCCCGGCGAGCACCGCGGCCAGCACGGAGAGCGCCACGCCCTGAAGCAGGATCGCCGGCGAGGGATCGATCGGCATGGTCCAGCCGAACGAGCGGCGGTTGATCACGAAGACGAGGATGCCGGCCAGCATCAGCCCGCCGGGCACCGCGAGCACGCCGGCGAGCAGGCCCATGAGGCCCGTCTCCGCGGTCACCAGGCCCCACACCTGGCGCGGGGTCAGCCCGAGCGTGCGCAGCACCGCGATCTCCCGCGCGCGCTCGAGCTGCCGCGCCATGAGGGCCGCCAGCATCCCGATGAACGCCACCACCACGGTCAGCGTGCGGAGCACGCCGGTGATCGCGAAGGTCCGGTCGAAGATCTCGAGAGACGCCTCGCGCAGCGCGCGGTTCGAGCGCACGACCAGCTCCGGCCCGCCCGCGGCGCGGGCCCGCAGCTCCGCCATGAGCGCGTCCAGGTCGGCGCCCGGCGCCGCCTCGATCGCCACCCCGGAGACCGTGCGGTCGTCCCAGAAGCGGTCGTAGGTCCGGCGGCTCATCACCACCACGCCCGCGCTCGAGCCGTAGTCGTAGAACACGCCGGCCACCGGGAACTCGTGGTCGCCGCGGTCGGTGCGGAGCCGCACCCGATCGCCCGCGCGCACGCGGTGGCGATTCGCGTACGGCTCGGACACGATGACCGGCTCCGGCGAGCCTGCGCGCCCCTCCCACACCGGGTCCGCTCCGCCCTCCCGGAAGCGCCAGCGCGGCGGCCGGGCGGGGTCCACATCGAGAGCCACCACCTGCACCGGGCCCTCGGGCGACGGGACGGTCACGCTGCGGGAGGTGTTCGCCCGCGCCACCCCCGGGGCGGCGGCCAGGTGGGCCACCAGCGCCGGGTCGAGCGTCGCGTCGGGGCGGTTGCCGACCAGGCTGGGCGCGGAGACGTAGACGTCGGCGCGCAGGGTGCCCTCGAGCCAGCCCACCACCGCCTCCCGGAAGCTCGCGATCATGATGCCGACGCCGATCGCGGCCGACACCGCGATCATCAGCGCGGCCACCGCCACCGCGGTGCGCGACAGCGCGGCCACGATGCCGCGCGTGGCGAGCCGGCCCAGCGTGCCGAAGGCGGCGGCCGCGGCGGGATGGAGCAGCCGCAGGAGCCCCAGCGCGGCGGCGGGGGCCACCAGGGCCGCGCCGATCATCAGCACGAAGAGCCCCGCGAAGCCGCCCACGATCCCGCCGGGCAAGCTCAGGATCAGCGCGCCCGCGCCCAGGAGCCC
>Ga0070741_10015349_pt1 | contig 12996 bp, 12 predicted proteins | sample Coa_R1_4_FD_66440 | JGI IMG/M metagenome (GOLD analysis project Ga0070741, IMG submission 66440) | Surface soil microbial communities from Centralia Pennsylvania, which are recovering from an underground coalmine fire - Coalmine... | ecosystem: Environmental > Terrestrial > Soil > Unclassified ...
TGTTCGTGCGCGACGAGCGAGCGGCCGTGGAACCAGACGAGATCCTGCTCGATCGCGAGCGGCGTGCCGGTGGACAGCGCGCGATCGATGCGGTCGGCCCAGCGCCCGTCGTACGGATAGCAGTTGTGCGCGTCGAGCAGCACGCGCCGGCCCGGCTCGTATCCGCCGCTCACGGCGATCGACATCAGGAGCACGGTACCGAGCGTCGCCAGCAGCGTGGGTTTGTTCATCTGAAGTTGCGTTGCGTTGAGTTGCGTTGCGTAGAGCCGCGCCGCGCTCGCATCGTGCGCGGAACGCTGCAAGCGTACACCGGCATCGTGTCGCCAGGCGCGCACGCGTCGAACATCTCGTGCGGAGACGACGCGACACGAACGCAACCGGATCAAACAGAGCTGGTTCGACTTAGCGTCCGTTCCACGATTGTTACATCGCGGTGATAGGATTCCGAGCTGCCCCTATGCGTGTTGATGTGCTCATCGCCGGCGTCGATCCGATCCGGTCGAAGATCCTCGAACAGAACATGCGGCAGGCTCTCGCCGAGCTGTCGCAGAAAGACGTCTCAACGATCGCCCTCCTGCCCTCCGACGCCCGCGGGAAATGGGATCTCGGCGTCAAGCGCAGCAGCGGGTGGTCGGTCGTGTGGTTCGACTCGGCCGTGGACGACTTGTCGATTCACGTCGCCCACAGCCTCCGTCAGTCGATCGCGTTGTAAGCCCTCTCGACGGCGCGCGCCGCCAGCGCGAGATACTCGCCGCGAGGAATCGCGACGGCGCCCAGCGTCGCGAGATGATCGGTCCGCCACTGCACATCGAGCAGCGTCATCCCCCGCGTACGCATGATGTCGACGAGGCCCATCAGCGCGACCTTCGACGCGTCGCGCTGCTGATGGAACATCGATTCGCCGGCGAACAGCCCGCCGATCGCCACGCCGTACAGTCCACCCGCGAGCCGCCCGTCGCGATCGAACACCTCGACGCTGTGCGCCCACCCCATGGCGTGCAGCCGCGAGTACGCGGCCACGAAGTCGTCGGTGATCCATCCGTCCTCGCGCGACGGATCGGCGCACGCGCGGATCACGGCGTCGAAGCAGGTATCGACGCGAATGCTGAAGCGCTTCGCGCTCTGCCGCAGCGAGCGCGTGATCCGCATCCCGTCCACCGGCAGGACGCCGCGCGGGTCCGGCGACCACCAGCCGATCACGCCCGGCAGCCCGGTCACTTCCATCGGGAAGATGCCGTGCCGATAGGCGTGCACGAGCGTATCGGGCTCGAGATCGCCGCCGACGCCGACGAGATCGCCGTCGGGCATCTCGTCCGCCGCCGGAAATCGATATCGGCTCGGTCCCACCCGTTCTGGTGACGTGCTCCAGCCAGCCATGTGCGCTACTCTGTGAGTATGGTCGATCGTCCGGGCGGCGACGAGCGCAGCGACGGCGCGGTCAAGGAGCGCGTTCGCGGCGAGACGAAGGAGCCGTCGCTCTACAGCGTGGTCCTGCTCAACGACGACTACACGCCGATGGACTTCGTCGTCGAGGTGCTGGAGGCGCTCTTCAAGAAATCGCCGGCCGAGGCGTACCGCATCATGATGCAGGTGCACCGCGAAGGACGCGGTCTCGCGGGCGTCTACCCGTGGGAAGTGGCCGAGACGAAAGTGGAGGCGCTCCTGGCGCGCGCGAGGGATGCCGGCCATCCGCTGCAGGCCGTGATCGAAGACGCGTAATGTTTTCGCCAGCGCTCGAGGTCGCCCTCAACATCGCCTACCGCGAAGCGGTCGCGCGGCGCCACGCGTACCTCACACTCGAGCACCTGCTCTACGTCCTCGCGCACGACCCCGACGGCGAGCGGATTCTCGGCGCGTGCGGCGCCGATCTGCCCGTCCTGCGGCGCGAGCTCGGCGCGTACCTGGACGAGTCGATCGAGCAGCAGCCGCGCGGCGCCGACGCCCAGCCGGAGCAGACCGTGGCGTTCCGCCGCGTGCTGCAGACGGCGATTCTGCACGTCCAGAGCGCGCAGCGCGACGAAGCGAACGCCGGCGACATCCTGGCGGCCATCCTCCAGCAGCCGAAGAGCCACGCCGCTCAGCTGCTCGCCAGGCACGGCATCACGCGCCTCGACGTGCTGAATTACATCTCGCACGGCATCGCGAAGACGCCGCCGTCCTCGACGGGGCCGCAGGAACCGGCGGCCGCCGGCGCGGCGCCGGACGGCGAGCCTGCGGCGCCGCAGGCCGACGAGGCGCTGCGAACCTATTGCGTCAACCTCACCGAGCGTGCGCGGAAGGGTCTGCTCGACCCGCTCATCGGCCGCGCCGACGAGCTGCAGCGCACCATCGAAGTCCTCTGCCGCCGCCGCAAGAACAACCCGGTGTTCGTCGGCGAGCCCGGGGTCGGCAAAACCGCGATGGCCGAAGGACTCGCCGCGCGCCTCCTCGGCGACGACGTGCAAGGCGCGCTGGCGGGCGCGGAAGTGTTCGCGCTGGATACCGGCGCGCTGCTCGCCGGCACCCGCTATCGCGGCGACTTCGAAGAGCGGTTCAAGGCGGTGATCGCCGCGCTCACCGCGCGCCCGAAGCCGATTCTGTTCATCGACGAGATGCACTCGACGGTCGGCGCCGGCGCCGTGACCGGCGGCACGATGGATCTCGCGACGCTGCTGAAGCCGCTGCTGACGAGCGGCGAGCTGCGCGTCATCGGATCGACGACCTTCGAGGAGTACAAGCACCTGGAGAAGGATCGCGCGCTGGCGCGTCGGCTGCAGAAGATCGCGATCGAGGAGCCGTCGGTGGCCGAAACCGTGAAGATCCTCGGCGGCCTGCGCAGCCGCTACGAAACGCACCACGCCGTCCGCTACACCGACGCGGCGCTCGACGCGGCGGCGAAGCTCGCGTCGCGGCATCTGCGCGATTCGCGGCTGCCCGATTCGGCGATCGATCTCCTCGACGAAGCGGGCGCGGTGACGAAGCTCCGCGCGATGGCGGCCGGCGAGGCCCCGCCGGCGACGGTCGACGTCGCCGAGATCGAGCGCGTGGCGGCGCGTGCCGCGCGGATTCCCGATCAGCAGGCGACCTCGTCCGAGCGCGAGCGGCTCCGGACGCTGGAGGAGTCGCTGCGCCGCGTCGTCTTCGGACAGGACGAGGCGGTGCACGCGGTGGCGCAGGCGACGAAGCGCTCGCGCGCGGGGCTGGCGCAGCCGGATCGCCCCGCCGGCTGCTTCCTCTTCACCGGTCCGACCGGCGTCGGCAAGACCGAGCTCGCGAAGCAGCTTGCGCTGCACCTCGGCAACGAGTTCATCCGCTTCGACATGAGCGAGTACATGGAGAAGCACGCGGTCGCGCGCCTGATCGGCGCGCCGCCCGGATACGTCGGCTTCGAGCAGGGCGGCCTGCTCGTCGACGCGGTGCGCACGCATCCCTACTGCGTCGTGCTGCTCGACGAGATCGAGAAGGCGCACCCCGACATCTACAACGTGCTGCTGCAGGTGATGGATCACGCCACGCTGACCGACAACACGGGGCGCAAGGCGGACTTCCGCAACGCGATCCTCATCATGACGTCCAACGCCGGCTCCCGGGAGATCAGCGCGCCGCCGATCGGATTCGCCGAGAACGCGGCCGGAACGCCGAAGAGCGCGATCGAGCGCATCTTCAGCCCGGAATTCCGCAACCGCCTCGACGCGATCGTCACCTTCAAGCCGCTGACGCCCGACGCGATGGAAACGATCGTCGACAAGTTCATCCTGCAGCTCGAAAGCCAGCTGTCGGATCGGCACGTGGCGATCTCGCTCACGCCGGCCGCCCGGCGCTGGCTCGCCGCGAAGGGTTACGACAAGGTGTTCGGCGCACGGCCGCTCGCCCGCGTCATCCAGCGCGAAGTCCGGGACGTCCTCACCGATCAGATCCTGTTCGGCGCGCTCGAACGCGGCGGCACCGCCACCATCGATGTGGTCGACGACCGGCTGACGTTCTCCTATTCCTGATCCCGCGCCGCAGCAGCCTCCGATTACAGACACGGCCGCGCGCCCTCGACCTGGACATGGCGGCGCGCGCAGCCGTGTGCACCGGCGTGCACTTTCGTGCGGGCGCCGGACTTGCGTCGCGGCCGGTATGACTACTCAGTTCGACTGGCGCGCCATCACCCGCGACACCGACCCGCAGCCGTGTCCCAAGTGTCGCGCCCAGGCGTTCGTGACCGCGATCGAATTTCAGCAGCCGGTCGGCCGGCCGTCGCCCGTCCGCCGCGACACACCCACACGGTTCTGCGTCGAATGCGGGTATCAGGAGGCCTGATCCCGTGACGGTGCTCATTCTGCTCGCGGTCCTCGCGTGGCTCGGCTACCGCCTGACCACAGCAGACAGCCGGCGCGACGCGGTCCGGAAGGCGGCGGCGTATTACGTCCGCTGGCGCGACGATTCGGCCCGCGAGCTCGCGCCGTTCGACGAGGCGCTTCGCGCGCGGACGCCGGCGATCCTGGCGACGCCGGCGATCGTCGCGCTCAACGCGGCGGCGTTCGTGCTCCTGACCGCGGGCGCCCGCATCAGCGATGGACCGCGCACGACGAACGGAGAGTGGTGGCGGCTGATGACCGCGATGTGCGCGAATCGCGGCGTGCTGCTGCTCGTGGTGAACATGGCGGCCGTCTGGCAGCTCGGGCAGATCCTCGAACGGCTCGTCGGCCGTTCCGTGGTGCTCGGGACCTTTTTCGCCGCGGGCATCTTCGCCGGCTTGATGGCGCTGTGGCAGCATCCGCTCGCGGCGTGGATGGGCGCGTCGGGCGGCGTGTACGGCCTGTACGGATTGTTCCTCGTTTCGTTCGCCGCGGGGCTCGTCCACCGCTCCGACGTGACGATTCCTCTCGCGGCGGCGAAGCGCATCGCACCGGTCGCGGCGGTGTTCGTGCTCGTCAACGTCTCGGATCACTTCTCGCTGATGTCGAGCGATCTCGTCGGGTTCGCCGTCGGCGTCGCGATCGCGCTCGCCACGGCGCGCGATGTGAGCGCCGAGAAGCCGCAGACCCGGCCGATCGCGATGGCGCTCGGCATGTCGGCGATCTTCGCGGTCGCGGCCGCGCTGCCGCTGCACGGCATCACCGACGTCAATCCGGAGCTGCAGCGGCTGACGGCGATCGAGGATCACACCAGGAAGGCGTACGAGACCGCCTACGCCAGGTACGGCAAGACGCAGGCGGACGCGCGCGCGCTGCTGCAGGTGATCGACGACACGATCCTGCCGGAGCTGCACGCGGCTGACGAGCGGATCGCCGGCCTGCGCCACGTCCCGCCGGACGACGAGCCGCGCGTCGCGGGCGCCAGGCGCTACCTGCAGCTGCGCGCCGAGAGCTGGACGCTCCTCGCCCAGAGTCTGCGCGAGCAGACCCGGCCGGCGCCGGCGCGCGGGAGCGGATCGGACGCCGCCACCGACACCGCCTTCCGGACGCGGGCGCAGGCGACGCACCGGTCGGCCGCGGTCATTCGCGGCAAGGCCGAAGCGGCCGAGCGCGACGCGCTGGAGGCGCTCACCGCCGCGAAATAGGATCCTGCCCGCACGCTGCACGTCCCACCATTCGGACCTTCGCAGTCCGATATGTCGCCCCCCGCGCCGTGTCGTGGCATCGCGGTTGCTGCCGCTGCGGACGTCACCGAACGACACACGAGCGAGCCGGCTGCCCGGTCCAAACCTATGCGCATACATCCAACGATACTGGTCGTCGACGACGAGCCCGAACTTCGCCAGATTGTGTCCGAATCTCTCGAACACCAGGGGTTCGCCGTCGCCCAGGCCGTCGACGCCAGCGACGCGCTCGCGCGCCTGGAAGGATTCGCCTACGACGGTCTCGTCGTCGATCTCGCGCTGCCCGACGGCGACGGAATGGACGTCCTCAACGCCGCGCTGGCGCGGTATCCGGGGATCCGCTCGGTCGTGATGACCGGCTGCGGCGGGGTGCCGGAAGCGGTCGCCGCAATCAAGCGCGGCGCGATCGATTTCTTCACCAAGCCGTTTCCGCTCGGCGACCTCGGAAACCGGCTCGCCGCCGGCTTCGAGACGCACGGCGACGCCGACGACGAGGATCCCGAACCGATCGGCCGCACCGCGTTCAATTTCGAGCGCGTCATCGGCCACAGCGCCGGGATGCGCCACGTCATGGAGCGCCTCGAGCTGGTGGCGCCGATGAACAGCACCGTGCTGCTGATGGGCGAAACCGGCACAGGCAAAGAGCTGATAGCGCGCACTATTCACCATAACAGCTCACGCCGGGACCGCCCGTTCGTCGCGTTCAACGCGGCGGCGATCCCCGACGGACTGGCGGAAGCGGAGCTGTTCGGTCATGTCAAGGGGGCGTTCACCGGCGCGTTCGCGTCGAGGGTCGGCCGCTTCGAGATGGCGGACGGCGGCACGCTGTTCATCGACGAGGTCGCGTCGATGTCGACGGCGCTTCAGAGCAAGCTGCTGCGCGCGCTGCAGGAGCGCGAGGTGGAGCGGGTCGGCGACTCGCGCCCGGTGAAGTTCGACGTCCGCGTGATCGCCGCGACCAATGTCGATTTGCGCAAGCGCGTGCGCGAAGAGACGTTTCGCGAGGACCTGTTCTACCGCCTGAACGTCGTGCCGATCGCGCTGCCGCCGCTGCGCGCGCGCCGCGAGGACATCCCACTGCTGGCGCAGCACTTCGTCGAGAAGTCGTGCCGCCACAACGGCGTCGCGCCGCGCACGCTGTCGCAGTCGGCGATGCGTGCGCTGATGAACTACGCATGGCCCGGCAACATCCGCGAGCTCGAAAATGCCGTCGAGCACGCCGTGGCGCTGAGCGGCGGCGTGCAGGAGCTCAGCCCGGCGATGCTGCCGCACGACCTCACCAGCCCCGACACGGTGTCCGCGATGCCGTCGGTCACGATTCCCGACGAGGGGATCAACTTCGCGTCGGTGGTGTCGCAGCTCGAACGCGAATTGATCCTGCAGTCGCTCGAGAAGACCGGCGGGAACAAGCGGCGCGCCGCCCGGCTGCTGAATCTGAGCCGGACCACGCTCATCGACAAGCTGCAGCGGCTGGGCGGAATCCCCGTGTCGGAACCGGCTTCCGAGATGTGACCGATTGCGCGCTACGGCGCGATCGCCGCGAGGCGGAGCGTGGCGGTCGTGCCCTGCGCGCTCGACACGACCTCGAGCCGTCCCTCCTGCATCGTCGCCAGCCATTCGGCGACGTGCAAGCCGAGCCCGAGCCGCGGCACGTCGCGCGGCTCGAGGACGACGGTGAATCGATCGGCCGCCGGCCGGCGCACGAACCCGGGTCCATTGTCGCGAACGGAGACGGCCAGCGTCTCTCCGTCGCGGCGGACCCGGATCGTCAGCTCCGGGTGCGGCGACTCGTGCATCGCCCGCTCCGCGTTCATGATCACGTTCAGCAGAATCTGCAGCGTCCGCCGGGGGTTCGCCAGCGCCTGCGGGAGCGGATGCTCGCAGTCGACGCGGACCGCGACGCCGCGCTTCGCGAGCGCGTACTTGCGCAGCCGCAGCACGCGGTCGACGAGCGCCGCGAGGTCGATCGCGGCGACGCTCCGCGACTCGTCGCGCGCGAAATCGAGGATGCCGGCCAGCAGCGCCGCCGCCTTTTCCGCGTGCTCGCGGATCACCTCGGCGCGGCGCAGCGTGGCGGCCGCGTCGCCCGGCGCCATCTCGAGCATGTGCGCGCTGCCGGTGATGATCTGCAGCAGGTTGTTCGTTTCGTGCGCCACGGTCGAGAGCTGTGCGGCGACCGTCGCCAGGCGGTTGACCTCTTCGAGCCAGTCGGCAGGCGGAGCATCGGCCATTGCGCCGCAAACCGTACCACGGTTCGGCCGATCCCCGCGGCGAAGCAAACAAATGGTAGCCCGATCGGCGGACCTGTCCTAGTGTGGTCGCGATGACGTGGGCGTCACTCGCCGCCGTCGCGCTGCGGGTCCTGTTCGTCGGCAACAGCCTGACGACGGCGAACGATCTGCCGCGGCAGGTGCAGCAGATTGCGGCCGCGGCGGGCTGCCGGCTCGAGTACCGCGTGGTCGCACTCGGCGGATTCAGCCTCGAGGACCACTGGAACGACGGCGCGGCGCGCCGCGCGATCGCGGAAGGTGGATGGTCGTTCGTCGTCCTGCAGCAGGGTCCGTCGGCGCTGCCCGAATCGCGTGTGCTGCTGGTGGAGTACGCGCGCCGTTTTGCGGCGGACGCGCGGCGCGTCGGGGCCGAACCGGCGCTCTACATGGTGTGGCCGTCGCAGACCCGCCGCGGCGATGTCGAGGGGGTCCGCCAGTCGTACGAAGCGGCGGCCCAGAGCACGCACGCGCTGTTGTTGCCCGCGGGCGAAGCGTGGCGCGCGGCGATGCGCGCGGACGCCGGCGTCGGCCTGTACGGACCCGACGGCTTTCACCCCACGGCTGCCGGGTCGTTTCTTGCGGCGCTGGTGATCTTCGAACGGATGTTCGGCTTGCCGCCGCCGGCCGCGTTCCGGCCGCCGATGATCCCGGAGCGGGAACGGCGGATTCTGCTCGAGGCCGCCGAACGGGTTCGCTGATTTGTAGTCGCCGTTGCAACATTGGCATCGCGCCGGATCGCGATCGTCGTTTTCCGGGCGATTGCCGTCGATCCGCGCTGGCACATTCGTTGCCCGCTGACCGCGTATCCCGTCGTCCATGGATACGCACGTTGCGCACACGTTGAGGGAACAGGCGGCCGCGATCGTCGCCGAGCTCGATCGCGCGATTGCACAGTTGTGCCAGTCGGCCGGCCGCGACGCCGAGGCGGCGATTGCGCGCGCGCGGGCCGAGGCGGCGGCCGACGCGCAGGTCATTCAGGAGATCAAGCAGGCGGAGCTCGAAAGCGAAATCCACAACCGGATGGCGCTGGTCGCCGAGCTCCAGGCGGTCAACGAGAAGCTGCTGCAGGCGCGCGCCGAGGGCGCCGCGCTCCGCCTCCAGCTGGAGCGCGCGACGCGGCGCACGGGATCGGCAGCGGCCGCGCCGGCCGACGCAATCTGCGCCGCGCTCGACAGCCTGCGGCTCGCGCTGAACGCGGTGACCGGCGCGCGAAGCGGAACCAACATCGTGCCCACGGTCGTCGATGCGTTCGGATCGCACTTCTCGCGGGTCGTGCTCTGCGCCGTCGAACCGCGCGGCCTGGTCGTGTGGAAAAGCCTCGGGTTCGATCCGCCGCTGCAGCCCAAGACCGTCCTGTCGCTCGAAGCGGACTCGGTGCTCGCGAAGGCGGCGGCGGGATGGGAGACCGCGTGCAGCGCATCGGCGGACGGGCGCACGCATCGCGGCATCGTGAACGCCCCGGTGCGCTACTCGATCGCGCTGCCGCTCGTCGCGAAGGGCCGCGGGACGGCGCTGCTGTACGCGGAGAACGCGCCGGACCGCGGGTCGGCGGCCGAGGATCGCGTCGCCGGCAAGATCGGCGAGATCCTCGCCGAGTACGTGCGCTCGCGCCTGCACATCAAGCAGACCGGGGGCGCCGCCGCCGAACCGGCGGCCGCCTCCAGCCCGCAGCGCCGCGCCCGGCGCGTGAAGATGCTCGACGGGATGATGGTGGTGATCGACGACACCGACGGGACGCTGATCGATCTGTCGTCGCTCGGCGCGCAGGTGGTGTCGAGCGGCGTCCTGCGTCCGAACACGGCGGTCAGGCTGGTGCTGCCGACGGAAGCAGGCGGCATCTCGTGCGAGGCCAAAGTGGTGTGGGTGAGCGTCGAGCGCGGGAAGAACTCCAAGGCGCCGCTCTACCGCGCGGGAATGCAGTTCACCGACGTGAAAACGGGCGAACTCGATGGCTTCCTCGGGTTCCTCGACTCCCCGGTCATGCACTGAGGCGGCTCGAGGCTGCCGCCGCCCCGTCCCGAGTGACGGCGCGCCGACACCCTCGCGGTCCGGATTCCCGAAAAAGTCCGCGCTTCGCGTTCGATCGCCGCCCCGCGCGACCGGTACTTCCCTTGCGAAGTACCGGGCGTGAGCACCAATCAGACCGGCGCTGCCCGGATTCTCCCGATCGCGTGCATCGTCGCCTGTTGTCTGGCGGCCGCGCCGCCGGCGCTCGCACAGGATTCGCAGCAGCTCGCGACCATCGATCTCGAAGATCTGATGCGCATCAGAATCGAGAACGTGTTCGGCGCCTCGTCGCGTCTGCAGCCGGTCACCGAGGCGCCGTCCTCGGTGACGATCATCACCGCCGAAGACATCGAGCGGCATCACTACCGCACGCTGGCCGACATCCTGCGGAGCGTGCGCGGGATGTACATCAGCGACGATCGCAACTACAGCTACGCCGGGGTCCGCGGCTTCGCGCGGGCCGGCGACTACAACACCCGGATCCTGCTGCTGGTCAACGGGCACCGGGTCAACGACGCGGTGTACGAACAGGCGTCGCTCGGCGCAGAGTTCGGGATCGACCCGGCGATGTTTCAGCGCGTCGAGATCATCCGCGGACCGGCGTCGGCGTTGTACGGCAGCGACGCGTTCTTCGGCGTGGTGAACGTGATCACGCGGACCGGAGAATCCCTCGAGCGCGCGTCGGTCGACATCGAGAGCGGCACGCTCGGCACGCAGCTGTTCCGAGCCTCCGTGGGACGCACGCTCTCCAACGGCATCGACTTCGCGGTCGGCGGCACGCTGAACCGCACGGACGGCGAGCGGCGACTCTACTACCCGGCGTACGACGCGCCCGGGTCGAACAACGGCATCGCCGAGGGGCTCGACGGCGAGCAGGTCGGCGACGCGTACGGGCATCTGCGGTACCGGAACCTGATGATCACGGCGGCGTACGGACACCGGATGAAGTACGTGCCGACGGCGTCGTTCGGCACGATCTTCAACGAGCAGAACCCGCGACAGCGCACCTTCGACCGCCACACGCTCGTCGACGCGCAGTACGACACGCAGGCCGCCGGCGCGAAGATCCAGATGCGCGCCTCGTTCGACCGCTACTTCACCGACGGCTTCTACCCGTACCCGGCGGATTCCGGCGGCGGCGGGATGATGGTCGATCACGACAACGGGCTGTCGACGCGGTGGGGCGTCGAGGGGCGGGTCACGCGGACGCTCGCCGCGCGGCAGACCGTTTCGGTGGGGGGCGAGTTCTTCGACAACGTCCGCCAGAACCAGTGGGACGTCTACGACGTGGCCGACGGCCCGGGATTCACCATCGACTCGGCGTCGCGGCAGGGTGCCCTCTACGCCGAAGACGAGATCAAGGTCCGGCGCTGGCTCATCCTCGACGGCAGCGTCCGATACGACACGCGCGACAACTTCCGTCGCGTGACGCCGCGCGGCGCCGTGATCGTGCCGGTCACCGGCAATGCCTCGCTCAAGTATCTGTACGGCCAGGCGTTTCGCTCGCCCAACGTGTACGAGCTGACGTTCTACTCGGAGGGCATCCCCAACACGGACTTGCGGCCCGAATCGATCACGACGCACGAGGTGGCGTGGGAGCAGTATTTCGGCGCGTTTCTCCGCACGTCGTTGTCGGCGTATCACTACGACGCGACGGATCTCATCTCGCTGTTCGCGTTCGGCGTGGACGAAGCGGGTTTTCAGAACCTCGTCTTCGTCAACTCGCAGCGCGTGCGCGCCCGCGGCTTCGAGGCCGAAGCCGAAGTCCGCGCCGCGCACGGGTTCGAGGTGCTGGGCAGCTACGCGCTGCAGCGGGCGGTCGACGCCGAAACGCTGGTGCCGCTGACCAATTCGCCCACGCACATGGCGAAGCTGCGCACGAGCGTCAACCTGTGGCGCGCCGGGTCCACGGCCGCCCTGGACGCGCAGTACATGAGCCGACGCACCACCCTGAGCGGTGCGACGGTGTCGCCGGTGCTGCTTCTCGACGCCAGCGTCAATCACGCGGTCAATCGCAGCGTGTCGCTCTACGCCACGGTCCGCAACGCGCTCGGCACCCGATACGCCGATCCCGCTTCCGCCGAGCACATGCAGGACACGATCGAACAGGTCGGCCGCACCTTCACGGCGGGCATTCGCTGGTCGCCCTGGGTCCGGTAGCGTTTTGCTCTAGCCGCGTCGTTCGTCGTGCCAGCGCAGCACCCGCCGGGCGCGCCACGTGATCCAGCGATTCGGCGCGCCGATCTCGCCCGCAAACTGCTCGTACAGCGTGTTGCGATGCCGCACGTCGAGCAGCCAGCGGCCGTCCGGCTGGCGCCGCGCGACCACGGTCGCCACGGCTTCTTCCGTTCGCGCGTCGGGCTCCACGCGCGCCGCGCGCAGGTAGTCGAGCGCCCGCAGGACGTCGTAGTGCCAGAGCGGCGGGAACGCGAATCTGGTCCACGCGGCGTCGATCACCTCGCCGGTCGTCAAGCGCCGCAGCAGCCGACGATCCAGAAGGTACGCCTCGCCCCGCGCGCGCGCGGCCGCGATCGCCGGCCTCTCGCCGAACGCCTGCTCGAACGCGAGCAGGCCTTCCAGCACGCACACCGTCGTGTGGAACGACGAGCGAACCGATCCTCGCTCGGCCTCGCAGTTCCACCCGCCGTCGCTCAACTGCTCGCGCAGCAGCCGGTCGACGAGCCGGTCGCTGCGAACGCCGAAATACGCGCCGAGCGCGACGACGCGCCCGTTGATGCAGGGTTCGACCTCGCCTTCGAAGAACGGCGAGTCGCCGAAACCGGGACCCCACGTCACGCGCTCGCGGACGCGTTCGATGGCGGCGCGCGCCGGCGCGCTCGCCGGATCGATCCCGAGGTCGCGCAGGAACACCAGCGTGTACAGGTTCGACCACCAGAAGGGCGTCGCGACGCCGTCGCCCCACTGCCCGTCGGCACGCTGCTGATCGAGGATCTCGCGCGCCCACCCCTCGGTCGCGACACGCGCGCGCTCGGCGGCGACGAGTTCGGCAGAGCTGTCGGTGAGATCGCGCATCACCTGCCAGCGGATCGCAGGGTCGGAGTCGAGCAGCCAATCGAGAACCGAGTCGCGCATGGTCGTTGCTCGAGTATATGGGTCCGAGCCGGCGTGTAAAGTGTGCTCGGTGACACGGCA
>Ga0070741_10015351_pt1 | contig 12994 bp, 11 predicted proteins | sample Coa_R1_4_FD_66440 | JGI IMG/M metagenome (GOLD analysis project Ga0070741, IMG submission 66440) | Surface soil microbial communities from Centralia Pennsylvania, which are recovering from an underground coalmine fire - Coalmine... | ecosystem: Environmental > Terrestrial > Soil > Unclassified ...
CCCGAGCTGCTCGCCTCGGCCGACATCCTCGGCCCCGACGAGCCGCCACCCGCGGACGAGCAGGCGACCGTGTCCGCCGACGCAGAGGACGAGGAGGAGCCCGAGGACGACGAGGACGAGCTCGACGACGAGGACGAGGAGGACGACGAGGACCTCGGCCCCGTCAGCCGCGCGGCGCCCGACGAGGACGAGGAGGACGAGGACGAGGAGGACGAGGACGAGATCGCGGCCGACGACGACGCCGAGGCCGAGGTCGAGGAGGCGGCCGCCGAAACCGACGAGGAGCCGCGCGACTGGGTCGACGAGGACGAGGACGAGGAGACACTCGGCGAGCAGCCCGAGGACCCGAACGCCGCCAAGCGCTTCTGGTTCGAGCACGCCACGGGCGCCGGCAAGACGGTCGCCGCGCTCGGCTTCGTGGAGGCCTCGCAGACCGGCGGCGTGCTGATCCTGACCCACCGGCGCAACCTCGTCGACCAGTTCCTCGGCGAGCTGCGCGACCGCGGCTACTCCAAGCGCATCAGCAAACCGCTGTTGATGGGCCCGCCCACCCAGGACCCCGGCGGCGGGCCGGTGACGGTCGAGACCTACCAGTGGTTCGTGCGCAACGCGGGCAAGATCTCGAGCGCCTACACGATCGTGATCTGCGACGAGGCGCACACCGCGCTCGGCGAGAAGACGAGCGCTGCGATCCGCGAGTGGACCGGGCCGATCTTCATCGGCATGACGGCGACCGGGGCGCTGATCGCCCGCCACGTCACCGACCTGTTCCCGACGCAGACCTCGCGCTTCGACCTTGCGCTCGCCGCGCGCCGGGGCGTGATCGCGCCGCTGCGCTGCGTGCGCATATCGCCGGGCGTCGGGGTGCGGACGATCGCCAAGGTGCCGCTCAGGCGCGGCGAGATCGACACCGAGTTCGACCAGGACGAGCTGGCGAAACTGCTCGACCAGCAGCCCTTCAACATCGCGGTCGCGAACCTCTACAAGACACGCTTCAACGGCGTCCCCGGCGTGGTCTACGCCGCCGGCGTCCAGCACGCCTACAACCTCGCCGAGGCGTTCCGGGCCGAGGGTCTGAAGGCGCAGGCGGTCTCGGGCGAAACCCCCAAGCGCGAACTCGTCGACATCCTCGCCCGCTACGAGCGCGGCGACATCGACGTGCTGATCAACGCCCAGCTGCTCGCCGAGGGCTGGAACAGCCCCCGCGCGACGGTCTGCGTGCACCTCGCCCCCACCGCCTCCAAGCGCATCTACCAGCAGCGCGTCGGGCGCGTCACGCGCCGGCACCCCGGCAAGGAGGCGGGGCTGGTGGTCGACTTCGTCCACCCCGCCACCAAGCACGACGATCCGGTCGTCACGCTGCACTCGCTGCTCGACCGCGACGTCTACCGCGGCGGCGCGATCGTGGTCGGCCCGGTTCGCCGCGGGCGCGGGCGGCGCATGCGGGTCGAGCGCCGGGTGCTCCCCGTCTGCGCGGAGGAGGAGCGCCGCTTCGCGGTCTTCGAGCGCGAGCTGTGGCGGATCGCGGTCGAGCACCTCGACTACGGCGAGCAGCACCTGTGGGCGGCGCTCGCCGGAGCTCGTGTCGCGCCGAACGGCTGGCGCCGGGCGCGCGCGATGCTCCACTTCGACCGCAGCGGCGAGCTGAAGGGCCGCTTCTTGATCACCGCGGTGCAGCGCAACAAGAACCCGCAGCTGCGGCTCAGGGCGCTCGCGGACATCGCCGCGCTGCGCGACCCCGACGCCTTCGACGAGGCGATCGACATCATCGGCACGTGGCCCCGCGAGGAGCGCAAGGAGGCGACGAAGATCATGCTGCGCGCGCTGGTCGAGCGCCGCATCGGCCGCCGCGACCAGGCCAACGCCTGGATCTGGAGGCTCGCCGAGTACACGCGCGACGTGCACGAGGAGTACGCCGTGCAGCGCTGGCCCGAGACCAAGCGCCTGCTGGGCCTGCTCGTCAACTCCGCCGGCGGCGCCCACGCGCGCAACGCGCGCCGCCTCATCCACGCCGCCCGCAAGCAGGACCGCCGCCTCGCGGCGGCGCTGCTCGCCGCCGCGCTGGCGCACACGCCGGAGGCCGAGGAGGCGCTCCGCGGCGCGCGCACCCGGATGGCGCGCAAGCCGCCCGCCCTGGCGCGCGAACTGCTGCGCAACTTCCCCAAGCGCCGCGCGCGGGGCGCGCGCCGCCGGCGCAAGGGCGGCAAGGGCTCCGAGCAGGGCGCCGCGGCGACCGCGAACGGGAACGCGCAGGCCGAGACAGCGACCGCACAGAACGGATCCTCGCCCCCGGGCGAGAAGCAGCCGGGCGACGGTGGCAACGGCGCCGGCCGCGAGCGAGCGGACAAGCCGGAGAGCGGCGGGGCGGGGCACGCCGGACGGCGCGGGCGCAAGAAGCGCAGCTCCTCACGCGGGGGCGGCGACGGCCCGGGCGACGAGGACAGCGCCTCCGAGCGCATGCTCGCCTGAGCCGGCGCTCTAGCTCTCGCTGGGGGCGCCGCCGATCACGTCCGAGACGCGCCGGGTCAGGCGCGACTCGCGTTCATAGCGCCGCCGCGCTCGCCTCATGCGCTCGCTGCCGTCGCGGTAGTGCCGCCGCGCCCACGGCGAGCCGGGGCGCGCGAGCCGCAGCGCGCCGAACAGCCCGACCGGCAGCAGGAACACGCCGATCGCGCCGAGCAGGATCCTCCCCTTCAGGATCGCGATGACCGCCGCGATCAGGCATGCGGCGATCAGCGCGCTGATGGTGAACGCGGAGCCCGGGTCGTCCAGTTCGAACGGCCGCACTCCGATCACGACGAGCGCGCCGACGCTCGCGACCACCGCCACCGCGTCGAGTGAGCTGCGGCCCTCCTCGCGCCAATAGACGTCTTCCATCCGCGTCCAGAGCGCGAACTCGTCGAGGGTGAAGCCGGCTCCGACCCCGAAGATCGCCGCGACGATCCCGCCCCAGGGCTCGCTCAGGTGCAGGCCGAGGCCGAGGAAGCCCGCACCCAGCATCAGGAAGATCCCCCACACGAAGTGGTGCAGGTGCATGCCTTCGGAGGTTTCGACGCCGCCCGGCCACCAGGTGAAGCGGCGCGTCATGCGCGCGCTGGTGCGGATCGCCATGAACGAGATCAGCATCGCCGCCAGACACACGAACGCGTGCTGGCGGCCGTGATCGGCCACCACGAGGTCGTAGATGTGGCTGATCGGGAAGACGCTCGCCATCGGTTCACTCATCGACCGCGCTTCCTCCGGGGTTGACCGCAGCCTCCGATTCTCGCGTGCCGGCGCCGCGCGCGTGGTCAGCCTGCGAACCGCAGGTGGACCTCGCCGGAGCCGAGCGCGGTCTGTCCGCCTCCATCGAGTGCCACCACCAGGCGCCCGTCGCCGTCGATGCCCTGAGCCACGCCCGCGGAGTCGATCGGCGCGTCCGGTGCATCCGCGGCGCCCGGCGGTCCCCAGGCGATCCTTCGCCCCCGCAGCGCGTCCCGCTGCGCCCACGCGGCCAGCGTCTCGGCGGGCTCCTGCGCGATCCGCGTCTGCAGTGACCGGAGCAGGCGTGCGAGCAGCGGCTCGACCTCGGACCGGTCGAGACCGAGCGTCGCGGCGCTCTGAAGCAGCTCCGCCGGCAGCTCGTCCAGCTCCACGGCGACGTTGAGCCCGACGCCCAGCACCGCCCAGCTCTCGTCCGCCCGGCCCACCCGCGCCTCGATCAGGATCCCGGCGAGCTTGGCGAGCCGCTCGCCCCGCGCGAGCACGATGTCGTTCGGCCACTTGATCTGCGCGCGGGGTCGCTGCTCGGCGCCCGGGGCCCCGTCGAGCGCCTCACATACGGCGACGGCGCAGGACAGCGGCAGGAGCCGCGGAGCAGGCCGCAGGATCAGGGACGCCAGCAGCGAGCTGCCCGGCGGGGCCGACCAGCTGCGCCCCTGCCGCCCCCGGCCGGCCGTCTGCTCCGATGCCGTCACCAGCGTTCCGTGCGGGGCGCCGGCGGCGGCCAGCTCCCGGGCGCGCTGGTTCGTCGAGTCTGTCCGCCGGAGGTGCAGCCTGGGGGTTCCCAGCCCGCCCGCGGACGCGGGCTCAGGCGAGCGGTTCACCGGCCGCGACCAGGACCTCGTCGAGGCGCCCGGCGCCGAGCACCTCCGCCGCCGAGCCCCGGTTCACCGCCAGCGCCAGCATGCCGATCCCGTCCTTGTAGAGCAGCAGGCCGCCGGGGTGGACATCCGCGAAGGTTCGCGCGAACCTCGCGCGATGGCGCCGGCCCCCGGTCTGCACCCAGGCCTCGTCGCCGATCCTCAGCCCGAGCTCCGCCACCTGCTCGGTCTGCCCGTCGAGGATCAGGTTGCCGAATCTGTCGGCGTGGATCACGTGCAGCTCCAGGCCGGCATCGGTTATCACCGCGACGGAGATGTTCAGGCGCCGCAGGCTTTCCACCTCGAGTGGCTCGCCGAGCTCGGTGAGCGGCACGCCCGCGGCGAGCGCGCCGGCGACCGGCGCGAAGATGTCGCGCCCGTGGAACGTCGGCGACACCGGCTCGAGCCGCTCCGGGGAGGCCTCCACGTCAACTGCCTCGGCGACGCCGCCGAGCCGTTCGCAGACCGGCATCAGCAGGCCGTTGTCGGGGCCGACCAGGAGCCGGCCCTCCTCGGCGGTGCGCACCGCGATCGCCCGGCGGCCGCGCGCGCCGCGGGCGCCGACACCGGGGTCGACCACGGCGAGGATGATCGCGTCGGGCAGGTAGGGGAGCGTGGCCCGCAGCACGATCGCGCCGGTGTGGACGTCGTGCCGGGGGAGCGAGTGGGTCAGGTCGATCACGCGCGCCTCGGCGCAGCGGCGCGCGATCACCGCATGGCAGACGCCCACGAACTCGTCGCCGAGGCCGTAATCGGAGAGGAACGTGATGACGGGACTTGTCATGGCTATGGCCCGTTGTCGGCGGCATCGGCCAGCAGCGCGTCCAGCAGGCCCTGCACGTCGTGGCGCTCGGCTTCGACGTGCGGCTCCAGCCCGGCCTCGCGCAGCGCTTCGCTGGTGACCGGTCCGATCGACACGAGCCTGCTGGCCGGCCGGATCGCCTCGGCTCCTCCCGCCGCAGCGAGCAGGTTGTGCACGGTGGAGGAGGAGGTGAAGGTGATGTAGTCGGCGCCGAGCGCCGCCTCCAGCACGCCCGGGGGCGGGGTCTCGGCGACGGTCTCGTAGAGGTCCAGCACCTCGACTTCGATCCCGCGCTCGGAGAGCGCGGCCGGCAGCACGTCGCGCCCCTGCGAGGCGCGCGCGATCAGCACGCGCCGCGCCGGGCGCTCGGCGAGCTCGGCGTCGAGCGCCTCGAGCAGGCCCTCGGCGACGGCGCGCTCCGGCACCACGTCGGCCTCGATCCCGTGCGCGCGCAGCGCCCGGGCTGTGCTCTCGCCGATCGCCGCGATGCGAATCCCGGCGAGGGCGCGGGCGTCGCGCGCCGGCGCGGATGCCGCGAGCCGCTCGAACAGGCCGTCCGCCCCGTTGGCGCTCGTGACGCAGATCAGGTCGTAGGGCGAGGGGTCGAGCGCGGGACCCGCCAGCGGGCGAACCGCGATCGCCGGCGCCTGCACGACGCGCGCGCCGAGCTCGGCGAGCGAGCGCGCAAGGCCACTCGCCTGCGCGCGGGCCCGGGTCACCGCGACGGTCCTGCCCGCGAGCGGCTGCGGCGGCAGCCACGAGAGCTCGGCGGCGAGCGCGGCGACCGCCCCGATCACCGTCACCGACGGCGCGCGCACGCCGGCCTCCGCGGCGGCCGAGGCGATCGTGGCGAGCGTCCCGGAGACCGTCCGCTGACCCGGAAGCGTTCCCGCTTCGACCACGGCCGCCGGCTCCGCTTCCGGGCGCCCGGCGGCGATCAAGCCGGCGGCGATCGCGGGCAGCGCCGAGACCCCCATGTAGAAGACGAGCGTCCCCGGGAAGGCGGCGAGCGCCTGCCAGTCGATCGACGGCTCATCGCCGCCCTCGCGCGTGTGGCCGGTGACGAGCGCGACCGCGGTCGCGAGCCCCCGGTGCGTGACGGGGATGCCGGCGTAGGCCGGCGCCGCCAGCCCGGCCGTCATGCCGGGCACGATCTCGAAGGGGACTCCCGCCTCGCGCAGCGCCAGTGCCTCCTCCCCGCCGCGGCCGAACACGAACGGGTCGCCGCCCTTCAGGCGCACGACCGTCCGGCCCGCCAGCGCGTGCTCGAGCAGCAGTGCTTCGGTCTCGGCCTGGGGAACCTGCGCTCCCCCGCCCTCCTTGCCGACGAACACCAGCTCCGCGCCGGGGCGCGCGCCGTCGAGTGCGCCGGGGCCCACGAGCCGGTCGTAGAGGATCACGTCGGCGTCGGCGATCGCCTCGAGCGCGCGGGCGCTCAGCAGGCCTGGGTCGCCGGGACCGGCTCCGACGAGGTAGACGCGGCCGGGGGTGCCGTCCTCAGCCGCCATCGCCCGTCCGCGCAAGCTCGCGCGCCCCTTCGAGGAGCTCCTCCGCGCCGACCGCGCGCAGCCGCTCGGCGACGAGCTCGCCGAGGGCCTCCGGCGAGTGCAGGCTGCCGGCCTGCTCGTCGAGCGCCCACGCCGAGCCGTCGGGCAGCCCCACCCAGCCCCGCAGCAGCAGGCCGTCCTCGTGCAACTGCGCGTGCGCGCCGAGCGCCGTGTGGCAGTCGGCCCCGAGGGCCCGTGCGAGCGCCCGCTCGGCGCGCAGCGCCGCCAGCGCGCGAGCGTCGCTGATGCGCTGCACCGCCGCCGCGGCCTCGCCATCCCCGGCGCGCCCCTGCAGGGCCAGCGCCCCCTGGCCCGGCGCCGGGACGAAACGCGCGGGGTCGAGCAGCGCGCTCGCCTCGGCCTCGCGCCCGAGCCGCTGCAGCCCGGCGCGGGCGAGCACGATCGCGTCGAGACGCTCGGAGGGCGACGCGAGCTTCTTCAGGCGGGTGTCGACGTTGCCGTGCAGCGGCACCACATCGAGGTCGGCCCGCGCGCTGCGAAGCTGCGCGACGCGCCGCAGGCTGCTCGTTCCGACCCGGGCGCCGGGAGCGAGCGCCTGCAGGTCCGCGGCGCCGCAGAGCGCGTCCTCGGCGCCTGCGCGCGCGGGCGTTCCGAGCAGCGCGAGCCCGGGCGCCAGCTCGCCCGGAACGTCCTTCGCGGAGTGCACCGCGAGGTCGATCTCCCCGTCGAGCAGCGCGCGCTCCAGGCCGTCCACCCAGCGTGACTTGTCCTCGGCCCCGGCCCCGGCGTCGCCCCCGGTCGAGAGCGGGACCACCTCGGCGTCGCCGAGCATCGCGGCGACCATCTGCGCCTGCGCCAGCGCGAGCGCGCTGCGACGGGTCCCGAGCCGCATCAGCGCGAGGCCGCGCGCATCTTATTTGCGGCGCCCGCCCGGCGCCGAGCGGCGGCGCTCGAGGTCGTGGACCTCGGCCAGTCCGCCTGCCTGCTCGTCCGGGGCGCTCTCGCCCGCCTGCTCGGATGCCGCGTCCTGCAGCCCGAACAGCTCGCGCACGAGCTCGAGGGCGCCGTGGCCGCCCGCCCCGCCGCGCTCGTTCTCGAGGCCGCGCAGGCGGATCGTCGGCTCATGCAGCAGGCGCGCCATCACCGCGCGTGCGATCGCCTCCACGCGCACGACGTCGCGGGGGGTGGCTCCCTCCCAGCGGGTTGCGTTCTCGGCGAGCACCTGCTCGACGATGTCGTCGCCGTGCTCGCGCAGCGCGGTGATCGTGGGCAGGGCGTCGAGCTGGCCGAGCCACCGTGCGAAGCGGCGGATCTCCTCCTCGACGATCTCCTCGGCCTGCGGGATCTCCCCCTCGCGGGTGTTGAGGTTGCGCGCGGCGACCGTCTGCAGGTCGTCGATGTCGTAGAGCGTGACGCCCTCCAGCTGCCCGCAGGCCGGGTCGATGTCGCGGGGGACAGCGATGTCGATGAACAGCAGCGGCCGGTGCTCGCGCTGCTCCATCACCTCCGCGAGCTCCTCGGGCCCGACGATCGGATGGGGCGAGGCGGTGGAGGACAGGACGATGTCCGCCTGCAGCAGCTGCTCGGGCAGCTTCTCGAGCCCGACGACGCTGCCGCCGAAGCGTTCGGCGAGGCTGATCGCGCGGTCGACGTGCCGGTTGGCGACGAAGATCGTTCCCGCGCCCTGCCCGGCCAGCACGCGAGCGGTCAGCTCGCTCGTCTCGCCGGCGCCGAGGATCACCACGTGGCGGCTCTCCAGCGAGCCGAGCACGCTCTGCGCGAGCTGGACGGCCACCGACGGCACGCTGACGCGGCTGGCGCCGATCGCCGTCTCCGAGCGCACGCGCTTGCCGGCTGTGAGCGCCGCCATGAACAGCCGGTTGGACAGCGGGCCGGTCGCGCCCGCGCGCATCGCCGCCTCGTGGGCGCGGCGGACCTGCCCCTGGATCTCGGCCTCGCCCACGACCATCGGCTCCAGCCCGGCGGTCACGCGGTAGAGCTGCCGTGCCGCGTCGCAGTTGCGCGGCGAGTAGATGACCTCCGCGAGCTCCGTCGGCCGGATCCCGGCGCGGCGCGCGAGCAGCCCGAGGACGTCGGCCTCGGCCTGCACCGGGTCTCCTACCACCAGGTAGACCTCGGTGCGGTTGCACGTGGAGATGACGACCGCCTCGCGCACCTCGTCGGTCGCGACGGCGGCGCGCGCGAAGTCTTCGGCCTCGCTGTCGCTCAAGGCCACCCGTTCGCGCAGCGAGACCGGGGCGGTCTTGTGCGAGATCCCCAGCGCGAGCAGCTCGCTCATGAAGCGGACCCCGGTTCGCGGGGCGGGGACTCTCCGGCTTCTCTGCGGTCGAGCTCTGCCAGCAGCTCGCCCAGCTCGCGCTCGGTCCGGCTCATGCGGACGGCCATGATCGCGACGTAGACGAGCACCATCGCGAGCAGCACGATGTAGGCGCCGGCGACGTACTTGCCCGCCTCGTGGAGCGGCAGCGCGGGGCTCTCGGCGATCAGCGCGATCACCCCGCGCTCCTGGCAGCGGTGCGAGGGACGGGGGGCGCCGACGGAGCTGCGCTGCGCGTGGGCGCTCGCCCGCCGTCATCCCCTTCCTCCTCCCCCGCCAGCCTGCGCCGCAACGCCCGCACCTGCGCGCGGGTGTGCTTCGCCGTCAGCTCGTATTTGCAGAGCGTCGCGTACAGCAGCGCGATCGCCGCGAGGGAGACCAGGAACGTGAGCGCCATCGGGCCGGGAAGGTTCGAGGTGCTGCCGAGCACGCGCGGGTGCAGGAAGGCGCTCGACATCCGCACCGCGATGAAGTTCAGCGGCACGAAGGCCCCGGCCGTGATCGCGAAGACCGAGGCGTAGCGCGCCTGGCGCTCGGGGTCCTCGATCGCGAAGCGCAGCGGCTGGTAGGTCGCGTAGAGCAGGAACACGATCAGGAACGAGACCAGCGTCGGCTCGTCCCAGACCCACCAGTGCCCCCACGAGCCCTTCGCCCAGATCGAGCCGGTGATCAGCGTCGCGAGGCCGAAGATCAGCGCCATGTGGATCACGACGTAGGAGCGGTAGTCCCAGCGCGCGTCGCGCGTGCGCAGGTGTGCGATCGCCAGGATCCCGCCCAGCACGAAGCCGCACAGCGAGACGATCGCCAGCGGTACGTGCAGGTAGAAGATCTTCTGCAGGAACCCCTGTTCGGCTTCGAGCGGGGCGTAGAAGAAGACGAGCGCCAGCGCCGCGGTCATCGCCACCACGGTCGAAATGCTCAGCGCGCGCAGGCCTTTTCCGTAGATGGTGCTAGTCCTCGAGAAGGAAGTCGAACAGGGCGAAGGCGATCAGCCCGAACAACAGATCATAGACCCCGAGCGTCGCCAGCCAGCGGGCTGCGGGCTCGCCGCGGTGGGCGCTCACGAGCAGCGGCTCGGTCGCACGGGCGGCGCCGATCACGATCGGCACGAACAGAGGCAGCGCGAGGAGCGGGCCCAGGAGGTCGCGGGCCCGGGTCTGGACCGCGAGGGCGGCGACGAGCGTGCCGATCACGGCAACGCCCACGTCGGCGAGCGCGAGCGTCGCGATCAGGCCTGGAAGCGCCCCTCCGACGGGCGGGCCCAGCAGCAGGATCGAGAACGCGGGCACCGCGATCAGCTCGAGCACCACGAGGTAGGCGAGCAGCGTCAGCACCTTCGCGAGCAGCAGCGCGCTGCGGTCCACGGGCGCGAGCAGGAAGCCGTCGAACCCGCCCTGCTCGGCGTCGGCGACGAACAGGCGGTTGACGCCGAGGATCGCAGCGAACAGAAGCGTCACCCACAGGATCCCCGCCGCGAGATCGCCTTCGACGCTGCCGCGGTTGAGCGCGAAGTGGAAGACGACGAACGTGCTCAGCGCGAACAGCGACATCCCGGGGACCGACTCGAGCGTCCGCAGCTCGACGAGCAGCTCCTTGCGAAGGAGCGCGCGGACCGTGCGGGCGAACCCGACCTGGCCCGCGTGGGCCGGCCGCGCTGACTGGCCGCCGGCCGTGCTCTCACCCACGGCCGCGCTCACCGGTAGAGCTCCGTGATCTCCGCGCCGGTCACCGACGAGGCCTCGGCGAGCAGGACGGGGCGCCCGCCACGCAGGCCGAGCACGACGTCGGCCTCGGCCAGCCCGCCCCCGGGATCGTGGCTGCAGAGCACCCGGGCGCGGCCGGCGGACGGCCCGATCAGCGGCGCGACCAGCTCGACGGCGGCCGGGTCGAGGTTGGCGTACGGCTCGTCGAGCAGCAGCAGCTCGGGTTCGTGCAGGACGGTGCGTGCGATCGCGACGCGCTGGACCATCCCTCGCGAGAGCGTGCGCAGGGGCTCGTCGGCGCGGCGCGACATGCGCACCGCAGCGAGCAGCTCGTCCACCCGCTCTTCGGCGGTGCCGTGCAGGCGCGCGTGGTAGCGGAGGTTCTCGCGCGCGGTCAGCTCGCGGTAGAGGAGCGGCTCGTGGGCGAGCAGGCCGATCCGGCCGCGAACCGCCCATGCCTCGTCGGGGAGCGCGCAGCCGAGCACCGCCACGTGGCCCTCGTGCGGGCGCAGCAGCGTCGCGAGCACCCGCAGCAGCGTCGTCTTGCCGGCGCCGTTGGGCCCGAACACGACCAGCGTCTGCCCGCTCGAGACCGTCGCGTCGACGCCGCTGAGGGCGTCGCGTTCGCCGTACCGGCGGACGACGCCGCTCAGCTCCAGGGCCGCGGTCTCGGGCGGGAAGCTCACCTGCGAAGCCTAGACCGGCAACGGGCTCGCCGCCCGCTGCCGGGGCCCCGGGCCCGGCTTTTCGGCGGCGCCGCGGAGCGCCTAGCCGAGCGCGGGCTCGTGTGTGCGCTGGGCCGCGGCGATCAGCTCGCGGACGGCGCTCTCGTCGCCTGAGCGCAGCAGCTCGACCGGGTCGGGCTGCCCGTTGACGATCCCCTCGAAGAACTCCTTGCGGTCCTGGTAGGTCGGCAGCGTGCCCTTCGCCCAGCCCCGCACCTCGTTGAGAAGCACGGCAAGGCGCGCGTAGGGCTCGCCGTAGGCCGCGGCGACTTCGCGCTTGATGCGCTTGGCCAGCGCCGGCGAGGCGCCCGCCGTCGAGATCGCGATCGCGAGCGGGCCGGTGCGCACGATCGCCGGCAGGATGAAGTTGCACAGCGGCGGCACGTCGACGACGTTGACGAGCATCGCCCGCCGCTCGGCGTCGTCGTAGACCGCGACGTTTACGTCGGTGTCGTTCGTCGCGGCGATCACCATGAACACGCCCTCGAGGTCGGCGGCGCCGGCGTAGGGGCGCCGCTCCCAGCGGATCGACCCCTCGGCCGCCAGCTCTGCCAGGGCCGGCTCCGCGTCGGGTGCGATCAGCGTCACATCGCCGTCGCAGGCCAGCAGGCCCTCGACCTTCTCGAGCCCGATCTCGCCGCCGCCGACAACCACGCAGCGCCGTCCGCTCAGCTTCAGGCAGGCGATGTAGAAGGGTGTGTCGAGCATCCCCTGGACGCAGCTCTGGTCGCAGATCCCCTTACGGAGGTTGCAGACGCACTCCTTGCCTGCGTAGGCCTGGGCGGGCATGGCCTCAAGGGTAGTAGGACGGCGCCCGCGCGTAGGTGCAAGGCCGGGTTTCGGCGAGCGCAGGGCCGCGTCAGTGCGCGAGCCCCCGGCCGAACGCGCGCGCGAGCAGCCGCGCGAGCGGAACCAGCCCCGCCCGCCACGCGCGCTCGCGGTCGGCCTCGCGCTCGGAGCGCAGCCGTGCGACGGCGCTCGCGGCGCGCGTCGTCGTGGCGTCGTACGGCGACCACCACAGCCCGCGCGTGCGCGGCGGGTCCCACGTGATCAGCTTCTCCTGCGCGCAGGCCCGCAGCCCCGCCTCCCCCAGCGTGCGGCCGAGGCCGCCGCCGGCGGCGGCGCCCCACGGCCCGCGCGAGACCGTCGGCCCGGGGAGGTGGTCGTTCAGCCACACCATCCCCGCGTGCAGCTCGCGGGCGATGCGGGTGCCCCGGTAGCGGTCGGCGGTCCAAACCGAAGCGCCGAGGCTGTACGCGCTGTCGTTCGCGCGCGCGATCGCCTCGTCCTCGGAATCGACGGCGTGCACGCAGAGCACCGGCCCGTCGATCGGCTCGCTTTCGATCCGGGCCCGCGGCGGAACCCCGCTCAGCACCGCCGGGGCGTAGAAGGCGCCGTGGGCGGCGAGCGGGCCGTCGACCGGGCCGCCGCAGTGCCTGCGGGCGCCAGCGTCGACCGCCTCCTCGACGAGGGCGTGGACGCGCCGGCGCCGCGCCTCGGACGCGAGCGGGCCGACCTGGGTGCGGTCGTCGGCGGGGTCCCCGACGCGCAGCCGCTGGGCGCCGCGCACGAGCGCGGCGAGGAACGGCTCGTAGAGCTCGCGCACGACGTAGACCCGCTCGACCGACCCCCGCGCCTGCCCGGCACCCGCGCAGCCCGCCCACAGAGCGCCGGCGACGGCGCGCGGAAGGTGAGCGTCGGCGAGCACCAGCATCGCGTCCTTGCCGCCGAGCTCGACGGTGACCTCCTTCTCCCGCGAGACGCAGACACCCGCCACGGCCCGCCCGACCACGGGCG
>Ga0070741_10015352_pt1 | contig 12993 bp, 10 predicted proteins | sample Coa_R1_4_FD_66440 | JGI IMG/M metagenome (GOLD analysis project Ga0070741, IMG submission 66440) | Surface soil microbial communities from Centralia Pennsylvania, which are recovering from an underground coalmine fire - Coalmine... | ecosystem: Environmental > Terrestrial > Soil > Unclassified ...
CACGGCGGAAAAGCGCGGAAGCGGGTCGGTTTATTGCGAAAGCACCGTGGTGCGAACATGGTCGCCGTCGCGAAAACGGTCGATACCATCGCTGATGATCAGCTCGCCCTGCTCGACGCCGCTCAGGACCTCGGCCACGTTGTAGCCGATGTAGCCCACGGAGATCTGACGCAATTCCACCCGGCCGTTTTTGACCACGAAGAGATGGTCGCCGAAAAGAGCGCGACGCGGAATAATCAGGGCGTTTTCGTGCTCGCCGCGCACGATGCTGACCTCGCCGGTGAGGCCAGGGACAAGCTTTTCCAGCGGCAAATCAACGTTAAGAAAAATTTCGTAACGCTGGGTTTCGGGATCCGCCGTGGGCAGAATCTTGCTGACCGTGGCATTGTAAAGCTGGTTGCCATAGCTGAGGAAACGCACCGAGGCCTTCTGGCCAAGGCGGATACCGGCAAAGTCCTCCTCGCTGATCCGCGCCACCACCGTGCGGCTGGTGGAGATGATGATGGCGATGGGCGCGCTCGCGTTAATCAGATCACCGGGCCGAGCCAAGACTTTTTCGACGACGCCATCGAACGGCGCGGTGATGGTCATTTTGTCGAGCTCGCGATTGTTGGCCTTGAGCGCGTTTGCCGCCGTATCGATAAGGTTCTTATTGTTGATCTGGTCCAACTGGTAAGCCTGGTCGGCTGCCGCCAAAGAACGCTGCTGGCTTTTAAAATCATTGTCGGACATCTGCCCAAGCTCATGGAGACGTTCGATGTTCTTAAAGGCCTCATGGGTGGCGTCGTTCTGCGTCTTGGCTTGCTCTTCATCAATCTTGGTACGCTTTTCCAATGTTTCTTCGTCGATCTTCAACTTCTCGATCGCGATCTCCAGATCACCGGTATCGAGCTTGACCAAAGGTTCGCCCTTGGTGACGTGCTTGCCCTCATCGAGCGCCGATTCGACGATCCGCCCGCCCAGCTCGCTTTTCAGTTCCATTTGATATTCTGCCTCCACCGCCACGCTGCCGGGCACCGCATCGATCGCGGGCCCGCGCACGACGGCCACGACCTTCGCCACGGGACGGCTGAAGTAAAGCAAGGCGCCGATGCCGGCCAAAATCAGGCACACCCCCACCGTCAGCCGGATGCGAAAAGCGGAAAATTTAGTTGGCATGGTTTGTAAAGCTGGTGGGCAGATTGTTCAATACCGGGTCGATGCCGAGAAGCGAAAGATAACCGCTCCATTGGGATAAGAAATCGGCTCGCGCACTGTAAATCGCAGACTGCGCTTGATAGAAACCGGCCGTAGCCTGGTCCATGTCCGCCTGGGAAATGGTATGAAGCTTGAAGTTATCTTTCGCACGCTGCAAGCCCTCCCGGTTCAGTTCAAAACGTTTTTCGGCTATGGCCAGGGCGCGGGCGGAAAACCCCAACTGCTGCTCAAGGTAACGCGCCTGCTCGAGGGTCTGTTCGCGATAAGTGTCGCGGTCTCGCTCGGCCCGACGCTTGCCGGTCAACGCCTCGAGCTTTGCTCCCCGGGTCGCGAAACCGTCAAAAATGCTCCAGCTGGCCCCCACTCCGACGTTACCATTGAGAACGCTCGCCTGGGAAATGGAAGTGGCGGTGGCATTGGTTTGGTTTGATTCATTCGCGCCCAAGCCAAAATCAAACATGGGATAAAGGCGATACTTCGCGATTTTATATTGCAGTTCGCTTTGCTTGATTTTGTAGGCGTAAACCTGCGACTGAAAAGTATGATCCACTCCATCACGGATGAAATCCTGCAGAAGCGCCGTGGTTGTTTCCGCGGAATAAGCCGGAGGCGGAGGGATCTCTTCCGGCACAGCTTCGTCCTGCAGATCAGATAGGCCGGCCATCAGCTCGAGCATTCTCTTGGCATACTCAAATCCTTCCACGGCGCGGTCGATTGATAACTGCACATCTTCCAGCTGCAAATGCGCATTGGTGAGCTCGTCGGCGGTTGCGGTTTTGCGGTTGAAACGGTCCTCTACCACCGCCACCGCTGCTTTGGTCTGATCCAATGAAAAGCGGACGTTGCGCAACTGCACCTTTTGGGTAACCAGGGAAAGATACTGCGCCCGCAGCGATGCGGCGAGCTGGCGGTAGGCATCGGCGTACTGACGCTGGCTGATCTTTATTTGCAAATGAGCAATGTCCGTGGCCGCCTTGATCGTTCCCCAGTGATAAATTGGCTGGTACAAATTGACGTTGAAAACGAATCCGCTGTTGCTGGTGGCGGCATTCGCGTTTGACACAAGAAAGCTTTTATTGGCGGCGTAACTGAAGTTACCACTCACGCCCGGCCATTCGCGCGATGCTTGCTGATAGCGATTGGCCTCCTGTTCCGCAAGGTCGAGGTTGTGAGAAATCATCTCCGGAGATTGCCGCAGCGCGCTCTGAAGAACATCGCGCAATCCGGGCAGCACGTCTTCCGGCAGGGCGGCGGGCAGCAGCGGAGTCTGCGCCGGTGAGACGGCGACCTGAATCACCGCCACGGCAAAAAAGAAATACTTCGAGGGTCGAAGAAACACAGTGGAGCGGTGGTTTGGAAAAAATTAAATTGTCAGCCCCTTTCATTTTCGAGGCGAAGGCAACCCTGAAAATGGACCTTTAGCCTGATGTGACTTCCCACCTTTAAAAGGGTTGCGGAAAAAATCGCTTTGCCCCTAACGGAAAAACTTGAGCCAACGCGCACAAAATCTGAAATAATAGCCGTCCATGGCGACCATCCATGCCTTTATCCGCCCGAGGACCCGCCCGCCGCTTAAAATGCGTCGCAATGTTGATCGAGCCGGCCCCTCCTCCCCATGAAAAAAAACACCGCCCTGCCGGTCGATCAGCATAACCTTGAAATTCAGCGCAATCGCGAGGCTTGGGCGCGCAAACCACAACTGCAGGAAATTTATCGCGAATTCCACCAGCGGATAGGAGCGCGCATCGATGCATCCAAGCCGGGCCTGGTTGTGGAACTTGGTTCAGGCATGGGCAGCATCAAGGAGGTCATTCCGCATTGCCTCACGACTGATCTGTTTCCCAATCCATGGCTCGACCGGCAGGAAAACGCCTACCGTCTTTCCTTTGCCGCCGGCGAGGTGTCGCATCTCATCCTCTTCGATGTCTGGCACCACCTGCGCTACCCCGGAACGGCGCTGGCCGAATTTCGTCGCGTCCTGGCACCTGGAGGACGGCTCATTTTGTTCGAGCCCGCGGCCAGTTGGACGGGCCGGCTGGTTTACGGCCTGTTTCACCATGAGCCGTTGGGATTGAATTATGAAATCACCTGGGAGGCGCCGCCGGCATTTTCGCCCGCCGACGTGGACTATTATGCGGCGCAAGGATCAGCTACCCGCCTTTTCTGGTGGGGCGAGGCGCGCGGCCGCCTCGATGGCTGGCGCGTCCGCGAAGTCGCGCCTTTCCCCTGCTTCGCCTATTTTGCCTCGGGTGGTTTTTCCGGGCCGCAACTCGGCGGCCGCCTGCTCCAGACCGCCATTCGCGGACTCGATCGCCTCGCCGCGGCTTGCCCTCGCGTTTTTGCCGGGCGCTTGCTCATCGTCCTGGAAAAAGAAAACGTGTGAACATGTCCGCCCGTACCGGATCGGAACTCACGCGCTGCCATCTCGAAAAGGTGCGCGCCTTTTATGACGCGGCTCCGCCCGAGCCCAATCGCGCGTCGCGCGGCTACCGCGAGCTGCTTGCCCATTATTACAATCTCTACATCCCACCGGCCGCCAGCGTGCTCGAAATTGGCTGCGGGGCGGGCGGTCTGCTTGGCCGGCTGTGCGCGGCTCGAAAAACCGGCGTTGACCTCTCTGAGCGTAAGATCGCGGCAGCCCGGTCCCGCGTGCCCGATGCGGAATTTCATGTCCAGGCGGGGGAAAACCTCGCCCTGGAAGCCAAATACGATGCCATCGTGATTTCTGATACGCTCAATTATGCGGCCGATGTGCAGCAATTGCTCGGAAAATTGCACGCGGTCTCTCATCCGGACACACGGCTGATGATCAATTTCCCCTCGGCCCTCTGGCGTCCGTTGTTCACGATTGCGCGGTGGCTGGGAGTGAAGAGTCGGGAACCGCAGAGCAGCTGGCTCGCCACGACCGACGTGCTCAACCTGCTGCAATTGTCCGATTGGGAGGTTTTGCAGATCCAGCCGCGCCTGCTCTTGCCGCTGCGGCTCGGCGGCCTGGAAAAAATTCCCAACCGCCTGCTCGCGCCGCTCCTGCCGTTTCTCTGCCTCACCGTCTTTGTCGTGGCCCGCCCGCGCCGGGCCGCTTCGATAAAGCCGCTCACCGTCTCCGTCGTCATCCCGGCGCGCAACGAGGCCGGCAACATTCAAGCCGCCGTTGAGCGCACCCCCGAGCTCGGCGCCGGCACCGAGTTGATTTTTGTCGAGGGCCACTCGCGGGACAACACCTGGGAGCAAATCCAGCGGGTGACCGCGGCCTTTCCCCAGCGCCGGATCAAGGCCCTCCGCCAAACCGGCCGCGGCAAGGGCAACGCGGTACGGGAGGGTTTTGCCGCCGCCACCGGCGATATCCTGATGATCCTCGACGCCGATCTCACCATGCCACCGGAAGAATTGCCCAAATTTTACGAGGTGATCGCCAGCGGTCACGCCGAATTTGCCAATGGGGTTCGTCTGGTCTATCCGATGGAAGAACGCGCCATGCAGTTTCTCAATCTCTGCGCCAATAAGACGTTTGGCCTGCTTTTCACCTGGCTGCTCGGTCAGCACGTGAAGGATACGCTCTGCGGCACGAAGGTCCTGCGCCGCGCGCATTACGAAAAAATCGTCGCTCAGCGCGCCTACTTCGGGGATTTCGACCCTTTCGGGGATTTCGACCTTCTTTTCGGCGCGGGCAAGCTCAACCTTAAAATTGCCGACGTTCCCATCCGTTACCGCGAGCGCACCTATGGCGCGACCAACATCCAACGCTGGCGCCACGGCCTGCTGCTTCTCGGCATGATGATGTTCGCCGCCCGCAAGCTGAAATTTGTTTAATCAACCAGCATATTTAATGCAATCTTCCCGCTTGCATAACATCTCCGATCCGCACCCTCCTTCGTTTTTTTCCAACTTTTCGAGAAAGTACGATTTGTGGTGGCAATTTACCGTGCGCACGGTCGAAATGCGCCATCGCGGAAGCTATCTTGGCGTCCTTTGGTCCGTGCTTAACCCGCTGCTCATGCTCGGACTCTATATGTTTGTCTTCGGCTTTATCTTCAAAAACAAGTTCGGCGTCCTGCCCAATGAAACTTCCCTCGATTTCGCCTTGGCCATGTTTCTTGGCTTGGTTCTCTTTCAGGTCACCTCCGAAACGCTTGGCATCGGGCCCACCATCATTGTCTCCAGTCCCAACCTGGTAAAAAAGGTTGTTTTCCCGCTCGAGGTGCTGCCGCTCGCGCAAACCGGAGCCTCCTGGTTTCATCTGCTCATCAGCCTCCTGCTCCTCTTCGCCGGCGTTTTGATCGCGGGCCGCACCCTCACCCTAACGGGCCTGCTCTGGTTGCCGGTGCTGCTCGCACCCTATCTCCTCTTTACCGCCGGCTTAAGCTGGTTCATGGCGGCGCTGGGTGTGTTTTTCCGCGATATCAATCAAGTGATCGCATTTATTTCCAACATCGTGTTGTGGGCGAGCGCGGTTTTTTACCCCGTCAGCCGGATCCGCAGCTCTCCCCTTGTCTGGTCGGTGTTGAGGTGGAATCCGTTTCTCCAAACCGTGCAGCTCACCCGCGACGCCCTGCTTTGGCATGAGCGGATCAACCTCGCCAGCCTTGCCTATATTTATGTGGTTGGGCTCGCCGTTTTCTTTGTCGGCGGCTGGTTTTTCAAAAAAATGCAACCGGCTTTTGCCGACGTGCTTTGAAGGTTGCAATTCAACGCTTGCCGCACGGTCCGCCCAACGCTTGTTAGTTCCCTTCTGCGCATGCCTGACGGCGACATCCTCATTACCATCGAGAATCTCTCCAAGGCCTACCGTATTTGGGAGACGCCTTCCGCCCGGTTGAAAAGTCCGCTGCTGGAGGTCGCCGCGAGCGTTTTTCCAAAAAATTCCGCTCCGCATCGATCGCTCCATGCTCGAGCCGCACGGGGCTGGCGCGATTTCTACGCCCTGCGCGATATTTCCCTGACCGTCCGCCGCGGCCAGGCCACGGGCATCATCGGCCGCAATGGCTCGGGCAAAAGCACCCTGTTGCAGCTGATTGCCGGAACCCTCACGCCCACGGCCGGGCGGGTGGAGGTGCGCGGCCGCATCGCCGCCCTGCTCGAACTCGGCGCGGGCTTCAATCCCGACTTCACCGGCCGGGAAAATGTTTACCTCAATGCCGCCATCCTCGGCTTCACCCGCGAGCAAATGGATGCGCGGATCGGAGCCATCGCCGATTTCGCCGAAATCGGAGAATTCCTCGACCAGCCGGTCAAGACTTACAGCAGCGGCATGGTCGTGCGCCTCGCCTTCGCCGTGGCTGCGAACGTCGAGCCCGACATCTTGATTGTCGATGAAGCCCTCGCGGTCGGCGATGCGCGCTTTCAGCTCAAATGCGCCCGCACCATCGACCGTTTCATCGCCCAGGGGGTGACCCTTCTCTTCGTCTCGCACGATGCCTCCATGGTCAAGCGCCTGTGCAACCACGCCGTTTTGCTTGAGCATGGTTCCGTGGTTTATGCCGGCAAGCCCAACGACGTGGTAAACCTTTATTCCAAGCTTATCCTTGACGGCAATTCCGTCGCTTCCTTGCAAGCCGATATCGCCGCATTGCCTGCCAAAACGGCCGTCTCGACACCGCCGTCATCATCCGCCCCCCGGGAGGCACGATCCGCTGCCGCCCAGTTACCGGAGAATGGAAAGCTGGCCCGGCAGGCGGAAGCTCTCCTCACCGACGAAAGGGCGCATGTCCAGGCCAGCGGGAAGGAATTCGCCTACGGCGGGGAATTGGGCCGCATCACCGCTGTGGCCGTGGTTGACGCCAGCGGCGAAAAACGCTCCTGGTTCTCGAGCGGTGAGCCGGTCATTGTGCGCATGGTGGTGGAGGCCAAAGACGATTTTCCCGAGCCCGTTTTTGCCCTCACGATCAAAAATACGGCCGGGGTCGAGATCTACGGCACCAACACTTTCTTCAGCAAACAGCCGGCTCCGCCGATGAAGGCCGGCGAGCAGCATGTGGTCGACTTCTCCTTCGACCTCGATCTCATGCCAGGTTATTATTTCCTCTCTTTTGGATTCATTCATTTCGTCGGCGAAAAACTGGTCGTGTTGCACCGCCGCTACGATGCGATCAATTTTGAGGTCCACGGCGTCGACCGCACCTTCGGTATCGCCAATCTCAAGGCGGCCATCAACTCACACCTCCTGACCGTCGATCGAATTAAGGAGGAAATATGATCTCCTTCCGGCACGGCACCGGCATCGTCGATCTGGCGGCTGGCGATCTCTGGACCGCGCCGCCCGCGGACGATTCGTATCGTGACGCGCCGACTGACGAATTGTTGGAAATCGTGAGGGACATCCGCGCCGGCACGCCATGGCGGACCGCCGTAGCCCTGCGCTATGAGCAGGCCAATCCCTGGTTGCGCCAAATCATCACCAGCCCGACGCGCGATTTTTTCTTTCGGCAACACCCCCCTCCGCCGAATGCAAAGATCCTCGATATCGGTGCCGGTTGGGGCCAGATCGCCCTTCCCCTTGCCCGCAATGCGAAAAATCAAGTCACCGCTCTCGAGCCCACGCCCGAACGGATGGCTTTTATCCAAGCTGCCGCCATCCAGGAACGCATCGCCGATCGCATGCATCTCGTCCAGGCCGACTTCTTCGAGATCGATTTCGAGCCGCAGCAATTCGATCTGGTTTGCTGCATCGGCGTGCTCGAATGGGTGCCAAAATTCCGCGAAGGCGAGCCTGCCGCGGTGCAGGCGGAATTTCTCCGTCGGATCCGCAGCCTGCTCACACCCCGCGGCCGGCTGGTCATCGGCATCGAAAATCGCCTTGGCCTGAAATATCTTCTCGGTGCGCCCGACGATCATACCGGCGCAGCCGGCGTCAGCGTGTACGACGCCGTGCTGGCGGCGGAAAAATGGCTCGGTCAAACAGGCCGGCCGCTCCGCAGTTTCACGTTCACCCGCGCCGAACTCGCCAGCCTGCTGACCGCCGCCGGTTTTCGCCAACCGGCCTTTTTCGCGGCGTTCCCCGACTATAAATTATCCGAGCTCGTCCTGCCGCTCGGTCCGGAAGTGGATGATTTTTTTGAAAAAGGGAAATTTATTCCCGAGCACGACGGTCATTCCGGCCGGCCGCTCGCCTTCCAGGCGGAGCTGCAATCGCACTACCGCTCGCTCGCCCGCCTGAAAATCGCCCATGAATTCGCGCCCAGTTTTTATGTCGTCGCGTCGCCTATCTGACCGCCCGGCAGCCGGCCTTGGGGGTCGTCGTCCTGACTTTGTCATCCACGGTTTTTTCTTTTTTTCTCTCCTGCGGTGAATCCTGCTTCTGTTTCCCCGGAAACGTCCGGCGCCCCGAAAGTCGGCGGGACGAACGAACCTCTCCATCGTTATTTCCGCAGCGGCTGGGCGTTTCTCATTCCCTATCTGTTTTTCTATTTGCTTTATTACTGGAGAAAATGGCCGGCCAATCCGCTCGCAGGGCATACCCTTGGCGAAGGCGGGCTCATTCCTGCGCTGCTTCACGTTTACTGGGCACTGCACGTTATTAACTTACTACTGGCGGCGTTTGCACTGTACACCTTCTGGCAGAAACAAAACCGGCCGGCCGCGCACACCGGGATCGACTTGCTTTATGTCACCGTCCCTTGGGCATTGCTTGCCCTGGTCTTTTTCATCCCTGGAGCCTATCTTGAGTTTCCCTCCGATCCTTGGGAGCATTTTCGCCGCATCAACGAATGGTCGGCTGTGACTGCAGTCAGCGATCACTCCGCTTGGTTCAAATCCGGTTATTTCTTTGCTTACAGTCTGATGGGGCGCACGCCGGTCAACCAGCAGTTTTTCTGGCTGAATCTGTATTATACGGGCGTTTGCCTGCTCCTTGCTTGGCAATGCTTCCGCCTCGCCTTGGCCACCGGACTGGGGAAAGGCTCCGCCTTTGTCTTTGTCCTGTTACAAGCCCTGCTCTTCGGCAACAGCAGCTTCTCCTTCTATCGTTATTATGGGATCTCCACCACGATATTTTCCCAACTTGGCGCTATGGCGCTTATCCGCATCGGGCTCGATTGCGTCCGAGCCAAGCCGGCAGCCGCCGGAATTCCGGCCGGGACGGACCGTTCGCCCCCGGGTCTTCGCCGATCACTGGCATCCGCCCTCTGTCTTCTGCCTTTCATCGTTTTTAATCACCTCCAAGGAATCGGCCTCGCTGCCCTCGGCCTCGCCGCCCTCGCCATGTGGCGTTTGATTGTCTGGAAACGCTCCATGATCTGGTGGCTGGCCGCCATCGCGCTAATCCTGAACCTGGCCGTGATGCACTTGTGGCCGCACCACCGCAGCCTCGATCGGATGTGCCGGGCGCAAGGCTGGTTCTCAGCCTGGGACGGATTTGATCTCTTTGCTGCTCAGTCACCGGCGAGATTTCGTGCCTTGCAGATCCTCGGTTGTTTCGGCGTGGTCAATTTGGCGGCGGGGCTGTGGTTACTCTGCTGCAACCGTGTTGTCGGTTGGCTGACGGTCCTGCCCGTGCTCGTCCTCTGCCTTCCCTGCGTCGCCATTCCCCTCGCTGGCTGGCTCACCCGTCGCACCTTGGATGATATTGTGATATTTCACCGGCTATTGCTGGCCATCCCCACCGGCCTCGCCGTGGTCTGTCTGGGACGTGATTTGTTGCATCGTTGCCTTCGACCGGCGGCATTTTCTTTTTGGTCGTTCCTCTCTGTCGTTCTCGCGCTTTTGTTTTTGACCACCATTTCCGCTAGCGGCCCCTACTACAACCGTACCTGGCAGGCGTTGGTGAAAACGCCCAAAGATCTGACGCTCCTCGCGCCCGACGCCGATTTTCATCGATATTCCACGTTGAATCTCATTCCGCATCAGGCCGTATTTGCCGCCTCGTCCGGGTTGACTTTTGTATTGAAAGCACAGGAACCCGCCGCGCTCGGTTACATCCTGGCCGACCATCGACTTTACTTGAACGAAGGCCGCGCACCGGCTCTCGATTTTGAAATTCTCCGGGCCACGCTCGCCGAGCACAGACCATCCGGCGATCTTGTGGTGATGGTTCCACGGCCGACCCTGGTTTATTCTGCCTACTCGTTTGCCGCGCTTTGTTCCGGTCACTGGCTGCCGCAGGAAGTCGCGCTTGCCTTCTCCGGAGGCAAGGAATTACGCGCTCTAGGGCTGGAGCTTGGCCTGCATTTGACCGAATCCACGGGCGAGATCACTTATCTTTCCAAATAAAAGGCGGCGGCTTTCGTCTCAGTGCCGTCAAATCCTCCTCATCGGTCCAACCGGTCGAACAGATCATTCCATTGGCGAATGAGGACGAACTCGCGTTCTTCCACCACCCCGACCTCCTTCAACTGCGCATAGCACTTGAGCAGCTGTTCGGCAGGCGCAACGTTACTCACGGGTATCGCATCGAGGCGGGCACATATCTCATGATTGTGCAAATAGCCTAGAATTTCATCCCTGAAATCCTTGAAAAAATCGTGTGGGTTGCGCTCTTGCACGACATTCGGTGGCGCAAAGGCGATGCCTTCGCCGGCGGTCCACAGTATCTTTTGCGCCACGAAAGAGCGCCAGATGTCGGTCATACGGAAGGGTACGTGGCAAGGCAGGTACAACGTGCGGAAGCAGGCTCGGTTCAGTAGTGTTGCCTGCGAGTTGAACGGTGACCATGTTCCCGGAGGCAGATAGACCGCCGTGGTCGACATATCGAAACTGATCGACCCGTTGTTGGTGAGCCGGTAGATCGCATCCACGTCTGGATCCTGATCGGCCAAGAACTGGATCAATGCATAAGATCGCTCCTCAATCTGGCCGGTGGCAGTACCCGCCTGCCCAATATCTTGCAGCGGCAATCCACGCGGCCACACCGGCGTGCTGGTGAAGTATTTGTAGATATTGACAAAACCCTTACGTACCACCGTTTGCGCGCGGCGCTTGACGGTCAGGCTTTCCGCAAAGCCTTCGAGCGGAATGTTATCATCGTCGGTATCGAACACCCATTCAGCGCCGTTCTGAAAAGCGTGCAGGTAGCCAATATTTTTGCGGCAATAATGGTTCAGCGGCACAAGCCTTGAAAATTCACCCCAGTTTTGATGCTGCGCTTCGAGTGAGAGAAACTCGCAGTCGAAATTCTCATAATCGGTGGGAGTCTTCGCGTCGCCCACGATCAGAAGCTTCCATCCCATGTGCCTGGCGACCTTCGAGTACTCGACGATGGCCTTGCTCGGTTTGTTGACAGTGGTAATGACGATCCAGAGGTTTTTCATCACGTAGGTGCCACTTAAGCGTGCCGCGAGTTGAGGGCGTCGATCTGCATGCTGATTGCCTGCGGCAGGCGACACCAGTGGAAGGTGTTGTCTTGCCGCTTGGTCCAAGTTAGCTCGAGCAGCTTTCTGATCCAAGCAGAAGGCAGCATCACCGCCAGTGTCAGCAGCGCCCACGTGACCAGCACCTTAATCGGAGTACGGATATGACGGAGCGTGGCGCGTGCCTCCACATTTCGACCGACAAGAATTTGGCTCGTCGCCAGCTTGAAACGGTAACCATCGAGAATGGACTGAATCTGGCCGGCTCCGAGCTGTGCCCCAAGGGTGCCCGACAGAAGCTCCTCCACCGTGGAAAGGGCTAGTGCTTTCATCCTGGGCTGGATATCCCACGAAGTATGGCTGTCTTCGCGTATCTCCACTACCACGGCCGGCACGGGCAAAATATCGAAGGCCATCCCTTTTTGGGCCAGGCTCAGTTGGAAGCGCCAGTCTTCGCCGTCGCGCCCGAACTCGCCTTCTCCGAACGCGAGACTGTGGCTGTCCCATGCCGACCGGCGGATGCAGATTGTGGCCAGCGTGTAGCATCGGCCGGCCAGAAAATCAGCGAAGCTAAGCCGTCTATGCGTGTACGATTTGATGCCAAGCTTTTGTGTGCGGCCGGTGCGATAGATGTACGCGGGGCTGAAAAGCACCTCCAGCTCTGGGCGCGCCGCCATTGCACTGATCTGGGACTCGACCTTGTGGGCAAGATAGAAATCGTCCGAATCAAGAAACATGAGGTATTCGCCACTGCAGTGTCTCACACCGTGGTTGCGTGCCATCCCCATGTCGGAATGAGGCAGCGAGAGCCAGACGACGTTGCCGAAGCTCTCGACGATTTGTCTTGTTTGGTCGGTGGAACCATTGTCCACCACGACGATTTCAATGCCAGAGTAAGTTTGACGTCGCAGCGACTTCAGAGCGCGACCGATATAGTCCTGCGAATTGAAGGTAAGAACGATGACCGAGACGAGCGAATCCATAGGAAGCCGTCAGTGCGCCGTGGCGGCGATGATGTTGCGTCCCACCGACCGGGGTGAGTGATCTTCCATGAAGGCGGCAAAACCAAATCCGGAGACGTTGTTGTTCAAAACGTCACGTATGGCCGTTTTCAAGGCCGACTCCAAGCTCGCCGCAACCTCGCTCGTAAATACCCAACCCACGCCGTATTTGACGGTATCGTATCCGTTCTGGCTGTGCTCAGAAGCGATCACCGGCCGCCTCCAACGCATCGCATCGGTCATCACCACACTTTGCGCAATGAACCCACGACGATACGGCAACACAACGATGTCGCAGTTCTGGAACTCGGCATCGATTTCTTCCGAACTGAGGTACTGGAGTTTGAATGAACAGTTGCCGGCAATGCCATGCGTGGCCGCAAGGCCGCGCACATAGTCTTCGCCCACTTGCCGCACCGAACCGGCGACACGCAGTTGCCAGTCGGCGAACGGCATGCATCTGCCCAATGCCTCGCACAGCAAATCGAAGCCTTTATCGTGCCGCACCACCCCAC
>Ga0070741_10015353_pt1 | contig 12993 bp, 10 predicted proteins | sample Coa_R1_4_FD_66440 | JGI IMG/M metagenome (GOLD analysis project Ga0070741, IMG submission 66440) | Surface soil microbial communities from Centralia Pennsylvania, which are recovering from an underground coalmine fire - Coalmine... | ecosystem: Environmental > Terrestrial > Soil > Unclassified ...
ACCGTTCCCATGCCGGTGATCTCACCGAACCGGCGCTTGGCAGTGCGCGGGTCGAACAGCTCATTGACCAGCGACCAGTATGCGGAAAGGAGAACCGCACCCAACCCTACGGCATGAACATAGACCACCACGGCGCCCGGATGAGGCGAGTAAGACATCAGGAATCGCTCGAACAGGTGGAGGATGCCGCTGGCGGCGAACAAAACCGGGGTACTGCGCGCCGGACTAAAGCGCCGCATCAGGCGGCTGTTGAGGACAGCCAGACCAATCGAAGCGACTGCGGCGAACATGATCATAGCCGGAAGTCCGCCGGCGCCGTACTGCGAAAGAAACAAGCTGTCGCGCGTGGCTTTTGCGGCTACCTGGTGGGCCATCATCAGCCCGGCGCCCGCCATAGCGGTTCGGGTCAGCGGGTCGGGCGTTCGCGCCATCAGAGCGTATGAGTTGGGGAAGCGGCGGCCGCCGCCAGCACGGAAGCCGTCGCGCGGTCCGGGAGATTGATTTGCCACCAGCGCTCGGCGTCGTGTTCTGTCCAGGCGCCGCCGGCGCCGGCTTCGGCCAAAAGCGCAGAGAGCTCCACGGCGCTTTTGGGACGATTCTCCGGCTTCTTGTTCAGGCAGGCCATCACAATCCGTTCCAGAGATGCCGGTATCGGTTGCTCGCTGCGCTGCGAAACCGGAACTGGTTCCTGCTGAACATGCGCCAGCGCTACCGACATGGGATTCTTTTCGTCGAAAACCAGCGCGCCGGTCAGCAGGAAATACGCCACGCAGCCGAGACTGTACAAATCCGCCCGTCCATCCACGTCGGGACTGCCGAGCGCGATTTCCGGCGGCATGTAAGCAGGCGTCCCCGTGGTGGTCCCTTCCATCGTCATCTGCGTCTGGCCGTCGCTGAGCGCGCGCTTCACCAGGCCGAAGTCAAGCACCTTAACGAAATCGTAGTGCAAGCCAAGCTTGCAAATGAACAGATTCGTCGGCTTGATATCCCGATGCACCAGGCCAACAGAGTGCGCTTCGGCGAGAGAATCGCAGACCTGCCGCAGCAGAAAGATCACGCGGGACGGCGGCTGAGGGCCGAAGCGGGTTACCAACGATTCCAGATCGATGCCCTCCAGCAGCTCCATGGCGTAAAAGAAAGACCCATCATCGGCCATCCCAAAATCGTAGAGCTCGACCGTATGAGGAGAGCGTAGAGAGGCCGTAAAGCGCGCTTCCTGCTCGAAGCGACGGCGTAATACCGACGCCTCGCGCCCGGTGCGCGATATCAGAATCTCCGGGCGAATCAGCTTGATTGCAGCCTCGCGGGCCAGCATACGATGCTGCGCTCGCCAGACCTCTCCCATGCCGCCGGAACCGAGTAGCGCTTCCAGGTGATAACTGCCCATGTCCTGCGATTTATTTATATCCACCTGCAGGCGGTAGAGCGTGCGGCTCAATAGAAAGCTCCAGCCCGCCATCAGGAAATTCGGAAAGAACAGAACGGTGAGGCGATTGGCCGGCAACGCTGCATATCGATAGAGTGAGCTATCGAGATAGTAGGCCAGAGGTCCCATCGCCGCTGCCCCGAGCGCGGTAGCGAGACTTCGCAACGGCGCAGCCGGGATCAGCAGCGTGCATACCGAAATCCAAAGCGCCACCCAAGATATTCCACGTACTGGCTGAGCGGGATCAAATGGCAGCGTGTACTCAAAAATCGCCAGCGAAAATGCGCCGACCACTTCAAACAACAGGCCCCACCTCAGGATGATCTCGTTAGAGACTCTCCGGGAGGCTCGCATTACGATGAGCGCAACCGAATCGAGGACCAAAAACAGTGCAGTCAACTGCACCAGCGGCCGTTTCTGGGCTGCGGCAACTTCCGGTTGGAGCAGGCCTTGCAGCAGAAACATGGCAATCGTAGTGACTGCGCACGACAGCGCGATCCAGCACAGGCGGTTCGCGGCGCGATCGGCTTCCTCGGCCGAGACATACGATTCACGAGCGCGCGGAGCGGGAGTACTCCCTTCGGGAGTTAATGCGCGCCAGATACGCTGGCCCGGCCGGCAACGTGCATTCTCAGGGCATCCGGTTTTGTCGAACATGATTTGCAACTCGTACCGCGCAGGATAAAACCTGCCACAAGGGTTTACGCTCCCGCCGGCCGGAGCGTTCGGCGGATCTATTTTTCTTCATACATGATAGCTCGGCGCGCCGATGAGGTGTTTGTGAGCACGTTCCTGGTGAACGCGGAGGAGATTCTGGAGGTGGCACGCACGGCGCAGAAAGCCGACGCTTCCCCGTGCGAGTGGGCCATGGTGGTCACCCCGGACGGTGGCATTCGCATGCTGGATGCCGCCGGATGGCGACTTTCCTCTCTCGAGGCGGAGTTCGGCGCGGAGACGGTTTATCATGTTTCCCGCCGTTCGGAGGGAGTCCGCCTCGAAGCGCGGGCTCGCGGCCGGTATTGCCTCCTCCAATCCCAAACACCGGCCGCCAGAGCCCGCCAGCTTCTCAATCCAGAAGGCTGGTACGTCCATTCCGCGATGGTGGCCTACGGAGCCTGATCTCAGGGCCGCAGAGGCTCTCGTGCCGTGCGCGGTTCAGACTCGCCCCGGCTCAGGGTGTTTCCAGGGCTTGCGATATGGCCGGCGCAGGAGGCGATTGGCCTCGTCATCATTCACGACCCGCTGCGCGTCCGGGTCCCACGTAAGCGTCCGGCCGAGGTTCATCGAGAGGTTCGCAAGGATGCAGCTCGCCGTCGAGATATAGCCCTGCTCGATGTCCGCGACCGGCTTTCCCCGCGACTCGATCGCGCTCAGGAAATCCAGCATGTGATGGCGAATGGCCGGCGCGACGTGCTTCTCCAACCGCTCCTCGGTTTTGTCTTCGGGATACTGCTCCAACTCGTAAGTGACGTCGCGATGAACGCCCGGCCCGCCGCCGGCCGGCGTGAAATCGTAGCTAAACACTCCAGCTTTGAGCGTACCCTTGTCTCCATAGAGGGTCGCAGCCCAGGGGTATTTCGGATCGGGCGGATCGCCCCAGGTACGATGCTGCCAAACGACCTGCAGGTCGCCGTAGTCGAACGTGGCGGTCTGGGTATCGGAGATGTTCGCTTTGCTGTCCTTTTCAACGAGAATGCCGCCGGAGGAGCTGATGCGCTTCGGCCATCCCAGTCCGAGCATCCAGCGCACCATGTCGAACATGTGTATGCACATGTCCCCCACGATGCCGTTGCCATATTCCATGAAGGCGCGCCAGGTTCGGGGGTGAACCAGCTTGTTGTAGGGCCGCATGGGAGCCGGGCCGGTCCACATCTCATAATCCAGGTTGGGAGGCGGATCGGTGTCCGGCGGGTTTTCGCGAGCGCGCATGTGATAGTAGCAGTAAATCTCCACGAGTCCGACTTTGCCCAGCTTGCCCGATTGGATGATTTGCTCGCGGGCTTCTGCTAAATGCGGCGTGCTACGGCGCTGTGTGCCAACTTGCACGACACGCTGGTGCTTGCGCGCGGCAGCCAGCATCGCCTGACCTTCGATTACGTCCACGCTAATGGGTTTCTGCACATAAACGTCTGCGCCGGCCTGAACCGCCGCGATCATGGGCAGCGCATGCCAGTGATCGGGAGTGGCGATCAGCACGATGTCCAGATCTTTCTCCTTCAGCATTTCGCGGTAGTCGGAATACGTGCGGGGTTTCTTTTTGGAAGCCTGGCGGGAGGCCACTCTGTCTGCCGCTTCAGCCAGCATCTGCCGGTCAACATCGCACAACGAGACGACCTCTACGGGCGACACCTGGATCAAACGGAACAGGTCGCACTTGCCGTACCATCCGCAACCGATCAGCCCGACCCGCTTGGGCGCCTGATCGGCAAACATTTTGCGCGAGCCGGCATGTGCCGCCAGACCAGCGGTGCTCGAAGAAAGAAATTGTCGGCGATTCACAGTGTTTCTCCTCCAAATCAAACGCAGTCGCTTGCTCAAAGTATAGGCGGGTTGGCGACTGCGAGGGTAGCGGACGCATGATACAATCCGCTTCGTTTGGGAAGGAGATTTCGATGCGATCGGGTGCAGCTCTATTTGTAAGCCTTGCTGTTTTGATGTTGGGCGCGAGTCTCTGTGCGGAGGATTTCCTGGCGCCAAAGGGCAAGGCGGCGCAGTACGTGCCGCCGCACAAACCGCATACCAAGCTCGCAGATCTCAAGACCAAGCACGAAGGGCAACGGGAGTGGCGCGAGGTGATCGTAGACGACGAACTGCTTCATAGCGAGTACATCCAATCGGCTCCGGGCTCGCGAACACCGCAAGCCCTGCATCCCGATACGAGAACGTGGTGGGTTGTTATGGATGGGCAGATTCGCTTTACGGTGGAAGGCGAGCAGCCGTTCGTGGCATCGAAGGGATCGATCGTGCAGGTCCCGATGCAGACATTGTTCTCGTTCGAAACGATTGGCGACCGGCCCGCGCTGCGCTTTGAAACGAACATAGCGGGCGCCAAGACTCTCTATCCTGTCAGCGTGAAGCCCCCGGATATCCCGGGCTTTCATTGGGAAAAAGTCGATTTCAAGCGCGCACCGGGCGTATATGGCCGCCAGAACAAAGTGCATACGACATACGCGGAGCTTGCAAAAAAGCTCGAAGCCGGCGAACTAAAAGGTACACAGCGGATTGTGGAAGATGATCGCGGGGCGGCTAACTTCATCTATGGGTATGAAAAGAATTTGCCGCCGCTCAACCCAAAAGAGCGGGGCCACTATCATCCGGAATCGGCCGAGTACTGGTTGATTATGTCAGGGCAGATCCGTTATCCGATTGAAGGTGTCGGCGTAGTTATTGCAAATGAAGGCGACGTCGTCTATGTTCCGAAATACACTTACCATGCTCCGCGCTGGTACGGGCCGGGACCATCCTGCCGGCTGGCCATGAATGGGTATCCTAATATCGCGCACTTATTCGAAGCGCACCGCGAAGAGTAAGTCAGCCGTGGTGAGATCCGCTCGCGCTGCTCGGGGTTCCACTAGAGGACGGATGCGACCCGGTGTTCCGGCTTTGGCGGCGCCGGCCGGAAGCATTCGAAATGAATTACCGTGCGCTCGCCAGGCAGTTTGCCAACGGTTTGCTGCACCAGCGTTTCCAGCAGTTCCGGAGCAGCGCCGGCTCTCAGGTTGAGCAGCAACTGGTGTTCTAGGGCAGGAGATGCATCGAGCGCGCCGCTGACAATCGGATCCTCCCCGTTCCGGCAGATGCTCGCCTTGATATATCCCGTCGGAGCCTGGTCGATTGCCTTCAGATGCGCAATGCGAATTCCTGCTCCGGTAAGGGCGGCCTCCAAATCGTCGAGCAGAGGTCCAATCACCGTCGAGGGACTCAAAGGCGTCTCCAGCTTCAGCTCCGCATGCCAGTTCAGCCATCCAAGCGCAGCTTCTGCCGCAGCATACTTTCGATAGTCGACCTCCAATAAACGGTTTCCGGCGACGTTGCCTCCCGCCAGGACCTCACGCAGCCATTCTGAAACGCCCTGTCCTGTTGCGCCGCTCAGGCGAAAGGCAAAGCCCGATGGCAGGTCCGGAAATTCCGTGTATAAGTCAGCTCTGCTGAAACAGACTATATCCGCTTCGAGTAATTGATTCGTGAACAAGTAAGCGAGGTTGGGATCGGCATCGGCAGCCAACAGCTCTCGCGCCCGCTGCGGATCCACGAGCACCGTGAAGCGAGCCAACCGGTAGCGGTCACCATAGAAGCGCTTGATCGGCTGCAGCACTGTGGCTGAAATGTCGATGCAGCTTCCCACCGGCTCTACAAAAATTACCGCGGGATCGTATTTGCGGAGGCGTTCCGTCGCTTCCATGAACTCGGAAAACCGGCAGCAGATGCACCCTCCCACGATTTCTTCGGTATCAACGCGAGCGCTCGCCGCCAGTTGTGTATCCACAAGCGCTCCGCCTTGATCGTTCGTGATCAGCCCCACCCGCGAACCACTCGCACTCAGGCGTGCAGCAGCCTCAAGCAGCAGAGTGGTCTTGCCGGATCCTAGAAAACCGCCGACCATGACTACGACCGGACCGTTGGCAGCCATGTATTAAGCTCCGAGCACGAGCCGATCGCCCTCAGCCAGTTCGATCGGGTTAGATAGAGCAAAGGTTACTCGTTTGTCGCCGCGCCGCAGCTCGTGAGCCAGCGCCGTCTGCCCTACTCTCGCAGACGACTTCGTGCCCGCGGAAGGTTCATAGGCAAGCTCGACGGACCCGCAAGGAAGCTTACCCGAAACCACAGCAAGCGAAAAACGAATGCGGCCGTTTTGAATCGATTGCGAGAATGAGCCCCAGCCGCTAGCGGTCGACCAGAACGAGGAAAAGTTGGTTGGACGAACTCTGGGCGCCGCCGTCACGGTCCGGTTCGGCCCGCTGTAGTGGAATCCGCTCAGCGCCAACAGTCCGGACCACGCCGACATTGCGCGCGCGTAATGATGGCCGCACTCCGGCTCGTCCCAGGGATTGCGCCTTTCGCCGTCAAATCGTCTGCGCACATCTTCAAAGCACTGTACGCCTTCGCGAATCATACCCGCGTGCATCAGTTGCGCCGCGAAGAGATATTCGATTCCTGTCCAGGCCTCCGCATAATAGGGAAATGGAATTTTGGGGCGCTTAGCCTTTCCGTAATCACAGATCAAAACGGCCGCCTCGTCGTTCAGGGCGTAAATACGCTGCACTGAGTCGTGATGGAATAAGTTGCTTCGGCGGTTGTATCGGTAGATCGATGCGATTGTCTTTCGGATGTTGGCGGGGTCCAGCAGCGGGCCGAGCCCGGCGACATCGGCAAGATACTGCCCGATTAACTGGTCGGCCAGACAGCCTTCACCAAGCTGGAAATCGGGATGCTCCGGGTCCTCCGCCCCTCCCGTTGACCGTAAGGGTTTCGCTATCTTGTCGACCGGAATCCCGCGGATCTTCTGGATGTAATACTGTCCATTGAAAAGGTTGGCGTCGATCCACTTACTTCCATTAGTAAATAAGCGGCGGCAGTTATCGGCAAACTGGACATCTCCCATGGCTCGCGCCATCTCCTCGGCCGCGCGCAGCGCGCCAAGATAGTACACACCGCACATCGGGTTAGGGCCATAAAACTCGACGTCATAGGTGTTGTGCTGAACCCCTTCGAGTACACCGTCGCGGTCGGCGTCCCATCCTCCGTCGATCCATGTAAACTCCAGAGTCTTTCTTACCTTGGGCCAAAGCCGGCGGAGCCAGTCATTATCGCCGGAGAGCTGCCAGTCAATATAGGCCTTGATGATCTGACCCATATTGCCATCTGCGGCCGGCGTCCCGCCGGTCTGTTTGCCTTCGGGAAGGGCCATGCGGATCGGCAAAAGCCCGTCAAGACGATCCGCCATCTCGAACGCAGCTTCGCGCATCGTCCGGGCTAAAGCAGGGAAAACATACTGCGTGGTGGTTTCGTAATTCCAGACGTGTGTGCAGTTCCCGTGACAGCACCCGCGGTCGTCGTTGATGCCTTCGAAACCGCGGAACCTCCCGTCAGCCGTTCGAAAACAGGTTGGCGTAACGAGGGTGGAGAGATTGGCCATCGCTGCCTCCTTAACCGGGGCGGGTATGGTGGTCTCCCGCATCGCGGTCAGGAATTGCCGCATCCGCTTTTCTAATGAAGGGAGGTTCGCGGCAGTAAACTCCGCCGCCTCCCATGCATCGCGGAAGCGCTGGCAGTAGTAGTTTCCGATGATCGCGTTGAGATCTGCTTCCGAGACGCTGCCGACCGTATTGTTTGCATTGCCCCAACCGCACCACGCCGGCGTTCGATTCGGGAAGTGCCAGGCTAGAACGAAAGTGTATTCGGCGCCACCGCCCGGTGCGATTTCGCGCTGCAGGCAGATGGAACCGACACTATTGCCTCTCTGCGGTTCCGGGCCGAGCCGACCGTCTTCGGAGAAATCGTCCCAGAACAGGAGCGGGCTGGCCCACCACTTGGCACTGGGCCAGCCGGTCAGATGCGTCACCTTGCCCTCGGCCACGTTGATCAGACTGAGCGCAAACGAGCCGAACAACGGCGAGTCTTTGGCTGTTTCCGGATTCGTCATGAAGAGGCCCTGCAGATTGTCACTGCTGCGATACTCATTCCGGCGGCTGGTCGTGAGCGATCGAATGCCGCTGCCCGGTTTCCGCAGGTCCAACCCGGCGGGATTATCGAGCGAGAATGCAATCGCGACCTTCGCGTGCTCCTTTGCGGTATTTGCCACGCGGTATCGCAGCACGGCTACGGGCAATCCCGAAGCGTCCGCGTCCAGGGGAACGATCGGCGTGAATGCTTCGAGACCAACCGTCACCGGCAGAGTCTGGTCATGGAACTGGATTGTGGCCAGGGGATACTCACCAATAAAGCTGGCGCTCTCTAATCTTGTGAGTCCGGAGACCTGGCTAGGGCTTAATCCGTCGGAAGCCTGGTAGGGAGGTATGAGCCGCGCCTCCAGCACGTGCGCGATCGGCCGCGCGTTGCCGATTTGTACCCATATGCTGGGAAATGCGTAACTCACAGAGCGGCCCTTATCCGGACGGTTAAAGATCTCCCAATCGCGTAATTGGCCGCGGCCGCCGAGCGCGATGCTTCCTGCGGCGACTCCGCCCAGCGGAAACGCGATCATTTCCAGCTGACGGCCTGTAAAGGTCCGCGGATAGGAAATCGTGGACCGCATCCGCCCCGTAGCATTGGCGCCAGACGCCGAAGCGGCTGATTCGTTTCGGCTCTGCAGGCCCTTGACTTGAGATGCACCGCCTGCTGCGGTTGCGACCGTTTTCAGGAAACCTCGCCGCCCGGTAAGCCTCTCGCTTATGGTTTGTTTCATATTACGAGCATGGCATTATACGACGATTGGCCGGGGTCTGCTTTCCGGCTAGCTATCGATCCGCGCAGCCCGCAATCTTAAAGCCGCACGATTTGGGGAGTGCGCCGGCCTTCCCATCGATACTCGAAGTGGGCATCCGGACGCACGTTTCCTACCAGCCCTGGCCGGAAACAACTGATGCACTCGCCGGCGGGATGGCGCACGCTTCGGTAGACTATGCCGTTGGATCGAGCCGCCAGCAATTTCCGCGCAAGCGCCTGTGAGGCTGTATAGCTGGAAGGATCATAATAAGGAGCATATTCGCCGAGATCCGCCCGAATATCATCGAAGTCCGCATCGAAATCGGCAAGATAAAGCCGCAACTGCAGCCGGGTATCGAAAACGCCGATTTCGACCAACTCTGCGGTACGGTGATAAATCACTTCGGCCTCGGCTGTTTCTAGCGCCGTGCCCGCGTACCAGGCGCCGCGCTCCGGGCCGTTGAACCGGCCTCCACCGGGGCGGGGATGGCAATACGCCGCCATAATCACGCTGGCCATTGGTTTCCCGACAACCCATTCGTCGCCCGGAATGCGATGCAAGATACCGAGCTCAGCCGAAATTCGATCATTCGTCCAGCTCTCGAGCTCGAAAATCAGCGGCAGATCGTCGGGGCTTGCGATCGCATCTAAAATCCCGACGGCAGGATAGAGGCTGGGTACCAGCCGGCAGGTATCCGTCCATCGAATCCTGGTGACGGGCAGCATCAGTTCCAGCCGCCGCGCCGCCCATCGAGAAGCCTCCGAACCTGGTATAGAGCGTCCATGCCGCCTTCCGTCATCAGCGCAATGGCCGGCCTGCCTCCGAATAGCGGATTACTGTTCGGCAGTTTCACCCAGCGGTTGGCCAGCTCTTCTTCCGGATACAGAATTCGCAGATCCTTGTAAATTCCTACCACCAGGGAAATCCGCATGAGCATATCAACCGGAAGCGTGCCGACATTGCCTGCCTTGTACTTGTAAAAGGTAGATTCCGGAGGCCACCCGAGCAACGCCCGCTGCTCTTCTATGCTGAGACCCCAGGCTGCGGCCACGTTCAAGAACGCCCTCATTGCCGGAGCCGACATCTGCCGGCGCACCTTCGGGTCGCGGCGCCGCTCTACCGGAATCGGCTCGATTACGAGGGGGTTGCGGCGCCTCCGCGCCGTGCGCTCCATATCTGGAGCATAAGCTACAGATCGAGTAAAGTCAACAATTCCGCGCGGTCTGTGTTAAAATCGACAGTTTCAGACCTCATTGAGTCATTTTGCTAGTACTCATGTTCTTTTGCGTAACGGATATCCAGAGTAGGCTAGAAAAACGGTGTCCCGCTAAAGAAATTCCATGTTAATTTCCGCCGAAAAGAAAATTAAACAATCGGAAAACGCACGCGTCAATGCGGCTTCCGACGCCAAGCCGCTAGTTCGGAATCACTGGAAACTGATTCTCGGGTTAGCCTTAACCCTGCCGGTCTTCGCGCAGCAAGTCCAGCAGGTGCGGCAAAGAGCGGATATGTCCCGCTTTGTCGTAGTAGGGGACTCGCTATCTGCAGGCTTTCAAAACTTCTCGCTGCTTTCCACCCAGCAGGTTCACGGATACGCAAATCTGATTGCGACGCAGAAGGGCGTCTGGTTCCCCCTGCCGCTGATCGCGTATCCGGGTGTGCCGAACGTGCTGCGACTTGTCAGGCCCGGACCGCCTCCTATTGTAGAGCCCGTCCCCGGGACTTCCATTGGCCGGTTGAATCCCTTGATCATCCCGTCTGATTTGGCAGTGCCGGGCCACAAAGTACAGGACGTGCTGACTACTCGGCCGAACCTGCCGGTGGACAGCCTTACGGATCTTGTTCTCGGTGTTCCCGGCCTTTTGCTGGGCGTCTCGAAAAGCCAGGTCGAGTGGGCCGAGCTGATGCGTCCCACAACGATTCTGCTCTGGATCGGCAACAATGATGCGCTGGCCGCAATCACGGATGCGGGCGTAACGCACGCTGACCCGACATTTCTCACGCCTGTGCCGCAGTTTCAATCCGCTTTCCATCAACTGATCACACGGCTGGTCGCCACCCGCGCGACACTAGTGGTGGCGAATATCCCTGACGTGACGGCGGTCCCGTTCCTCACCCCGGCTGAAGCGGTAGCGGCGCTGTTCCATGTTCCGCTGTCCGAGCTCGGCCTAAGCCCCGGTGATTCCGTAACGCCGGAGGGTGTCCAGATCGCTGCAACCAATCCGCACAGCATCCTGCCCCCGCAGTACGTGCTGACCTTGAGCGAGGCTATTACAGTTCGCGCGGCAGTTCAGGACTTCAACGCCGTCATCCAGCAGGAGGCTGCGGCTGTGGGAGCAACTCTCGTTGATATCCACGCGCTAGTAGCCGGCATGCAGGCAAATGGAATCAATGTTGACAAGCTTCACCTCACGACAGACTTCCTGGGCGGGCTCTTTTCGCTTGATGGAGTCCATCCGACCAACACCGGGTATGCCGTGATCGCCAACGAATTCATACGCGTGATGAACGCGAAACTCGCCGCGAACATTCCAGAGGTCAAACTGGCTAAGGTCGCGCACGACGATCCGCTCATCTTCTCGAAAGCGAAGTAGTCGCGATCAACCTGTCGCAGTAGTTCCGCGCTGCTGCGGTTTGCAGTACGATAGACGCCACGACGACCGGCGAGAGGTGAGGTGTGGCCGACATCCTGTTTCAACCACTGCAATTCCGCAGCATCGCGATCAAGAACCGGATCCTGCGCTCCAGTATTTCAGGCCGGTTCGATAACTACGACGGCTCCGGCAATCCCGCCAGAATTAACTGGGAGCTGAAGTTCGCACGATCCGGCGTCGGTGCGATCATCTCCTCATTCGTGCCGGTGGCAATGCGCGGCCGGATTATTCCTAACTACGCCACCATCGACCGGGATGAGCGAATTCCGTTTTGGCGGGAGCTCGGCAAGCGGGTGCATGAGTTCGACTGCCGGTTCATTCTGCAGTTGAGCCACGCCGGACGGCAGCGCGACATTCCCGGTTTCGAATATCCCAAAGGCTTGAGTTCGACAGATAAGCCCGACCCGGGGCACGGCTTTGAGTGCGAGCGGATGAGCCGCGAGCAGATCCACGAAACCGTGCAGGCATTCGCCGCCGGCGCGCGCCGGGCATGCGAAGCCGGTCTTGACGGCGTGGAACTTCACGGCGCGAACGGCTATTTGATCACTCAGTTCCTCAGCTCCGCCATCAATGATCGCGAAGACGAATACGGCGGATCGCTCGAGAACCGGGCGCGCTTTCTGCTCGAGATCGTCGCCGCGATCCGCGCCGAAGTCGGCCGCGATTACCACCTCCAGGTAAAGATCAGCGCCACCGAGTATAACAACGCGCTGCTGCCGTTCGAGCCGCCCGGCAACACCATCGAAGACTCTGTACAGGTAGCCCGGTGGCTCGAGCAGGCCGGCGTAGATGCTTTGCATGTATCGGCCGGCAGCGCCTTTCCCCATCCGCGCAATCCGCCGGGCCATTTTCCCGTGCAAGACGCCGTACAGACCTTCGACACGATGATCTCAAGCGGCGCCAGTGAATTGCGCAACTACCTGGCCATGCGCTCGGAACCAACTGCCACTCTGCTACGGGAGGCATGGGAGAAAGCCAGAGGCGAGCAAATTGAAGGCATCAATCTCGCTGATTCCCGCGCGATCACCGAAGCAGTTCGCATTCCCGTGATCTGCACGGGCGGGTTTCAGACCGCCAGCGTCATTCGCGAGGCGATTTCAAACGGGTCTTGCGACGCGGTCTCGATCGCGCGGCCGCTCATAGCCAATAATGATCTGGTCGGGATGTTTGCCCAAGGCCTTGATCGGCCGCCGAAACCTTGCACCTACTGCAATAAGTGCCTCGTGAACGTGCTCGAAAATCCCCTGGGTTGCTATGAAGAGAGCCGCTTTATGTCAAGGGAAGAGATGGTGCGGGAGATCCTATCCGTGTTCGAACCGCCCCCGTTTCGCTAGCTAGAGTACACTGCGCGTCGCACCGGGTTATTATCGCGCCGGTGAGAACCGGAACTCGTTGATCCACACTTCGTCATTACCCGGAACGAAAAAACCGAAACGGCCATTCGGAAGCGAAGGAATCCCGCCGTCCACTCTCTGCCAGTCCTTTCC
>Ga0070741_10015354_pt1 | contig 12991 bp, 10 predicted proteins | sample Coa_R1_4_FD_66440 | JGI IMG/M metagenome (GOLD analysis project Ga0070741, IMG submission 66440) | Surface soil microbial communities from Centralia Pennsylvania, which are recovering from an underground coalmine fire - Coalmine... | ecosystem: Environmental > Terrestrial > Soil > Unclassified ...
CCCGCGATCGGCCACAGCGCACTGCCCGCCCCGACCAGCCCGACCGTGAAGGTCCAGATCGTGTCGACCCAGCCGGAATTGCCGGTGCGCTCTCGCACCACCCAGGCCAAGGCCATCAGGACGCACAGCGAGAGCGCGATCGCCAGCAGCGCCCAGAGGTACACCATGGTCATAGGGAATCCGCGTCCCGCCCGTACGTATCATTAGACCAATGAACTACGCGCGGATGCGGCGTTTGGTTTCGTCCGAACGGCGCGCCGGAGGCCCGAAACCAAGCTTTTTTCCCGCCACCGCTGTGCCATAGTGTGGCTCCAGACCAGTGTCCCGATTCCGAAGTTCGCATCATTTCTCGGCGTCCCCTTTTACGAACTTCGGAATCGAAGGACACTGGCAAACTATTGATCTAGTGTGGCTTTGGTTCAGAAGTCCGCATGACAAAGTTGCGGCACAAATGATGCGGACTTCTGAACCGCCACACTAGTCCCGGCCATGGATATCAGAATGCCCGCCTCCACCCGCTCCGCCATGGAAGTCGAACTGACCAAGCTGTCCTCGCCCCGGATCTTCCTGGTGCGGATGCTGGTGTTCCTCGTGCTCTGCGCGCTGGTCATGGTCGTGCTCTACAAGCAGATCATCCAGGCGTTCTTCGCCAATCCCGGCCTCAACGCGCTGATCGGCGTGGTGCTGCTGGTGGGCATCATCCTGGCGTTCCGGCAGGTGATCCGGCTTTATCCGGAAGTCTCCTGGGTCAACAATTTCCGCATCGCCGATCCCGGCCTTGCGATCGCGCGGCACCCGACGCTTCTTGCCCCCATGGCGGCTATTCTCGGCGGCGAGCGCACCGGACGGATGAGCATTACCCAGCAGACCATGCGGCATCTGCTCGACTCCATCGCGACGCGCCTCGACGAGGCGCGCGATATCTCCCGCTACATGACCGGGCTTTTGGTCTTTCTCGGTCTCCTTGGCACCTTCTGGGGCCTGATCGAAACCGTCGGTTCGGTCGGCAAGGTGATCGACGGCTTGAAGGTCGGCGGCGATGCCGGCGCGCTGTTCGACACGCTGAAGGGCGGGCTTGCCGCCCCGCTCGGCGGCATGGGCATCTCGTTCTCGTCCTCGCTGTTCGGTCTCGCGGGATCGCTGATCCTCGGCTTCCTCGACCTGCAATCGAGCCAGGCGCAGAACCGCTTCTACACCGACCTCGAGGACTGGCTCGCCACCACCGTGCGCGAATATGGCAGCGACACGCCCGCTGGCGACATGCAGGGTGCGATCGATCGCCTGCGCAGTGCGGTGGAGGAAGGTGGCAGCAACCGCAGCACCACGGCCGCAATGGCCAACCTCGCCGAGGCGATCCAGGGCCTGGTCGCGCATATGCGCACCGAGCAGCAGATGATCCGGGAATGGGCCGACGGCCAGGGCGAGCAGAACCGCGAGATCAAGCGGTTGCTGGAGCGACTGGCGCGCCAGCCGGAGAAAAGCTGAACAGCGAGGTTCAAATTGCTCGACCACGTCACCATCGGCGTCAGCGACATCGGGCGTGCGACGACATTCTATGACCACGCGTTGCGCCCGCTCGAGATCACGCGACTGTATGGCGAGGGCGAGCGTTTTGCCGGCTATGGCATCCGTCCCAGGGCGTTCTTCTGGATCGGGTGGCGCGATGGGCCGCAGACCGGCGCCCATGTCGCCTTTGCCGCGAAGGATCGCGCGACCGTGGAGCGGTTTTATGAGGCAGCCATCGCTGCCGGCGGCAGGGACAACGGCCGGCCGGGCCTGCGCCCGCACTATCATGCAGACTACTACGGCGCGTTTGTTCTCGATCCCGACGGTCACAACATCGAGGCCGTCTGTCGCGCGCCACAGGCGCGATAACCGCGCCCGCAAAGAGGATATCGAATGGCCCTTGCCCGCGCCCGCCGCAGTGAGTCCGGTTTCAACTACTGGCCGGGCTTCGTCGATGCGCTGTCGACGCTCGTGCTGTCGATCGTATTCCTGCTGTCGGTGTTCCTGGTCGTGCAGTTCTTCCTGTCGCAGGAGGTCACCGGCAAAGACAAGGCGCTGGAGGAGCTCAACGCCAAGATCGCGCAGCTCAACGACCTCTTGTCGGTCGAGAAGCTCGGCAAGCTCGATCTCGCCGACCAGCTCACGCAATTGCGCGCCGGGTTGGCTTCGGCGGAAAGCGAACGGGACCGCGTCAAGGGTCTCTATGAGGGCCTCGCCGGTGCCGGCAACGACGCCGCCGGCCGCGCCGCCGAACTGAACAAGGCGCTGGATTCGGAGAGGTCGGTCTCGGCGCGCGCGCTGGCGCAGATCGAGGTGCTGAACCAGCAGATCAGCGCGCTGCGGCGCCAGCTCGCCGCTCTGGAAGAAGCGCTCGATGCGTCCGAGAAGCGCGACAAGGAATCGCAGAACCGCATCGCCGATCTCGGCCAGCGGCTGAACGTGGCGCTGGCGCAGCGCGTGCAGGAACTGTCGCGCTATCGTTCCGAATTCTTCGGACGCCTGCGCGCCATCCTCGGCAACCGGCCCGATATCCGCATCGTCGGCGACCGCTTCGTGTTCCAGTCCGAGGTGTTCTTCGACACCGGTCAGGCCACCCTGCTGCCCGAAGGCCGCGCCGAGCTCGACACGGTGGCGGCCGCGTTGACCGAGATCGACAAGAAGATTCCGAGCGAGATCGCCTGGGTGCTGCGGGTCGACGGCCACACCGACGTGCGGCCGATCAACAGCCCGATCTTCAAGTCGAACTGGGAGCTGTCGTCGGCGCGCGCGATTTCCGTCGTGCAGTATCTGGTCTCGCTCGGCGTCCCGGCACAGCGGCTGGTCGCAGCCGGCTTCGCCGAATTCCAGCCGCTCGACACCGGCAACACCGAAGAGGCCTACAAGCGCAATCGCCGCATCGAGCTGAAGCTGACGGAGCGGTAGCGCAAATTACTCCGCGGCCTGCGGCCTCATGTCGTTGCGGCGCAAGTTTCGTCGCGCCCAGACTGATACGTCCTCCATCGTGCTCCTGGTTTCCGGCAGGAACGGAAAGATCGGATAGACGTGGACGGAATCCTCGACCAGCCGCAGCGTCACATCGACACCGGCTTGCTCCGCGCGCTCCGCCAGCCGCGTGGTGTCGCTGAGCAGCACCTCGCCCTGGCTCGCCGTGACGAACAGCGGCGGCAGCCCAGCGAGATCGCCGAACAGCGGCGACACCAGCGGATCGGTCGGCTCGTGGCCCTGGAAGTAGGACGCACCCATGAAGGTCAGGAGATCGCGATTGGCGGCGGGATCGTCGCCGTTGAACGCGCGAACGCTCGGACCTGACAGGGTCAGATCGGCGAACGGCGCCGCGGCGAAGATCGCCGCCGGCAAGGGATCGCCGGCGTTGCGCAGCGCCAGCACCAGCGCGATCGCGAGGCCGCCTCCGGCGGATTCACCGGACACAAGGATCGCGCTTGCCGGAATGCCGCGCGCGAGCAGCGCGCGATAGGACGCCACCGCATCGTCGATCGCCGCCGGATAGGGATGTTCGGGCGCCAGCCGATAATCGACCGTGTAACAGGTGCCGTCGACCGCGGCCGCGAGCCGGCTCGCATATTCAAGGGATCCCCGGGCCGAGCCGATCAGATAGCCGCCGCCATGGAAATGCAGCACCACATTGCCGCGCGAGGCGTCCGGAGCTGCAACGCGCCAAACCTTGACGTCGCCGAGTTCATCCTCGACGGCGGCCACACCGTCCGGCAGCGGGAAATTGGTGGTGAGGAAGCGGTCATAGGCCTCGCGCAGCCCGTCATGACCGCGCGCGACGTCTTCGGGCCGGAACGCATATTTCCAGAGATCGAAGGCGCGCTGACCTTCGGGCCGCTGCAAACGCTTGCCCTCGCGCAGGCCGGTGACGTTGAGCACCTCGCCGGGCGGCCCCTCGACCGCCTTGACCACGTCATAGGCCCAGGCAAGTCCCCAGCTTGTCTCGGCCATCGGATCGATCCGCGCCATGCCTTTCCAGCGGCTGTTGCGGTCGCGCAGGCGCTGGGCGTCCTGCTCGTGCATCAGCTTGACCGCGGCGCGCGCGCCGGCCTGAATGCGTGTCGTGCGCGGCAAACGCCGCCGCTCATATTCGAGCAGCGCGCCGGGCACATCGTCCTGCCGCCGCGCCAGCACGCGCGCAAAGGTCCAGGCATCCTCGATGCTCTGGCCCGCGCCTGCGGCGAGGAACGGCACCATCGGATGGGCGGCATCGCCGAGCAGCGTGATGCGGCCGCTGGTCCAGTTGTCGATCGGGTCTCGGTAGAACATGCCGGTGATGAAGACGCTGGGACACTGTTCGAGCATCTTCCGCGCGCGCGGCTCGGCGTCGTCGAACGAGCGCAGCATGTCGGAAATATCGCCGCTGTCGTCCCAGGATTCGCGCTGCACCTCGTTCGCGGGCACCGAAGCCAGAATGCTGTAGAGCTTCTTCGGCCGCACCCAATAGGTGATCAGCGTGCGGCCCGCCCCGAACCAGTAATTGCCGCGCTCTTCCAGATTGAGGCCTTCGAGCCGCTCCGCCGGGATCAGCGAGCGCCACATCAGGATGTTGGCGAAATGCTTTTCTTCCTCGCCACGCAGATGCCGGCGCACCGCCGAATGAATGCCGTCGCAGCCGATCAGCACGTCGCCGCGCACGGCGTCGCCATTGTCCAGCCTGATCTCGACGCCATCGGCATCCTGCGACACCGCGGCGACGCGCGCGCCGAACCGCTTCGCCTCCGCCGGCACCGCGTCGGACAGGATCTGTACAAGATCGGCGCGATGGACGTTGTACATCGGCGCGCCATACCGCCTGGCGGCCTCGTCGCCGAGCGGGGCCTGATACAGCATCTTGCCGGTGCGCAAGTCGCGATAGTCGTAGGACTGCGGCTTGACGCCGACGCTGCGGATCGCGGTTTCGAGGCCGAGCTCGCGCAGCACGATCGCCGCATTGGCGGCGATCTGGATGCCGGCGCCGATCTCGGCCAGCTTGCCGGCTTGCTCGAGTACCAGCGCATCGATGCCTTGATGACGCAGCGCAATCGCCGTCGTCAGACCGCCGATCCCGCCGCCCGCAATGAGTACGCGCATGGTTGATCTCCGCCAGGACTTGTTTATCAAAGCCACTTGCTAATTAAGCGATTTCACTTAAAATAAGGAAAAGGGTTCGACATGTCAAGCAGGCGAACAGGCGCGCGCGCCGCCTCGGAGGAAACGCGGAACCAGATCAGGGCCGCCGCGCAGATGTTGTTTGCCCGCCACGGCATCGACGCCGTCACCGTGCAGCAGATCGTCGATGCGGCCGGCCAGCGCAACAACGCCGCCCTGCACTACCATTTCGGCTCCAAGGAAGAACTGATCCGCCAGATGGTGGTCGACGGCGCCGCCGTGCTCGACAGGCGCAGGCGCGAGATGCTCGACGAGATCGAGGCGCGGGGCGGACCGCGGAGCATCCGCGAGGTGATGCTGGTGTTGATCATGCCGGTGATCGAGCTCGGCGACGACGAGCGCTGGCGCGGCTATATCCGTTTCGCATCGAACCTCCAGGCCTCCGACCCCGGGGCCTTGCGCGCCGCACTCAACAACCGCTGGAACTCGGGCTATGTCGCCTGCTTCAATCATCTGAGGCGGATGCTGCCGTTGCCCGCGCCGATCATCGAGCAGCGCCTGTCGATGCTGGCCATCTATGCCAACTCGATCCTGTCAGCGCATGAAGCCGCGCTGGAGTCGCGCAACAGGAGGAGCAGCCGGCTCTGGGGCCAACCCTTCGCGATCGACAACATGCTCGACACGCTGGAGGCGGCCATCGCCTGCCCGCCTTCGCAATCCACTTTGGCCGCACTGCGCGAAGCGAACGCAAGCCTCACGCCTGGAACGCCAGGACCATGAAGCGCCGATCAGATCCCCTCGAACTGCAGCCGCGCCAGCTTGGCGTAGAGGCCGTTGGCGGCCACCAGCGAGGAATGCGTGCCCTGCTCGACGATGCGGCCCTGGTCCAGCACCAGGATGCGGTCGCAGGACAGCACGGTCGCCAGCCGATGCGCGATCACGATGGTGGTGCGATGGCGCATCAGCTCTTCCAGCGCGGTCTGCACCAGCGTCTCGCTTTCGGCGTCGAGCGAGGAGGTCGCCTCGTCGAGCAGCAGCAGCGGCGCATCGCGCAGGATCGCGCGCGCAATGGCGATGCGCTGGCGCTGGCCGCCCGACAAGGTCACGCCGCGCTCGCCGAGCGGCGCGTCGAAGCCGCCCGGCAGGCGGCGGATGAATTCGGTGGCATGTGCCAGCTCGGCAGCGCGCTCGACCTCGGCATCGCTTGCTTCCGGCCGGCCGAAGCGGATGTTGTCGCGCGCGCTCGCCGCGAACACCACCGAGTCCTGCGGCACCAGCGCGATGCGGCTGCGCACGGCCTGCGGATCGGCGTCGCGGACCTGCACGCCATCGTAGGAGATGGTGCCCGAGGAAGGGTCATAGAAGCGAAGCAAGAGATGAAACAGCGTGCTCTTGCCCGCGCCGGACGGACCGACGATGGCGACCTTCTCGCCGGCTCGCACGGAGAACGACACGTGCTCGATCGCGGACACGTCCTTGCGCATGGGGTAGACGAAGCTGACATTGTCGAACGCTACGTCGCCGCGCGCGGGCGCCGGCAACGCGCGAGGCGAGGCCGGCGCAGTGATTTCCGGTTTTACGCGCAATATCTCGAATAACCGTTCTGCAGCGCCTGACGCGGCCGAGACTTCGCCCCAGACTTCACTGAGCTGGCCGAGGCCCGCGGCGGCGAACGCCGTGTACAGCACGAACTGGCCGAGCCGGCCCGGCGTGATCGCGCCGGTCGAGACATCGTGCGAACCGATCCAGAGGATCGCGACCACGCTGGAGAACACGATGAAGATGATGATCGCGGTCAGAATCGCGCGCGCCTGGGTCGAGACGCGCGCGGCTTCGTAGGCCTGCTCGACCTCGCCGCCGAAGCGCAGATTCGCCAGCCGCTCGCCGGTATAGGCCTGCACCGTCCTGATCGCGCCGACCAGCTCCGAGGCATACGCCGTGGCGTCGGCCAGCGTGTCCTGGGCGTTGCGCGACAGCCGCCGCACCCAGCGTCCGAAGGCGACCAGCGGAATCACGATCAGCGGGATCGCCAGCAGCACGAAGCCTGATAGCCGCGGACTCGTCACCACCATCATCGCGACCGCGCCGATGAACAGCATCACGTTGCGCAACGCGATCGAGACGGAAGCGCCGACCGCCGACTTGATCTGGGTGGTGTCGGCGGTGAGCCGCGAGATCAACTCGCCCGAACGCGCGGAATCGAAAAAGGCCGGCGACAGGGAGATCAGATGCGCGAACACATCGCGCCGCAAGTCGGCGACGATGCGCTCGCCGATGGTCATCACGAGGTAATAGCGCGAGGCGCTGGCGAGCGCGAGCACCGCGACCACGGCGATCATCACGCTGAAATAGTTGTTGATCATCGCGATGCCCTTCGGCGTCAGGCCGAAGTCGATCATGCGACGCACCGCGATCGGCACCACGAGCGTGGTGATGGCGGCGACCGTCAGCGCGATCAGCGCGAGCAGCGCCCGTCCGCGATAGCGCGCGACATAGGGCGCGAGCGCAAGCAGCGGCCGCAGCCGCGCGCGGCTTTTCGCCGGCAGTTCCGCGATCTCGGTTTCGATAGACTCAGGCGCGGATTCCGGCTGCGGCGGCGTGGTGCCACCCTGCTGTTCCAGCCGTTCCGCTGCGTCAGTCGCTGTCATGGCCACCAGATAGGCCCCTCGCGCGAGGCTGGCAAATCCGGCAAGATACGAAGGCTCCGCGGCTTGTTTTGGCGGGGTCCATGCGTTATAGAGCCGCCCAAATCCGTCATCGCCGATTTGAAGACAGGCGCGCCCCGCCCACAGGATATGCCATGAAAGCCGAAATTCACCCGAATTATCATACGATTACGGTCGTGATGACCGACGGCACCGAGTACCAGACCCGCTCCACCTGGGGCAAGGAAGGCGACAAGCTGCATCTCGACATCGATCCGAAGTCGCACCCGGCCTGGACCGGCGGCGCCCAGCAGATCATGGATCGCGGCGGCCGCGTCTCGCGCTTCCAGAAGAAGTTCTCGGGCTTCCTCAAGAAGGACTGAGCCTTTCCGGAATTCGACAGCAAAACGCCCCCGGTTTCGGGGGCGTTTTTGTTTTTGTATCTGCCGTCGTTCCGGGGCGATGCGTCAGCATCGAACCCGGAATCTCGAGATTCCGGGTCTGGTCCTTCGGACCATCCCGGAATGACGACTTCAAATTACTGCTCGAACGCGGCCTTGAGCCGGTTGAGCTGCGGCACCAGCGGATTGCCGATCGGCGCACGCTCGGTCGAGGGCGAATGCATGCTGACGTCCAGGCGGCGGACGCGCGACTGCAGGCTCATCGAGCGCGCGATCAGCTCCTGCAGCTGCGCCGGCAGTTTCTCCAGCATGTCGGTCGGGCTCGGATCGGCGGCCGACAGCTTGACCTTGGTCTTCTCGCGGTTGGCTTGCGTCAGCGTCATCTCGCCTTCCTTCACCGCGCGATGCAGCAACAGCCAGGAGGCGAGCTGCATCAGGCGCGTGGTCAACCGCATGCTCTCGGTGGCGTAGGTCAGGCTGGCCGCGCGGTCGAGCGCCTTGGCCTCGGTGCGGCCGACGCCGTCGAGATAGGCCGCGGTCTCCTCGACGAGGTCCATGCCCTCGCGAAACAGGGTGGAGAACGTAGCGGAATTGGTCAGCCGTTCGCTGAAATGAACCAGTGCGCCATCGCTGTCCAAACGATCGGTCATGGTTAACGCCTCTCACGCAACGGTTACGGTCCGGCCTAGTGTCCACTTTCCGAAGTCCGCGCTACCTCGCCGCAACATTTTTTCGCGGACTTCGGAAAGTTATGGGCACTAGCAAATCTATGATTCTAGTGCCGCTTTCGATCTGAAGTCCCCGAACCCGATTTTGCCGCGAGTGAGTCAGGGACTTCAGATCGGCGGCACTAGCGCGCCGGTATGATGAACAAATCATTGCGCGGCAGGGGACGGGAGTCCAGCGACAACCGTCAATATGGTTTCCGACAGATGGGGCGGAACGCAGAGCGGCGCGAAAGAAGCAGAAACAAAAAAAGAGCCGCCGGAAACCGGCGGCTTTGAAGTTGATAACAGGGAGGCGTCAAACAGAGTGGACAGGAGCCACTCGGTGTCCAAACGAGGACGCTGGTAGTCATAAAGGCGAAAGCTTAATCGATCGTAAACGAACGAAATTTTTTATCCTCCATTAGCCATGTCGGCCATTGGCCGAGTTAACCCTCTCCCCTTGTGGGAGAGGGTGGCTTCGCGAAGCGAAGCCGGGTGAGGGGCTGGTCTCCGCGGATAAAAACCGCTCATCCGGCTCGCATCTATCGATGCGAGCCACCTTCTCCCACAAGGGGAGAAGGTAAGGGAGCAAGCGGCAAGACTACGTCTTGAAGAACGCGCTCGCCGCATCCTTCGACGCGCGCTTCTTCGCGGCGGCCTCGCGCAAGCGCTCGGCTTCGACACCAAGCAGCGCGATGCGCTCGTTGAGCTCCTCGACCGAGAGCAGCGAGAGGTCCTGCCCGATCTCGTGGGTGATCTTCTTGCGCGGCCGGTCATCGTCTTCGATTGGCATCTCGTCCTCCCACGCGTCCTGAGCGGTTGCAAGCCACGCGCCCGCTGGCTAAGCAGGTGGCAATTTTCAGCGTTTCGCAAGGACAAATCATGGAAAAGCTGCCTGCGCAAATGACGGTCGTCGCGATCTCCAAACCCGGCGGTCCGGAGGTGCTGATTCCCGAGACGAGGCCGGTGCCGCAGCCGGGCGCGGACGAGATTCTGATCAAGGTGCAGGCCGCTGGCGTCAACCGGCCCGACGTGGCGCAGCGCTCCGGCTCCTACCCGCCGCCGCCCGGCGCGAGCGACCTGCCTGGCCTCGAAGTGGCTGGCGTCGTTGCCGCGGTCGGCAGCAATGCCAGGCGGCACAAGGTCGGCGACAAGGTGATGTCGCTGGTCGCAGGCGGCGGCTACGCGCAGTATTGCATCGCACAGGATGCGCAGGCGATGGCCGTTCCGCCGTCGCTCACGATGGCCGAGGCCGGCGCGTTGCCGGAAACGCTGATGACGGTCTGGCACAATGTGTTCGAGCGCGGCGCGCTCAAGCCCGGCGAGACGCTTTTGGTTCACGGCGGCTCGTCCGGCATCGGCACCATGGCGATCATGCTGGCCAAGGCGCTGGGATCGAAGGTGATCGTGACCGTCGGTTCCAAAGACAAGGCGGAGGCCTGCCTGAAGCTCGGCGCCGATCACGCCATCAACTACAAGACCGAAGACTTCGTCGAGGCCGTGAAGAAGTTCACCGTCGGCAACGGCGCCAACGTGATTCTCGACATGGTCGGCGGCGACTATATCGACCGCAACTATGAGGCCGCCGCCATCGACGGCCGCATCGTGCAGATCGCGTTCCTGTCGAATGCGCCGAAGGCCACCGCCAACTTCATCAAGCTGATGGTGAAGCGCCTCACCCATACCGGCTCGACGCTGCGTCCCCGTAGTAATGCGGATAAGGCCGCCATGGTCGCGGCCATCGAGGCCAGGGTGATGCCGCTGTTGCGCGACGGCAAGGTCAAACCCGTGATGGACAGCACATTCCCGCTGGAAAAGGCGGCGGATGCGCACCGGCGGATGGAGACCTCCGAACATATTGGCAAAATTGTGTTGTCGCTTTAACGCTGTCGACCAAAGGACTGCCGGAAACCCTTTGATTCCGCACGCTTTCATGGCAATGATCCGTTAATCACCAAGCGCATCAAGCGGGCGAACGCGGAGAACTCAACTTGCGTCTGATCAGGCGCCTGGCAGCATTGATGCTGGGGCTCATGATTGTGGCCGCCGCGCCTGCGGCGCGCGCGCTCGACGCCGTCAGCGTCCGCAGCGACGCGCCCGCGATCGACCTCACCGCGGTGCTTGAACATCAGCGCAGCGACACCGATCGAATCCAGGTCTCCACCGCGCCCGGCACCGACGGCATCGTCCGCCGCATCGAGGTGCGCGCGCGTGAAGGCGGACAGAACTGGGTCGTGTTCGCGCTCGCCAACAATACCGACGACCAGCTCGATCGCCTGATCGTCGCGCCGCATTACCGCATCGTCGCATCCGGCCTGCTGTGGCCCGACCTCGGGCTGTCGCGCATCGCGACCATCACGCCGTCGACCGGCGATAGGCCGGAACGGCAGGAGAGCCCGACCGCGGATGTCTTCCGCATCACGCTCGATCCCGGCGCCGTCATCACCTTCGTCGCGGAGTTGCGCACCGACAAGCTGCCGCAGCTCTATCTCTGGGAGCCCGACGCCTACAAGGACAAGGTCAACTCCTTCACGCTGTATCAGGGCATCGTGATCGGCATCTCCGGCCTGCTTGCGCTGGTGCTCACGATCCTGTTCGTGGTGAAGGGCTCGATCATGTTCCCGGCCGCCGCGGCGCTGGCTTGGGCGGTGCTGGTCTATATCGGCGTCGACTTCGGCTTCTGGGGCAAGGTGCTCGACATGTCGAACAACGCCGAGCGCGTCTGGCGCGCGGCGGGCGAGGCGATCCTCGCCGCAACCCTGCTGGTGTTCCTGTTCGCCTATCTCAATCTGAGCCGCTGGCATGTGCGCTATTCGCATATCACCGTGGGCTGGCTCACCTTCCTCGGCGCGCTGGTCGCGCTCGCTTTGTTCGATCCTGCCGTCGCCTCCGGCATCGCGCGGATGTCGCTGGTGCTGATCGCCTTCGCGGGCTTCGCGCTGATCGTCTATCTCTCGACCCACGGCTTCGACCGCGCAGTGCTGCTGATCCCGACCTGGTTCCTGCTGGTGATCTGGGTGATCGCAGCCGGCATGACGATTGCCGGCTCCGTCACCAACGACATCGTCGGCCCCGCCCTGCTCGGCGGCCTCGTGCTGATCGTGATGCTGATCGGCTTCACCGTCATGCAGCACGCCTTTGCCGGCGGCGGCGCGACCACCGGCATCGTCTCCGACGTCGAGCGCCGCGCGCTGGCGCTCGCCGGCTCCGGCGATCTGATCTGGGACTGGGACGTCTCCGCCGACAAGGTGTTCACCAGCCAGGAGACCGAGACCCTGCTCGGCCTGAAGCGCGGCACCCTGGAAGGCCCCGCCGCGAAATGGCTCGAAGTGCTGCATCCGCTCGACCAGGACCGCTTCCGCGCCGCGCTCGACAGCGTGCTCGACCAGCGCCGCGGCCGGCTGGTGCAGGATTTCCGCCTGCGCACGCCCGACGGCCATTTCATGTGGTTTGCGCTGAAGGCGCGGCCCGTCGTCGGCTCCGACGGCGAGGTCTCGCGCGTGATCGGCACGCTGACCGACGTCACCGACCTGCGCAACGCCGAAGAGCGCATGCTGCACGATTCCGTGCACGACAATCTCACGGGACTTCCGAACCGCAAGCTGTTCATGGACCGGCTCGGCGCGGTGGCGAATTTCGCCAAGACCATGCCGAACCTGCGGCCGACCCTGATGGTGATCGATCTCGACCGCTTCAAGCAGGTCAACGATTCCGTAGGCATCGCGGTCGGCGACTCCATCCTGCTGACCCTGGCGCGGCGGCTGACGCGTATCCTCAAGCCGCAGGACACCCTGGCGCGGCTCGCCGGCGACCAGTTCGGCCTGATCCTGCTCTCGGAGCAGGACCCGGCGCGCATCACCAATTTCGCCGAGACCATCCGCAAGACCATCCGCGCGCCGATCGCCTTCAACGACCGCGAGATCTTCCTGACCGCCTCGATTGGCCTCGCGCTGTCCGACCCGCAGACGCAGCTTTCGGACGAGATCATCAAGGACGCCGAGCTTGCGATGTATCACTCCAAGCGGATCGGCGGCGACCGCATCGACGTCTACAAGCCGGCGATGCGCGCGCGCAAGACCGACCGCCTGACGCTGGAGAGCGAGCTGCGCCGCGCCATCGAGCGCCAGGA
>Ga0070741_10015355_pt1 | contig 12991 bp, 9 predicted proteins | sample Coa_R1_4_FD_66440 | JGI IMG/M metagenome (GOLD analysis project Ga0070741, IMG submission 66440) | Surface soil microbial communities from Centralia Pennsylvania, which are recovering from an underground coalmine fire - Coalmine... | ecosystem: Environmental > Terrestrial > Soil > Unclassified ...
ACATCGAGCTCATTGTGCATATAAATGCGGAAGGCGTTGCGCGTGGCATCAATCCGATGACATCGGGGTCGGCCCTCCACACGCAGGTAATGAAGACCGAGGCGCTGAAACAAGCGCTCGATCGCTACGCCTTCGATGCCGCCATTGGCGGCGCTCGTCGCGATGAAGAGAAAAGCCGGTCGAAGGAACGCATTTTGTCCTTTCGCAGCCAAAATCACGTGTGGGACCCTCGGCGGCAGCGGCCAGAACCGTGGCGCCTGTTCAATAGCCGGCTTGGTGCCGGCGAGAGTGTGCGGGCCTTCCCATTGTCGAATTGGACCGAGTTGGACGTATGGGAGTACGTGCGCACCGAAGGAATCGACGTCGTTCCACTCTATTTCGCCAAGAAGCGGCCGGTCGTGCGGCGCAATGGCGTATGGATCATGCGCGACGATGACCGGCTACCGTTGCGACCAGGGGAGGAGCCGCAACTGCGCAGCGTGAGGTTTCGGACGCTCGGCTGCTATCCGTTGACCGGCGCCATCGAAAGCGAAGCCACAAGTATAGACGATGTCGTCGCCGAGATGAAGTCGTCGTCAAAGTCCGAGCGTCAGGGACGCCTGATCGATTCCGATACCGGAGCGTCGATGGAACTCAAGAAGCGCGAGGGGTATTTCTGATGCGCGCAGCGGCCATTGGCACACAACTGCGCTTCATCACCTGTGGCTCGGTCGACGATGGCAAGTCCACTCTAATGGGCCGACTGCTGTGGGAGTGCAGCGCCATTTTTGATGACCAGCTCGAGGCGCTTCGTCGCGATAGCCGCAGGCACGGCACGACGGGCGAGGAACTGGACTTTGCCTTGCTCCTGGACGGCCTGGAAGCAGAACGTGAGCAGGGCATCACGATTGACGTGGCCTATCGGTATTTCGCCACTCCACAGCGTAGCTTCGTCGCGATCGATTGCCCGGGACACGAGCAGTACACGCGCAATATGGCGACTGGCGCCTCAGAGGCGGATCTGGCCGTCATCCTCGTCGACGCCCGTAAAGGTCTGTTAACGCAAACCATGCGCCATGCGGTGATCTGCGCTTTGCTTGGCGTGGGTAACGTCGTTCTGGCAGTTAACAAGATGGATCTCGCCGCTTACGACGTCTCGGTTTTCGAACGCATCCGTGATGGCTTTGGCCGTTTCGTCGACGGTCTGGGCTTTTCGAACATCCAAGCGATCCCTGTATCGGCTCTGGTCGGCGACAATATCGGCAAGAGATCGACGAGGATGGATTGGTATGAGGGGCCAACCCTTCTCGATGCTTTGGAAACGGCGGGCATCGACGACGCAGAGGAGACCGGACCGTTTCGCCTCCCCGTCCAGCTCGTGTTGCGGCCCAATCTGGATTTTCGAGGTATCGCGGGCAATGTCGTATCCGGGCGCATTCGGATTGGCGAGGAGATCGTCGGTGCGAGGACCGGGGGTAGGTCTCTGGTGGCGAAAATCCTTGGGACGGCGGGCGAGCAGTCGGTGGCGAAAACCGGCGAGGCCGTGGTGCTGACGCTGGCAGGTGAAATCGACGTCAGCCGCGGCGAGCTCATGGCTATACCGCAGGCAAGACCGACTTATGCAGACCAGTTCACGGCCCATCTAGTGTGGATGTCGGAGGAAACCTGCCATCCTGGGCGGCAATATTTGATGCGGCTGGCCACTCAATGGGTGCCAGCGACCGTCGGCCAGATCAAGTACCGGTTGAACATCGAGAATCTAGAACACGTAGCTGCGCGCGAGCTTAAACTCAACGAGATTGGTGCTGTTGATGTCGCGGCGGCGGCGCCAGTTGCTTTTGATACGTACGCGGAGTGCCGAAGCACCGGATCGTTCATTCTGGTCGATCGCTTGAGCAATGCAACGGTCGCGATGGGTATGGTGCTGCATTCACTGCGCCGCGCGACCAATGTCCATTGGGAAACGGCGCTCGTCGATAAGAAAAGTCGAGCCACGTTACTGAAGCAGACACCGAAATGCATCTGGTTCACTGGGCTTTCGGGTTCGGGCAAATCGACGATCGCCAAGGAACTCGAGCTTCAGCTACACCGCAGGGGGTGCCACACGATGATCCTGGACGGCGACAATCTTCGCCACGGCCTGAACCGCAATCTTGGCTTTACGGAAACTGACCGGGTGGAGAACATTCGTCGCGCCGGAGAAGTTGCAAGGCTGATGACGGAAGCCGGTCTCATCGTGATCTGTTCGTTCATTTCGCCTTATCGAGCCGATCGAGAGCTCGTCAGATCGATGTTCATGGAAGGGGAATTCCTCGAAGTCTTCGTCGACACTCCCCTCGAGGAATGCATTCGCCGCGATCCCAAAGGCCTCTACGCGAAGGCACTCAAGGGCGAAATTCCTAATTTTACGGGCATCTCCGCACCCTACGAGAAACCGGACAAACCTGAACTGTGGTTACAGTTCGGGTCGTTGGAAAGCGACAGCTCCGTCCCGGCGCAAGTGCAACGGGTACTCGACATGCTCTTCCGCTAAGTCCTCCGTGCTGCAAGGGCGTTTCGTGTCAAAGAGACTGCGCAATTTCCTCGGTAATGGCGTCCTTGTCGGCGTTGCCGTCGGAGTTAGTTTGATTGCAGCCGAGCTCGGTTTCCGGACGATCGACGGCTACCGGCTCGGTCAGCTACAGTTGGTGCCGGTCGCCAATTCGTCGACAGTTTTGCCAGCTACGGCTTCGTTGAGCGACGCGCGCCACAGCATGTTCAACAAGGAATTCGATATCGCCTGGTTTGCCACCGATCCGCCCAACTACGATCGATCACCGCATTTTTCGCCGCCTGCCGACTGGGATCAGGCGATCAAAAACTACAAGAAGGCTCCAGGTGAGCGTGCCTTCGTCGAAAGCGAACTGAAGTTTCTCTACAACGATAAATGGCTCGAGGACGCCTGTCGCACCGGAAACAAGGAAACGCGCATCCTCAGGTACTTCAAGCGTTATCCCGGCTTCGTCTATTCGTTCAGGAGTCCGGACGGATCAATCAATCCCCCGTATCGAATCGTGCCGCGAGGGTGGGACAGCCTAAGTACTTACTACAACAACTTCGGCTTTCGCGGGCCAGACATCGTGCCTCGCAAGCCCGATCGTGTCATTCGACTTGCATTCCTTGGTGCGTCGACGACCGCCAATGGCTGGCCGTTCACCTATCCTGAGTACGTAGTACATTTCCTGCGCCAATGGGCGAGGGCCGACAAGCTCGACGTCGAGTTCGATCTGATCAACGCTGGACGTGGCGGCACTAACGCGCCGATTATCACCAACATCCTGCGCTACGAAGTGATGCCGCTGCGACCGGATATCGTTGTTTATTACGAAGGAGCCAACGATCTGCACGTTAAGCCCATCGTTCAGCGTCTCGACGGAAAGCAGGAAGATCGTTCGCGGCCGAATGCCTTCATGGAGTTGCACTATCTGCCGCTGGAGCAGTACTCGGCTCTGCTCGTTCGAACCTACGCGCTCTTGTTTCGGCGTGGTGGCCCAGCGGCTGAGCCGCCAAAGCCTCCGCACCGGTTGACCTTTGACCTAAAGCAGACCGACCCCGACCTCACACGCATGGACCTGCCATTCAATCTGCCGGAGCAGATCGCGGACCTACGGCGCATGGCAAAGGTCACCCAGGCGGGGAAAGCCATATTCTTCATGACGTCGTTCATCACTCTTGTGGAAGACGGCATGCAACTTGACCCTGAGCGCGACCGGCTCATCCTATCAGCGCTCAATAACGAGTATGCGCCACTGACTTACGCCGAAACGCGTAGTGCCGTGGATTTTCAGAACGCGGTGTTTCGCAAGCTTGCGAAGACAGAGCATTGGCCTTTTCTGGAGGTTGACCGATACTTCCCCCAGGATCCGACGTATTTCGGCGACATGGTTCATTTCAAAACATCGAATGGCTTTCGCCTGCATGGTTGGATCGTGGCGCAGCTCTTGGCGCCTTACATCAAGAACGCGATCGCGGCGGGCCGGCTCCCACGCGCGGGCATCGAACCGAATCCCGAGGCCACCCGCTGGGCCACCGAACCGCCGACAAAATTCGACTTGAGCTGCTATCCGGACTGACAGATAGGCACCGAGCGCCTCAATCAAGACGTCGAGCAATCTTCATCAATGTCGTGCCGAACGGCATGCGCAGACCGCACCGAATTGCCACACTTTCAATTGTTGCTGCGGCCAGCAGCGCGCTGTTCGTCAGGGGCGACAAGCGCCGCGTATCGACGCCCTCTTGTTGTGCATGCGGCTGCCCAAACTTTTTGACTGCCAAGAGCAGCGGATAACCAAAGCTCGTGAAGTAGCTGCCGAACAGGGGCCGCAATCCCGCTTGCGCGAACAGATCGTCGAACTCGCGCTCGACATATCGCCGACGCGTCATGACCTTGACGTCAAGTCCTCGTGCGAGAGCCGGAAATGCAGGTTCGGTCAACAGCAGTAGACCGCCTGGTGCAAGTACGCGCCTGACCTCGCGCAGCACTGCGAGCTCGCTTTCGACCCATCGATGATAGAGCACATTGTAGATCGTAACGAGATCAAAACTTCGGTCGAGAAAGGGCTGCGGCGCGTTGACGTCGGCGCGAACCAACTTGGCCGCCGGCTGAGCACGCCGCGCGAGATCGAGAGCAAGCGGCGAAAGGTCGACACCAACCACCTGGCTTGGCGACATGTCATCTAACATGGCGAGGTTCGCGCCGGGGCCACAGCCAAGATCGAGCCATCGTGCGCCTGGCTTTAACCCGTGGCGTCGCAGCAATGCGCGGCTCAGTGAGCGTCTCGCGCGGTGCCACCAATAAGTATCCTGTCGGCCTGCTAGGAGCCGGTAGCTCTCCGGCTCCATGTCAATTCGCCCGCGGGAGGCTGGGAACTAGCCTGTGACCGACCAAGAGGAGCACGGCGACCAGACAGCAACCCAAGTATCCCCAGGCCATCAGGGCTTCCTGGCTCACCGCCGTTCGTCTAGTCCAAACGGCAAAGCCTACGAGCGGGATGAGAAGCAAGAAGGCTCGGAATGGCCGGTGGTTCACGATGTCCTCGAGTAGCAAGACCCGCACAAGCGCGAGCGGCGCCACACCAAGCAGAATTATGTTCATCAGCGAAGGCCGGCACAGCAGGATGCCGGGGGCCTCTCCACACGCCAGTGGCTCAATCAGAACAGTGAACAACGTGCCTGCCACGGCGAGTCCGATCACCACGAGAGCGGCTTTTCGACGAAAGCGCTGATCGGCTTGCTTGTTGGATCTCCCCGACAGCATGTGCGGAAAGAGCATCTGCTGGAGCGGCAGCAGCACTGTGAGGATGGCCTTCGGCAAGATCGACGACGCCGCGTAGATGCCGAAGCTCACGCTCGGTAACGCGAAGTAACCGACGAGAATGTCGAGGTTGCTCACGGTGACGAGTAGGCCATAGCCGAAGAGCGCGGGCAGCTCGCCCGTCAGTGTCGGCAGTTTGCCCACTGGCTCGTTCGCGCCTGACGGACACCTCAGCAGCACAAAGTTGACTGCTGCGATCATCAGGAGGGACGAAAGCACGATACCGGCGAGAGCCCCCCAGACCGTGCCGAACCACAGTAGACCTGCGATGCAAAGCAGCAGCCGCAAGATCATCCAGACAAGTGTGTAGAATCCCAGCGCTAAGGTGCGGCGCGCGGTCTGAAGCAGGACTCGCCCGACGTCGCCGACATACGCAGTGAACGCATCGAGCACGATCAGAACGATGACGATTGCCGAGCGTACGCCCAGTTGATTGCCAGCAATCAGGCCGCAGAGAGCGAGGCCGGTCGCCGTCCAGCCGCCCCACCAGAGCACAGTGTGCTGAATCTTGCGCGTGCCGGCGACAAGACCGCTGCTTCCATGTGCCGTCAGGACGCCAGACAAATAGCGCGTGAACGCAAGATTGAGGATCAGCGAGCCGGAAAATAGAATGTTGCTGATCGTGTTGGCTGCGTAAAAGACACCGAACTCGGCTGCACCAAGCCAATGGGCGCTGATATAGAGAACGAGGAAGTTTGCCGCGAATGCAGGAATGATCAGAGCCAGCAGCAGCAGCGTCCGGCGGAAGACCGACGTTTCATAGTCGGTCACGAGGAGGCGTTTGAGGCTGCCGACGGGGGTTTCAGCCACGGCGATCCCTAAATGCAGCCGCTCAGCCGCCGGCGCGCCGGTCGGATGCCGCGCGGGACAGCACCCATATTTTGGCGCCAGTTGCGCCTAGCAAGGTGTCGCCGTCGATATGCCATCCCGGTCCGCGTTGCCGGAAGCGGCTTAGGACGCTGTCGCGGTAGGCATCGTCTCGGGTGATGACAGCGATCATCGTTCGCTCGCGTGCTGTTTCATCGACGACATCATCCGGCAGCGCGGGAGTCGCTTCCATCTTCCAATAGGGCATGACGACGTCATAGCCCATGGAGGCCAGCGGGCGAGCGACTTCTGCTAGCGGCACATAACATCCGTCGATCTGTAGGGTCTCGCTGGAACGATACACCAACGGCACATAGTTGCCCGCCTGGACGCGAGAAAACAGAAACCGGTCGGCCTCCATGATCAGGGAAAAGGTGGGTTGCCTCATGCGACACTGTTCTTTGAAGCTATAGGCTTCCCGGTACGCCGGATCGCTCGGCCATTCGGCATTGGTTGCGGCCATAGCGCCGACGACGAAGGCGATGGCAGGAGCTATCATCCTCTTGGGAGCAAAGTGGCGGATCGGCCACAGGACCAGGAACGCGCCGAGGATGGGCAGCATGCCGAAGAGGCCGTCGTACGACCTGAACGTGCCGAAGTGCCATGAGCCAGGGTCTGCTGACAGGATGATGAACAAACCGGCAAAGAGGGTACAGGTCGCGATTGAAGCTGTTCCGCCCCAGGCGATGCGGGCGCCTTGACCGTCCGGTTCGAACAGTACGACGAGCACGGCGGCCATCGCGAGCAACGTCGGTATCAGCAGAGGAAACGCCATGTAGTAGGGCTGCAAGAGTGGGTGGCCGGTTGACTGCATTACGGCGTAAACGGCCAGAGACACCAGGAAAATGCCGATGACCTGCTTGTGGATTTTTGGAATCGCCACCTTGAACACGTAGCCAAAGAAGGCGGTTGCCGCGACCATCACCAGCACGATCAGCAGGAGCGGCATGTGATAGCCGTTGAGTGGCAAGTCGTGGCTGTCGTACCACCACGATTGCGACCATGGGCGCCACCAGACCTTTTCGCGGCCTGGCTCCATCATCAGCAGACCCGAACGTGCGATCAGCCGTCCAAAGAATAAAAAATCGCGTCCCACGATCACATTGATGAGCGCGAGAACGAGCGTAAGACTGAAGCCGCTTGCGAAGCCCGCCGATAGAACCTGTCGAGTCCAGCGCTTCAATGCTGGACCGCTTAGACGTTCTCGGACACGAATGGCGACGAACCAAACGAGGGCAGGCACGATGAGCACGTAGAGCAAGTTGGTGTGGATCAGCGTGGTGCCTGCCAGCCCGCTCCAGACGGCGCTCCAAACCGGTCTTTCGGTTCGCTCCGTCAGATCAAGCAAACTCCAATAGGTCAAGAGATAGACGAAACCGGAAGGCGTGTTGTTGTAGTCCCAGCCACCACTGGCGTGTCCGGGCAGATATGTCAGGTAAAAGGCTGTGACAATCACGGCAATCGCGCGGCCGAATTGCCTAAGAACTACGAAGTAAAGTGCGGCTCCGCCGGCGGCGAGCATGCCGAGGTGGAGAATATACTGGGCCGCCATTGGCGACGTCGTCCGATTGACAATGTAGCCAAGAATGATCCACGGCAGTCGTGCGATCTTCTTGTTTTCGGCGAGCATCGCCGGAAAGTCATAGTGCTGGAAAAAGCCGACATACATCCACGTGTCGACCCAGCGGAAGCCGTTGAATATCCACTCCCGGTTGGCGGCGACCATAATCGCCAGGACGAGGCCCAGCGCGCATAAATCGAGAAATGCAGGCCGCTTGTCGAACGACGCGCACAGCGCGCGCGGTGACATCGCGCTGGCCTTCATTTCCTCGCGTCCTCAAGGAACCACTTCCACGTTTGCGCCAGCCCGTCGGCCAGCGGCGTCGATGGCTCATAGCCGAGCATCCTGCGTGCTCGGCTGATGTCGCACCACGTCGTATGCACCTCTCCAGCACGCCGCGGCTCGTAGCGGACCTCGAACGGCACGGACGGTCCAACGACCTGTTTCATCGCGTCTATCAGTTGGTTGAGCGTCGTGGGCCGACCGCTGCCGAGTTGGATCGCGCCAGTGGCGTCGCTTTCCAGAGCTTGGGTGATGCCTCGCACGAGGTCACCGACATAGACGTAGTCGCGGATCTGGCTGCCGTCGCCGTAGACCACCAGGGGCTTGCCGGCCAGCAGCGCCTTAAAGAAATGTGCCACGACACTGCCCTTGAGATAGGACTTTGGGCCGAAGACGTTAGAGAACCTGAGCGCCGTCGACACCATGCCATATGCGCCGCCAAATGCCGACATGTAGCCTTCGGCCGCGAGCTTCGATGCACCGTAGGGCGACAGCGGACGGGCAACCATGTCCTCGTTGATGGGGGAGGCCGCCTCGCCCAGGATTGCGCCACCCGTAGAGGCAGCGACGAAGCGCTTCACTCCGGCCTTGCGTGACGCCTCGAGCAGTTGGAATGTCCCCACCACGTTGGATTCGAAGTTGTGGCGCGGGTTGGCAATGGAATCCATCACGCGCGTGTCGGCGGCGAGATGGACCACCGTATCGATCTCCCTCATTGCCCGCTCGACCACTTCCTGGTCGAGAAGCTCGCCGCGGATGCATTCAACCGGCAAGCCGGCGAGGTCGCCGAGATTGCCATTCGATTCGTTGTCGAGGACGACGATACGATGCGTGCCGCGGCGGAGCAGCACGGGGATGAGATTGGTTCCTACGAAGCCCGCGCCGCCAGTGACCAATATGTTCAACGGGCATCCGCTGACTGAGGGGAGCGCCACAGCGATGTGCAAGGAATCTTGCTGCGATCGCAGCGATCGGCGTACTTCTTCGCGATCTCGGAAATCTCGATCAGCAAGCCATTGGCCAGCGTGATCGGTTTGAGGCCGAGATCCAGCAGATTCTTGTTCTCGACCAGCAAGTCGTTGCTGTCAGCTTCATTGCGCGGATTGGGCAGGTGGTCGATCGGCACGCCCGTCAGGCCCGAAATCAGCTTCGCCAAGTCGATGACGCGGTGAACCTCAGTCATCTGGTTCATGATACGCACGCGCGAGCCTTGCTCCGGCGGATTGGCGATGGCGAGCTCGATGCAGCGCACCGTGTCCTGGATGTTGATGAAGGCGCGCGTCTGGCCGCCGCTGCCATGCACGGTTAGCGGGAAGTTGATTGCCGCCTGCATCAGGAATCGGTTGAGAACGGTGCCATAATCGCCGTCATAATCGAACCGGTTGATCAGGCGGTCATCCTTGCGGGTTTCCGCGGTCTGAGTGCCCCACACGATTCCTTGATGCAGGTCGGTGATCCGAATCTTGTCGTTCTTGTTGTAGAAGCCGAACAGTAGCTGATCGAGCGTCTTGGTCATGTGATAGACGCTGCCCGGATTGGCCGGATAGAGGATCTCGGTGGTGACGTCCTCACCCTTCTGGTTGGTCATCTTCACAGGGATGTAGCCCTCGGGGATGGTGATCCCGGCCGTGCCGTACCCGTAGACACCCATGGTGCCGAGGTGGACCAAGTGAGCGTTGGAGTGACACTCGACGAGGGCGGCCAGAACGTTATGGGTGGCGTTGATGTTGTTGTCGACCGTATAGCGCTTGTGGTCTGACGACTTCATCGAGTAGGGCGCGGCACGTTGTTCGGCGAAGTGAACGATCGCGTAGGGTTCGGCTTCTCGGATCAGATTGCACAGCCGCGCGTAGTTCTTCGAAATGTCGAAATTGTACGTCTTAATCGTCCTGCCAGAGACCTCTTTCCATGCTTGGATACGTACCGAGAGAGGGCTGATGGGCGTTAGGGACGAGACTTCGAGCTCGTTGTCGATGTTTCGACGGGATAGATTGTCGACGATCGTCACGTCATGGCCGGTAGCGGAGAGGTGCAGCGCAGTCGGCCACCCGCAAAAACCGTCGCCCCCGAGGACCAGAACTCTCATCTCACCCTTCTTCGCCGCCAGGAATCATACTGTGCGGCATCCGTCTATCACGGTACCCCATTGCAGGTCGAGCCAGAGAGATGGACCCTGCCGACGCAGCGATTCCGGCAGTTTTGTTCGATTTCGGCTCGTCCGGTTCCTTGCTTGGGAAATGGCCACTTGACCCGCTCCGGCCCTAAACGTATCGACCCGGGCCGGGCCAGTGCTGGCTCGAAGCTGGCCGCGGCCGGGCGCGTGACTGCGTCATGGGAACTCTTTGATGGACATGCCTGAACCTTTGTTGTCGGTCGTCGTACCCGTTTACAACGAAGAGCGCATTCTTCAGACCAATTTGATGTCCTATGCACGGGCGTTGAATCGCGTGGTCGGCGAGGAGCGCTGGAAATACATCCTGGTGGACAACGGCAGCACGGATTCGACCCCACTGGCTATCCAGGAAATCAAAAAGCTGCTGCCGCGGACGCAAATGTTGCACTGCCCAAGGCCCAACTACGGGGCGGCGGTGCGTACCGGCCTGTCAGCGGTGGATACCGAATACGCGCACAATATTGATGTCGAGCAATGGGACGTACCCTTTCTGACCTGGGCCTGGCGGTACCGCGCCCGTTATGACCTCTTCATCGCATCCAAGCGTTCTGATCCGACGCTCAACCAGCAGCCCTTGGTTCGCTACGTGCTCTCTTGGGGGCTCAATGCGCTCTTGCAGTTGCTGTTCGACTTCACCGGAACGGAAACGCACGGTCCAAAGCTGATGAGACTGGAGGCGTTGAAGCCCATCATTGACGTCAGCACGTCCGATCGCGGTCAGTACGATACCGAAATCGTCCTCCGCGCCGTGCGCGCAAGTCTGCGCATCGTAGAAGTGCCGGTAGAGCACATCGAGGTCAGGCCACCCAAAGCGGTCGTGATCAAGAAAGCCGCCTGGAACGTTATCGCGCTCCTGCGGCTGTGGTCGAAGATGCGACGTGAGCCGTTTAAGGGGCAAATGAGGTATCATCGTTTCGCCCGCGAAGACGTGATGGCCGAGGCGATCCCCGAGCTGGCCGATATCCAGCCGGTTTCGGCCAAACGGGGCACGGCCAGTTCCGGAAGCCCGCAGCGTACGGCGGCCTAAGCCTCGAACAGGAGGAGTATGTGTTCTACGCCCCGCAGCCCCGGTCTCGCCTCTATACGACCTTCTCGGCTTACCTCCGAGGCCTCGCGGCATTGCTCGATCGGGGTACCCCACAGGATCCGCGCGTCAGCGAATTCGAGCGCAAGCTTGGCGAGGTGTTTTCCGGACAGGAAGTCGTCGCCATGCCAATGGCCAGAGTCGGCATCTACCTGCTGCTGAAGTGCCTAATCCAGCCTGGCCAGAAGGTTATCCTCTCGCCCTATACAATTTCCGACGTCGTCAACATGGTGCTGTGTGCCGGCGGCGTTCCGGTCTTCGCCGACGTGGAGGCAAACGGAAGCTGCAACATCGACGCCAATGAGGTCGCCAAGCTGCTGCGAGCGGAAACCAACGTCGGCGCGGTGCTGGTCACCCACATGTATGGCCTGACCTGCGATGTCGATACAGTAGTCGCGCTCTGCAAGCCGCTCAATGTCCCCGTGATCGAGGATGCCGCTCAGGCGTTCGGAGCACGGGTCGGCAATCGCATGGCCGGCACCATCGGCACAGCGGGCGTATTCAGCTTCGGCCTGCTCAAGAACGTCACTGCATTTGTGGGCGGTGCCATCATTACGGCTGATCGTGGACTGGCGCAGCGAGTACGTGAGGAGCTCGCGCAATTCAACGGCTCGGCGCCGAAGATGATCGCCAAAAAAATGCTATCGGGCCTGATGTTCGATGTCGCTACCTTGCCGGTTGTCTTCCACGCCGCTGTTTACTGGCTGTTTCGCTGGGCATATCTCAACGACGTCAAGTTCTTCAATAACAAGCTTGACACCGACTCCAACCCAGTCGCCTATAAAACCTTGCCCAAGGCTTACCGGCACCGCATGACGGGCACCCAGGCCAGGCTTGCGCAATCGCAGCTTGGCCTCGTGGACAAGCATATCGATGAGCGAGTCGGTCGGGCCAAGCTATATGACGAGGGCCTGCGCGGCCTTTCGGGCATCCAGGTACCGCCCTTCCGTGCCGACCATTCGCACATCTATCTCTACTATCCAGTGCTGGCCAAGCAGCGCGATGCGGTCGGCCAGTCGATGACCCGCCAGCTGCGCGATGTGCAGATCAGTCACCATCGCAATTGCGCGAACCTACCCTGCTTCAGCGAGTTCCGACGCGACTGCCCTAACGCTGAGCGCGCCGCCAATGAAGTGATCTATCTGCCGACCTATCCGACGTATACCGACGATCAGGTACAGGCGAACGTGCGCGCGATCCGGCGCTTTCTCCAAGAGGGCATTTGATGGAGATTGCGGTGATCGGCAGCGGGGTCGCAGGATTTGCCGCTGCCGATGCGCTGGCGCGGCGTGGACTGCGGCCGATGGTCCTCGACGTCGGCGAGATGCTCGACCCTCCGCGCCAGGCAGTCGTTAAGAAGCTTAAAGAGACGAGGCTGGAAGCTCTTGATCCGCACGATCGGGCACTGGTGAGCGAAAACAATACGATGGATGCCGGCGTGCTGCCCAAGAAGCTGCACTTCGGTTCGGACTACATCTACGCCTCGAATCGAGACTTCGCCCAGACGATCTCTAGGCAAGGCGGAAGAGTGGCGTTCCCGACCTTCGCCCGTGGCGGCTTCTCGAACATCTGGGGCGCGGCAGCATTACCCACCGATGCTTGCGACATGACCGATTGGCCGTTCGCGCGGAGTGATCTCGATATCTACTACCGACGCGTCGCCGATCTTGTGCCGATGCTCGATGGCGCGGG
>Ga0070741_10015356_pt1 | contig 12989 bp, 9 predicted proteins | sample Coa_R1_4_FD_66440 | JGI IMG/M metagenome (GOLD analysis project Ga0070741, IMG submission 66440) | Surface soil microbial communities from Centralia Pennsylvania, which are recovering from an underground coalmine fire - Coalmine... | ecosystem: Environmental > Terrestrial > Soil > Unclassified ...
TCGCCCTCGTAGAAAAACCCTAAATCACCTGTACGTAGGTAGGGTCCTTCGCCCGTATTGGCGAGGCGCGCGTGAAAGGTGCGCTCCGTTTCCTCCGGCTTGTTCCAATACCCGCCTTTGGCAACCGTCCCACCTGACATCCACACTTCGCCCACGCGGTCGGGTGGACATTCGAGGCAGGTGTCAGGGTCCACGATGCGAAAGGTCAATGAGGGAAATGGACGCCCGCAGCTAATGAGTACGGTTGCATCTGGGTCGTCGGGGGCGCAGGGAATGACTTGATTGCGCTGTAATGCTGCGCGGTTCCACCCACGCGCCGTAATGCCGCGCGCATTCGTTCCGAGCAAGCCGGATTCGGATAGACCATATCCAGTTGAAAAATGCTCACGGCGAAAGCCGTATGGCGCATACGCTTCGACAAATTGTTCGAGTGTGCTCATGCGAATCGGCTCACCGGCACAGGACGCATTTTTCCACAAGCTCAAGTCGAGTCCTTCGCGTTCGGCAGGTGTCACCCGATCCACGCAGTATTGATACAGAAAATTGGGTCCGCCCGCCGAAGAGACTTGGTACTTGCTGATGGCGCGCAGCCAGCGCAGAGGTCGTTCGACGACGGCCTGGGAGGGTAAAAGAATGAGCTGGGCATGATAGAGCAAAGGTGTGAGGGCGGCAGAGGTCAAGCCGCTGCCGTGATACAGCGGTGCCCAAACGATAATGCGGCTGGCATCTTTGCTATAACGCTGCTGCACATTGAGGGCGCTGGGGAGCAGTCCTTGATGCGTTAGAACAACGCCCTTGGGTTCGCCCGTCGAACCCGATGTATAGAGTAAGAGGAATGGCAAATCGGGTGTAATGTGGGGCATGTGCCACTGCTCGGCGAGCGCTGGGTCAAGTGTATCCGTAGTGACCCAGCGCAGCGATTGCAGTTCGGGACGACTGGCGATGATCGGCTGAATTCTTTTCAGCATAGCCGTCGTCGTCAATACTAAATCGGTTTGCGCGTCCGCGACCATTGTGAGAAAGGTGGTCGGCGGACGATTGGGCTGTAAGGGGAATACGGGGACAGCGACGTTACCCGCATAGAGGCAACCGAGAAACGCGGCAGGCGCTTCCAATCCCGAATCGTACAGCAGGATGGCGCGGTCCCCGCGTTGGGAGATTTGCTGGAGATACCCGGCGATGGCGCGGGCATAGCGTTCAAGTTCGCCAGAGGTCCAGCAGACGCTTTCGTTTTCACCATCGGCGAGAAATGTATAGGCGATCACGTCCGGGTTTTCGTTCGCCAGGAACTGCAAGAGTTCCACGACGTTCGAGAACTGGGGCGTTGAGGACATGCGATACCTCTCTATGAGTCGGTTAGGATAGATGGGGGTGCTGCGCCGGGTAAGATGAGTTGCGGGATATTATGACATAGATTTTGGGAGAAAGAAACCGCGAATCTTGTCACGCTTGGCGTGACGACGAATCCACGCGAATGTGAGATAGCAAATCGTCGGGCATTGGGTTATGATAAGGTTCTCATGGTGGAATACTATGTATTTGAATTGAGCAGTTCGATTCATCATGCGATGGCGTCGGCGCTTTGGACCAAGGCATGTGGGCAAGGATTGGCGCTTTCGCCGCGCGCAATTGAATATAATACCCGTCCGGGTCCGGGCGTGCAGCAAGCGGGACGATTCGCGTTTGTGGGGAATGATCCTGTGGGGTTTATTTTGGCGAGCGCGTTGGAAAAGGATATGAATGTATTGCCGAACGAAGGCGGCGGATGGATTGATGCGCTGGTGGTTGCGCCGGAACTTCAGAGGCGAGGAACCGGTCAGGCGCTGCTGGCATGGGCGGAAGATTGGCTGCGCGAACGGGAATGCGCGAGCGCGCGGCTCGGCGCGAGCTTGCGCTGGTTTGCGCCGGGTGTACCTATCGAATTGGATAACGGCTTTTTTCAAACACGCGGCTATATCCCGCGCGAGAATGGTTCGGAAGAATGGGACTTGGGGCGCGATTTGCAAGAATACACTTCACCGTCATTCATTCGTACGTCGGGCATTACAATGCGTCCCGCGCGAGTCGAAGATATTGAACCGCTGCGTGATTTTCTCGCGCGCGAATTTCCGGGGCGCTGGCGCTATCAATTCGAGCAGCACCTTTACGACGGGGGCGATATTTCGGAATTCATACTATTAGAGAGTGAGCGCGGAGTGGATGCGTGCTGCCAAGTGACATTTGAAGAGTCGGTGCGCCGCGCGGAGCGATTTTATCCGTCGCCGCTACCGCATCCGTGGGGACAGGTCGGCTCGATTGGCGTGAGCGCAGACCGACGCGGCGCGGGGTACGGTTCGGCGCTGCTTGACGCATCCTTGCATCATTTACGCGAGCGCGGAGTGCGCGGGTGTATTATTGATTGGACGGACCTTATTTCGTACTATGAGCGTTTTGGTTTTGTACGACATCGCGCGTATCGGATGCTTTCTAAACAACTGTAGAGGAACCGCTGAATCCTTGTCACGCCATGCGTGACGACGAATCTGCGCGAATCATTTTTATAAAATTCGCGTGGATTCGCGGTTAAAAGATGATATATGCCTCAATCATTAACTTTACTACCACAGCCGCGTGAAATTGAACGAAAGGGCGGGACGTTCAAGCTCGAACGGGAAGGTACGATTGCGCTGCTGGGCGCGCCCGCGCAGGAATTGTTGTTTAGCGGGGAACGATTGCGCGCGGCGTTGAAACGCGCGGACGCGGATTGGACGCTGGCGGCAACGCGGGGCCCGGATAGCGGCATCGTACTCCGTATGAATGCGAGTCAGAAAGGTTCTCCTGAAAGTTACACGCTGGATATTTCGCCAACGGGCGTGGAAATCGTTGCGCCGACTGCACAGGGGATTTTTTACGGCGTTTGTACGTTAATTCAAATTGTCGAACAATGTGATATGCGCTTGTCCGCCATGCACATTTCGGATTCGCCCGATTTTCCGAATCGCGGCGTGATGTTGGACATTAGCCGCGACAAAGTGCCGACGATGGAGACATTGTTTGAACTAGTAGATTTGCTTGCATCGTGGAAAGTCAATCAGCTGCAACTTTATACGGAGCATACATTCGCGTATCGCAATCATCGCGTGGTGTGGGAACATGCGTCCCCGATGACGCCGCAAGATATTCTTGAACTGGACGCGTACTGTCGGGCGCGATACATCGAACTGGTGCCGAATCAAAATTCGTTCGGGCATATGCACCGCTGGCTGCGTCATGCGGAATATCGTCATCTCGCCGAGTACGAAGAGGGCTATACCGACCTGAAAGAACATTGGTGGGCACCTGCGCCGTTCGGATTGAATCCGACTGACCCGCGCAGTCTCGAATTGTTGCGCGAGATGTACGACGAGCTCTTGCCGAATTTTTCCTCGTCACATTTCAATGTCGGTTTGGACGAGACAATTGATTTGGGACTGGGCAAGAGCGCGGAGGAGGTCAAGGCGCGCGGCGCGGGCGCGGTATATCTGGACTTTTTGAAAAAGATTCATGCGCTGGTACGCGAGCGCGGCAAGACGATGATGTTTTGGGGCGACATCATCATTAATCATCCTGAATTGATTTCGCAGCTGCCGAAGGATGCGATTGCGATGGAATGGGGCTATGAAGCGGATCATCCGTTCGCGGAACATGGGAAAGCGTTCGCGCAGGCGGGGATTCCGTTTTATGTGTGTCCCGGCACGTCGTCGTGGATTTCGATTCTGGGGCGCACCGAGAACGCGATGGGAAATATTCGCAACGCGACGGAAAATGGTTTAAAGAATGGCGCAATCGGCGTGTTGAATACGGATTGGGGCGATTGGGGACACTGGCAATTTTTGCCAATCAGTTATTTGGGATTGGCGTACGGCGCGGCGATGAGCTGGTGCGGAACGACAAACCGCGAGATGGATTTGCCGCACGCGCTCGATTTGTTTGCGTTCCGTGACCGCGCGGAGGTGATGGGGCAGCTCGCGTACGATCTCGGTAATGCGTACCGTGAACATCGGACGACGCACCACAACGCGGCGGTGTTTGCGCGCGGCATGTTCAAGTCACTCGACGATATTCGCAATATGGAAGGAGTAACACGCGAGGGGTTTGAACGGGCGCAGCGCGCGATTGATAAAGCGGCGAAAGCATTACCACGCGCCAAGATGGAACGACCCGATGCCAAGTTGATTCAGCGTGAATATCAATTCGCGGTACGGCTGGCGCGGCACGGCACACAGCGCGGACTATTGGCGTTTGAGAAAAATGCAAAACGCGCGGCGCAGATGAAACGCGAGTTGGATGCGGATATGCGCGGGCTGATTCGCGCGTATAAAGGATTGTGGAATGCGCGCAATCGTCCGGGCGGATTTGAGGAGAGTGTGGCGCGGATGGAGGGAGTGCGAGAGGCATATAAAAGGGAGGCTAGAGCATGAGCCGAATTTTTGCTTTGGCGGGAATTATGGGCGGAGCGGTTTGGATATGGCTTGTATGTTTTGGACCGGAATGGAGCACACCGGGGACGGACGCGTATATCCGATACGAATTTTGGAATCGCCTTTTCACACCCGCGATGGCGGGCATGGCAGTTGGCTTGTGCGGACTGGCTCTGGCACTGCGCGCGTCATTGACACGAATTGCTACAATTGGTTTTGCCACTGCGCTGCTTGGGTTTGCGTTGATGATTCTCGGCAATGTCGCAGAATTCTGGATGTTTACAAATCTTCCTTACAGTATGGGTGAGGGACAGAACCTGCGGGATGTCGCGGCGATGACGACCTTGTTCGGCACGCTGCTGATGCTGCTGTCAGTAGGAGGCGCGGGGCTTGGCTTGCTGAACAGCGATGGCATTCTCAAATGGCTCGGTCTGCTCTTGATACTGCCTTTGCCGCTTACCTTGATAGGTGCCATCCTGCACATGAGTTGGACGGCATTGCCGATTGGAGGTTTGAGCATCATTATAGGAAGTATCACTGGCCTGCAACCTCCTTTGGATAAGACAAAGCGCGGGCAGACTCGCGCCCAACGGCGCACGAGGTCTGCCCTACCATGAATCAGAATTTGATTTAGCAGAAACCCGACGTTCGAGATGGAACGTCGGGTTTTCTTTTGCTTGACGATATGCGATTGGCGATTAGCCTTTGACCGAACCGGCGAGGAGGCCGCGCACGAAATAGCGTTGGAGCGAGAAAAAGACAAGGAGCGGCACAACCATCGAGACGAACGCGCCCGCCGTGAGAATATACCACTCGCTGTTGCGCGAGCCGACCAAGTCTCCGAGACGCAGGGTCAGCACCTGAACTTCCGGTTTTGCGCCAAGGAAAATCAACGCGACAAGGTAATCATTCCAGACCCACAGGAATTGAAAGATCGCAAACGAGGCGAGCGCAGGCGCAGAGAGCGGGAGAATGAGACGAGTAAAGATGGTGAAATGGGATGCGCCGTCAATGAACGCCGATTCTAGAATGTCCCGCGGGAGCTGGCTGATATAGCCATAGAGCAAGTAGGTCGCGAGCGACAAGCCAAAGCCCGTATGCACCAGCCAAATTCCCAAAAATGTCCCACTGAGCTGCAGTTTCACGTAATCGGTCAATATTGGCACCAGCGCAATTTGGAGCGGTACGACCAGCAGTGCCACGATCATGATGAACAAGAATTTGCGCCCGGGGAATTTCATCCAGGCAAACCCGTACGCCGCAAACGCGGCGATCAAGATCGGAATCACGGTGGCAGGGATCGTCACGATCAAACTGTTGAGAAACGAGGTGCTAAAGTCATTTCCGGGAATCGTCTGGATGGTGCCATCAGGCTGCTTGACCTGAAAGGGCACACCGAGCAGCACCTGCGCATAATTCTGCAGCGTCCATTCGCTGCCCCACTGCCATTCTTGCTGCTGTATTTGAATCGTGCCGAGACGTTTATTGCCCACCCATACGAGCTTGGAGCCATCCGAGGCAGTAACTCCTGCTCGGAATTGTTCAAATGTTCCACTGGCAGTCGCTCCGGAAGGAGTGGTGATCGTCATCACGCCGTCCGTGTTAAGACCTTTCGGCACCGGGAACGAGTCCTTGGTGACATACGCCTGATGGGGAAACACGGTCCACCATCCCGAGGTTGCAATCTCGGCGCGTGTGCGGACGGATGTGATAATCAGCCCAACGGTTGGCAGGAGCCACGCGATTACCAGCATCAAGAGTGTGCCGTTGACGATAATCGCGGACGGGTTGAAGGGACCTTTTTGCGAACGTGCGGAGGCAGTTGTTCGAGCAACTGCTTTCTGTTTCGTCGTGACAACTGCCATCAGAATGCCTGCCTTTCGTTAAACTCCCTGATGTTGTACACCATCACGGGAATGACCAGGATGAGTAACACGATAGCAATGGCTGACCCGTAGCCCGCATTCTGCGCCGTAAAGTACTCGCGATAAAACTGGGTCGCAATAACCTGCGTATCGAACTGCCCACCTGTCATGATCCAGACTACGTCAAAGATTTTTAACGTAAAAATGACGACCGTCGTCGCGACAGTAATAATTGTGCCCATGATGGATGGAATCACAATACTGAAAAAGACCCTGAGTTCCGTCGCCCCATCCACGCGCGCCGCCTCCAGAAGCTCCGTCGGAATCCCCTTGATGGCTGCGGAAAACAGCACCATCGAATACCCGGTCTGCAGCCAGACCATCACGACGATGAGAAACAAGTTGTTAAAGGGCTGTAACTCGGACTTCCAAGCAATCGGTCCTGCACCAGTGATCCCTGTATAAAGCGCATTGAGGAGACCCACATGCGGGTCCACATCATAGATAAAGTTGAAAATAATTGATGCGCCAACCATAGAGATTGCCATCGGCATGAAAATGGTTGACTTGGCAAGCGTTTCAAAACGGCTGCGATCCGCCAGCACCGCGATCAACAGACCGGCGACTACACAGGCCCCAGCGCCGAAAACAATCCAAATGACATTGTTCCGAAATGCGGTGAACATGGCCTGGTTGGTAAAGACGGCGACATAGTTTTGCAGCCCGACAAAGTTCGTGCCGCTTGAATCGAACAAACTAATATAGAGTGTGCGAAGAGTGGGGATCGCGAGAAAGTAAAGGAGCGCGAGGACTGCCGGACCAACAAAGACATAGGGCTGCAAGCGGTTGCGCCAGGTTTGTCCCAATGTCTCAACCAGATAATTCGCCGTTGTAAAGAGAAGCGCGATGCCGCCGACGCCCCAGACAATCGCAATCACCGCGACGATGATTTTTGGTACATTTGCATCCCGCAAAAAGATGAATCCTGCATACAGAAAGACCGCCGTAAGCGCAGTGAGGACTAGCGCCATCAGGATACGCCCGGCATTTGGGGCAGCTCCTCTCTGTGGCTCGGACGGTTTCGTCTCTTTGCGTAATGCCGGAAACTCCGCCTCAACTCGTTCCGCCATTGCAACCTCCGTTATGGAAAGACAACAAGATCAATCAGGACATTACTATACATCCACTTTTTGGTCTTGGCTAGAGTAAGTTGCGCCGCACAGTGAGGTCCTGTGCGGCGCAAGGATACTTACGGTAGCAAAGTTGAATGCTGGATTACGGAGCTTTGGGCCAGGAAGCATCAATTGCTTTGAGGACGGTGTCGAGATCCGCGGCACCAGAGACCCAGTCAGTCATCCCCTTCCAGAAGGAACCAGCACCCACAGCACCGGGCATCTGGTCAGACGCATCAAAGCGCACGGTAGTCGCCTGGGAGACAATTTCCGCAGCTTTCTTTTCCACCGGGTCGCCATACCAACTCGGGTCTACATCCTTTTGCATTCCAATCGCGCCGCCCTGTCCCAACCACCACTTGACGCCTTCGCCAGTGGAGATGTATTGCAAGACGGCAGCGGTTTCGGGTTTGTCGTTCGTCGCCGCAAAGATGTCGCCCGCGACGAGCACCGGCTTGCCGTATTGCGGGTCAACCGGCGGGAGATAGAAGAAATCATAATCCGTGCCGAAGGTCTTGCCGGCTGGGAAGAACGAGGTAATAAAATCGGCTTGGCGGTGCAGCCAGCACTTGGGCGGATTCTCGAACATTGGGAGCACCGATTTTCCAAAATCCGTCACCGCGATGGCTTTGCGACCGCCGAACACGTCCGCATCTGTCGTCCAGATGGGCGCAAAGGTGTTGATAGCCTTCTTTACTTCGGGCGAATCGAATTTCAATTCACCGCGCACCCACTTGTCATAGTTCTCCGGCGACGTGGTGCGGAGCATCAAATCCTCGGTCCAGTCGGTGGCGGGCCAGCCGGTCGCCGCACCGGACGAGATGCCGATGCACCACGGCGTATCACCATCTTTCACGATTTGATCCGTTAAAGCCATTAATTCGTCCCAGGTCGTTGGGACTTTGTAGCCGGCATCGTCAAACTGTTTCTTGGGATACCAGACGAGCGATTTGAGGAAGCTGCGATGCCAGACCCCAGCTTGTATTGGTTTGCCGTCGGGTCCAGGCATGGTTGCCATTTCAATCCAGTCCGGGCTATAGTTCTTGTTTAACCATTCCATCGGGACGAGTTTGGAGGCGTCCACGATCTGGCCCTTTTTAACGAAACCGGCGAGGAAGCCGGGTTGCGGAAAGTCAATTAGGTCGGGGGCATTGCCAGCTTGCAATTGGGCGGTAATGTTCGCCTCAAACTCTTTGCCACCGGTATAGACGACCTGAATGCCGGTCGCATCCGAAAAGGCTTTGAAATTATTGTTCATCTTTTCGGCGTCGGGTCCCGCTTGCGTGCCCGTCATGTTGACGGTCTTGCCCTTGTATTTGCCGGCATAGGCGTCTGCGAGGAAGGTCAACCCGGCGGCACGCGCATTCGCTTCATTTGCGCCTGCGGTGTTATCCGCACCCGCCGAGGGAGCTGTGGTGGGCTGTGCGGCGGTAGTTGCCGCTTCGGTTGCAGCAGTCGTCGCCTGCGGCGCGGTGGTTGCCGCTTCCGTGGCAGCAGTTGTCGGCTGCGCCGCTGTCGTCGCGGCTTGGGTTGGAGCCGCAGTGGTCGGCTGCGGCGCGGATGTTGGCTGCGCGGGTGCCGACGTGGGCGCGGGTGCGCTCGTTGGTTGCGCGGCGGGCGCAGACGTCGGCGCGGGGGCCGGAGTTGCCGGTGCGCCGCACGCCGCAAGAATCGCCAAAATCGCAACCAATGCGACCAAAATAATCAAACGTTTCATTCTTACTCCTCCTTGAATTCGAACAATATGTTTCAAACGTGGAAAAATTAGTAAAGCGATTTGAGTTTGCTGCACCTCCTTTCCGATGGTCGAAAGCGGAAGCTGATTTATACCGGTTTCGGTCGTCCGCTTGAATTTTGGGAAGCCCAATGTACCTGAAATGCCGAGAACGTCAAGAGTGAGAACGATTGGAACGCGAAATGCAGCAAAGAACGCTGTCGCGAAAGAATAATAAGAAGGAAAATTGCTTTTAGCCAGCTCTATTAGATATACGAATTTTAGCAGGCAGTTCCGCGCCGCACGATTTACGAATAGCTAGCTCGGTGGGCAGAATGACGCGGCGTGGCGCGGCGGCTGGTTTATGAATTAAATCTATGAGCATTTCGGCAGCAACTGATCCCGCGCGGTCAATCGGCTGGCGCACAGTCGTCAAAGGCGGCTCGGTGCGCGCGGCAAAGGGCAAATCGTCAAACCCGACGACCGCGATATCTTTAGGAACACGCTTACCTACCTCACGCAGGGCGCGCAGTGCGCCTAACGCCATCGCATCGCTCGCGCAAAAGACAGCACGCGGGGAATGGGGGAGCAATTGCAACATGGCACTATAACCGCCGCCTTCGGTGAAATCAGCATGAACAATCAAGTGCGGGTCGAGCGGAACCCCGCGCGCGCGCAGGGCATCTTTATATCCATTCAGCCGATCTACTCCGGCGACATGATTCTGCAAACCGGCGATGGTGGCGATTCGTTTATAGCCGAGCTGCGAGAGATATAACACGGCGTCGCGGGCACTAGGACGATTATCTACATCTACGTAATTCACACGGCTGCTGTTCGGATACCGTCCGACGAGCACAAACGGCAGGTCGCTTTTAATTAACGCTTCAATCAAGGGGTCTTGTACCATCGCGGAGGCGACGATGACGCCATCAATGACACCGCTTTGCAAAATTTGGCGAATGGTGCGGCGCTCGTATTCCGGCTCGGCGAGCCAGAGCATAGTGGAATATTCGCATTCGCTGCACGCGGCATAAATGCCTTGAATGAGGAGTGGAAAGTAAGGGTCGGTAAAGAGAGTGCCGACGCCCATCGGAATGACGAGCCCGAGAATCCGGGTGCGCCCGGCGGCAAGTCCGCGCGCGGCGGCATTCGGCTGATAATTCAGCTTTTGCATGACTGCGCGCACCCGTTCGCGCGTGGTCGCATTTACATTGGGGTCATCGTTAATGACGCGCGAGACCGTCGAACGCGAGACGCCGGCGTGCTGGGCAATTTCAAAAATCGTAAGATGATTGGACATCGCGGTCAAACGATTGGCAGTAGAACCGAATGTGCTGGGCGCGCGAGATTGGTTAGAGACGGACATTCAAATCGTCCCGCCGAACGTGGGAGGGAGTGGAAGTACGGCAGGAGTTATTGGGAGCGCTCCCATAATATGGCGAATTTGTGGGCTTGTCAAGAGGAGCTTGCCTGCAAGTTTCGAGCGTTAGAGGACAAATGTGCTCTGCTGAATGAAGGCGTGGTGTTTTTTTCACCACGCCTTCATTTGCACGAAACTATATTGGAAAAGTCGGATTCCAACTCGCAGGTAGAATCGCCTCACAGAATGGATTTCATACAATGTAACGATGCGCCCTGCCCTGATGTACGGGAGGCTTTAGTGACAAATACTGTTCTTTAACACCATACCTCCGCCCGTCCCGCTAAACACATTACCGAGGACCGTGCACGATCCTCCGACTTGGGGTGTATTTTGAATTTTGAGCTGCGTCGGGTTGTTGGTAAAGGTGTTGTTGAGGACCTGAATGCTGAAGGCTTGGTTAACAAGCAACCCCAGAGACAGATTGTTGTAGATACGGTTTCCTCTAATGATGATATTGCTTGAACCCGTACTGACCTCTAATCCCCGAGTACTGTCGTAGAAATCGTTATTTTCAACCGTGACGTTGTTGGGCGCTCCCGACGTGCCCGTATGAATCACCATCGCGGTTCCATTGGAACCGGTGCAATCCTGGGTCCCTGGTGGATTGGATTTAGGAGATTGACAAGGGCGAAAGCCATGCATAAGGTTGTCTCTCACATAAATTGGGCCATTCACCCCCTTGATATCAATTGCATTCTCGCCCACATCCTCACTGCCCTCAAACTGGTTCCCCTCGATCCATACATTGGCAATCGTGCGTGATTCTTCGCCGAGCTGGATTCCATCCGCTCCGATGGAACGAAAGGTATTGTTTCGAATTACTACGTTGTCAATTGCGCAGGGCACACGGCAAGGTATATTGATGGCATGAACGCCAATCCCCGCTTGATGGCTGCGAATATTCTCGAAGGTGTTGCCCTCAATCAAGACATTTTTTGCGCTCCAAATGGCGATGGCAGGCAGTGCCGCGTTCTTGAACGTACAGTTGCGAATGACTTTTTGGACGGTGGGATCCAACGCGACCCCTTCTTTCAAGACAACGGGGCGTATGGTATAACCATCCAAGACCTTGCCATCGCAGAGCACAAGTACGCTCGTTGTAGAACCCGCGACTGGGGGCGCAATTACGCTGAAAGAAATGATCCCGACCGTAACCAGAAGCAGAGTAACAAGCATGCGCATTCAAATACCTCCTTGGATGCCGGGTGATTTGCCTATCCGCGATTGGAATCGGCGTGATGCCGTGTAGCCTGCAAAAGGCACACAGAGATCTGGATTTTGCGATGAATCGCAAAATCCAAGACAGAACGAATCCTCTCCGGAGACAAGAGTAGGAGAAGACCGCGAGCATGGATTGGAGGTCGTATACTGGAGCTAACTCACGCTACGACCTGCTGACCCGCGAGGGGCGTAATGCTGGGGTTGATGTTGAAGAACCAATCCGAGTGGATTTTGTTTTTGGAGATCCTTGAACCGATTTTTCAGCGCTAGTAGTGCAACAGCATGAAACTGCGGGGTCGCAAATGCTTTCTTGCCCATTTTTCTCGGCGCAGCAAACAGTCCCTATTCCGCAATCTCATCATGTTGTTGCACTAGACCAATTGCTGAAAGTGGTTGCCTGGATCGAATCCGAGAGGAAATACGTACGTGAGCCAGAGACGAGTCACTACTCGTAGGGGAATTTGCCGCCGCAAAACTCAACTACTTTTAAAGGTCGCCCATAAGCAGAGCATCGGGGAACCTATAGATCGAACCGCCATCAAACCGCTCGACACTTTACCATATTCAGGTAAAGAACTCAAGTTAGAGGATATCGGCAAAATCAAGCCGGTGACGATTGTGCTGACTCCGCCGAGTGTGCCCAAGCCCGTCGCAATTCCGCTTGCGCGCACTCATCAGCGAGAGAATATCCAACACCGTCGTACCTCGATTTTGCAAGTGAGTGATCTAACTCATCATATTTAGCGTAGCTGCAACGTTATATTAGTGAGCTTGACGTGATATTCGTATGGCACAGATTTTTCACCGCAGCACGAATACGATTTCGCGGGTGAGCATTTTTGGTGCCGCCTTTTTTGTCGCCGCGCTTGTCGCTGCTGGCGGCATTTTTGTTCGGTCATCCTATGTCACAGGCGTAGGCGTGCCGATTCCGCAGCCTGTCCCATTCAGCCATAAACATCACGTCGGCGATGATGGGATTGATTGCCGCTACTGCCATACGTCGGTGGAGACTTCGGCCTTTGCAGGAATGCCACCGACCGATACGTGTATGCATTGTCATTCGCAATTGTTCAATACAAGTCCGGTCTTGCAGCCGGTGGTCAACAGCGCACAGACCAACACGGCGATTCAATGGAATCGTGTGTATCAACT
>Ga0070741_10015357_pt1 | contig 12989 bp, 9 predicted proteins | sample Coa_R1_4_FD_66440 | JGI IMG/M metagenome (GOLD analysis project Ga0070741, IMG submission 66440) | Surface soil microbial communities from Centralia Pennsylvania, which are recovering from an underground coalmine fire - Coalmine... | ecosystem: Environmental > Terrestrial > Soil > Unclassified ...
CGCTGTTCGTCGACGAGAACACCGGCTGCTCCGGTTTGTCGATGGACGCGAAGAATCCGCAGACGCTCATCGCCGGCACGTGGCAAGTCGAAATGCACCCGTGGGCGGAACTCAGCGGCGGCGCCGGGAGCGGTCTGTACAAGACGACCGACGGCGGAGCGAACTGGAAGCGGATCGAAGCGAGCGGGCTGCCGAAACCGCCGCTCGGAAAGATCGACGTCGGGATTGCGCCGAGCGATTCGAATCGCGTGTATGCGCTGATCCAAACCGCGGATCAAGGATCGATGTGGCGTTCGGACGACGCCGGCGCGACGTGGCGCGTCGTGAACTGGTCGCGCGGCTTGATCGGCCGCGCCGGGTATTACATCCGGCTCGCCGTCAATCCGGCGAACGCCGACGAGATCCTCGTGTCGAACAGCTCGTTCTGGCAGTCCATCGACGGCGGCAAGACGTTCGAAGAGCGCCAGTGGGGCGGCGACAACCATGACATCTGGTGGGATCCGAAGAATCCCGATCGCTTCGTGCTGACGCACGATGCCGGCTTGACCATCACGCAGCAGCACGGCCGCAGCACGCAGCGCGTGCAGCTGCCGATCGGCCAGATTTATCACGTCTACGTCGACAACCAGGTTCCGTACATGGTGTACGCGAACATGCAGGACGACGGGACGATGCGCGGCCCGGCGAACGCGGCGGAAAACGCCGGCGCCGGGTACAACGGGTTGGGCAATCAGTGGGATCACGGCCTCGGCGGCTGCGAGTCGGGTCACACGATTCCGGACCCTGTCGATCCGAACATCGTGTGGTCGACCTGCTACGGCAACAAGGTGACGCGCTACGACCATCGCACGAAGACGCCGCGTTCGGTCGCGCCCGCGATGATCACGCTCGATTCGCCGCCGCAGGACTCGAAGTACCGCTGTCACTGGACCGCGCCGCTCGCGATCGATCCGTTCGACCACAACAACGTGTTCTACGGCTGCAATGTCATCTTCCAGACGACGAACGGCGGACAGAGCTGGAAGATCGTCAGCCCGGATTTGTCGACGCAAGATCCGTCCAAGATCATTTCATCCGGCGGCATTGTCGGCGACAACCTCGGGCAGTTCGCGCCGGAAGTGATCTTCGCGATCGCCTTCTCGGACGTGCAGAAGGGACTCGTCTGGGCCGGCACGAACGACGGCAAGCTGTGGAACTCGCGTGACGGCGGCAACAAGTGGAACGACGTCACGAAAAATATCAGCGGCCTGCCGTCCTGGGGCGTGATCTCGAAGATCGAGCCGTCGCACTTCGATGCTGGAACCGCGTATGTCGCCGTGGATCATCATTTGAGCGACGACCCGACACCGTTCATCTTCAAGACGACCGATTTCGGCGCGACGTGGACGCGCGTCAACGGCGATCTACCGAACAGACACCCGCTGTCGTACGTGAAAGCCGTCGCGGAGGACCCGAACAAGAAGGGGATGCTCTTCGCCGGCACTGGTCACGGCTTCTTCTACTCGCAAGATGACGGCGCACACTGGACCGAGATCTCCGCGGGACTGCCGCATGCGCCGGTCAGCTGGGTGACAGTGCAGAAGAATTTCCACGACGTCGTGATCTCGACGTACGGCCGCGGCATGTACGTCCTCGACGACGTCACCCCGCTCGAGCAGGGTGGACCGACGACGACCGAGGCGATGAAATTGTTCTCACCGCGTCCGGCGTATCGCTGGTCGCAGCGCGCGCGCGGCATCATCGACTTCGCGGTGAAGGACGCGCCGAAATCGGCACAGGTGCAGATTCTCGACGGCGACGGCAAGGTGGTGCGGACGCTGACGCCGCAGAACGTGCGCGCCGGCCTCAATCGCGTGAACTGGGATCTGCGGTGGGATCCGCCGCGCCTGGTGCAGCTGCGCACGACGCCGCGCGAGAACCCGCACATCTGGGAGGAGCCGCGCTTCAAGGACAAGGACGTTCGTCCGGTGACGCACTGGGGTCTCGATCCCGCCGAAGTCGGACCGATTGCGACCCCTGGACGTTACACGGTGAAGTTGACGGTTGACGGTCAGTCGACGACGCAGCCGATGCAGATCCTGCGCGACCCGAAGGTCGCGGCGTCCGACAAGGACCTCGATCTCTCGGTCAAGCTGCAGTTGCGCCTGCGCGACGACATCAGCGCCTCTGCCGACATCGTCAACTCGATCGAAGTGATGCGGAAGCAGCTCGAGGACGCGCGGAAGACAGCGACGGGCGCGGCGCTCAAGCAAATCGACGACATGGATAAGCGTCTGTACGACGTCGAGCAAAAGGTTCTCGAGCCGGCGCAGATGACGAGCGACGACAAGTACTTCCAGCAAGCGTACCGGATCTACATGAACCTGATCTGGCTGAACGGTGAAGTCGGTCCGGGTGCGGGCGACGTCAGCGGCGGCGCCGACTTCCCGCCGACCGATACGTCCGTCGGCGTGATGGAAGGGATCGAAAAAGACCTCACCAATATCAAGACGGATTACAAGCGGCTGATGGAGCAGGATGTTCCCGCGTTCAATCGATCGCTGCCGGCCGGAGTGCCCGCGCTCAAGGGACAGTAAGACCGTGCGCGCGGGCGGCGCGCGCCAGTCGCGCGTCGAAGGTCAGGAACTCGAGATCCGCGAGGTTCACGCTGAGCGCGGTCGCGAGATGAATCGCGTCGAGCGACCGCAGGTTCGGATCCGGCAACGCCGCCGCACGTTTGGTAATCGCCGGCGTGATGTTCACGAACACGATCGATTCGTACACCTCAGACGCCTGTTGCACGAGCCGGCGGTCGCGCGTGCGTTTCATCGCGCGTTCCAGTTCGACTTCGGTCAAGCGGGACGCCAGCAGGCCGTCTGTCTCGAGGAGCAGACGTTCGACCTCCGGCGTCTCCGGCTCGAGAAACACCAACTTCAACGCGGCCGACGTGTCGATGTACGTGTATCGGTCCACTAGAATCGGTCTTCGCGCAACTCGTCGAGCGTATCCGCCAGCGACCTCGCGCCCTTCCATTTGATCTTCGGTTTCGGGAGATCGCGGACCGATCGCGTAGCCGGCGTGGCGATCCCGTCCTTGATCAAGCGCTGGATCGGATCGTCGCTGAGCGGCGCCGGGCGGAGTTCGGCCACGACGTGCCCGTGTTCCGTCACGGTATAGACGGCGCCTTGCTTCACTTTCTCGAGATACACGCTCAGGTTCTGACGCAGTTCGCGGACGCCGACGGTCGACGATGCCGTATCCATGTAGCACATTGTAGCACATTAGATGTTTCGACAACGTCCAAACAATTGGATACTTCAGACACCTTTCGTGACGTTTGGCGGCATCGCCACTTGATTCAGACCCGATCCCCCCTTAGGCTTAGCGCACTTTCATAACCGGACACCGTTCATTCGCGTCGACGACCCCGCACTTTTGGCGATAGGGATCGCCTTTGTAAGTCGTTCTCAGGAGGGTGTATGAAGCGTGTGCTGCGATGTGTGTGCGTGCTCGCCTGTCTCGGACTGCTCGTCGGAGTGGAATCCGCGGCAGCCCAGGTGAGCACTGGCGAGATCTTCGGGAAGGCGACAGACGGCACCGGCGCCGTGATTCCGGGCGCAACGGTCACGCTGACCGGCGCGGCGCTGATCCAACCGATGGTCGCCACGACCAGCGAGAGCGGCGCCTACCGCTTTCCGACGATCCCGATCGGCACCTATTCGGTGACGTTCGAACTCGCCGGCTTCAAACGGTTCGTCCGTTCGGACGTCATCATCCAGGCGGGCTTCAACGCTGAAGTCAACGCGAAACTGGAATTGTCGACCGTGCAAGAGACGGTGACGGTGACGGGCGAGAGCCCGGTCGTCGACACCAAGTCGACGACGATGGCGGCGTCGTTCAACAAGGACATGCTGCAGTCGATTCCGAACGCCCGCGACCCGTGGGTCATCATCGAGCAGACGCCGGGCATGGTCATGAGCGGCGTCAACGTCGGCGGCAACCTGTCGGGGCAGCAGACGTCGTTCAACGCGATGGGCAGCGGCACGAACCAGCAGTGGAACATCAACGGCGCGGTCATCAGCGACATCGCGTCGGGCAACTCGTCGCCGACCTACTACGACTTCGACTCGTTCGAAGAAATTCAAATCACGACGGCCGGCGCCGACGCGTCGCAGCAGGGTGCGGGCGTGCAGGTCAACTTCATTACGCGCAGCGGCAGCAACAACTTCACCGGCTTCGCGCGCTATTACGACACGAACGACAAGTGCTTCGGCCAGTGGGGCTCGTGCCAGTCGATCAACGTGACCGACGACATGCGCCTTCAGAACGTCGCAGGCGGCAACCCGATCCAGGACATCCGTGACACCGGCGCGCAAATCGGCGGGCCGATCATGAAGAACAAGGCGTGGTTCTGGGGCGCAGCGTCGAAGAACGACGTGCGCGTCGGCATCAACGGCTTCTTCGACCAGAACAACTCGGCGTGCTCGACGATCATCAACACCGCGAACCCGGCGTCGGCCAAGAACGCGGACGGCTCGTTCAAGTTCGCCGTGCAGGACATCAAGAACTGTCTATTCGGCGACCTGACGTCGCTGACGAATTACAACGGCCGCCTGCAGTTCCAGGAGGCGACCGGCCACCAGACCGAGTTCTCCTACACCTACGGCGACAAGACGCGCACGTCGCGCGGATGCGACGCGTTCCACCCGCTCATCAGCTGCGCGAAGCAGACCGGGCCGTCGATCTTCTACACGCCGTCGCACCGCTGGATCGCGGGCAACAGCCTGACAATCGTCGCGCAGTACACGCACATCACCGAGGACTGGTTCCTTGGTTTCGAGGATCCGGGTCTGGCCGACGTGCAGGCGATCAACTGGGTCGACACCGGCTACTGGGATCGCAGCAAGAGCAGCGCGTCGTACCACACGATTCGTCCGCAGGACGACGTGCGCGCCGACGGCAACTACTTCAAGTCGAACTGGATGGGCGCCGATCACTCCATCAAGTTCGGGTTCGCCGTGCGCCGGTCGCCGGTCGAATCGCTGAGCACCGTCGGCGGCGGCGCCGTGGCGCGCTATCGCGGCACGTACGCCTTCGTCCCCGGACAGTTGATCACGACGCCGACCAGCACGACGAACCAGGCGCCGTGCGTCATCGGCGGCGTGTCGTACTCGCTCTGTAACGAGGCCGACATCTCGCGCGATGCCGACTACAACTACACGCTGTATCAGCGCGACCTGTACATCCAGGACTCGATCAAGAAGGGACGCGCGACGATCAACCTCGGTTTGCGCTACGACCACCAGCACGACATCGCGACGCCCGGCACCGTGCCGGCCGACCGAGTCCTGCCGACGCAGCTCCCAGCGATCAACTTCCCGGGTGCTGATTCGGGCGTGCGCTATAACAACTGGTCGCCGCGCATCGGCCTGACGTTCGATCTCAAGGGCGACGGCAAGAGCGTCGTGAAGATGGCGTACAACCGCTACTACGGGATCGGAGTGTTCACGGCGCAAGCGCTCGAACCGACCGGGTCCACGACGACGCTGCGGTTCCCGTGGGTCGACTTGAACGGCGACAAGACCGTCCAGGCCAACGAGCTCTCGATCTTCAAGGCGGACGGGAAAACGCTGAACCTGTTGAACAGTCCGGCGGGGTACGACCCAGCGAATCCAGGTTCGCCGACGTCGACCGCGATTGTCGATCCCAACATGAAGAACGATACGACCGACGAGTTCATGATCGGACTCGATCACGAGTTGATGACGAACTTCGGCATCGGCGTGATGTACTTCCACCGCAAGTACGACAACTTCTGCGGCAGCGCGTCGCAGCAGTGCGTCGGCAGTGCCGTCCGGTACCTGGACAGCACGGCCGAATATCTGTCGGGCGGACCGCAGACGTTCACGGCACCGTGCGGCAATAGCCTGTGCGATCAGAGCAGCTACACGGGCACGTACTACAACCTGAGCGCGCCGCTGCACTCGAACACCATCCAGGAGAACATCAACCAGTATCGTCTGTACAACGGCCTCGAGCTGTCGGCCCGCAAGCGCATGACGCATCGCTGGATGATGTCGACCAGCTACGTGTACAACCACGAAGTGTTCTACGCGCCGACCGCGAGCATCGATTATCTCGATCCGACGAACCACAACCCGGTCGACATGATCAACGGCAACGAAGACGGGACGCGCAATTCGCCGCACGTGTTCAAGCTGTCGGGCCTCTATCAGTTCCCGTTCGACATCAACGCGTCGGCGAACTACAACGCGCACTCGAACTTCCCGTTCAACCCGGACATCGTCACCGGCACGCGTCCCAACGGCGCCGGCACGGTCGCCATCCAGTTGACGCCGACCAACAGCCTTCGCTATCCCGCGGTTCACACGCTCGATCTGAACTTCGACAAGGCGATCCGGTTCGGCGGGCCACGCCGGCTGACGCTGAACATGGCGATCTTCAACATCACGAACTCGAACACGGTCCTCGCGCTGGCGAACAGCACGTCGTTCAACGGCGTCAGCAACCTGATCCGTCAGAACACGTCGACGGCCAACTACGTGAGCACGATCGTCGGACCGCGCGTCATCCGGTTCGGCGCGAAGATCACGTTCTAACTCGATGAGCACGTGGGTATCCCAGGGGGCCGGGCGCACAGCCCGGCCCCTTTTTCTTGCAGCGCTCTCTCTCGTCGTCGCGATGCCGGCGTTCGCGCAGCGCGGCGGCAGCATGCGCGCCGGCGATTCATTCAACCTGAAGAAAGTCGCCGAGTGGCGCGGCAGCGCCGTCGTTTCGGGCAAGGTGACCGACGAGGCGGGCAAAGGCATCGCCGAGGCGCGCGTCACGTTCATTTTCGCGAAGGCGAACGACGGCTTCTTCGCGACCACCAAAAAGAACGGCGAGTACTCGGCCAACGACATCAAGGCCGGCCTGTGGAAAGTGCAGGTCGACGCGCCGAATTTCGTGACCGTCAAGCAGGACCTGACGGTCGAAGACAAGAAGAACAGCTTCAATGTGACGTTGAAGCGTGACAACGCACCAGAGCTCCTGACGCAGGCCGATGCGTTGTTCAAGGCGGGCAAGAACGCTGATGCACGCGCAGAGTACATGAAAGTGCTCACCGCGCACCCCGAGCTGGCCGGGATCAACCGCGCGATCGCGTTCACGCACGGACGCGAAGGGAATCACGCCGAGGCGCTCAAGTACCTGGATCTCGCGTTGGCCGGCAACCCGAACGATCCGGTGCTGCTGCAGCTGGCCCACGCGACGGCGATTGATCTGCAGGACTACACGCGCGCCGCCGCGTACGTCGCGCGCATCGACGAGTCGACGCTTACGGATCCCTCGCTGCTGCTGAATAGTGCCGTGGCGCTCCTGAAGCAGCGTCGAAACGCCGACGCGATCGTCGTCCTCGGCCGCGTGATCGCGCGCTTTCCGGATGCGCCGGACGCGTACTTTTATCGCGGGTATGCATTCGTGCAGCTCGGGCGAAGCGTCGACGCGAAGCCCGATCTCGAGAAGTATCTCGCCCTCGCGCCGGACGGACCTCAAGCAGCAAATGCGAAAGAATTACTGGGAGGCATCAAGTGAAGGCCGTTGTCGTCCTCCTGTTGGGCGTGTTGATGTTCGCCCAGGATAACTACCAGGCGTCCGACCCGAACGTCGCCGACATCGTCCGCTACGCGCGCATGGCGGTCGGCGGCAACGTCTCGAAGCTCAAGACGCTCGAGATGAAGGGCAAGTCGAAAGTTGATTTCAACGGCTCGCTGATCTCGTGCGCGGTCGACATCAAGATTCTCTTTCCGGATTACTACCTGCGCATCGACGCGACGGCGACCGACTCGAAGCGCGCCGGGTACGCGGGCAAAACGATTCTGAACGCGATCACGTCCGGCGCGAATGTCTCGTTGCCGCCGGACAATCTCCGCAATGCGATCCTGAAGAATGAACGTCTGCGCCTCGCGCGGCTGCTGCTTGGCGCGGCGACGTACGTGACGCCGGACGTGTCGATGATCTTTCACTCGGCGGGCCTGACCGGCGGCGCGATCGATCCTCGCGTCTCGGCGAGGACGGCGGCGTCGGCGGAAGGACGCGGCGAACCCAACGTGGCGGAGATTAGCGGTCCTGACGGCTTTCGTGCGCGTCTGACGGTCGACAGCACCGACCGCATGCCGAAGACGCTGATCTACCCGGCGAGTCCGCAGGAAGAAACGATGACGTTTGCGGACCGCCGCGACGTCGGCGGCCTGAAGCTGCCGTTTCACATCACGACGATGTCAGGCGGCCGCATCGTCGACGAGTTGATCTTCGACGAGATTCTGATCAACCCCGAGATCGGCAAGAAAGACTTCGCGCGCTAGCGCGCCGTTACGACTTCCGCGGCTTCTTCGGCACGCAAGCGAGGAACCGCCGCGGGTTGTCGATCATGATCTGCCGCAGGACCTCGTCGCTCGCGCCGGCCGCTTTGATCTTCGGCACGAACACGGTCAACGTTTTCGCGTAACCCTGTCCGCCGTTTTTCTTCATCTGCGCCGCGCTTGAAATGTCGGCCGAGAACATCAGGTTGTCGGCAAATCCAGCTTCGAGCAGCGCCATCACCATCGGTACCTGCTGCGCGTCACCAGGTCCACCCTGCCGATCGAATCCGATGAACGCGCCGCGCCGGCAGATCGCTTTCTGCACCTGCACGTTTGGATCGACCAGATTGCCCAGGTGACCAATGACGATCCGGTTCGGTTTGACCCCGGCATCCTCGAGGATGTCGAGCTGCTCGAGCGCCGACTTGCCGGGGATGCCGGTGTGCGTGAAGATCGAGAGGTTGGTGGCGAGATGGGCTTTGCCGATCGCGCGAAACACTTTGCGTTCGTCGGCACTGATGTCGTCCCAGGAGCCGATTTCGCCGAACACACCGACCGGATCGGTTTCGCACTGCTTGATGAGCGCATGCGCGATCTGCTCCTCGCTCATCGTCTTGATGTCGGTAGGGTAGAAGGGCTGCGTGTAGAAACCGGCGCCCGCGACGATCGGCATGCCCGATTCGCGCGACAGCTCGCGCAGCGCGTTGATGTCGCGTCCCATGTCGGGGTGCCCGCCGTCGACGATGCAGCCGATGCCCTCGGATTTGGCGGTCCGGAGCTCGTCGACCATCAGCGGCGTGTCCTGCATGAAGAACGGCCCGGCAGGCGCGGCCGGCGGTGCGCTGCCTCCCGCGCGTCCCGCGCCCGCGGCGGCGCCACGTCCGGCACCCGCTACCGGCAGGCCGTTCGCGGCACGCGTCTCGGCGGCATAGCGCGTCCACCGTGTCATGAAATCGGGCGCGAAGGAGAGATGCTCGTGGAACAGCGTCGCCGCACCAGCGAACTCCTCTGGAGCGTAATCCTTCAGCACTGTTCGGATGACGGCGCCCTTCGGAAACGTCGGGCCGGCCGCCTCCGCGGCGGCAGGCCACGCGGTTGCGACCGCTCCCAATCCAAGCAGCTGGAGAACATCGCGTCGAGACCATTCTCTGTTCGGCATGCGTCCACAACTCCTGCGAAACTATAGTGTAAGATTTCAGCCGAAGGAGGGCCTGTCTACATGAGAGCGTCGTTCGATCTTGTGTGGGACGGGTCCGCCTCGCGCTAGCCAGCCTCGCGGACCTTCCATTTAGCAATTCGCCTTTAGCAATTTGCATTTTCTGGAGGTCCGACGTGTCTCTACGCGTTATCGAAGAACAACGCGGCTTGTACCGCGTGTCAGGTATTGAAGGCTGGGTCGAAGTCAGCGGCCGGTTTCGTCACGAAGCGAAGTCACCAACCGACTTTCCGGTCGTCGGCGACTGGGTCGAGGCTACCGATCGCATCATCCATCGTGTTGTGGAGCGGCAAAGTCTGATCTCGCGGACGTCGCCCGGCGGCGGACAGCAGGCGATTGCAGCGAACGTGGACGTCGTGTTCGTGGTCGTGTCGCTCACCCACGATCGCAACGCCCGTCGCGTCGAGCGCTATGTGACGGCGGTGTGGGACGGCGGTGCGACGCCGGTCGTGTTGTTGAATAAAGCCGATTTGATCGACGACGTCGACAGTGCGCTCGGCGAGCTGCGCGCGCGGCTGCCGTTCGTCGACGTGCACGCGACGGTAGGGCGGGTCCCTTCGGACCCGCCGTCTGATGTAGGACCCGGCATCCGATCGTTGGAGCCGTATCTCAAGCCCGGCGTCACCATCGCGTTGATGGGACCATCGGGCGTGGGAAAATCCACGATCGTCAACGCCCTGCTGGGTGAGAACCGGCAGCGCACAGGCGGGGTGCGCGAGTCTGACAGCAAAGGACGGCACACGACAACGGCGAGACAGCTGATCGAGTTGCCATCTGGTGCGTTCTTGATCGATACGCCCGGACTACGCGAGCTGCAGCTGTGGGTCGACGAAGACGCCGTCGATCAGTCGTTCGAAGACATCGCTTTACTGGCGGAGCAGTGTCGCTTCGCGGATTGTCAGCATACGACGGAGCCTGACTGCGCCGTCCGCGGCGCAGTCGATTCGGGAACGCTCGCGGCCGACCGGTTGGAGCACTACCGTCGACTGCTGCGCGAGGCCGCATTCGAGCAACGGAAGAGCGACAAAGCGGCCGCGGCAGAGCACAAGCGCAAGTGGAAGCAGGTGCACCAGGCGCAGAAAGCGCTGCACCGCGATCGCGGTCGCACGTAGCGCCGCCCGTCGGGCCTGCTTACAATGTGCCGATGCTGTTTGCGTTGCTCGCGCTGCAATTGTTTCGCGTGCAGCTCGATACCACGAAGGGGCCGATCGTGATCGAGGTGCATCGCGATTGGGCGCCGAACGGTGCCGATCGGTTCTACGAGCTGGTCACGAGCGGATATTTCGACGACACGCGTTTCTTCCGCGTCGTCAAAGGACAGTGGGCGCAATTCGGCATCAACGGCGATCCGAAGGTCGCCGCCAAATGGCGCGAACGCACCATCCCGGACGATCCGTCGACGGGGCATTCCGTCGTCAAAGGGATGGTGGCGTTCGCATTCGCTGTGCCCAACGGACGGACGACGCAGATCTACATCAGCCTGCGAGACAACTCGTATCAGGACGCGCAGGGTTTCGTGCCGTTCGGGCAGGTGATATCCGGCATGGACGTCGCCGACGCCTTGAACAGCGAATATGGTGAAAATTCCGGTGGCGGCATTCGCGCCGGCAAGCAGCAGCCGCTCTTCGACGGCGGCAACGCGTTCCTCGACCGCGAGTACCCGCGGCTGGATCGCATCATTCGAGCGAGGATCATCCCATGAACGTGCAAGACCTGCAGACGATGCTCGATTACCACTACTGGGCGCGCGATCGCGTCCTCGAAGCGGTCGACACGTTGTCGAGCGATCAATACAACCGCGATCTCGGCAACAGCTTCAAGTCGGTCCGCGACACGCTGACGCACATCTACGCGGCGGAATGGGCGTGGTACGAACGCTGGCAAGGCCGGGTGGTGACCGCGCTCGTGTCCTCCGATCGGTTTGCCGATCTCGCGTCGCTCAAGAGCGCCTGGGCGGAACACGAAACGAAGATGCGCGCGTTCGTGAACGCTATCGGTGACGTGAACCGCGTCATCGAGTACAAGCTGCTGAGCGGAGCGCCAGGCGCGTCGCCGATCTGGCAAATGGTGCAACACGTCGTGAATCATGCGAGCTATCACCGCGGACAGATCACGACGATGCTGCGACAGTTGGGTGTGAAACCTCCCCAGTCCCTGGACATGATTGCGTATTACCGGGGGCTAGAGGCTAGAGGCTAGAGGCTGGAAGCTATGAAAAAGATCATGCTTGCGTTGTTGGTCGTTCCCGTCGCGCTGGTCGCGGCGCCATCGTCGTCGACCGCGCCCACCGTCGAACAATTTCTTGCGCCCGGTTATCCAACGCAGGTGGTGTCGGCGAAAAGCGTGGATCGCATCGCGTGGAGCGCGTACGAACACGGTCAGCGAAACGTCTACACCGCCGTTGCGCCCGAGTTCAAGGCCGTTCGCCTGACGAACTTCACGAAGGACGACGGCTACGAGCTCGAGGATGTCTCGATCTCTGACGACGGAAGCGTCGTCACGTTCGTGCGCGGCACACAGCCGAATCGCGAGGGGTGGGTCGCGAATCCGACCGGCGCGCCGACGGGCGCGGATCGCACGGTGTGGGCGGTAAAGACGGTTGGCGGCGTCGCGAGCAAGATCGGCGAGGTGACGACGCCGGCGCTGTCGCCGGACGGTCACACGGTCGTGTTCGCGAAGGATGGACAGATCTACAGCTACCGCGTAGGGCAGGTCCTTTCGGACCCGCCGGTGCCGGGTCCCAAAGGACCCCGCCTACCGCTCGTCAAGGCTTGGGGGAACAACTCGAACCCGGTGTGGTCGCCCGATGGGACGAAGATCGCGTTCATCAGCAACCGCACCGATCATTCGTTCATCGGCGTGTATGACACGCGATCGAAATCGGTGACGTTCCTGTCGCCGAGCGTCGACCACGACACCAGCCCCACCTGGTCACCAGACGGCACGCGCATCGCCTTCATCCGACGCCCTGGCACTCCGTTCGGTGAACAGGCGCACCAGGGGCAGGGCAGCATCGGCAATCCTGACGGTCCTGCGTACAACCCGCTGAACGCGTTGCGCAATGGTGGACGTGGAGGTCGTGGTGGTGGCGGCGGACGAGGCCGTGGAGCGCAGTCCGACGAAGGCCCGCGCGATAACCGTCCTGGTCTCTACAACGCCAAGTTCAGCGGCGGCTACAACCTCTCGTTCTGGGTTGCCAACGTCGCAACCGGCGAAGGCAAGGAGTTCTGGCACAACCAGAAGGATGACAAAGAGTTTGCCGGCATCAACGCGATCCGCTGGACCGATGCGGATCATGTGATCTTCGAAGCGGAGCCGCAGGAATGGACGCGCTGGTATTCGATGAGCGTGTCGAATGCGCAACCGCAACCGGTGACGCTGACGCCAGGCGACGGCCAGGTCGAAAGCATCAGCGTGTCGAAGGACGGTCACTT
>Ga0070741_10015358_pt1 | contig 12989 bp, 14 predicted proteins | sample Coa_R1_4_FD_66440 | JGI IMG/M metagenome (GOLD analysis project Ga0070741, IMG submission 66440) | Surface soil microbial communities from Centralia Pennsylvania, which are recovering from an underground coalmine fire - Coalmine... | ecosystem: Environmental > Terrestrial > Soil > Unclassified ...
GCGAGCGGGTGCACGGCCATCGCTTGACGCGCGACGGCGCGCACGCACAGCTCGAGCGCCTCGCCGCGCTGCCGCTCGCGCGCCGGCGCGAGCTTCCGGCGCTCGAGCCGGAACGCGCGCCGGTGATCGTCGCAGGCGCGGCGATCCTCGTCTCGATCCTCGACCACTTCGGCCTCGACGCGATCGAGATCAGCGAGCACGACATCCTCGACGGCATCGCACTCGCAGCCGCCGAGCTGCCGCCGGCCGACGAAGGCGCGGCTCCGCCCGGCGCGTACACCTGCTGCTGATGGAGTTCGACCACTTCACGCTCGTCCTGCTCGAGACGAACCCGGACGCTCCGGAGGCGAGCGACACCGTGGTCTTCGACGGGCATCTCGCGCACCTCGCCTCGCTGCACGACGCCGGCGAGCTGATCGCGGCCGGCCCCACCCGGGACGACGACCTGCGCGGGATCTGCGTCCTCGCGACCGGCGTCGAGCGCGCCCGAGAGCTGATGGCCGCCGATCCCGCCGTGCAGGCAGGCGTCTTCAGCGTGCGGCTCGTTCCGTGGCGCGCGCCGAAGGGCGCGATCGCGCACGCGCCGGACGCGCGCTTCCCGCGCTCCGTCGCGGACGCGTCGACCTAGAGGACGACCGAGCCGGGATCCGGATCGAGCTCCGGCGGCTCGTCCTCGGCCAGCCGCCGCTGCACCACCGCGCGCGAGAGGACGCCGACGAGCCGGCCGTCGCGCTCCACGACGGGCACGCGCTCGAAGTCGTGCTCCTCGAGCTGGTGGAAGCCGACGTCGAGCGGCATGTCCGCGGCGAGCGTGAACCGGGGCGGCTCGGCGATCTCGCTCAGCTCGACGGTGCGCGGGTCGCGACCGGCGGCCACCACCTCGCGCACGAGCGTCTTGCGCGTGATCACGCCGAAGAGGCTGCCGCCCTCGCCGACGACGAAGACGGCGCGTACGTCCTCGCGCTCCGCGAAGCACGCGGCCGCCGCCTGCGCGGTGTCGGAGACCGCGAGCATCGTCGGCTGCGGCACCATGGCGTCGCGGATCGTCTGCGTCACGGAAAGATCCCCCGTGTCTCGAGCGCGCCGCCGACCTCGCGGATCGCGGCGACGAGGGCCGCCTGCCGCAGCGTGATCCGCTTCTCGTCGGCGACCTCCCACACGCGGTCGAACGCGTCGCTCATCTTGTCCGCCAGCCGTCCGCGGATCTCGTCGCGGTCCCAGAAGAGCCGGCCGAGATCCTGCACCCACTCGAAGTACGACACCGTGACGCCGCCGGCGTTGGCGAGGATGTCGGGCACGACCGGGATGCCGCGCTCGGCGAAGATCGCATCGGCCTCGATCGTCGTCGGGCCGTTCGCTCCTTCGACGACGAGCCGCGTCTGGACGCGTCCGGCGTTCGCACCCGTAAGCTGGTCCTCGCGCGCCGCGACGAAGAGCACGTCGCACGGCAGCTCGAGCAGCTCCTCGTTCGTGATGCGCTCGCAGCGGTCGTAGCCCTCGAGCGAGCCGTGCTCGGCGACGTACACGTGCAGCTCGGGAACGTCGAGGCCGCAGGGGGCGTACACGCCGCCGGAGATGTCGGACACCGCGATCACAGTCGCTCCCTTGTCGTGCAGCTCGGAGGCGGCGACGCCGCCGACGTTGCCGAAGCCCTGCACGACGCAGCGCTGCGCGGCGAGCGGCATCGACAGGCGATGGCACGCGCGCTCCGCAGTCATCACGACGCCGGCACCGGTCGCCTCGCGCCGGAAGATGGAACCGCCGACGGAGATCGGCTTGCCCGTCACGACCTCGGGCACGGCGTGTCCTTTCAGCATGGAGTAGGTGTCCATCATCCAGGCCATCGTCTGCTCGTTCGTCGCCATGTCGGGAGCCGGGATGTCGGTTTGCGGTCCGATCTCACGCACGAGCTCCGACGTGAAGCGGCGCGTGAGCTTCTCGAGCTCACGCGGGGAGAGCGAGCGCGGGTCGCAGCGGATGCCGCCCTTCGCACCGCCGTACGGCAGGCGAAGCAGCGCGCACTTCCACGTCATCCACGTCGCGAGCGCCGCGCACTCGCCGAGCGAGACCTCCGGGTCGTAGCGCATGCCGCCCTTGGTCGGCCCGAGCACGGTCGAGTGCTGGACGCGGTAGCCGGGATAGATCCGGACCGAGCCGTCGTCGCGTCGCAGCGGCACGGCGACGATCACGGCCCGCTCCGGGACGTTCAGCCGCTCGGCGACGAGCTCGGAGACGTCCGCATACGGCAGCGCCTGCTCGTACTGCGCGCGTGCCATGAGGAAAAGCGGAGAGTCCCATTCGAGCGGCTGCTCCGCGGGAGATGCCTCCACGTGGGCCAAAGCCGTCGCAGTCTACGGCCCGAGGGCATGCCTCAGCCGGTCACGCAGGCCCGCCACCGAGCCGAGCACGAGCGGCTCGCCGAGCACGCTCGCCGCGAGCTCGTTCGCCTCCCGTACGATCGCTTCGCGCTCGCGGGCGAGACTCGCGCGCTCGAGCAGGAGCGCGCCGCGCGCCCGGGCGGCCCAGTCGATCGCGCCGGCGATGCCGCCCAGCGGCGCCGGCACGTCCCGCACCCGGGCCGAGAGCTCGACGGCGCGCGCGGCGAGCTCGTGGCTCTGCTCCTCCCTGCGCTCGCCCTCCGCACGCGTCGCCGTGAGCGCGTCGCGTGCCTGCCCGACCCAGCGCTCGGCGCTGCGGATCGCGTCGATCGCCTCGCCGCGTGCACGCTCCGCCTCGAGCCGCTCGTTCTCCTTGCGGGCTCGGGCGAGCCGCTCGTCGGCGACGCGAAGCGCCGACTCGGCGTCGTCGCGCGCCGCGATCGCGGCTGCGACGTCGCTCTCGAGCGCCGCGACGCGCTCCGGCAGCGCAGCGAGAAACTCCGCCGTCGCGTCGGCGTGCGCGCGCAGCTCGTCGACGTCGGCGTGCAGCCGCTCGACGTGCGCGAGCTCCCGCGCCGCGTCGGCGTCGCGGCGCTCGAGCTCGTCGGCGAATGCAAGGACTGAGCTCACGAGGTGCCGGGAGCGGGATTCGAACCCGCATGACCCGAAGGTCACCCGATTTTAAGTCGGGCGCGTCTGACCAGTTTCGCCACCCCGGCGCGCGCCAGGGTACCGCCGGCGCTATTCGCCGAGCGGGAAGCGGTAGCTGCTCGGGATCGTGAACGGCGGCTTGCCGACTGCGATCACGATCTCCTGGTGCGCCTTCAGCACGAGCTGCGCCGGGTTGCCGACCATCTTCTTGCCGTTCACCCACCAGTGGAGATGACCGCAGTAGGTGCCGAGGCAGGTCGACGTCAGCTTCACCCCCCACTCGCCGAAGAACTGTCCGAGCACGAAGTTCCGCCGCGTCTCGGACTCCACGTGCAGGACGCCCGACGTGTCGTGCGTGTGCAGCTCGGTGAGGAACCCGGACGACGTGTTGATGCCGACGAGTGCCGGCACGGTGACCTTCTTGCCGTTCACGTAGACGTCGAGATGCTGGTGGATGTGGATCACCGTGCCCTCGGCGCCGAGCGCCTTCAGGTCGAGGAGCTGCAAGCGGTCGGAGAGGACGGCGTCGCTGTTGTTCCACGGCGGCGGCCCCGTCTGGAGGCCCGGGATGTCGCCCCACGGGATCTGCGACGAGGAGCTCGTGGCGGCAGCCGACGAGCCGCCGCCCCGGGTCAGGACGACGGCGAGCACGATCGCGACGACGACGAGCACCGCGGCCGCGCCGCCCGCGAGCCAGCGGCGGTCGACCCCGCCCCGCACGGACGGCGCGCCCTTCGAGCGCACCGGCGGCGCCGGTCGGCGCGACGGCGGCGGGCCGAGACCGGCTTTCTTGCGGGCTGACGCTTTCGCCATGAGCCGGGGAACGGTACCAGCGGGCCGTGCGCGTGCAAATACCGCAAAGAGCGGTCATTTCGTGCTTGACCGCCGCCGAGCTCCCGGATACGGTGCCCGAGCCAGATCCGATGGACTCACGGGTTCGCCGGATCTGGCATTTTCGTGGTCCCGGGCTCCGTCCGACGGCGTCTCTAGCGTTCGCGGGCCCGATGGTCGTCGTAGCCCTCATCGTCCTCGCCAGCGCAGTGGTCGCAGCCGCGCTCCTCCTGCCGCGCCTTCTGCGCGGCGAGCTCGGCACGCTCCGCCAGCAGGCAGCGCACGAGCTCTCGGCCCGAAACGCCGACGTCGACCGCCGCCTGCAGGAGGTCGTGCAGACGATGGACCGTCGGCTCGCCGACCTCGACACGAAGGTCGACCGCCGGCTCGCGACGGCACACCAGACGACGTCGCAGATCCACGAGCGGCTCGGCGAGGTGACGAAGGCGACCGCCGAGATCAACGAGCGCGCGAAGGAGCTCGGCCGTCTCGAGCAGGCGCTCCGCCCGCCGAAGGCGCGCGGCGGCTTCGGCGAGCTGCTGCTCGAGAACCTGCTGCGCGACCGGCTGCCGCCCGACGCGTACGAGCTGCAGTACTCGTTCTCGACCGGCGAGCGCGTCGACGCCGTCATCCGCGCAGACCAGCTCGTCCCGATCGATGCGAAGTTCCCGCTCGACAACTTCGAGCGGATGACCGCAGCAGAGGGCGACGTCGAGCAGGAGCTGCACGCGAAGGCGTTCGCGCGCGACGTCCGGGGACACATCGACGCGATCGCGTCGAAGTACATCCGGCCGGGCGAAGGCACGTACGACTGGGCGCTCATGTACCTGCCCGCCGAGGGCATCTACTACGAGCTCGTCTGCGGCAAGACCGGCGCGCTGCTCCGGTACGCGCACGACAAGCGCGTGTTCCCGGTGTCGGCGACGACGTTCATCGCCTACATGCAGGTGATCGCCTTCGGCCTGAAGGGGATGCAGATCGAGCGCAACGCACAGGCGGTGATGGAGTACTGCGCCGACCTCCTCGGCGACTTCGACAAGTTCCGCGACGACTTCGAGGTCGTCGGCCGCCATCTCTCCAACGCGCAGGGGAAGTTCGCCACCGCCGAGAAGCGGCTCGACAAGTTCGAGGCGAAGCTCGAGCAGGCGAGCGACCAGCAGGCCGAGCTCACGACGCCCGAGCCGCCGGCGCTCCCACGCGCGCTCGACGCGGCGTAGCTAGAAGCGGAGCAGCGCCGCCAGTCCGCCGACGGGCCCGAGATCCTCGCGGTCGCGGACGACGTGCACGGAGCCGCCGTGCGCGAGCGTCTTGTGGACGGCGACGTCGACGCCGTCGTCGCGGCTCTCGAGCGTCGTCCCGTCGAGCGGGCACCGACCGTTCGACATCTGCACGCGACCGCACTGCGGGCACTCGTACGCCTCGCGGCTCACGCCGTCCTGCACGAGCAGCAGCTCGACGCGGCCGTCGGAGGCGGCTTCGAGCGTCTGCTCCCAGCCGGCCGCCGCTCGGCCGTTCCGGCCCGCCTCCTGCCGCCAGCGCTCGAGCACCTGCTCCTCGCGCCCCGCCCACCACTCCTCGAGCAGCGGCCGCGCGGCTTCGAGCAGCTCCCGGCCGTCGGCGTGCGCCTCCGCGCTCGTCCAGCCGGCGAGGCAGTCCGTGGCCTCCTTCGAGAGCAGCCCCGCGAACTCCGGCCGCACCTCCTCGGGGCCGACGAGCACGATCGGCAGGCCGCGCAGACGGCGGACGCAGCGCTCGATCGTCTCTGCGACCTCGCGGAGATGCTGGTTGACGAGCTCCTCGATGTGCCGCTCGTAGCGCCCCTGCGACCAGCCGCCCTGGTCGTGACGACCGGGCACCTCGTCCGTCTGGTCGGCGATCTCGACGAGGGCGCCGTCCCGAAGGCGGTAGACCTGCCCGCGCTCGCGGCCGACGTAGGCGACGAGCGCACCCTCGCGGCCGACCTGCGTCGCGAGCGGCGCGAGGAAGAGCTCGCGGCCGACGCGGGCCGCGTCGCCGACCGCGGCCGGCAGCGCCAGCGTGCTCCAGAAGTTGTCGAGCCCGGCCGCGAAGACGGCCACGCCGCGGGCGCCCTGCCGGTCGAAATCGGTGTCGAACCAGGTCCGGATCCGCTCGAGATCGGCCTTCAGGCCCTGCTGCTGGTCGTGGGTGAGGGTCGAGCGTCGCTCCTCGTAGAGCCGATGCGCCTCGGAGAGCTGGGCATTCACGCGCGTCTCGACGTCGGCGGGAGTCGGCGCGGCGCTCGGATCGAGGCCGACGTACAGGCTGACGGCATATCCCTGCTCGGCGCGGAAGGCGGCGAGCTCGCGCAACCGATCGAAGGAGATCCCCGCCACGACTCCGTCCCTCTTCCCCCGGCGCCGGCGTTCTTATTCCTCCGGTACGCCTCGGGAACGTCCTTCCGGCCTCCGTCGTTTAATAGGGTGAAACCGAATTCGAGGAAGGACGTGCATGTCGGACGTACATGACCTGATCATCATCGGCGGCGGCCCCGCCGGCTACACCGCTGCGCTCTACGCGGCGCGCGCGAACCTGGCTCCCCTCGTGATCGAGGGCTTCAACTGGGGCGGCCAGCTGATGATCACGAGCGACGTCGAGAACTACCCGGGCTACCCGAGCGGGGTCATGGGGCCCGAGATGATGGCCGAGTTCCGCCGCCAGGCGGAGCGGTTCGGCACCGAGTTCGTCACCGACGACGTGACGAGCGTCGACTTCTCCGAGCGCCCGTTCCGGATCTCGGTCGAGGGCGACGAGTACCTCGCCCGCACCGTGATCATCGCTACCGGCGCGAGCGCCCGCTGGCTCGGGCTCCCCGGCGAGCAGCACTTCCAGGGCCGCGGGGTGTCGGCGTGCGCGACGTGCGACGGCGCCTTCTTCCGCGACAAGGAGCTGATCGTGGTCGGCGGCGGCGACTCGGCGATGGAGGAGGCGACCTTCCTCACGCGCTTCGCCACCAAGGTCACCGTCGTGCATCGCCGCGAGGACTTCCGCGCGTCGCAGATCATGCTCGACCGCGCCCGGGCGAACGAGAAGATCGAGTTCCTGACGAGCACGGTCGTCGACGAGATCCTCGGCGAGGGCAGGGTGCAGGGCGTGCGCCTCCGCAACGTCGACACCGGCGAGACGTTCGAGCGCCCGTTCGACGGCGTCTTCGTCGCGATCGGCCACGACCCGAACACGAAGCTCTTCGTCGATCAGCTCGACCACGACGAGGCGGGCTACCTGCTGACGAAGCCCGGCTCGACGGCGACGAACGTGAAGGGCGTCTTCGCGGCGGGTGACGTGCAGGACCACATCTACCGCCAGGCGATCACGGCGGCGGGCTCGGGCTGCATGGCGGCGCTCGACGCCGAGCGGCTGCTGGCCGCGGAAGAAGGGCACGAGGGAACTGCGCTGACGGCTCCGCGCCCCGAAGCCGCGGAGGTCTAGCCGCCTACGCGTCGAATGCGCGGCCGTATGGCCGCGAACTGGGTCGACCTCCTCGACCCGACTCACGACGAGCTGAAGGCGCGGGCGCCGCGCGATCTCGAGGAGACCGCGGTCGAGCTGCTGCTCAAGGATCCCGAGCATGACGACGAGCCCCGGCCGACGATCCAGAGCCACGGCGACTACGTGTTCGGCGTCCTCCTCGTCGCGCGCGCCGTGCCGAACGAGGACTGCATCTACTACCAGGAGGTCGGCCTCGTCGTCACGGCAGACACGCTGCTGACCGTGCGGAAGACGCCGCCGGACGGCCGGGCGCCCTTCGAGGTCGAGCCGGTGCGCAAGATCGTGAAGCCGTCGGACGGCCCCGGCATGATCGTGTACCGGCTCGTCGACAGCATCGCCGAGAGATACCTCGATCTCGTGGACGACGTGGACGGCGAGATCGACGAGCTCGAAGACCTGGTCGACCGGCAGTCGGCGGAGAAGACGCGCTCGCGCATCTCCGAGCTCCGCCACGACCTGCTGCGCATCCGTCGCACGCTCACGCCGATGCGGGACGCGGTCCGCCGCATCGTCGACGACGTCGTGGAGGTCGAGGAAGGCCCCGAGGTGTTCACGCACGACGTCGAGATCGCGTTCAACGGCGCCTACGACAAGCTGCTCCGCGCGATCGACGGGCTCGAGCTCTCGCGCGACCTGCTCGCGAGCGTTCGCGACTACCACCAGTCGAAGATCGCGAACGACCAGAACGAGGTGATGAAGCGGCTGACCGTGATCGCGTCGCTCCTCCTCGTCCCGACGTTCATCGTCGGCCTCTACGGCCAGAACTTCGTGAACATCCCGGAGTTGCGCTGGCACTACGGCTACGCGTATGTATGGGGCGTGATCGCCGTCACGACGCTCGCGCAGCTCTGGATCTACCGGCGCAACGACTGGATCTGAGCGCGCGGCTCCGCGTGTACCGGATCCCGTTCTCGACGAACGTCGAGCGGGTCGCGCTCGCCGCCGGGCACAAGGGTCTCGAGCTCGAGTGGATCGACGTCGACCCGGCCGACCGCTCGCCCGTCGAAGCGGTGAGCGGGCAGACGCTCGTGCCGGTGCTCGTCGCAGGCGACGAGGTCGTGGCCGACTCGCCGGTCATCCTCGAGTGGCTGGAGGCGCACCAGCCCGAGCCTCCGCTCCTCCCGCGCGACCCGGCGCGGCGCGAAGAGGTGCGCGTCTTCTGCGACTGGTTCAACCAGGTCTGGAAGCGGCCGCCGAACCTGATCGCCGCGGAGGAGCTCCGCCCGCGGCCGGACCGGGCGCGGATCGACGAGCTCGCACGGCGCCTGCGGGCCGCGCTGCCGCGCTTCGAGGCGCTCCTGTCGGGCCGCGAGTATCTCTACGGCGACTTCGGCCTCGCCGACGTCGTCGCGTTCCCGTTCCTGAAGTACGCCGCCTTCGGCCTGCCCGAGGGCGACGACGAGCGCTTCCACGAGATTCTCGTCGAGCACCAGCCGCTCGACGCCGGCTCGCCCCTGCACGCCTGGGCGGCGCGCGTCGACGCCCACCCCCGTAGCTAGCCTGCTTTCGTGCCCTATTTCATCTGCCCGAACTGCAAGCAGCGCTCGATCGACATCGACCGCAAGGAAGGCCTCTACGACGAGCCGGTCGCCTGTCATCACTGCGGCTTCGGCTTCCTCTTCGAGCTGATGGACGACTATTACCCTGCGCCCGACGCCGGTTTCGTCGTGTGCGACCGCGAAGGGCGGATCCTCGCCGTCGGCCGGGGCGTCTTCGAGCTGACGGGCTGGACGGAGGACGAGCTGCTCGGGAGCGAGGTCGTGGCGGCGTTCGGCCTCGGCGGGTTCGAGGAGGCGAAGAACCCGGCAAAGCTCGCGCTCGAGTGGGGCGTCCGCCGGCTGAACGAGACGCTCGAGCTGCGCACGCGCTCGGGACGCGCGAAGCACGTCGTCGGCGACTTCTTCCCCGCCTACGACGACGACGGCGGCCTGCTCGTTGCGCTGACGCCGCAACGGGCATAAGGCGAGTCGTGGACTCGCTCGAGGGCCGTCTCCTGATCGCGTCGCCGTCGCTGCTCGACCCGAACTTCCGCCGCACGGTCGTGCTCGTCACGGAGCACAGCGACGAGGGAGCCGCCGGGCTCGTGCTCAATCGTCCCTCGACGGCGGCGGTCTCGGATCTCGTCCCCGAGCTCGAGCCGCTCGTCGCCTACGAGGAGCCCGTGTGGTTCGGCGGCCCGGTGCAGCCGAACGCGGTGCTCGTGCTCGGCGAGTTCGTCGATCCGCGCGACGCTGCAGTGCAGCTCTTCGGCTCGCTCGGCTTTCCCGCGCTCGACGAGCCGGAGGCCGTCGTCGGCGTGACGACGCGCCGCCGCGTCTTCGCCGGCTACGCGGGCTGGGACGCGGGGCAGCTCGAGCACGAGCTCGGCCGCGAGGACTGGATCCTCGAGCCCGCCGACCCGGACGACGCCTTCACCGAGGAGCCCGACGAGCTCTGGTCGGCGGTCCTCCGCCGCAAGGGCGGCATCTACGAGCTCGTGGCACGGATCCCCGAAGATCCCTCCGTGAACTAGCGGTCGCGCTCTCGTCACCGGGCCTGGCCCCATGACACCGCTGCGAGCAGGGCAAATGCCCGAAAAGGACACGCCCGGGGCCTGGCCCCGTCACGGCTCCGTCACGACTTTCGCGCGGCCGAGGTAGAGCTCGGTCGTGTACGGCAGCCGGATCGGCAGCTCCGCGTCGCGGACGAGCGCGCGCACACGCGCTTCGATCTCCGCGCGCGTCGCGTCGTCGGCCGCGGCGACGAAGCTGATCGACGTGATGCGCTCGACGAGCCCCTGCTCGTCGACCTCCTGCACGTTCGCGAACGTGCGCACCTCGGCGTGCTCGAACAGGTCGCTCGCGTCGAAGACGGTGCGCCAGTCGCGCTCGTGCCGGCGCGGAACGCCGTGCTCGAGCGGCGCCACCAGCCGCGACAGCTCCGCCTGCAGCCGGTCGCGCTCGTCGCGGACGTTCCAGACGAGTGCGAGCCACTCGTTCGGCCGCAGCACGCGATGGATCTCCCGCAGCGCCTCGTCGGCGCGGAACCAGTGGAACGCCTGCGCGACGGTCACCCCGTCGACGGAGCCGTCGGCGAGCGGGATGCGCTCGGCGGTGCCGTCGAGCACGCGGATGCCCGGCACGCGGCGCTCGAGCTCGGTGCGCATCTCGGCCACCGGCTCGACCGCGACCACGCCGGCACCGCTCGACGCGAGCAGACGCGTGAGCTTGCCGGTGCCGGCCGCGAGATCGAGCACGGTGCGTCCCGCACGAAGCTGCAGCCGCTCGACGATCGCGGCGAGCGCCGCGGCCGGATAGCTCGGCCTCCCGCGCTCGTACCGGTCGGCCGAGGCGAAGCCTCGCGTCGCCGGATGCAGCTCAGACACGGCTCGCCGGGCACAGGTCGTTGACGACGCAGTCCTCGCAGAGCGGCCGTCGCGCGATGCACACACGCCGACCGTGCCAGATCAAGAGGTGCGGGAAACGTCCCCAGTCGTCGCGCGGAACGAGCTTCACGAGATCGCGCTCGATCTTGACCGGATCCTCCTGGCGTGTGAAACCGAGTCGCTGCGAGAGCCGGCGGACGTGCGTGTCGACGACGATGCCCTGCGGCATGCCGAGCTCCGCGGCGACGACGTTCGCCGTCTTGCGCGCGACGCCGGGCAGCCGCACGAGCTCCTCGAGCGTGCGCGGCACGACGCCGCCGAACTCGTCGACAAGCATCTGCATCGTCCCACGCAGCGACCGAGCCTTCTGCCGGTAGAACCCGGTGGCGAAGATGTCGCGCTCGAGCTCCTCCTGAGGCACCGCGAGGTAGTCCTCGGGCCGGCGGTACTTCTGGAAGAGCCGCTCGGTCACGCGGTTCACGTTCACGTCGGTCGTCTGCGCGGAGAGCATCACCGAGACGAGCAGCTCGAGCTCGTTCGCGAAGCGCAGCGCGATCGTCGCGTCGGCGTGGTCGGTCGCAAGGCGTTCGATCACGGGACGGATGCGCGCCCTCTTCGGCCCGACGCGCCTCCGAGCCTCGTTGACGTAGCTCTTAGGCAACGGACGCGACGACCGCGGCGTCCGAGCCCGCGAAGGGATCGGGCCGCAGGCGAGGGCCGGCGCAGACGAGGTCGAGCGCCGGGCAGCCCGCGCACGCGAACTCGCTCGGCGTGGGCCGGAACTCGCCGGCATGGATCCGCGCGATCCCGGCCGAGAGCTCCGCCTCGAGCGCCGCGAGCTCCGCACGGGAGAACGTCGTCGCGACGACCGCGTCCGGCCGCTCGAGGAAGTGATAGACGACCTCGACCTCCTCCGCGCCGGCACGGAAGCACGCGAGCGCATACACGAGCCGCTGCAGCCGGTAGTCGACCTCGACGATCTCCTCCGGCGACGCGTCACCGAGCAGATTCGTCTTGTAGTCCACGACGAGCGCCCGCGTTCCGTCGAGGTGCATCGCGTCGACGAAACCGTGCAGCAGGACGCCGTCGTGCTCGAACGTGAAGTGGCGCTCCTTCCGCACGTCGCGAAGCGACGCGACGCGTCGTGCGAGCTCGGACTCGCAATACGACGCGACGTAGGCACGGATGCGCTCGAGCTCGTCCTCGCTCACCGTCGGATACCAGCTCCGCACCTGCTCGAGGTCCGGCGGCGCGGGCGCGGCGAGATCGACCTGCTCGAGCAGCCTGTGGACGGCGTCGCCGATCTCGGTCGCACGGAGGCCGCCTTCGCCGCTGCCGACGGGCTTCCGCTCGGGCATGCCGACGACGTAGCGGGCGTAATAGCGGTACGAGCACTGCTCGAACGTCGAGAGCGCGGTGAAGGACAAGCGCCGGAGACGGTGGAGGGGCGGCTCGGAAGGCGCGACGAGCGGCGCGAGCACCGGCGCCGGCGCGACGGGCTCGAGCGCCTCGCCCACGGCGAAGAGCTCGAGCTGGCCGGCCTCGGGCAGCGCCTCGACGGGGGCCAGCTCGGGGGCGTGGCGGTCGACGCGGAGCAGCAGGCGCGCAGGCCCGCGCTCGATCTCGATCGGCCCCTCGGCGGCGGCGAGCTCCTCGTCCGCGTCGAGGCGTCCGAGCACCCAGCCGATCGGCGTCGAGGCATCCGCCTTCTTCTCGCGGTCGATCGCGCCCGAGACGATCAGCCGCTCCTTCGCCCGCGTCATCGCGACGTAGTAGAGGCGGAGCTTCTCGGCCTCCTCCTCGGCGCGCCGCGTCTCGCGCACCTCGTCGTAGTCGAACGCGCCGCGCCGCTTCGTCGTCACCGGGTCGGCGACGCGGAATCCGAAGCGGCCGTCCGAGAGCGCGAGGATCTCGTCCGCCGACGGCGGCGCCTTGTCGCGTCCCGCGTCGGCGACGATCACGACCTTGAACTCGAGCCCCTTCGCGGCGTGGATCGTCAGCAGCCGGACGGCGTCGCCTCCCTCCTCCTCCGCGACCGCCTCGAGCTCGCGCGCGCCGACGGCCTGCTGCTCGCCGACGAACGCGACGAAGCCCTCGACGTCGGGTCCGCGCAGCTCCTCGTACGAGCGGGCGAGCCGCGCGAGCTTGCGGATGTTCGCGTAGCGGCGGCGGCCGTCCCACTGCGCGAGGACGGCGAGGTCGTAGTCGTGCTCGCTGACGATGCGCTCGCACAGCCGCTCGAGCGACAGGCGCGACAT
>Ga0070741_10015359_pt1 | contig 12989 bp, 13 predicted proteins | sample Coa_R1_4_FD_66440 | JGI IMG/M metagenome (GOLD analysis project Ga0070741, IMG submission 66440) | Surface soil microbial communities from Centralia Pennsylvania, which are recovering from an underground coalmine fire - Coalmine... | ecosystem: Environmental > Terrestrial > Soil > Unclassified ...
CCGGATACAATTTCATTTATCTGCACGACGCCTCCCAGGAATCCGGGCGGAAATACGGCGCTACGCACACCCCGGAGTACTTCGTGCTCAATAAAGAACGCCGCATCGTATATACCGGTCTGCTGACGAATTCGCCGGCGCTGATGGAGGGCAGCAAGCCGCGATACACGAACGGCCCGCCCACCCAATTTTACGTGCGGGACGCCATCGATGCCGCGCTCGCCGGCAAGATGCCCGCGGTCACCGAAACGCGCTCGCAGGGCTGCGTGGTCGAATATTCGCAAAGATAGGTACGATTATGAGGGCGCGGCGTCCGGCGGCGATTTTCGCTTTGACGCCGCTGCTCTGTTTATGGTTGTGTTGCGAATCGAAATCCCCGCCGGCGCAGACGCCCGACTTGCAGCCGCTCACCTTCGAGCAGTGGCAGCAGCGGCTCGCCTCCCTGAAGGGCCAGATCGTCGTTGTCGATGTCTGGGCCACCTGGTGCGGGCCGTGCATTGAACGCTTCCCCCACATGGTTCAGTTGTATCATCAGTACAAAGATCGCGGCGTGACGTTCATTTCCCTGAGCGTGGATGACCGGGAAGACAGGCAGGCTGTGGAGAACGCACGGGAATTTCTCCGCAAGCAAAACGCCACTTTTCCTAACTACCTGATGAACGAAAACATCCTCCAGAGCTTCGACAAACTGGACATTCAAAGCGTGCCTGACGTCTTCATCTATGACCGCAGCGGCCGGCGCCGCTACTTCCTGAACGGGAATGACCCCAACCGCCAGTTCACGGTGAAGGATGTGGAGAACGCTATCGCCTCGCTGGTGGCCGAGCGGTAAGGACGGATGATTTCGCGCGCTCGGTTCGATAGACTGTGTCTGCTTTGGCCTCCCGCATTCTGCTCTCGTTTCTCTTTTGCTTCCCTGAAAACCGGATGTTTCCCTGAAGACAGGACTTGGGCCGCTCCCTCCCTTGGCGATCGATCCTTTCGCCGTGGGCAGGCGTGAGACGAGCCGGCATGTGTTGCGAGATAATCCCGTTCTTGGGCTTGTGAAGCCGCGCGCCCAAAGGAGCTCGCTTATGTTACACCGGCCCCTGCTGCTTGCCGGTTTGGGGCTGGCGCTCAGCGTAACCGCGCCGGCCCAAACCATTGCGGAAGAGCTGCACCGGACCATCCAACCAGCGCTATCCCCTGGGGTTATCGAATCGGCCATGGGAATTACCCGGCGCGAAACGCAGATACCCTGCCTCCTGACTGCCGATGATCTTGACTACAACACGCGAAAAACCCGTGTGCTGCTGATCGGCGGATTGGACGGCTCTCGCGGATCGGTTCAAACCGTTGTTGCCGCCATTAGATGGTTTTACACGGCTCCGGCGGCCCGAGCGTTGCGAAGGAGCTTTGCCATCTCGGCGGTTCCTGTAGCCAATCCGGATGGCTGGGCGTCGGCGGCGGGTCCGGGCAACGGGTCCGGTGGAAACCCCGCCACCGGCTATCCGCCGAAGGGCGAAGCTTACAGCAGCCCGACCGACCCCGAGGCCGCGTACCTATGGCGTTGGATCGGCATGCATGCTCCAGATCTGGTCGTTGATGTACGGAGCGGCCCGGAAACCAGATGGTACGTTCCGGAGTCTCAGGATCCGCAATTGCGCGCGCTGGCGAAAATTTTGCGCCCGGCCCCGGAAGCGCCTGCTGCGGGTGCTCTGGCGGCCGCGCTTGTCCGCACGGCTCCGAGCGATACCGGCGTCATCCCGGCGGTCGAGGTGCACTGGCCGGAGAAAGGTCAGACCGAGTGGCTGCGCCGCCTGCTGACCACCCTGGCGAGAGCTCAGTTCCACGGACCGTCCCCCGCCCGAAGCGAGATCCAGCGCCGGCTGGCGCGAAGCCCGGTAGAAGTCGCGGAACAATTGAGCCGGCGCTATGGCCACGATTTGAATGACGTGGCCTATCAGCCTGCCTTAGCTTTGATCGGGAGGATCTGGCTGGGGGAACTGACCAAGGATCCGCAGCAGCTCGCCGATGTCGAGAACATTGTAGCGCCGTATTTCAGCGGAGCGAAAAAGACGATTCCCAAGAAGGCCTCGAGCGTGAACTTTGCCGGGCATTTGGTTTTTGGCGAATTGGCGCGGGCAACCGGGAAGTCCCGCTATGTCAACTTGGCTCGGGAAGCGGCCGATTACGGGTTCGATGAGCACGGAGCGCCCAAGGAAGCGCTGCCAGGCCACAATGAAATGAGCGACGCGGTTTTCATGGGAGGACCGATCGAGGCGCAGGTGGGGCGGCTTACAGGTGAAGCCAAGTATTACGATATGAGTTTGCGCAATATGCGTTTCCTGCTCGCGCTCGATCTGCGTTCCGATGGCCTCTACCGGCACTCACCCCTCAACCAGGCGGCTTGGGGACGAGGGAATGGCTTTCCCGCCCTCGGCTTGGCCTTGAGTTTGTCGTATTTCCCACCGGAACAGGCCGGCCGGGAAGAAATCCTGCGCGCTTTCCGCGCCCACATGGCCGCTCTCGCGCGTTTTCAGGACCCTACAGGCGCATGGCACGAGGTGATCGACGTTCCGGGGAGTTATCGGGAGCTGACGGCCACCTGTATGATCGGATTTTCCATGCTCCGAGGGGTGCGGTCGGGGTGGCTTGAAAAGGATCGCTACCTGCCGCTCGCCGAAAAAGCTTGGCACGCCGTGCGGACACGCGTGGCGCCCGATGGCGGATTGGTCGATGTGTGTATATCCACCGGCAAACAGCCGAGCTTGCGCGCTTACCTGGACCGGACAGCCATCCTGGGACCGGACCAACGCGGCGGAGCGATGGCTCTTCTGATCGCGACGGAAGTGGCCCGCTGGCAGGCGGAAAATCCCGGCTGGCGCCCCTAAGTGATTGGCCTCAAAGAGGGTGGAAAAATTGTTTGCAAAGGGCAAAACACCGGACTAAGATGGCTGAGTTTTTCCTGGAAGCAATGCGTAGTTCAGCCCTCAAGGAAGCAGGTTCTGCCGGTGCTTTATTGCTATTTTATCGCTCGCTCGGGACCAGAACTCCAAAAGGTTTCGTATCGTACGGTCCACCCGGGTCCGATCTGCTTTGTGCAACAGCACGATCTGCTGACGGCGGTTCGTGCACTGCCCCCGGGGAGCCGCTCCACGCTCCCGCTCATGCTGGAGCACAACTTGGTCCTGTCGGCCGCCTCTGAACAAGCGGCCATCTTGCCCATGCCTTTCGGTACCGCTGTGTCGGCGGAAGAAACGCTGGCGCAACTCCTCGAGGCTCGGCGCGCGGAAATTCTGGAGGCTTTAGATCGTTTAGGCGGTAAGGCGGAAATGGCTCTGCGGATTACGCTCCGTCCAGACGAAGATCCGCAAGACAGGGCCGGGCAGATCGCCGGAATTTGCCAGCCTTTACAGCAGTGGTTCGAGGTGCGCCCGGACGGAAGCGGGGAGGCGGTTCTGGAGATTGCTCACCTGATACACCGCCAGGAGGCCGATCAGTATCGGAAGCGGCTGGAAACGCAGGCCGCCAAGGTGAACGGCCCCCGGCCTCCCTTCCATTTTCTCCCGCCATTTTTGCGCAAGCCGGTGAAATCGGAGTCGCGCCCCGGAAGAGCGGTCTGCCGGCGCGACGCCACAGGCTGATTTTTTACTGGATGCGGTACTTCTCCGCCATCAGTCTTTGAAAGCGGGGACGATAGATCAGATCGTAAGCAAGTTCTTTCCCGGGAAACAGATTCAAAGCGGCGCGCCTGGCCGAAGCGATCAATTCGCTGGCCTCCTCGATCGACATGGCGTCGTTTTGGCTGATAACGCTCATGACCAGATCCATCATCAATTGCAACCGCCGTACCTTACGCGCTTCGTCGGCGATTTCTTCTGGAGTTGCTGCGGGGGTAGCCATTAAAAGAATTATAATAAAAACCAATGAAGCGCCGCCCGAAAGCTGCGAAGCGGGGCATCCTGCCCAGGGCGCGTGAGCACAAGCCGCATCGAACTGCGTTCCGGAGAACCCCATGAACCCCGAGATGGATCAAGACAATGAAACCCTGGTCAATGTGTTCGAGGCCGCCGGGGTGTCTGCCGAGATGGAGGCGCAAGCCGTGCGAGCTCTATTGGATGCGAACGGCATTGAGGCCGTGGTCGTGCGCGAAAATGTCCCGGAACTGCCTGTTGGGAAGGTCGAGATTCGCGTGGTTGCTTCCGATGCCGAGCGAGCCAGGGAAGTCATTCGCGAAGGCCAGTTGGCCGGCCCTGCGGCGGCCGCCGAGGCCGAAGCCGAGTCGGAACTGTGAGGCGATTCCGGTTCGGGCTGGCGGCCGGACGATGGGCAATGAGAGATCAGGCCGGCCGCAGGCTCTTTCCCAGACCGATGGCGAGGGCGGGTTTGGAGTCCAGGGCCGCCGCCCGTAGATGATCCCTGGCCTCCCGGCGGTGAGACATTGCCTGCATCGAAATTTGTTCGCTGACGCAAGATCTCCGCGGTTTGCGCCCCTGTGTCACACTTCCCCTATGAGAGCGGAACAAGAAACCCGGCCCTGGGCGCTGGTTTGGGTCGGGGCGGGCGCGAGCCTTTGGGGAACGGACACCTTCTTCCGCCGTCCCTTGGCGATGAGCCTGAGCAGCGCCCAGATCGTGCTCTGCGAGCACCTGATTCTAAGCGTCGTCTTGCTGCCGGTTTTTTGGCAGGCGCGCTCCCAATGGCGCGCGCTGCGGCTATCTCAATGGGGCGCGGTCCTGGGAATTGCCTGGGGCGGTTCGGCGCTGGGGACGATCTGCTTTACCGAGGCGATCAAGCTCGGCAATCCTACCGCTGCGGTTTTCCTACAGAAGACGCAGCCCTTGTTCGCGGCCTTTTTGGCTGCCCTGCTGCTTGGAGAGAGGCTCCAGGGGCGATTCTGGATCTGCCTCCTTTTCACCGTCGCTGGGGCCTATCTGGTTAGTTTTGGGGAGAGCCCCGCTTTTTTCGCCAATCCGGCGGTCCTGGCTCCGGGCCGAACGGCGGCCGCGCTGCTGGCCTTGGGAGCGGCAGCGCTGTGGGGTTCGTCAACCGTTTTCGGCCGTTTCGCACTACAAAGCGTGCCATTCCTTACTCTGACCGCGCTGCGGATTCTTTGCGCCACGCCGCTTCTGGCGGCGTTCGCTTGGCTGGGCCGCCGCCAGATCGAGGTCCACCTCCAGACAAGGCAATGGCTGTATCTGGCGCTCATGGCCCTCGTGCCCGGACTGCTCGGACTGCTGGTTTACTATCGCGGGCTGCGCTACACGAGGGCCTCCCTGGCGGCGCTCGCCGAACTCAGCTTTCCGGCGACCGCTGCGCTGCTGAACTGGATCTTTCTGAGAACCCGGATCACCGCGATCCAAGCCGGCGGATTCCTGCTGGTCTGGCTGGTTATCGTATACCTCGACCGGAGCGCGCGCCGCGACAAAGGAAATTCAGCCGCTGTGGCGGCGGCTTAGCGATTCGGCGCCGTCGCGCGGGTGATTGACAACTGAATCAATCCCTGTCATTGCATGAGTCCCTGCACTCCGTGAACCGACAATTGCCAGGATGGGAAGCCCTGGGCTCGACGGCGCCATCGCCAGGTTGCGGCCCTGCACCAGCAGTTGTACGCGCTCCTGAAATGCTGATGGATTTTCCCTCTCGGGCCGCCTCGTTTCGCGGAGCATTGATTCCATTGCTCAGGTCACGTTTCCGCTGGATTGCGGGCGAGATCCTGCAAGAGAAGGGGCGGCCTGGGCTGGTTCCGTTGCGTCTACATCCGCCGTAGTCCGCTTCCAGGGCTGTCGGGAAAGCATGCGCTGCGGTAGAAGGCGCGAGGCCTATTGTTTCAAGCCGAAGGAGTACACGCGGGAATCGAACGTGGTGACGTAAATTCTTCCGCTGGCCAGAGCCAGGCCGCTGAAATGAGTCCAGCTATCAATGATGTTCTCGCTGGAATAAAGCTGTTTCCCGGTGGCGGCGTCGAACGCGTAGAGAATCGCGTTGCCGGTTCTGGTGTCGATGCGTTGCTTGGAAGTGAGCATCACCCCGTCTTCGCCCACTTGGCGGGCGTTCTCGCCATTGGCCAGGGCAAAGACCACGCCGTTAGCGATGACGGGCGGCTCGGGCATGCTCATGTCGCGGGAAATCCACACCGGCGCAAGCGCGGGCTTGTCGTTTTGAACGGTAACCTGAAAGGCCATGATGCTGCCGCGGGGGGCTTCGCCGTACGTATATTGGAATTTCGGCGCGTCCTTCGACGGCGGTCCCCAGGTTGGCACATAGAGCCAGCGCTGGCCTTCGCTATCCTGCCAGGTGGAGATCGCGCCCCATACGCCGCGGCCGGCGAAGTCGATATCGTCATTGGAATACCGCGCACTGAACAGCGGCGTGCGATGATCGGCCCCGCCGAGCGCAAGCGCGTCGAGCAGGTAAATAACGCCTTCCTTGCCGGCGGAGGCCACCAACTGCCATTTTTGGAACGGAAAGATCACCGGGCTCGCGCAACCCATGTCCAGGTCTTTTTTGGATACGAACTCCCGATTCCGCGGCGTGAAGTAATCTACGAGATTCAGCGTCTTCGGTTCGAGCGCCAGAACCGTGTCGGCCCAGCGCCCGGTGGCCGGATCCCACGAGCCGTCGCCCGTTTGGACGTAGACGCCCTTGGGGCCGAAGGCGGCCCCGGCGCGCCCCCAAATACCGGCCGGGCCGCCGATGCTGGTATAGAAATGGGTCACGGGGCGCGACGGATTGCTGACGTCCATTGCCGCCACGCCGGACCGGGCCTCTCCGCAGCCCTGGGAAATCGTGGTGTAAATGACTCCATTGACCAGGTTCAGACTCCAGTTTTTGGAGAACGGCGGGACGAAATCCGTGGGCGGAAAACGATCTTCTCCATTGACGATGTTCAGGCCGCGCAGCTTGCCGTCGCTGGTGATCAGGTAGATGGTTCGGGACTGCTTGTCAATGACCGGAGTGGCGTTCAGCGACTCGGGGCATAACCAGCGGGGCGGGAGTTTGGGCTTGAGCTCGTTGGTGAATCTCTTTTGCCACAGCACCTTGCCTGTGTCCGAATCGAGAGCGTAAAGATTATCGGAGCTGCCCGCCACGAAAACCAGGTCCTTGAAACCGCGGGGGGTGATCACGTTTTCAACCACCAGGGGCGCGGTCAAAGAAGCCATCTCGGTGGGAACATTATCAAGCTGGCTCTTCCACTTCAGTTCGAGGCGCGAGGCGTTGCCTTTATTCAGCTCCACTTCCTGCGTCGCCCAGCCCGTCCGCTCCGGGTTGCCGCCAAAAGTCAGCCAGTCTCGCTGCGGCCGCGCCTGCGCGCCGAGAAGCGAAGGCCACAGCGCCAAAAGCAAAGTCACGCAAACTAAATACAGTGCCATCTCGGAAGACCTCCCGATTCCGGTATTCACTGCGCGGCCGCGGGCTCCGGCCGGGACTTCACCGCGCAGGCTGCCGCTCCGCCATGCCCTCCCATCGGCGCACCAAATCCGTCTCGATGGAAAACAGATCAAGGATGCGGCCGACTGTGTGATTCACGATTTCATCGATCGTTTTCGGATGATTGTAAAAAGCGGGAACTGGGGGAACGATCACCGCGCCCATTTCCGCGCAGGCCGCCATATTGCGGATATGAGCCAGCGTCAGCGGCGCTTCGCGCACGAGCAAGGCCAGGCGCCGGCGCTCTTTCAAGGTGACATCCGCCGCCCGCGTGATTAGATTGTCCGCGTAGCCTTGGGCGATGGCGGCCAGCGTTTTCACCGAGCAGGGCGCGATGATCATGCCGGCGGTCTGAAAGGACCCGCTCGACAACGCAGCTCCCACATCGCCCACGGCATGACGAAATGCCGCCAGCCGCCCAACCTGTTCGGCGGTATAGGATGTTTCCCAAGCAATGGTGCGCTCGGCAGCCTTCGAGATCACCACGTGCGTCTCGATCTGCGCCGCGTTGCGCAACACCTCAAGCAGCCGGATGCCATAAATTGCTCCGGTCGCCCCGCAGATACCCACCACCAGCCGCGTTGTTGGCAAGCCTTATTCCTTTTCCATGACTTTCGCGCCCAACGCTCCGCCGGCCACGGCGAGCGAAACGATCATCACAAATCCAAAAATAATGTAGCTCAGCAGGAAGATCATGATGCCCACCGGGGATGCCAGCAGGTCGCGCACCTGCTGGGCGACGGAATCCTGCGCGGGCATTCTTTCCACCGACTGGCGGATAATTTCGCGGATGCCTCCGGCGCTGCGAGCGAGTAGGAAGCTGAAAGCGGTGAGAAACAGGCCGATCACGAAAGTCAAAAGTCCCGTCAGCCAGCCCATTCTGGCGCCGTCGGCTACCGAGAGCAGGAAGCCGGTGCGCCGGGTATAGAGCACGGTGGAAACGAAGCCTGCGCCTAAAATCCAGAGGCAGCATCCGAAGCTGATGAATGGAATGACGTTAAGCAGAGCACTGAGCGAGGCGCACAGCAAGGCCACGCGCACCGCGATCGGGTTCCCAAAATTGACCGGCGGCGCCGGGGGAGCCTCCCGCGCCGGCCCCTGGGGCAGGCCTTCGGAATGGGCCAGCGAGGCGCCGAGATCCTGTTCCCGTTGAGGCTTCCCGCAATGAAAGCAAAAGCGGGCGTTGTCGGGCAGCTCAGTCCCGCAGGTACAAGAAAAGGGCATGAAAAATGGGCATCGTCGCCCCGCCAAAACCTCAGGGGGCAACTGCTTCAGTTTGCCTCAGGCGCTCCGATATTGGCAAGGGAAATGCGGGTTTTGCCACGTTGGGCAGCGATGCCGATCACCTTTTTGATGCCGTCGCGGCTGGAGTGGAACTCGGCACGCCCGCGCGACTCGAAACGCAAAGCGAAATCGCTCGCCTCGCTCCGGTAAAACGAAACGACTTTTTCCATCGGATCGGGCGTCTCCATCTGGACCGCCGCCACGCGGAGGGACTTGCCGGCAAAGTCGAGGTCCACATCGACTCGAGCCCCTCCGGCTTCGCCTTCTACCACCACCGCCCCTGGGTACAGCGGAATGCCAAGAAGTTTGGGGTCCACCCGCTCCTGCTTGTCAACCCGTACGCTGCCGAGAGGCGTTTCGATGCGAATCGCGGTGTTTTCGCCGCGTCCGCCCGGCGTCCGGGCGACGTGAATCCTAGAGACAAAGAGATAACTGGCCATGCCCAACCCGGCGAGCGTCAACACGACAATACCTGCGAGTACGGCGGCCACGGTCGCCACCAGGCGGCCGGTCGATGGTTCCGCAGAGGAGGGCGGTGGCAGAGGCGCAGAAGAGCCGTTCATGAGGCGGTTTCACCCAGCTTTAGCATACGAAGCACAGGGCGGACGCGTTCCGTCCAGAGGATGGAAATCAGGCTGAACCCAACGGCCAGACCGGTAAGGAAGCGGATAACCCCGGGGACTGCGGGCCAAATAGCGGTCTCAACCAGCCACTCGCCTCCCATGAGACTTGTAGAAGCCAGGAACAGGCGCCGGGAGAACCTGTGGCCAATCAGTCCGCCTACCAGCGCGCCCAGGTAGAATCCGAAACAGCGCACGCAGATAGCCAGGGGACGGCCGTCGAGACTCCAACTCCGGAGGGGCTGTTGATGGCAGGCCCATGAAAAAGCCGTGTAGACACCCAGCGAAAGCGGCGAGGCGGCTCTGGCGAGCAGGGGAGCGGAAACGGCGGCCAACAGCACGAGCGCCGGCGACGTTACGGCAACCCAGCGGATCGAATTCCCACTACAGCCGCGCCACACAAGCTCTAATCATACGCCGGCAGGCCCGTAATTCGCTCGCCGATTATGAGGGTGTGAATATTGTGAGTGCCCTCGTAGGTCTTCACCGTTTCCAGGTTGCACATGTGCCGGAAGATTGGGTATTCATCCGTAATGCCGTTGGCCCCGAGCAGGTCGCGGCTGCGGCGAGCCGTTTCGAGAGCCATCCACACATTGTTGCGCTTGAGCATCGATATATGCGCGAAGTCCGCTTTCCCCCGGTCCTTCAGGCGCCCCACGTGCAGCGCCAGAAGCTGGGCCTTGGTGATCTCCGTAATCATCCAGGCCAGTTCGCTCTGGACCAACTGGTGGCTGGCAATCGGCCGGTCGTGAAATTGTTTGCGCAGGATGGCGTACTGCCGCGCCGTATCGTAGCAAGCCATCGCCGCGCCGACAGCCCCCCAACCGATCCCATACCGCGCCTGAGACAAGCAGGAAAGCGGGCTTTTCAGGCCTGTTGCGCCCGGAAGGATGTTCGCGTCGGGAATCCGGCAGTCATGGAACGAAAGGCTGGAGGTGACCGAAGCGCGCAGGGACCATTTGCCGTGGATATCGGAAGTGGAAAAACCGGGAACGCCGCGCTCCACCAGAAATCCCCGGATGACTCCGTCGAGCCGCGCCCAAATCACAGCTACGTCGGCGAGGCTGCCGTTGGTAATCCAGGTTTTTTCGCCGTTCAGGATGTAGCCCGGCCCGTCGCGCACCGCCGTGGTCCGCATACCAGCGGGATTGGATCCGAAGTCGGGTTCGGTAAGGCCGAAACATCCGATGGCTGTTCCGTTTTGCAGGCGGGGCAGCCAGCGCTGTTTCTGCTCCTCGCTGCCGTAAGTCAAAATCGGGTACATGACGAGCGCACCCTGGACCGAGCAAAAACTCCGCAAGCTGCTGTCGCCCCGCTCCAGTTCCTGCATGATGAGACCGTACTCGACGTTGCTCATCCCCGCGCAGCCGTAGCCGGTGAGATTGGCTCCTAAGAATCCGAGCTCCGCCATTTCCGGCACGAGGTGCAGCGGGAAGCTGCCCTCCCGGTTGTGTTTTTCAATGATCGGGATCACCCGCTCTTCGACGAACTGGCGCGCCGTCCGCCGGACCAGCAGTTCCTGCTCGCTGAACAGGGAGTCGATTTCCAGGTAATCCACGCCCCGGAAGGGAAACATAGAGTCTCATTCTAGCGAAGGCCGCGGGTCACCGCCGCAGCGGTCTTCTGCCCCTCCGGAGCTTCCGGAAAGGGTTCGCCGGCTCGGGGCGAAGCGCCCTTGCAGTGTAATTCAGGCGACGAAAGTCGAGAGAGCCGGGCGCCTCCGCCGCTTCGACGTAGCGCTCAGGCTGGCCTCCGCACGAGAGCGGGCCGACGCAGCGAAAGCTACGGCGAAAAAATTGCACTGGCCATGCTGCGGGCTCTTTGGCGCCCACTGCCAGCGAGATAAATGCCTGCAAATTCAAGCGATGCGGCATAAGAGGATTTGTTTTTGGGTTTGAGACAGCAATATTTCCACATATCCTGGGAATTATGGACACAGATGTGCGCTTGCTGATTGTCGCCATGGCCGGAGCCCTGACGGCCGGGCTGGCTGCTGCGGGCCCCGCGCGTTCCCCCCATTCATTGATGCTGGAAGCGTACGCCGCCTTTCCTTTGAATTTCGAACCAAATGTGGGACAAGCAGACAGCCGCGTTCAGTTCCTTGCCCGCGCGCCGGGATACGGACTGTTCCTGACCGGCCCGGAGACTGTACTGCTCCTGCACGGTTCAACTGGCGAAGCGGTGGTACGCTGGCAATTCATTGACGCCAACAACCGGATGCGCGGCGAAGGCGTCGATCCCCAGTCCGCGACCGCCAATTATTTTCTCGGCAGCGATCCGGCGCACTGGCGAAGCCATATTCCAACCTATGGCAAAGTCCGATACAAGGATGTCTATCCGGGTATCGATGTAATTTACTACGCGAACCGGCGGCAGCTTGAATACGACTTGGTGCTGGCGGCCGGGTCGGACCCCGGTCGGATTCGCCTCGCGTTTCCAGGAGCGCGAAACCTCCATGTGGCGCAAAACGGCGATCTGGTTGTCGAAACCTGCGCCGGCGAAATCCGCCAGCGGCGGCCGGCCGTGTATCAGGAGTCGCCGGAAGGGCGAAATCCTGTGACAGGGCGTTACGTCCTCGCCGGCGATGGCGTGGTGGGCCTTCGCTTAGGCGCTTACGACCGGACGCGCCCCCTGGTGATCGATCCGGTGGTCGTTTACTCCACGCTGATCGGCGGCGGCGCCAATGAGACGGGAGCCGGCATTGCAGTGGACTCGTCGGGGAATGCGTATGTAATTGGGACTACCACTTCGGTGGATTTTCCCGTCACGCCGCCCATACAAACCGCGGCGGGAGGCGGCAAAGACGTCTTCATCATCAAGTTCAATACTTCGGGTTCAGGCATCGCCTACTCGACTTACTTGGGGGGAAGCGGCGATGATATTGGGGCCGCGATCGCGGTCGACGGCTCCGGAAACGCCTACATCACAGGGAACACCTTCTCGGCCAATTTCCCGACGCGAAACGCCGCGCAGGCCTCTTATGGCGGAACATCTTCGATGAGTTTCGGGGATGCGTTCGCCGCGAAAATCGATCCCGCGGGCGGATCTCTTGTGTATTCGACGTACTTAGGAGGTAGTGGGGACGATGCCGGATTGGCGGTCGCCGCAGACGGTTCGGGAGCCGCCTACGTCACAGGCGTGACCTCCTCCAGCAACTTCCCCGCCAGCGCCGGCGCGTTTCGGGGGTTTCTTAGCGGCGCGTCCGACGCCTTCGTGACGAAACTCAGCCCCGCCGGCGCAATCGCTTATTCGACTTATCTGGGCGGCGGCGCGACCGAGCAGGGCTACGGCATCGCCGTGGACTCCGGCGGAAACGCCTATGTGACCGGAGCCACGGCTTCCACCGATTTTCCGGCCGTGAATGCGTTTCAGCCGCAGTGCGCCTCGAGCGGTACGCCCTTCGGAGTCTCTTGCGCTGACGCGTTCCTCGCCAAGCTCAATGTCTCCGGAAGCGGGTTGGTTTATTCCACATATCTGGGCGGCGGCGCGACCGACTCGGGAAGAGCGATTGCGGTGGATGCATCCGGAAACGCCTATGTGGCCGGCGCCACCAATTCCACCAACTTTCCCGTGACGCCCAATGCCTTCCAGCATGGCTTTGGCAGCGGGCCGGAAGACGCTTTCCTCGCCAAGTTCAATGCCGCCGGGTCGGCGCTGATCTATGGCACGTAC
>Ga0070741_10015360_pt1 | contig 12988 bp, 13 predicted proteins | sample Coa_R1_4_FD_66440 | JGI IMG/M metagenome (GOLD analysis project Ga0070741, IMG submission 66440) | Surface soil microbial communities from Centralia Pennsylvania, which are recovering from an underground coalmine fire - Coalmine... | ecosystem: Environmental > Terrestrial > Soil > Unclassified ...
GAACGCATGCGAAATGCTGGTGGAGGCGGCGGCGGAGGCAGTTTTGACCCGGCGGCAATGCAAGCCGAAAGAGAGAAAATGCGCGCCGAAAACATGAAGAAACTCGAAGCGATCTTGAAGCCCGATCAGATGAAAAGGCTGAAAGAGATCAGCATTCAAGTGCAAGGCAATCGCGCGATCCTCGATCCGGAAGTTCAAAAAGCCCTCGGGCTTAGCGACGACCAAAAATCGAAGATCAAAAAACTGCAAGACGATCTATCGTCCGCAAACCGCGCGCTGATGGATGACATGCGAAACGGAGGGGACAGAACCACCTTGCGCGACCGCATGACCAAAAACAATGAAACGTTCAACACCGAACTTGGCAAACTGCTCACTGCCGATCAATCGGCGAAGCTGAAAGCCATGGGCGGAAAGCCGTTCAAACTGGAAACGCCATCGGGCGGAGGCGGCGGAGGCTTGTAACCAAGCAATCAATTCCATTCAAATTGGCCGCCTTGGTTCAAAAGGCGGCCTTTTTTATCGCTTGCAAAAGACCGGCTATCAGCCCCGCCTTGTCTGCAAGCGGCTTGAATCCACCACAAACCACCTGCACACTCTCCGCATCGTCCACCCACGTTTTGGCGGCAAATCCGAGCTCGACCTCGGCTCCGTCGGCCAAATGAATTCGATGAGAAAACAGATTCCCATACTGTTCCAAACCCTGTTTCACAATGCGTTCTTCGAGCACCGACTTCGCATCCAACGTGCGATAGAGTTCCGGTGATTCGCACAGCACAATCAGATCAAGGTCGGAATCGCTCCGCGGTTCGCCGCGGGCCCACGAGCCTGCAAGGGCAAGCGCAAGAATGTCGTTTTGGCGCTCGGTCCATCGGCACACAGTCTGCGCGAGTTCGGCCGCACGTTGTTCGTTCAGTTTTTGTTCCAAAGGCTGCTTGTGGCAACCACATCATCTACCAGTTTGTCCAAGTGCCGTTTCAGAATCGCCGCCGTCAGCGCGCGGTTTTCAACTGCCACCCCAAGCATCAGGCTTCCCTTGTCCGAAACATAAAACATCGTGGGCTGAATCTGCGCGTTCCGTTTCAGCATCGCGGCGTTTTTGGAAGAACTTTCGGCAGGAGCATCGCCCAAAAAGCAGGTGAGCCAGATGAAGTTGCGACTCGGGCTGATTTCAAGCGCAACGGGGACGGTGAAGTCCGTCCGCTTTACGGTGATTTCCCACTTCTCCTTGCCGGGATCGGAAACCAACACTTTCGGTTCATAGCCCAAACCTTCAATCATGCTTTTGAGTCCAGCGGCGTCGAGCTGCCCCGCTTGCGCAGGGCTCGCAATCGCAAAATAAGCCGGCGCAAGCACACAAAGCGACGCGGCGAATGAACATGCACAAACCGCAGCGATCTTTTTCATCTTTCCTCCTCGTTGGTCTTTGAAACCGGTCACCGACGCGCTGCCCAGCGCACGGCCTCGGTAATCATCTGGACGAATTTCGGCTCGCTATAGGACTCTTTGGTGTGCCCAAGCGCCGTATAAAACGCCCTGCCCCCTTCGAAATCATGGCACCAGATGATCGGGTGATCTTTTCCCATGAGGCCGCCTTGAAACGTGGATTCATCCACCGTCGCCAAAACGTGAACGCGCGAACGGGGATTCGATTTGAACGAATACCATTCGTCGGTGCGCACCCATTCCGAGCCGAGGTGTTTGGTCGCGGGGTGGCTGGAATCTTCGATATGAATCGTTGCTTGCTGAATGGCCGGATGTCCGGCGAAATACGCTCCCACCAACTGTCCATACCACGCCCAGTCATATTCGGTGTCGCTTGCGGCATGAATTCCAACATAGCCGCCGCCTGATCTGATGAACCGTTCCATGGCCGACTGCTGCTTTTCATCCAGCACATCACCTGTGGTCAGCAAAAACATCACAACGTCAAAGTTCTTGAGGTTGTCGTTCGAAAAAAGATCGGCGTCTTCGGTAAAGCAGACGTTCCAGCCCTGCCCGGCACAGATCTCCATCATCATCTTCTTTCCGTCGGGGATCGAGTCGTGACGAAATCCTTTGGTTTTGGAAAAAACCAACACGCTAAGGGAGTGCGCTGGAGTGGGCGTGTACGCGCCCCCAAGAACGGCGGCGAAAACGGCGGAAATGAGGGCGGCTGCCATGATCGTTAGTTATATCTCAATCGCCGGGATGCAAAAACAACGGTTTGCATTTGAACTCCTTCGCGAGCCGCTTTCCGGCTCTTTCTCCCAAAACGCAGAGCGCCGTCGAGAGCGCGTCAGCCGCCGCCCCATCTTTGCCGATGACCGTAACCTGAACGCGGTTGGTCACGCCGATTCCAGTTCGGGGGTCAACGATATGGGAATACCTTCTGCCGCCGATCTCCACAAACTGCTCGGCATCGCCGCTGGTTGAAACCGACGCGTTCTCGATCGCGATCACCCGAGATTTGCCGATGCCGATTCTCCATTCGCGATTGGGCGGCGGGTTTCCCGCCCGAATGTTGCCTCCGGCTTCGATCAAAAAAATCGAACAGCCGGCGCGGCGGATCGCGGCAGATGCCGCATCGCAGGCGTACCCTTTCCCGATGCCTCCCAAATCGAGTTTCATTCCGGGCTTCAAAAGCTGGATCGTGCGGCGCGATGGATCGAGCCGGACAAACCGATAGCCGACCTCACGCAGGGCCTCTTGAATCGCCTGTTTTGGGGGCAGCCGCTTCGTTTCCCGCGCGCGGCGCCATAGCGCCACCACCGGGCCGCACGTGATGTCGAAGGCGCCATGCGACTTGGCAGAGATTTTTTGAGCGATGGAAACCACTCTGAAAAGATCGGGGCTTGCCTCGACGGGGCGCTGCGCGGCCTTTTCGCAAAGGCGCATCAGTTCGCTTGCCGGGCGATAGTCGCTCATCACGTCTTCCAATCGCGCAAACTCGGCAAACCCGGCTTTGGCAGCGGCTTCTGCCGCCTCGCTGCTCGCGGAATACAGCGTGATGGCAACGCGCCCGCCCATGTGCAGCTGGCTATACTGATAGCGTGTGAGTTCGCCGCCGACACGGCCGATATCCGAAACCGTCAATACTGAAGCTAACAAGATGTTCACAGCCGTCCTATCCTTCGTTTTTCACCTTCAAACGCCGTTCGAACAGAAGATACCGGGCAGTTTGGTGTCATTCAAAATGATCCCGCTGCCGCCCGGCTCGATTTTGATTCAAGGCAAAGAAGTCAAAATCCAAAACATCGCCATCGGAGAGACCGAGCTGCCGTGGGATGTGTTCGACATTTACGCCTTTAGTCTTGATCTTTCGTTGGACGAGCGGGCACAAGGCGTAGACGCGCAGGCAAGGCCGACCAAACCGTACGGCGCTCCCGACAGGGGGTTTGGACATTCGGGCTATCCTGCGCTCAGCATGACCTATCATTCCGCCGAGATGTTCTGCAAATGGCTCTCGAAAAAAACGGGCAGAACGTACCGATTGCCGACCGAAGCCGAATGGGAGTATGCGGCCAGGGGTGGAGCGGCAGATCTGCCGGCAGACCTGAGTGCGGTCGCTTGGTTCAGGGAGAACTCGGAGTTCAAAACCCACCCGTGCGCAAAGAAGCAGCCGAACGCATGGGGTTTGTACGACTGTTTGGGCAACGCAGGCGAGTGGGCGGCCGGAATGGACGGCAAGCCGGTGTTGTGCGGTGGCACCTATCGCGATAAGAAAGAAAATGTGGGGTTTGGCGCTCGGGCTTTGCAGCAGCCTTCATGGAATCAGACCGATCCGCAGAATCCGAAGAGCCCTTGGTGGCTTTCCGATGGCGGGTTCGTGGGTTTCCGGGTTGTCTGCGAGCGATAAATCGGCTATGCTTTGCTTATGGGAAACAAGAGTGATCTCACACGCCGAGAGTTTTTGGTGACCTCTGCCGCCGCCACAGCAAGTCTGGCCATTCCGATGAACGTGTTTGCCGAATCCAGCGCCGAACTGAAGGTTGGGCTGATCGGGTGCGGAGGCCGCGGCACAGGAGCCGCAGGCGATTCGGCCAATGCCGATCCGTCGGTGGTTTTGTGGGCTATGGGCGATCTGTTTCAGGACCGGCTGGATGGTTCGCGCGCCAATTTAGAAAACGGGCTCAAGGAGCGTTTCAAGGCCAAAGATCGGCAGTTTGTGGGCTGGGACGCTTACAAAAAAGTGGTGGACAGCGGCGTTGATCTGGTGATTCTTGCCACGCCTCCTGGCTTCAGGCCGAAGCATCTGGCCTATGCGATCGAAAAGAACAAGCATGTGTTTATGGAAAAGCCGATCGGCACGGATGCTCCCTCCGTTCGGTCAGTGATCGAATCGGCAAAACTGGCGGAAAAGAAAAAACTGAACATCGTGGCGGGCACCCAGCGGCGGCACGATGTGGCGTATCGTGAGGCGATGAAACGGATCCACGACGGCGCGATCGGCGAGGTCACCTCGATGAACTGCTATTGGAATCAGGGCGGGCTTTGGATGGTTGCACGAAAGCCCGAATGGAGCGATGTGGAATGGCAGCTGCGCAACTGGCTGTATTTCACTTGGATTTCGGGAGACCACATCGTGGAGCAGCATATTCACAACCTTGATGTTTGCAACTGGGCGATGGATGCGCATCCGGTGAAGGCGATCAGTCTGGGCGGAAGGCAGGTGAGAACGAGCCCGAACTACGGCCATATTTTTGATCATTTCGCCACCGAGTTTGAATATGAAAACGGCGTGAAGATGGTGAGCATGTGCCGCCAGCAAGACGGCACGGCAAGCAGGGTGTCGGAATACATCGTTGGGACAAAAGGCACTTCGGACGGCAACAACTTCATCAAAGGATCGAATCCGTGGATGTTCGACGGCGACCGTCCAAATCCGTATGTAGAAGAGCACAAACATCTGATCGAAGCGATCAAAACGGGCAAGACGATTAACGAAGGTGTGCGTGTAGCGGAGTCAACGTTGACGGCGATCATGGGCCGGATGGCGGCGTATACGGGTCAGGAGATCAGTTGGGATCAAGCGATGAATTCGCAGGAGAAACTGTTCCCCGATGAAGTTGCGTTTGGCGATAAGCCCGTTCCGAGCGTGGCGATGCCGGGCGTGACGAAGTTTTCGTAATCGAGTAAAAGACGCAGAATGCCGCGCGTCCAGGTTCAGGATCTTGTTGTGGAGTTTCCCGGCGTGCGCGCGCTCGACCGGGTGAGCCTCGAGTTTCAGCCTGGCGTGGTGCACGGGATTATCGGAGAAAACGGCGCGGGGAAATCCACACTGATGCGGGTGCTTGCCGGGCTTCAGTTTCCCACTTCGGGATTCGTGATCATCGAGGGCTGCCCAGTCGCGCTCAGGTCGGTTCGAGATTCCATATCGCAAGGCATCTCGATGATTCACCAAGAACTTAATTTGGTGGATGAACTGACGGTTGCTGAAAACATTTTTTTGGGGAAGGAGATCGGACGCTTTGGACTGCTGGACAAAGCAGAAATCTGCGCGCTGGCCGAAAAAAGCTTGGCAAGAGTCGGCGCGCAGATTTCTGCAAAGACGCTGGTGGGAAGGTTGAGCATCGCGCAGAAGCAGTTGGTCGAAATCGCAAAGGCGCTTTCAGACGATGCGTCGCTGTTGATTATGGATGAACCCACGGCGGTGCTGACCGAGCACGAGACCGCCGATCTTTTCGCGCTGATTCGCCAGCTGCGGGAATCGGGGGTTGGAGTTCTTTACATATCGCATCGTTTGAACGAAGTCGAGGCGATTTGCGACACGGTAACGGTGATGCGAGACGGGCGCGTCGTAGGCACATTTGAAAGAGGCGCGCTGTCGCCCGCTGAAATGGCGGCTCAGATGGTGGGACGGCCGCTCGGCGATCTGTTTCCTGCCAAGATCGAAAGCCCTCGAAAGAAGATGGTGTTGAAAGTCGAATCGCTGTGCGGAGATCCGATGCCTTTGGATGCGAGCATCGAACTTTGTGAGGGCGAAATTGTTGGGTTTGCAGGGTTGGTGGGTTCGGGGCGCACCGAGTTCGCGGAAACGTTAGTTGGTTTGCGCAAGAAACTGCGCGGCAAAGTGGGGCTGTTCGGTTCCGAAACGAAACTGCAGTCGGTGCGGGCTTCATCTTCGGCTGGGTTGGCGTACGTTTCCGAAGACCGAAAAGGCGCAGGGCTGATTCTGCCGCTGAGTGTGATTCAAAACGTGACGCTGCCAAACCTCGACGCATATGCGCACCCGTTTCTCGATGCGAAACTGGAGCGGAAGGCGGCGGAGCGATGGATGCAATCGCTAAGCATCAAGGCGGCGAGGCCGGAATCGGCGGTGATGTTTTTGAGCGGAGGAAACCAGCAGAAAGTTTCGATTGCCAAATGGCTGGAACGCAAGCCGAAGATTCTGATTTTGGATGAGCCGACGCGCGGCGTTGACATCGGCGCAAAGCGCGAAATCTACGATCTGATTTTTAAATTGGCGCTCGAAGGCATGGCGTGCATTGTGATCTCTTCGGAAATGACCGAACTGGTCGGATTGTGCCACCGCGTTTACGTTTTTCGCGAGGGCCGAATCGTCGGATCGCTTGCGGACGATGCGATCACCGAACAGGCGATTATGACGCTGGCCGCGGGAGTCGCGGCGGCATGAAAAAGTGGGTGGAGTTTTTCGAGCGGTACGGCGTGCTGATTGCATTCGTGCTGCTGTTTGTGATCAGCGCCGCAATCCGTCCCGATGTGGTTTTGAAGCCGGAGAATCTAAAGAACCTCGTTAATCAGAACGTGTCGGTCGGAATCATCGCGATCGGAATGACGCTGGTGATCATCACGGGCGGAATTGACCTTTCGGTTGGAAGCATGCTTGCGCTTTCTTCCGCACTCTCTCTTTTGGCGCTTCGCAAAGCGGTTGGCGATCACGGATCGGAGGCTGCTGCGTCGCTGATCGCGTTTCTGGTTTGCGTGGGTTCGGCGGCGGCGATGGGCGCGTTCAACGGTCTGATGGTCGCTTATGCGCGGATCGTTCCGTTCATCGCGACGCTCGTGGGGCTGGTGGGATTTCGATCGTTATGTTCGGGAATCGCCCAAGGCGGAGAGATTCGTTCGGCGAGCGACACGGTTTTTCCGGCGCTCGGAAACGGCGGCCTGCCGGTGCCGTTTCTTCACATAGACGGCGGCGGGCCGCTGGTCATCACTTATGGAATGCTGCTGTTCGTCGGCTGCGCTTTTGCGGCGGGGTTTGTGCTCAACTGGACGAAACTGGGCAGGCACCTGATAGCCACCGGAGCGAACGAGCGTGCGGCTGTGTATTCGGCTGTGCCGACCAAGCGGGTGAAGTTCATCGCCTATGCCCTGATGGGCGTGTTCACCGGCCTCGCGGCGTTCGCGCAGGTTACGAGGATGAACTCGGTGGCTTCGGGGACGATGGGGCAGTATTACGAGCTGGACGCGATCGCGGCGGTGGTGATCGGAGGGACTTCGCTCAGCGGCGGGAAGGGCCGAATTTGGGCGACGGTGGCCGGCGTGCTGATGCTGGGCCTCATCTCGAACATTCTTACGATCAACAGCGACAAGATCAGCGTGTACTACCAGGGGGCGGTGAAGGGCGGCATCATTTTGGCGGCGGTTCTGCTACAGCGCTCGCGCTCGGAGTAAGATTCTCACCAACCGTTTGGGAGGTTGAGAATGCGATCCGTGTTGCGCCTGTTTTATTTGGGTTTCTCGGTTTTGATGGTTTTGGTGTTGGCTTCGTGCAGCGGAGGCGGCGGAGGCGGCTCGGCCGGCGGCTCTTCGAGCGGGAAGAAACTCCGCATCGGCGTTTCAATACCGGCGGCCGACCACGGCTGGACGGCAGGAGTCGTTTGGTGGAGCAAGCAGGCCACCGAACTGTATCCCGATGTGGAGTGGACGGTGGTAACCGCCGAGACCTCGGACAAGCAGATCAAAGACCTCGAGGACATGATGGTCAAGGGCGTGGATGCGATTGTGGTTCTGGCAACCGAAAGCGCGCCGATCACTCCGATTGCCGAAGAGATTCACAAACGCAAGATTTTGCTGATCAACGTGGATCGCGGATTTTTGAAGCCGGTTGCCGATATTTTTATCGAAGGCGACAATAAGGCTTTTGGCAGAAAGTCCGCGGAGTATATGGTTCAAAGACTCGGCGGCAAAGGCAAAATCGTGATTTTGGAAGGAATCCCCTCGACGGTGAACACCGACCGCGTGGAGGCCGCAAAAGCCGTGTTCAAAGCGAATCCCGGCATCGAGATTTTGGATTCGCAAACCGGAATGTGGAACCGCGAAAAAGCACACGACGTGATGCAGACGATGCTTTTGAAATTCAATCAGATTGACGCCGTTTGGGCGCAAGACGATGACATGGCCGAGGGCGCCGAACAAGCGATAAAAGAGGCGGGCAGAGAGAAACAGATCTGGATGCTCGGCGGCGCTGGCAAAAAAGAGATTGTGAAGCGCGTGAAAGACGGCGACTCGATGTTCCCTGCGGACATCACCTATCCGCCTTCGATGATCGCCATAGGAATTCATCAGGCGGTTTCCGTTCTTAGAGACGGCAAACGAGAAGAGATCATGAAGTTCATGCCTCGGCACATGGTGATTGACGTGGACATGATTCTGCCTGATAACGCGGATCGTTATTACTTCCCCGACTCGGTGTTCTAATTGAAAATTCATGGTTGAACTTTTGGTGTCTGCGCTCGTTCACTGCGTCCCGCAGGCTTCCTTCAAGAACGTCATGATTTCGGGCGGAGGCTCCGGTGGGTTCAATCCGTGCGAGCCAAGCATCGCGGTCAGTCGCACCAACAGTTCGAACATCGTTGCGGGATATGTGCTGGACGGAGTTGCCACAAGCGCCGACAGCGGGAACAGTTGGACCGTGGGCAAAATGAAATCGAAGTTCGGTGTGTGGGGCGATCCCACGCTCGTTTCCGACTGCTTGGGAAACTTTTATTATTTTCATCTTTCCAACACAGGGGGCGACGGCTGGATTGACCGCATCGTCTGTCAAAAGTCCACCGATGGAGGCAGAACTTGGACTGACGGCGTTGGCATTGGGCACAATCCTCCCGCCGATCAAGACAAGCAGTGGGCGGCCGCCCACCCCACGAAACCGTGGGTTTATGTTACGTGGACGCAGTTCGATCAGTACGGTTCGCACGATCCGAAAAAGATGTCGAACATCATGTTCAGCATGTCGAAGGATGCGGGAACAACGTGGTCGAAAGCCGTAAAGATTAACACGATTTCGGGCGACTGTTTGGATGACGACGGCACGACCGAAGGCGCCGTTCCTGCCGTGGGAAGCGATGGCACGATTTATGTAACCTGGTCGTGCGGCGGTGTCATCTGGTTCACTAAATCAACAGACGACGGAAACAGTTGGCTTTCTTACAATCTGCCGATTGCAAGACAGTTTGGCGGATGGAACATGACGATTCCTGGAGTCGAGCGCGCAAACGGCATGCCTGCGCTGATGATTGACAACAGCAAAGGTCCCCATAAAGGAAGTTTGTATCTGGTGTGGGCAGATCAGCGCAATGGGGCAGCCGATAGCGACATTTTGTTCATGCGTTCGACAGATAAAGGCAAAACATGGTCGAATCCTATGACTGTGAATCAAGACAAGTCGGGAAGGCACCAGTTCTTTCCGTGGATGGCAGTAGATCAAACTTCTGGATACATTTACGTTGTGTATTACGATCGGCGAAGCTACGCCGACAACCAAACGGATGTGATGGTTGCGTTTTCGACGGATGGAGGCGCAACGTTTCAAGAACGCAAGATCAGCGAAACGCCTTTCACTCCCATCGAATCGAAGTTTTTGGGTGATTACAACTGCATTTCGGCGAACGGAGGCATCATCGCCCCGATTTGGACGCGGATGGATAACGGCAAGACCAGTGTGTGGACGGCGATGATCAAACACGCCGATCTTGTGAAATAAAACGTCACGCTGATGAAACCCGTCATCGGAATCAGCGCGAACATTTCGAACAACGCGAAGGGCGGCGATCAGGCTTCGCTGGAGTTCGAATACCTGTGCTGCGTGCATTCGGCAGGCGGCGAGCCGTTCATCATTTCACCGTTTTCAAGCGCCGAACGCGCAGCAAACTTGATTGACGGCTGGCTCATTACGGGCGGGGCCGACCTTCCTCCCTGCCTGTACGGCCAGCCTTTGCACGAACAGACGAAGTTGATGGACGAACGGCGCACGACGATGGAACAAAGGATGTTTGAGCAGTTCAAAAACACGGGCAAACCGATTCTTGGCATCTGCTTCGGCATGCAGTTTTTGAACGTGATGCACGGAGGAACGCTGCAACAACACCTTCCTGACCAGGTGAAACACGAAAGACATACGCAGGGCGAATCGCTGATTAGGATTGAACCGGGTTCACGGCTCGATGCGATCGGTCTGCCGCGGGAATTTAAAGCGAGATGTTTTCATCATCAGGCGGTTGACCAGGCCGCCGAGGGTTGGAACGTCGTTGCGCACGATTCGGATGACGGCTGCATCGAGGCGATCGAGCAAAGCGGCAGCAGTTGGCGCATCGGCGTGCAATGGCATCCGGAGCGCACGGCCGAATCTGAGGCTTCGAAAAAGTTGTTCAGGGCGTTTGTCGAAGCGTGTTCGGGCTAATCCACACTCAACGCGTTTTCGGCGAGGATCACGGCAACAAAATCGTCAATCGGTTCTGGCGGAACTTGCAAACTGCTTGGAAGCAGGCGCCTCCATCCCCGCCGTGGATGATGCTCCCAATACCGCTCCCTTGCACGGATCGAAGTGTCGCGCTCATCTAAAATCAGAATGGAAAGTCCAGGCGCGCACTCGCGGATCATCTCCTGCACTTTTTTGGAATTCGTTCCGTTTCCGATGACCGCGAAGTCAATTGCAAACGGGCGAAGATACGCATCGAGTTCGTTGAGCAGATTCGGCACTTCCACAACGCCGCGAAGCAGAATCTGCCGGCCGTTATCGGACGACTGCACCACGGCAAGGCCGACTTTGGATCGGCCCGGGTCTATGCCGAGCACGGTTTTCATGCTTTGCGTACCCGAAACTCCAAAACCAGCATGTCGGCGGCTTTTGTGTTTTGCGAAGCGAGCGCGTCTATGATGACAGTTCCACCCATTTGACGGATTTTTGAAATCAGCGACGAAACTTGGGAAACGGTAACCGGCGCGATGCCTTGGTTGCGGCCGTAAACCGGAAGAAGTCCCGCGCGCAGCGCGCCGTCGCGCACTTGCGAATTCAAAAACCCCGTGATGAACTTCGCCAGATCTTCTTCAGACATCGTTCCATCCACCGAAGCCGTGGCGATCACATCGCCTTTGCTGAAAATCAGCCGGTTGAACGCCAACCCCAAATCGAGCGGAACGGGCCGCACGCCGCTGTCATCTTCAAAATAGTTATAAAACGAAACCGCGGCGATCACAACCTCCTCGCGTGATTTTGAGATCGCGTTGACGAACGAATCAATCAGGTTTTCTGCTGTGATGTTCGTGAGCGTTCCATCGGGATTTCTTCTCTGACGATCCATAATCGCTGCGGCCCTTCCGGCTGAATCGGGCTTCACGCCGCGCTCCAATGCCGCGGTGTTGGCGTTTTTCTCCAACTGCCGAATTCTGTCGCGCACCGTTGCGGGGCTCAAGCCAGGTGGAATAATCATGCGTGCAAGTTCTTCGCTTTTCCTAAGAATCAGTTCGCTTTCCCTAACGCTTTCCAAACCCGCCATCAGTTTGCCAAACATCGCTTGCGCATCGCGCAGCTGGCTGCGAACCGTGTCAAGTTCGGTGTTGAGCTGAACGCGCTGGGTTTTCAGGTCAAAAAGTTCGCTGTCCAGGCTGCGTTTGTCTCTTCCAAGGTTATCGAGTTGACGCTGCAAGTCGGCTCCTAACTTGGTTAGGCGGTCGTTTTCGGTTTCCTGCTGCGCAATCTGCTGCGTAAGAACGATCGTTTGTCGGCCGTAGTCGGAGTTTTGGTTTTGAAGTTGTTTGTTGCGCTGTGTCAGCGATTCGTTTTCGGCCGTCATTTTTTGAATGTTTTTGGTGAGCGTCGCGGCTTCGGCACGAAGTTTCACCACGCGCGCTTCGGCATTTTTTTTGGCGCTTTCGGCTTGCTTTGCCTGCTGCCTTGCAAGGTTTGTGCTTGCTTCCAGGTGGTTGCGTTCTGATTCCAGCCTCGAAACGGTCGTTTTCTGCTCGAGCAGGCGTGCAGTTTGTTCGGTTACTTGCGATTGCAGATTCGTGCGCTGGTCGCCCAGTTCTTTAACTTGTCGAATCAGCACGGGGCCGCGGACGATCCACTCTTTTACCGGTTCACTCACGCTGATCAAGGCAAAGCCCGTGATAATCGGGATAAGAACGCCCATGAGAACGGTGAACAAAATGGCGGTGTGCCTGGGGCGAAGGCCCATAATGCGCAACCGTTTTTTGCCCAGTTTTCTGCCAAGAAGATCGCCCAAATAAGCGATCGTTCCGCCCAAAGCGCTCAGCAGAATCAACAGAATTACGGGTGAGACTTCCATATCAATCTATCCATTTTTGTTGCGAATCAGCATGTACGCGACGACCAAGCCAAGAATCAACGGCGTGAACGCGCTGACGACTGGCATCACCAATCCGCCTTTTGCGATGATCGTCATATAGTTGTGCAGAAGATAGTAAACAAACGTAATGGTGATGCTGAGGGCCACGCCAACCCCCACGCTCTGCCTGCTTCTTCTAATTCCTGCGGGCGCGCCCACCAGCGCGAAAACCAAACCGCTTAGCGGCAGGGTTAACTTCGTCCAATAACTCACCTGAAGGTCGAGCAGTTTCCGTCGGTCTCCTTCGCTTTGCACGGCCTTGTTTTTCAGCGAAACGATCTGTCTGCCCAAATCGCGCATCGGCATCGCGTCGGCGTCTTGCAGTTTAAGCGTCGTAACATCTTTGGGAGAAAAGTTCACATCGAAGCCGTTAGGCATTGCGTGGTCGAAAGTTTCGGATATCAATCGGTCTGGGTCTA
>Ga0070741_10015361_pt1 | contig 12987 bp, 12 predicted proteins | sample Coa_R1_4_FD_66440 | JGI IMG/M metagenome (GOLD analysis project Ga0070741, IMG submission 66440) | Surface soil microbial communities from Centralia Pennsylvania, which are recovering from an underground coalmine fire - Coalmine... | ecosystem: Environmental > Terrestrial > Soil > Unclassified ...
GCGGCGGCGGGTGCATGGGCGATGACGGCGCCGGCGTCGCCGGCCTGCTCAGCATGAAATGCCAAGGCGGCCAGCATGTTCGGATCGATCGGAGGTTCAGCCAAGGCGGCCAGGGCGCGTTTGTGCAGCAGTCGGCGCTGATGGTCGGGGATTTGGTCGAGGGCGGCGCGCCGTGCGAGTTCGTGGCGAAACCTCACCACCGCTTCGTCGGCGACGAGCACCCCGGCGGTCAGGCATTCCTCCAGACTCGCGACGCCGGATACGCAAACCTGTTCCAGCAGAGCGAAATCGACGCGCGGCCCGCACACCGCGACCGCATGCGCAGTGTCGCGCGCGGTGTCCGACAAGCGGCCCAGCCGTCCCCATACCGCCTCGGTGACGCTGCGTGGCAGCGCTTCACGGGAGAGTGCCTCGGCGCCGGCTGCGAGCACCTCGGTGACGAAAAAGGGGTTCCCGCCGGTGATCTGGTGCAGCCGGTCGGCGTTGATGCCGCTGCCAGCCGCCAGCACCTCCACTGCCTCGCGGCTCAACGGGGCCAGGTCGATGCGGGTCAAAGCCGCGCACGTAGCGATATCGCCGAGCGCGACGGTCAGCGGGTGTTGCGCGGCGAGCTCGTCGTCGCGGTAGGAAATCACCAGCAGCACGGGCAGCGCTTGGATGCGCCGGGCGATGAAGCGCAGCAGGTCCAGGGTGGCGCCGTCAGCCCAGTGCGCATCCTCGATCACCCATACCCACTGCCGCTGTCCCCTCAGCACATTCAGCAACCGTGCGTACATCCCTGTGATATCGCCGTTCTCGACCGCGGTGGCGAGCGCCACCGACTGGGCATCGGCGAGCCCAGACAGCGTGTCGATCAGAGGGCCCAACGGGCGTGGTGCGGCGAGCGGATCACACCAGCCCCGCAACACTGGAATGGACGACTCCAACCCGGCCAAAAAACGGTTGAGTAGCACGGTCTTGCCAACCCCGGCCTCCCCGCGCAGCAACACCATCCGCCCGGCGTTGCGGCTGACGCCATGCGCCAGCTTCGCCAGCTGCGCGAGCGCGTCGCTGCGTTCCAGCAAGTCAGCCACCGCAGTCTCCTTGGCCGTCACCTGCGGGTACTGCGCCGAGAGCGCGGCGCCGGAGCCGCAAGATAGGCAATATTCCCGATGTTCAGCACCCCTCCGGTGCAGACAAGCGCCCGAGGAGCAATGCGGTCACAGCAAACATAAATAACTCCATCAAGGTTAACTGTAATCGACGAACCCCCAGGTGACGCGCCGAATAACTGAAAACGACCAACCTACAGCCTGTATTCAGCAAATTCACCAGCCTTTGACAGGTTGTCGCTTGGAGAGGACTGGCAACTTGTGAGTCGTCACAGCATCGCCAACCGGGCCAAGGCAAAAAAGAGTCGCGCCGCCAAGGTCGGCGTTCGCGGCCGGCACCGCGTCGGCCAGCGTCACCCCGAGGTGTCTCTATGGCGCCCAGTGGGTCCGGGGTGGCGCACGCCGACCCGGCTCATCGACAACTAGCGGCGGGTCCGGCGCCGGAACAACCACCTCGCCAACAACGTCGACGGCACCGTGTCAGTGACCCCGTTGTGATTGGTCAGTTTCCCGGCTTGACACCGCCGAGCTGGGTGGTCAGGGCATCCGCAGCGGCAACGAGACTCCTTGCTCTCTCGGCGATTTCGGTGTCGGTGAGCGCCCGGCCGATCTGAAGTGACGCGACCATCGCCTGCCGTTGGTGGTGGTCGAAGACCGGCGCCGAAATCACGCTGATTTCGTGACGCTTTCTCGCGCCGGAGGTCTCGCTGCGCAGATAGACCCGCTCGCCGATGTCGGACACGATCTCGCCCAGCAGCGCGCGCAATTCGTCGGGCAGGCTTGCCGACATGCCCGCCATCAGCGCGTACAGCCGCTGACCACCGGGCGTCAGCCGCTCGACGAGATAGCCGTCGGCGCGACATTCGGCGATGACGCGCTGCAGCCGGGCATTGTCAGTGCGCAGCGGAATCGTCGGCTCTTTCGCCAACCAGCTGCGCACCGCCTCGTCGTCCCACAGCACGAACATCAAGCCAACGGGCGGTGCGAACGGGTAGCTCTGCCCGACCTCGACGCCCACCCCAACGCCCGCCGGTGCAACGAGCTCCAAAAGTGTGATGCGGTCGTCGACGACTGCTGACAGTGCTGCGGTGGTGCCGAATCTCCTTGACAATCGCCGCAATTCGTCACGCGCGGCGGGACTGACGCGCATCGACTGCTGCGCCCTGTGGCCGAGAGTGATCAATGCAGGGCCCAGCCGGTACGTCTTGTCTTGTGCGTCCCTGATGAGGTAGCCCGCATCCGTCAACGTCGTGACGATGCCCAGACACGTCGGCTTGCTCATCTGGACGCGGCGGGCCAACTCGGACACCCCGAACCGGTCGTGCGGATTGCGCGACAGGAAGTCGAGAATCCGCGTCACCCGGGTCGTGGGTGGCGACGCGCGGCCGGTTGGCTCCGATGTGGGCACCCGCACAGTGTTCCATATATGAACCGCTGCGGACCAATTTCTTGACCATTGTTAGAACACGTTCTAGTCTCTACCCGGTGTACACCGATGCATTGACCGAGGCGATCGCGGAGACCGAGAAGCTTGTCGCGGCCGCGCCGCACATCAAAACCGAAGCGGATCTACTCGAAGGGCTGCAATATCTCGCGCAGGGCATCGCCGCGTGCACACACCTCGCGTTTCATTACGACCGCGACCACCCCTTCTTCCTCAGCGGCACCGGGCCGTTCACGAAGATGGGCCTGGACAATCCGGACACCATGTACTTCGGCACCCGCGTGCAGCCCGGGCATGAATACGTCGTCTCCGGCGTGCGCGGCACGACCACTGACCTGAGCTTCCAACTGCTGGGCGGGGAGTACACCGACGAGGGCGTGCCGGTCAGCGAGGCTGCCTTCGACGACCGTGAACTCGACATTGCAGACGATGGCACCTTCGAATGGCGCTTCACGCCAAAGAGTCCCGCGCAACTCGTCGTGCGCGAGGTCTACAACGACTGGTCGCAGCAGCGCGGGACGATCTCCATCGAGCGCGTGGACACCGTCGGGACCGCGCCTCCGCCATTGACCCGCGAGCTCATCGAAAAGCGTTACGCCACAGCCGGTAAGCAACTCGTCCAGCGGATCAAGACCTGGCTGCAGTTTCCGCAATGGTTCTACCTCAACCTGCCGGTCAACACACTGGTCGCACCACGGCTGACGCCGGGCGGCCTTGCGACGCAGTACTCGTCTGCCGGTCATTTCGAGCTGACGCCGGAGCAGGCGTTGGTCATCACGATCCCGCAGTCGGACGCGCCCTACCTCGGTTTCCAACTGGGCAGCCTGTGGTACATCTCGCTGGACTACATCAACCACCAGACCTCGCTGAACGCGACTCAGGCTCAGGTCGATCCGGACGGCAAGATCAGGATCGTCGTCACCGACCGCAATCCCGGCGTGACCAACTGGGTCGAGACACTCGGACATCGCAAGGGCTACATGCAATTCCGGTGGCAGCGGGTGTCGCGAGAACTGACCGAAGCAGACGGACCGACCGTCGACCTGATCGATTTCGACGCGGTGCCGTCGGCATTGCCGTTCTATGAGAGCAACAAGGTAACCGAGGCGGACTGGCGCGAGCGAATTGCTCAGCGGCAGCGTGCTATCGCTAACAGAATGCTGGGGTGAAAGATGCCGGAAGGCTTACTGACCGACAAGGTCGTGTGCATCAGCGGAGTCGGCCCGGCGCTGGGCACCACGCTCGCGCACCGGTGTGCGCAACAGGGCGCAGACCTGATTCTGGCGGCGCGGACGCCGGAGCGCCTCGACGACGTCGCCAAGCAGATCACCGACACCGGCCGGCGAGCGGTGGCCGTCAAGACCGACATCACCGACGACAACCAGGTCAAGAACCTCGTCGACACGTCGCTCGAGGCATACGGCAAGGTTGATGTGTTGATCAACAACGCTTTTCGGGTGCCGTCGATGAAACCGTTGGCCAACACCACGTTCCAGCACATCCGCGACGCGATCGAGCTGACCGTTCTGGGGGCGCTGCGGCTGATCCAGGGCTTCACTCCGGCGCTGGCCGACGCCAAGGGCTCGGTCGTCAACGTCAACTCGATGGTCATTCGGCATTCTCAGGCGAAATATGGCGCCTACAAGATGGCCAAGTCCGCGCTGTTGGCGATGTCGCAGTCGCTGTCGACGGAACTGGGCGAACAGGGCATCAGGGTCAATTCTGTTGTGCCCGGCTATATCTGGGGCGAGACACTTAAAGGCTACTTCACCCACCAGGCCGGAAAGTACGGCACCACGGTTGAGCAGATCTACGACACGACGGCGGCTAGCTCAGACCTCAGGCGCCTGCCGACAGAAGACGAAGTCGCCTCGGCTATCCTCTTTTTCGCCAGCGACCTATCGAGCGGGATCACCGGCCAGACGCTCGATGTGAACTGCGGGGAGTACAAGGCTTGAGCGACCGCACGAATGTCGGAACCGTCGACGATCTGCTCGAGTCGGCGTCGCGTCTCGTCGGACTCGACGACTTCGGTCCGGACGACGACAATTACCGCGAGGGCCTTGCGGTCATCCTCGACTCGTATCAGCGCGACGCGGACCTGACACCGTTCGGCAGCAAGATCTGCCGGGTGTATCTGCGCGGTGCGCTAGCTGCGCGGCTGATGGCACAAGAGGGCTGGAAGCAACATCCCCAGTACGCCGACGTGCCGGTCGAGCGACCGATCTTCGTGACGGGTCTTCCCCGCACCGGGACGACGGCCTTGCACCGCCTGCTCGGCGCGGACCCGTCGCATCAGGGGCTGCAGATGTGGCTGGCTGAGTTCCCCCAGCCGCGGCCGCCACGGGAAACCTGGGACGACAACCCGGTTTTCGCGCGGCTCAACGCCCAATTCGAGAAACATCACGTCGAGAACCCCGAATTCATGGGCCTGCACTTCATGAGCGCCGACGAGGTCGAGGAATGCTGGCAGCTGCTCCGGCAGTCGCTGCACGCCGTGGCTTACGAAACGTTGGCGCACCTTCCGACATACGCGCAGTGGCTTGCCAAGGAGGATTGGACACCGGCCTATCGGCGCTACCGCAAGAACTTGCAACTGATCGGCCTCAACGACATCGGCAAGCGGTGGGTGTTGAAGAACCCGAGCCATCTGCACGCGCTCGATGCGCTGATGGCGACGTTCCCGGATGCCCTTGTGGTGCAATGCCATCGGCCTGCTGAGACGCTGATGGCGTCGATGTGCTCCCTGGCAGAAGCGGCCACTGAAGGCTGGTCGCACGCATATGTTGGCGCGACCATCGGAGCCGACTCGTTGGACACCTGGGCACGCGGGCTGGAACGCTTCAACGCGGAACGCGCCAAACATGATCAGGCGCAGTTCTACGACGTCGACTACCGCGACTTCGTCAGCGACCCGCTTGTGACCGTCGAGAATATCTACTGCCACTTCGGAATCGAGCTGACGGGCGCTGCACAAGCAGCCATGCAACGCATCCACGAGGAGAGCCAGAAAGGCCCGCGCGCACCCAAACACACGTATCGCCTTGAGGATTACGGGCTGACCGTCGAGCAGGTGAAAGCGCGGTTCGAGGGCCTCACCTAGTCCGGCGAGCAGACACCAACTCGCACGAATTGGGCTCCGGTAATGCGATTCCGCGTCTGCTCGCGGGAAGAAACTAGCCGTCGCCGGGGGAAGGCGCGCTCGATGCCCTCTCCAGAATTCCCTCGGCGATCGCGTGCTCGATGCTGTCGGCCAGCTTCGGACATGACCGGCTGCGCGCTGTCACGCCCCCTGACGCGCGCACCTCGGCGAAATACGCGCAGCGCTCGGTGGCCTCTGAATTCCATTGCACCGACGTATGTTCCGGGCCGAGCTTCTTCACCAACACCGATACGTGGCAGAACCGGCAGTCGACCGGTTGGAGGCCTGACGTGAGGTAGCGCTCGCGGTCGCGCTGGGTCGCCTCACGCAACTCCGCGGCCCGGCGCGGATCAGTTGGTGTGGCCTTGCGCCGCGGACCGGCAGAAGCACCGCCGTGCGAGTGATCGTCGTCGTGAGCGCCGTGCAGCAGCAGCATCGAGCGGGCCAGCCGATCGACGTCGGGAACGCTGTGCTGCTCCTCGGAACTCATGTCGAAGACTTTTCTGCCTCCTGGCGTCGCAGGTTCTCCTCAACCTCTTTCTGCCAGAACTCATTTGCCTTCGTGGTGTCCACCTCGATCTCGAAGCGGTCGGTCATGTCGGGTGTGACGTCGGCAACGTCGACGTAGAACTGCTGATACCAGCGTCGCATCTGGTAGACCGCACCGTCCTCTTCGACCAGCAGGGGGTTGTCGATGCGCGTCTTGTGCTTCCAGATCTCGACGTCCTGAAGGAAGCCCTTGCTGACTCCTTCAGTGAAAGTCTTGGACAGCTTGTCGGTCATCTCCTCGTCCATACCCTTGGGCTTTTCGACGATCACGCCCCACTGCAGAACGAACGAGTCCTGAGTCACCGGATAGTGGCAGTTGATCAGGATCGACTCGGCCTTGTAGCCGCCGTAGTTGTTGTGCAACCAGTTGATCATGAACGACGGGCCGAAGTACGACGCCTCCGAATCCAGATGTGCCTCACCGTATGTCGTACCCATGTCGTTGACGTCGGGACGGCCGACGTTGTGCAGGTACTGCGATGCGATGTGGCTGTCGAAGACGTTTTTGAAGTACGTCGGCAGGCCGAAGTGGATGTAGAAGAAATGCGCCATGTCGGTGACGTTGTCGATGATGTCGCGGCAATTCGAACCTTCGATGAGGATCGAGTTCCAGCGCCAGTCGGTCCACTCGTCGCTGCCGAACTCTGGGATGTCGGGGATACGCACCTCGGGTTGCGGCGGGTTGCCTTCGTGGTCATGCCAGACGAACAGCAACCCGGCGCGGACGTCAGTGTGCCAGGCTCGCGTGCGGGCCAGCCGCGGCGTGCGCTTCGCGTAGGGCACCAGCTTGCACTTGCCGTCGCCGCCCCAGCGCCAGTCGTGGAACGGGCAGGCGATCTCGTCGCCCTTGATGGTGCCCTGCGACAGGTCGCCGCCCATGTGGCGGCAGTAGCCGTCGAGAATCTTCAGGTCGCCGTGGGAGTCGGCGAAGACGACCAGCTTGGTGCCGAAGGCCTCGATCGCGTGCGGCTCGCCGTCCCGATAATCCTTGACAGGCCCGAGGCAGTGCCAGCCGCGCGCATACCTGTCCGGCAATGGCCCAGCGTCGATCTCGCGAATGCCGCCGGCCGCGGTGTTTCCGGTGATGTCCGTAGTCACGTCCGTGCCTCCAGTCCCTGTCCCCTAACTAGAACACGTTACAGTTTTGTCCGACGGGTTCGCAATAATCGCAGGACTCCGGTGCTGTATATGTGACGTATGCCCCTGTTCGAGTTCGAAGGCTCGTCGCCGAAGGTGCATCCTGACGCGTTCATCGCGCCGACGGCGGTGCTGATCGGCGACGTGACGGTGCAGGCCGGCGCGTCGGTGTGGTTCAACGCCGTGCTGCGTGCCGACTACGCGCCGATCGTCATCCGGGAGGGCGCCAACGTGCAGGACGGCTCGGTCCTGCATGCGCCGCCCGGAATCCCCACCGACATCGGGCCGGGCGCGACGGTGGCGCACATGTGCTGCATCCACGGCGTGCACGTCGGCGCCGAGGCGCTCATCGCCAACCACTGCACCGTGCTCGACGGCGCGGTGATCGGGTCTCGCAGTCTGATCGCCGCGCATTCGCTGGTCGTTGGCGGCACCAAGATTCCCGACGAAGTGTTGGTGACGGGAGCGCCCGCGAAGGTGAAGGGCCCGATCGCCGGCACGGGTGCCGAGATGTGGGTCAACGTGAACCCGGGCGAGTACCAGGCGTTGGCGCGCCGCTACCGCGACGGGTTGCGCGAGCTGTAGCTAGATCTTGCGGGCGCTTTTCGTGGCGCGGTCGACCTCCCAGTAGGCCCGCAAAGCGGTGATCTTGCCCTCGTCGTTCACCCGGTACGTGAATACGCCTTCCGCGACGACTTCGTATCCGCCGGCCCTGATGACGATGTGGCCGACGTTCGCTTCCTCGTTGCCGCATTGATAGGACTTCTCGAAGTTGAAGGTCAGCTCGCTCGGCGCGATCGCCATGTCGTAGAACTTTGCGATCGCCTCTTTGCCGCGGTGGCCCTTGCCTTCGGGGTCGAAGTGCGACGGTCCGATCGGGTCCTGGACAATCGCATCGTCGGCGAAGACCGCCAGCCACGCTTCCTTGTCGTGAGCCATCGCCGCTTCTCGGGATCGGCGGCCCGCTTCGTGCGCTGACGTCACCTGTCCTGCCACCCCGAGTGGATGTAGGTGTCGGCGAACCGCTTCATTGAATCCTGCTTGTCCTTCAGCGGGGCGTCGAAGCCGTGCCCGTCGAAAAGCCAAGGGATGACGATGTTGTCGGTGACGCCGATCTCGGCTAGCTCACGGTGGCCGTCGACGCCAAACTTGTCAACGCACACCGCCTGGAACTCGAACGGCCTGTCAAGCAAGCCGTATTCGTCGCGGTATTTGTTCAGCACCCTGATCGTGTCGCCGAGTTGCTCGGCCGTCATCATGGCGCTCGTCCAGCCGTCACCGACGCGGGCGGCGCGTTTCAGTGCGACGTCGGTGTGGCCGCCGACGTAGAACGGCACCGGCTCGCTGGGTGCCGGGCTCATCTGCAGGCGGTCGAAATCGAAGAATTCGCCGTGGAATTCCACCATCCCGCCACCGAGCACCAGCTTGATCACCTCGATCATCTCGTCGACGCGTGCGCCCCGCCGCTTGAACGGGACACCGCACCACTCGAATTCCTCAGGCGCCCAGCCGATCCCGACGCCGAAGCCGAATCGGTTGTTCGTCAGATTGGCCACCGACCCAACCTGACGAGCCAGCAGCAGCGGGTTTCGCGAGCCGAGCTTCATCACGTTCGTGTAGAACCGCAGCGTCGTCGTCACCGCGCCCATCGCGCCCGCCGCGATCAACGGATCGACCCATGGTGTGTCCGGGCCCCACATCCGCGACCCGTCGGCCGTGTAGGGATAATCCGCGGACTGCTTCTCCATGTAGAACAGCGAATCGGGCAGGGCGATCGCGTCGAAGCCCAATTCCTCTGCGGTCTTTGCGATGTCGAGCAGCTGGTCGATCGGACCCATCGCGACGCTGCAGGTGTACTTCATGCGGTTCACGACTTGTCAGCCCCGACGATCCACATCGAGTAATACTGCGAACCACCGCCATACGCGTGTCCCAACGCCTTGCGGGCGCCTTCGACTTGGTGCGCCCCGCCCTTGCCCATCACCTGAATTGCCGCCTCCGCGAAGCGAATGAGGCCCGAGGCGCCGATGGGGTTCGACGACAGCACGCCGCCCGACGCGTTGACGGGAAGCCGACCTCCGATTGCCGTTTCACCGGCCTCGGTGAGCTTCCAGCCCTCACCCTCCGGCATGAATCCGAGGTTCTCCAACCACATCGGCTCGAACCACGAGAACGGGACGTAGATTTCAGCGGCGTCGATCTCGTCGATCGGGCTGGTAATTCCGGCGGCTTTCCACAGCGCAGCGGCCGCATCCCGGCCGGCTTGCGGATTGACTTGGTCGCGGCCGGAGTAAGCCAACGGCTCGGTACGCAAGGCAGTGGCGTGAATCCAGGCGACGGGATGTCCGTCGGCGACGCGCTGGTCCGCGGTTTCCTCGTCGCCGATCACGACCGCGCACGCGCCATCTGACGACGGGCATGTCTCGTCGAAACGGATGGGATCCCACAGCATCTGCGAGCTCATCACCTTCTCCAACGTGATGTCGGGCTGATGCAGGTGTGCCAGCGGGTTCTTCGCGCCGTTGAGCCGGTCCTTCACCGCGACCATCGCCCCGATATGCGTCGGCGCGCCTGACCGCCTGATGTAGGAGCGCACGTGCGGGGCGAAATACCCGCCGGCGCCTGCCCCCACCGGCTTGGTGAACGGCACCGGAATCGAAAGCGCCCACATGGCGTTCGACTCCGACTGCTTCTCCCACGCCATCGCCAGCACGCGGCGGTACTTCCCGGACTGCACCAAGCTGGCCGCGACCACGCCCGTCGAGCCGCCCACCGATCCCGCGGTGTGCACGCGGATCAGCGGCTTGTTCGTGGCACCGACCGCGTCGGCCATGAACAACTCGGGCATCATCACGCCCTCGAAGAAGTCCGGTGCCTTGCCGACGACGACCGCATCGATGTCGTCGAACGTCAGGCCCGAATCTTCCAACGCTCTGTCAATGGCCTCGCGGACAAGGCCATTCATCGAGACGTCCTGCCGCTTGGCGACGTATTTGGTTTGCCCGGTGCCCAGCACCGCGGCCAGTTGCTTGCTCACTTACCCTCCATCACCGCGACAAGATTCTGTTGCAGCGCAGGCCCGCTGGTGGCGTGTGCCAGCACACGCTGCGCGGAGCCGTTCCAAATGTGTTGAGCGGCAAAACCGATCCGCTCCAGACCCGCGGAGAACATCGGGTTGGCGGTCAACGTTCCGCCTGACGGATTCACCTTCGTCGACGATCCCAGCCCGATCGCCTCCGTCAGGATCAGGTGCTGGTGGGTGAACGGCGCGTAGATCTCGGCGACGTCGATCGAGCCTGCGTCGCCGCCTGTCGCGGCCTGAGCCGACGCGGCCGTCGACGGCGATTCGGTCAGGTCGCGCGCACCCAGCACCGGCGTTTCGATCCGATGCTCGAATCCCGTTATCCACGCGGGGTTTTCCCGCAGTTCTCTGGCACGATCACCGGCGGCGATCACGATTGCGGACGCACCGTCGGTGATGGGTGCGATGTCGTGCCGGCGCAGTGGGTCGGCGAAGAACGGCCGGCTCAGCAGCTCGTCGATGCTCTTCGCCGGCTTCTCCGAGTCGGTTCGCTCAGCGGCAGCCATCGACTCCAGCGCCACCTGTGCCATCTGCTGGGGCGTCCACTTGCCACCGTCAAGCCCGAGTCGCGCCTGCAGCCCGGCGATCGACACCGAATCCGGCCACAGCGGCGCAACGGTGTAGGGGTCGGTCTGCAGCGCCAGCACTCGGCGCAAGATGCCGGCTGACGACTTGCCGAACCCGTAGACCAGCGCGGTGTCCACTTCTCCGGTCAGCACCTTGATGTAGGCCTCGTACAGCGCCCATGCCGCGTCCATCTCGACGTGTGACTCGTTGATCGGCGGCACCGCTCCGATCGAGTCGATCGCCGAGATGAACGAAAATGCCCGTCCTGCAAGGTAATCGCATGATCCCGAGCACCAGAAGCCAATGTCTTTCTGGCTGATGCCGAGTTCGTCGTAGATCTGCTCGAAACACGGCATCAGCATCTCGACGCCGTTGGTGGTGCCGTCGGTGCGCCGCACATGCGGCGCATGTGCGAAGCCGACCACGGCGATATCGCGTGAAGTCATCTGCTCGTCCTCTACAGGTGGTGCTTGTAGGTGTCGTAGTCGGCGTCGGGTTCACCGCTGGGCCGGAAGTGGTCGATGTTGTCGATGCCAAGTCCCCACTCCTCGCGGGGCTTCCACACCGCCTCGACGCGCATGCCCATCCGCACTTCGGACGCGTCGATCTCGGTGACCAGGTGCAGGAACGCAATATCGGCGCCGTCGAGAAGCACGTAGGCCGCAACGTAGGGCGGCTTGATGCGCTGGCCGGCGAACGGAATGTTGATCACCGCGAACGTCGTGACTGTGCCCTTGTCGGGCAACTCCACGAACTCGTCGAGCGCCTTGCCGGTAGCCGGATCAGCTTCTCGCGCAGGGAAATACACCTTTCCGGTCTTTCCCGTACGGGCACCCAGCAGCTTGCCCTCTTGCAGTGCCCGCAAGTAGGCACTCTCGGGAAGCGATGCGGTGTGCTGGATTTCGATGCTCGTCGGGACCACGACCATGCTCACCGGGTCGCGTTCGTCGGCTGCCTCGGCTTCGGGTTCGGCCTCCTCACCCAACGCGAAGTACGCCATGTCGGTGATCGAGCCGACGGTCTCGTCGGCCCAGTGCACGTGAACGCGCGCTCCTATGCTGATCGCGTCGGCCGACCCGGCGTCGACCGCATGCAGTAGCGGGGTGTCAGCGCCGTCGAGCTTGATCAGCGCCCAGGCGAACGGCTTGTCGAGGGGCTGGCCCTCCAGCGGCTCGGGTTGCCACGTCCACGAGACGACCGTCCCGACACTGGCCACCGGTACGATTTCGGTCAACCTCTCATAGGTGACCGGGTCAAACTCCGCAGGCGGAACGTGCACGCGTCCGTCGGAGCCGCGGACACCGACGACGCGTCGTTCGCGAAGGGCGGTGAAGAACTGGCCGAGGACAGGTCCGACCGAACGGGTGTAGTCAAAGGACAGTTTCAGTGGCGCGGAAAGCGGCGGTTCGTGATGATCTATCGAGGCCGGAGGGCTTTGGCTAGGTGTCACACCATCGAGTAGAACAGGTTCTAAGAATCGTCGCAAGGAGCGGTGGCAACGGCCGAGGAAGGTTGGTCTGATGAAGCTAGGACTTCAGCTCGGATATTGGGGCGCGCAGCCGCCCGACAACGCGGCGGAACTGGTCGCGGCCGCCGAGGAGGCGGGGTTCGACACGGTCTTCACCGCCGAGGCGTGGGGATCGGACGCCTTCACCCCGCTCGCGTGGTGGGGATCGGCGACGACGCGGATGCGGCTCGGCACGTCGGTGGTGCAGCTGTCGGCGCGCACGCCCACCGCGTGTGCGATGGCGTCGCTGACGCTGGACCACCTGTCCGGTGGGCGGCACATCCTGGGTCTTGGTGTCTCTGGGCCGCAGGTCGTCGAGGGCTGGTACGGGCAGAAGTTCCCCAAGCCGCTCGCGCGCACGAGGGAGTACATCGACATCGTCCGGCAGGTGTGGGCGCGGGAGGCGCCGGTGGCCAGCGATGGTCCGCACTATCCGCTGCCGCTGACCGGTGAGGGCACGACGGGTCT
>Ga0070741_10015362_pt1 | contig 12987 bp, 10 predicted proteins | sample Coa_R1_4_FD_66440 | JGI IMG/M metagenome (GOLD analysis project Ga0070741, IMG submission 66440) | Surface soil microbial communities from Centralia Pennsylvania, which are recovering from an underground coalmine fire - Coalmine... | ecosystem: Environmental > Terrestrial > Soil > Unclassified ...
TGAGCCACTACGGCAACTGGGACATGGGCGCGCTGGCGGCGATCGCCCGCGACGTGCCCCTGACCACGGTGATGGCGCCGCTCGGCCCGCGGCCCTTCACCGACCTCGTCCGGTGGGCGCGGCAGCGCAACCAGCTGGAGGTGCACACCCCGCAGAACGCGGCACGCCCGCTGCTCCGCGCGCTGCGGCAGAACCGCATCGTCGGCCTGATGAGCGACATCCCCGGCGCAGGACCCACCGTCGACGTCGAGTACTGCGGCGGGCTCGTGCCCTTCAGCACCGTCCCCGCCTGGCTGGCCATGCACAGCGGCGCACCCGTGCTCCCCGCCGAGTGCACGCGCTTTCCCGGCGGCCACTTCGAGGTGGTCATCCATCCGCCGGTCGAGATCCGCGAGGGGGACGGCGAGCGGGCGGTGATGCAGCGCGTGGCCCGGGTCCTGGAGCGCGCGGTGCGCCAGCGCCCACAGCAGTGGTATCCGTTCGGCCCGGTGTACACGGGAGACATCTGACAGACCTGCAGCCCGCGGTGATAGGTCCTTTTCTTATAGTGGGGTTGTCGGCTTGGAGGCCCGGCAATACCGTATCCTCGGGGTGGTCGCCGCGGGCGGCAGGATGCCCGCCACACCGAGGAGCCACTTGGAGCGCAGCTTGGCACCTGAGACCGCGCCGGGGCGACCCACTCCGGCGCCTGTGGCATCCCCGCTGCGGGTCGCCTGGTTCGGGCATGCCGAGGGGCGCCGCGCCGACGGGCTCTCCACCTACAGCCGCGAGACGGTCCAGGGCCTGCGCCACCGCGGAGTCGACGTGCAGTTCGTCTCCCACGCCCTCGACGGCGACATCGCGCCCGCGCCGGTGTCGACCAGCCTGCGCGCGCTGCGCTTCAAGACGGTCACCCTGCCGGTGCCCGGCTACGCGGAGCGGATCGAGCGAGTCCTCGACGGGTTCCGTCCCGACGTGGTGCACTGCTCGTGGAGCTTCTCGCTGCTCGACGGGCAGATCGGCCGCATGGCGCGGCGGCGCGGCGCGGCGGCGGTGGCGACGTTCCACCTGCCCTACGCCGCGCCGCACAGCGCGCGCGGCCGAGTCCTGCAGGGCCTCTATTGCTACCACGTGCGCCATCTGCAGCACTACGACGCCTGCGTCGCGCTCAGCGAAGGGCAGCGCGACCTGCTCGTCGAGGCCGGCTATCCCGCCTCGCGCATCGAGGTGATCCACAACGGCGTCGACGTCGACGCCATCACTCCCGGGCCGTCGTCGCTGAAGCAGCGCCTGGGCGCGCGGTTCGTGGTGCTCTCGATGGGCCGCCTCGACCCCGAGAAGCGGGTGCCCGAGCTGATCCGCACCTTCCTGGGCATGGGCTGGCCGGAGGACCACGTCCTCGTCGTCGCCGGCGACGGAGTGCAGCGCAACCGCGTGCGACGCCTCGCCGAGGGGCATGGCAACGTGCGCGTGCTCGGCGTCGTCGCCGACCCCGGCGAGCGGATCTCCCTGCTGCGCGGCGCCGACGTGTTCGTCCTGCCCTCGACCGCGGAGGGACTGGCGCTGTCGATGCTGGAGGCGATGGCGGCCGGCTGCGCGGTGGTCGCCACCGACGTCGGCGAGGACGGCGCGGCGCTCGCCGACGCCGGCGTCCGCATCCCCGCCAACCCGCTGCAGCCGCACCTGCGCGCCGCGCTGGAGACGCTTCGCGACGACGCGCCGATGCGTGTCGCCCTCGGCCTGCGCGCCCGTGCGCGCGCCGCCGAGCACTACGCGCTGCAGGCCAACCTCGACCGTCTGCTGGCGGTCTACCGGAGGCTGCGCGTCGGCGCAGCGGCGGCATGACGCGGCCCTGCTCGCTGGTCGTCGACAGCGGCGCGGTGCTCGACGAGGGCCGCTATGCGGGCACCCAGGTGGTGCCGCTGCGCATCGTCTTCGGCGAGCAGGTGCTGCGCGACGGCATCGACATCACCGCCGACTCCTTCTACGCCCGCCTCGAGATCGGCGACGTGCCCACGACGTCGACGCCCAGCCCCGGCGAGTACCTGGAGGCCTTCCGCGCCAGCGACGCGGAGTCCGACATCGTCTGCCTCACCATCCCCCGCAGCCTCTCGGCGATGAACGAGTCGGCGACGCTGGCGGCGCGCCTCTTCAACGACAGCGGCGACTCGCGGCGCGTCCACGTCGTCGACACCGGCAACGCCGCCGCGGGCTTCGGGCTGGTGGCGCGGGCCGCGGCGGAGCTGGTGGCCGCCGGCCGGCCCGCGGACGCGGTGCTGCAGCGGGTCGAGCAGGCCCGCAACGAGGTGGTGATGCTGGGCACGCTGCGCACGCTCACCTACCTGGCCCGCAGCGGGCGGGTGCCCTCCCTGGTCGCGGGGATCACCAACCTGCTCGACGTGCGCCCCATCTTCGAGCTGAGCAAGGGGGAGGCGCGCCGCCTCGCCCTGGTGCGCGGAGAGAAGCGCGTGGTGCGCAGCTTCCAGAAGTGCGCATTGGAGCTGCTCGACGCCGACACCCCGCTCTGGCTCGCGGTGTTCCACTCCGGCGCGCCCGAGCCCGCCGCCGAGCTGCGCGACGCGCTGCACGCCAAGCTCACCGTGCGGCGCAGCGAGACGATCACCCTGAGCCCGGTGATGGGCGCCTACACGGGCCCGGGCATGACCGGCTTCGCCGCCATGCCGCTGCGCGGCGCGGAGCTCGACGAGGTCCCCTAGGGGCGCGCATGGTTGCTGCCATCGTCGACCAGAACACGTGGACCCTCGCTGCGCTGGGCGCGCTCGCCTACCTGGTCGGCAGCATCCCGGTGGGCTGGCTGCTGGCCAGGGCCAAGGGGGTCGAGGTGCGCGATCTGGGATCGGGCAACGTGGGCACCAGCAACATCTACCGCAACGTCGACACCGGGCTCGCCGTCGTGGTGGGGCCGACGCAGTTCGTGCAGGGCCTGGTGCCCGTGCTGGCGGCCCGCGCGCTGCGCTTCGACGACGCCGCCCTCGTGCTCACCGCCCTCTGCGCGATGATCGGCAACGGCTGGCCCATCTGGCTGGAGTTCAACGGCGGGCGCGGCATCGCCGTGGCCACGGGTGCCGTCGCCGGGCTGAGCCCGTGGGCTCTCCTGGCCCTGCTCGCCTGCTACGCGGTCGGCGCCCTGCTGCACGAGATCGCCGAGGGCGTTCTCGGCGGCTTCGTGCTGCTGCCGCTGGTCGCCGCCGTGGTCTCCAGCGGGGTGATCGCCCTCGGCTGCGTGGGCCTGCTCATCCTGGTGCTGCTGCGCCGGCTGGAGGGTGTCACCACCGACGTGCGCCGCTACGGGCATCCCTGGCGGGTGGTGGGCAGGCGGCTGGTCCGCGACGAGCGCCCGGGACGCCCGCTGGTGGGACGGAGGACGGACGCGTAGAACGCCGCAGAGCCCTGCTGCGGTGGGTTCCCCCGCCGCGCAAGCGCCTCCGCGCGCTGATCCCCTTCGCCATCGGCGTCGCCGCGCTGACCGCGCTGATCGTGGTCATCAACCCGCGCCAGTTCGGCACCGACGCGCAGCGCTTCAGCCTGGTCGCCGTGCCCTTCGTCGTCGTGCTGTCGCTGAGCTACTACCTGGTGCAGGGCGTGCGCTGGCACTTCCTGCTGCGCGCCATCGGAGTGCAGCTCCCGCTCGGCGACACGGTGCTGCTCAACGTCGCCGGTCAGGCCGCCGGCCTGCTGCCGCTCGGTGAGCTGACGCGCGCGGTGCTCGTCTCCGAGGCCGCGGACGCGGAGCTGGGCTCGGTGGTGGCGACCATCACCGTGCAGGAGCTGATCTACACCATCTTCATGATCGCCGCGGCCATCCCGGGCTCCTTCGAGCATCGCGCCTGGGGAGGTGCGGTGGTGGCGGCGCTGGTGTTCACCGTCGCGGTGTTCGCGGTGCTGACCGTGCCGCGCGTGTTCCGCGTCGTCCACGTCGTGGTGCAGCACACCCCGGTGCTCCGCCGCTTCGCCCCCGACGTCATGGAGCTGCGGCGCGAGACGGTGGGGTTGCTGCGCCGTCCCGACACGTACCTGTGGTCGGTGCTCAGCCTCTTCGGGGTGCTCATCGCCATCACCCTGTTCTGGCTGGTGGTGCACAGCATCGAACCCACCCTGCTGACCTGGCCCGAGGCCGCCTTCGTCTACGCCGTGTCGCACATCGCCGGCGCGGTGAGCCTGCTGCCCGGCGGCCTCGGGGCCTACGAGGCGAGCATCGCAGGGCTGCTGGTCGCGCAGGGGACGTCGATCCAGATCGGCGCCACCGTCGCGGTGCTGCATCGCGCGGCCGACAAGGGCATCGCCACCGCCGCCGGGATGCTCTGCTACCTGATCGCGCGGCGCCGCTTCCGCTTCAGCGGTTTCTCTCTGTTCCGTCGACCACCCGTTCAGGAGCCGGTGTCGAGCCAAGCTGCGTCAACCCCATCGCAGTGCTGACGCGCTCGCCGAGCCGCCGCACCAACCACATCGGGTGGTGCAGCCGCCCGTGCTCGACGAGGTACACGAGGCCGCCGAGGATGGCGAAGGGCACCAGCTGCAGGTCGACGAACAGCGCCAGCGCCGTGGCCATCGGCAGCGACACGCCGTAGGTCACGAGCAGCACCACGAGCAGCCCCTCGCGCACGCCGATGCCGTTGGCGGAGATGGGGATGAACGTGGCCAGAAGCGCGATGGGCAGCGCCACGGCGAACACCTCCCACGAGGTGTTCCCGCCCAGCGCCAGCGAGAACGCCTGCATGGAGAAGAGGTTGAGCCCCCAGCCGACGGTGCCGGCGACGATGCTCTGCACCACGATGCCGGGACGGGTGCGGTACTCGTCGAAGGCGGTGGTGAAGGGATGCAGCACGCGACCGAAGCCGTGCCAGAAGCGCCGGTGCTCGGGGATCCGCGCCCGGTAGCGCTCGGCGACCAGCGCCAGCACCCAGGCGACCATCATCAGCGCGGCGAAGATGACGAAGCCCGCGAAGGCGGGGATGTCGAGCAGGCTGCGCAGCAGCACCGCGGCGCAGAGCCCCCAGAGCGACATGCCCAGGGTGCCCGCCATGCGGCTGGCCACCAGCGAGGCGACCATCGCGCCGTGTCCTGTGATGCGCCCCATGCGCAGCGCGCGCATGGCGTCGCTCCCGACTCCGGCGGGGAGCACCTGGTTCACGAAGAGTCCCTTCAGGTACCAGGTGCCGAGGAACCCCCAGTCGAGCCCGTGCCCGGTGCCGCGCAGGAACACGCCCCACTCCAGGACGCTGGCCGCCACCGACAGCGCGGCGAGGGCGACCGCCAGCAGCGCCCAGCCGCCGTCGATGTGCTGGAAGAGGTGGATCGCCGCGCCCAGGTCGACGCCGTGGACGAAGAGGAATACGGCGACGGCGCTGCCCACCAGCCGGAACCACAGCGACCCGGTGACGGCGCGCGCGGCGGCGGCGACGGGGTGGGCGGCGATGCGGTGCACGACGGTTCAGGCTAGCGCGATGTCCGCCGCCATGTAGCATCGCCGCCGTGACGGCCGAGTCCGCCCGCGCCACGGCGCCCGGGCGCTGCACGCTGGTCGGCGAGCACGTCGACTACGCGGACGGTGTGGTTGTCTGCATGGCGGTGCACCTCGGCATCACCGTGACGCTGGACCGCGGTGGGACGGCGCCCCCGCCGCCGCTGGTGGCGGCGACGCTCCAGGCGCTGGGCGAGCGGGGCATCGCCCTGCCGCAGCTCGGGGTGGCCATCGAGGCGACGCTGCCGGCCGGCGCAGGGCTCAGCTCCTCGGCGGCGCTCTGCTGCGCCACCGCGGTCGCCGCGCTGCGGCTCAGCGGAAAGCGGCTGCCGGCGACGGAGCTGTGCGACGTCGCCCTGCACGCGGAGCGCGACATCGCAGGCGTCCCCTGCGGGCCGCTCGACCAGCGCGCCGTGGTGCTCTCCCCGCCTGGCGGCGCGCTGGTCCTCGACTGCGGCCGGAACCTGGAGACCTCGGCCGCGCCCTGGCCCGAGGGCTTCGCACTGGCCGCGTGCCACACCGGCGACACCCACGACGTCGGCGGCGACGGCTACCGCAGCCGCCGCGCCCAGGCGGACGCGGCCCTGCGGCTGCTCGGCGCGGAGTCCTTCCGCACGGTCGACCTGGACGCCGTCGAGGCGCTCGCCGATCCGCTGCTGCGGCGCCGCGCCCGCCACATCGTCACCGAGACCCGCCGGGCGCTGGAGTGTGCCGGCGCGCTCGGCCGCGGCGACGCGGCGCGGGTCGGCGCCCTGATGAGCGCCAGCCACGCCTCGCTGCGGGACGACTACGAGGTGAGCACCCCGGCGCTCGACGCCGTGGTCGCCGCGGCGGAGTCGACACCCGGCTGCCTCGGTGCGCGCATGTGCGGCGCCGGCTTCGGCGGCACCGCGATCGCGCTGGTCGACGTCTCGGACGCGGGGCGGTGCATCGCGGCCATGCAGGCGGTGCTCCCCGAACCCGGCGGTCGCGGCGCCTGGCTGCTCCAGCCGTCGCCCGGCCTCGCGGCTCTCGCCCCCGACGTCCTCATCCCATGAGCGAGGAGCCGCCGCCGCAGCTCCTCGACGGCATCCGCCTCTTCAACCAGGGCCGGTGGTTCGAGGCGCACGAGGTCCTGGAGCAGGCCTGGATCGCCGAGCGCTCGTCGCTGCGCCGCCTCTACCAGGGGATCCTCCAGGTCGGGGTCGGCCTGCACCACGCCCGCAACGGGAACCTGGGCGGCGCGCTCAGCCTGCTCGACCGCGGCATGGCCCACCTGGCCGCCTTCGAGCCGCAGCGGCTCGGGGTCGACGTCACCCGGCTGGTCCGCGACGCCGCGGCCGCCCGCCGGGCCCTGGCCGCGCCCGGCGGCCTGGCCGGCTTCGACTGGGCACGCCCGCCCCGGGTCCACCTCGCCGCCGAGCCCTGAGCCGCGCCCACCTATACTCCGCGCGCATGCCTTCCGTCGCCGCCGCCGACCTCGCCGCCACCGGGGCCGGCTACGCGCTCGGCTCGCTCCCCGTCGGGCTGTGGCTGGGCCGGCGAATCCGGCGGATCGACATCCGCAACTTCGGCAGCGGCAGCATGGGCACGACCAACGTGCTGCGCACCATCGGCCCCGCCGCGGCCGCGACCACCTTCGTGCTCGACGTCGGCAAGGGAGCGTCGGCCGTGCTGGCGGCCCGGGCGCTGGGCGCCGACGCGGCGGGGCAGGCGGCCGCCGGCTTCGCCGCGGTGGTGGGGCACTCCTGGCCCGCCCTGGCGCGCTTCCGCGGCGGCAAGAGCGTGGCCACCGCCTTCGGCGGCCTGATCGTGGTCTCGCCGTTCGCCACCGCCTGCGCCGTGGCGGTCGGCGTGCCGGCCCTGGTGGGCACGCGGATCGTCAGCGTCGCCTCGCTCAGCGCGGCGGCGGCGGCCACCACCGGGGCCGCGGTCCACCTGGCCCGGGGCGGCTCGCTGGAGGAGCTCGCCTTCACCGCCGGGGTGTCGGCCGTGGTCGTCTCCCGGCATCGCGCCAACCTGCGCCGCCTGGCGCGCGGTGAGGAGCCTCGGGTCAGCCTGCACCGGCGTCCTGCGTGAGGCGTCCGACGACGCGACTGTCACCAAGTCGTGCAACCCAGATCGGGGCATTCGCCGGAACTGCCCGTATCATGTCGAGCATGGCCGGAGGAACGGGAGCGCAGCGTATGCGTGCGCGTGCGCTGCGGCGGGGCGTCGCGGTGCTGGGCCTCGTGTGCGGCGGGCTCTTCAGCGTCGGCACGGTCGGCGCCAGCGCCCAGACGGCGCCGTGCATCCTCGTCCTCTGCACGCCGGTGCCGCTGCCGACGGTGACCCCGATCCCGCTGCCGACGCTGACACCCCTGCCCACGGTGGCCCTGCCGACGCTCACCCCGCTGCCCACGCTGACCACCGCGCTGCCGACGCTGACCGACCCGCTGTCCTCGCCGACGCTCCCGCTGGCCACGCCGACGGTGAGCCTCCCCGGGGGCGGCGGGAGCGTCACCCAGTCGAGCCCCACGCCCACCGGTGGCGGCGGCCTCCTTGGCGGTCTGGTCAACACGCAGCAATCGGGCCAGACCTGCACCGTCACCCTGCCGGGCGGCATCTGCGTGCTGCCCTCCAGCTCCTCCTGCCCGGTGGGCTCCACCGACCCGTCGTGCATCGTCAACACCGGCGGCCCCAGCGGCTGCACGAGCGGCTGCACCCCGGGCGGCGGCGGGAACCAGGGCACCGGTGGCAACGACGGTCGCGGCGGCGGCGCGGGTGGCGGCTCGCAGCCGCAGTCGGTGGGGACCTTCTCACCCTTCGGCGGCGGCAGCCTGACCGCCGGCGACCCGGCGGGCGGCGCTGCGGCGGCCATCCCGCTCGGGCTGAGCGTCGCCTCCATCCCACCCGTGCAGCAGCTCAGCCCCGTCTCAGGGCTGCTCTTCGGCCACGCTCTGATCCTCTGGCCGCTCTTCGGCCTGCTCGACCTGCTGGGCCTGGCGGCCGTGTACCTGGTGGTGCGCCGCTTCCGGGCGACCCGCTCCGACTGACGCCCGGGCCGACGAGGCCGACACCGTGCTCCAACGCCTGCGCAACGCCTTCGCGACCAGCTTCGCCACCAAGCTCCTGGTCGGCGGGCTGACCCTGGCGGTGGTGCTGATCGGAGGGGTCAGCTCCTACCTGCTGGTCAGCCGCGGGCAGCAGACCCGAGGCGCCGCGCTGAGCAACTCGGACAACCGCGCCGCCGTCGTCCTCCAGCTGCTGCAGCACGTCACCGCCGCGCAGTCGGCGTCGGCCGCCAACGAGCTGGCCCAGGCGCCCGCGTTGCAGACAGCCCTGGCCGCAACCCTCACCCAGCCGGCCACCGCCGACAACACGGTGCGCACCCTGATCGCGGGCACCACGCTGTTCAACTTCGGCGACCGCTTCCTGGCCATCGTCGCCGCCGACGGGCACGTGCCCTACACCAGCGTGCCCGCCTCGCTGCCCCAGCCGACTGCGCAGCTCAACTCGGTGCGCGCCGCGCTGGGCGGCAGCAACGCCGCCGGCATGGAGCTGATCGGCACCGACATCCAGAGCTCCATCGCCGCCTACGACGTGGCCATCCCGGTGCGCAGCAACGGCCAGGTGGTGGGCGCCATCCTCTACATCGCGCCGCTCGCCCAGCAGCTCATCACCTTCGCCTCCATCACCCAGTACCCGCTTGCCTTCATCCCCGCCGCGCATCCCGACTTCCTGATCCGCCTGCAGAACCAGCAGGCGCGCACCTACACCACTCCGGAGCCGCTGCGCTCGGCGATCGCCTCGGGTGGCGGGACGCAGGTGCACGCCACCTACTCCGCGCCGCTGGAGAGCGGGGGCAGCGGCGACGTCGCCGGCAGCTTCGTCCCCGTCGACGCGCCCGGCTCGCGCACCGTCGCCGCGTACGTCGGGGTGGAGGCGCCGGTCAGCGTCTTCGTCGGCGAGGAGCGCACCGACGAGGTGACGCTGGGCCTGATCGCCCTCTTCGCGCTGCTGATCACGGCACTGGGGATCATCGTCTTCGTGGAGCGCACGGTGCGCCGCCCGGTGCGGCGCCTGGAGCGCGGCGTGGCCCGCATCGCAGGCGGCGACTACAGCACCGCCATCGCCGTCACCTCCCAGGACGAGCTGGGACGGCTGGCCCAGAGCGTCAACCGCATGCGCGGCGAGATCAACGACTACGTGTCGCAGATCGAGGCGCAGCGAGCCCGGCTCGACGACGCGGTGGAGCGCCTCGGCGGCGTGTCCCGCGCGCTGACCACGACCACCGCCGGACTGCCCGCACTGCGCGGCGCCATCGTCGGCGCGGCGGCGCGGCTGGGCGGCCAGGCAGCCGCGGCGATGCTGCTGGCGCGCGAGGACGGCCGGCTGGTGACCAGCGCGACGCACGGCATCGAGGGCGAGGTGCGCTCCCTCGACGCCTGGAACGTCGAGGCCGACCTGCTCGCCGGCCGCGCAGTGCGCGTCGAGCAGGCGCCGGCGGGCTGGCGCGCGGGCGGCATGCTGGCGGTGCCGATGTTCTACCAGGACGAGGTGGTGGGCGCCGTGGCGGTGATCACCGGCGCCGGCTCGACGCCGGTGGAGGGCGACGAGCAGGCGCTGGCGGTTCTGGCCAACAACGCCGCCATCGCCCTGGAGAACACCCGCCTCTTCGAGCAGGAGCGCGAGACGGTGCGCCGCCTGCGCGAGCTCGACGCCATGAAGTCCGACTTCCTGGCCACCGTGCAGCACGAGCTGCGCACCCCGCTGACCGCCATCCTCGGCATGAGCGACCTGCTCGAGATGTGCTGGGACATGTGGGACGACGCCCCCAAGATGGAGGCGGTCCACGACATCCAGATGGCGGCGAAGAACCTCTACGACATCGTCGAGACGCTCATCGACTTCTCCCTGCTGGAGGCCGACACCCTGGGCCTCAACCCCAGCCAGGCGCGGGTGCGCACCGCCGTCGACCAGGCGGTGACCCAGGTGCAGGAGCGGCTCAAGGGCGGGCTGCCGGTGTCGGTCGACGTCGACATCCCCGAGGACGCCGAGGTCTACGCCGACCCCGACCGCTTCCAGCAGGTGATGCGCGCGCTGGTCGACAACGCCGTGAAGTTCACCCCAAAGGGCGGCCACGTTCGTGTCCATGCCGGCAAGAACGGGCACGCCCCCGACCGCCTCCGCGTCGACGTCGTCGACGACGGCATCGGCATCCCCGAGGAGGCCATCCCGCGCATCTTCGAGCGCTTCTACCAGGTCGACAACAGCGCCACCCGCAAGTTTGGCGGCACCGGCATGGGCCTGGCCCTGGTCCAGCGGCTGGTGCAGGCGCACGGCGCCGAGGTGGAGGTGGAGAGCGTGGTCGGCAAGGGCACGCGCTTCTCCCTGCTCTGGCCCGCCCGCGCCGCCGCCGCCGCCAACGAGGCGCTCAACGTCGCCCGCGAGCGCGGCGACCTCGACGGCGAGCCGGCCGTGTCGCACGCCTCCTAGCCCGGGCCACCCCTGGCTCCGACCCGGAGCCGGGCGCGTACAATGCCCCTCGGTCGCGCTAGGCGGGGCTCTAGCGGTGCCCTGTACCCGCAATCCGCTACAGCGGGGCTGAATTCCCCATCGAGGGGTTGCGTTCCCGGGTCTGCTCCGATCGTGTCGACGTTGACGGCCGGGTCCTGCGCAACTCAGGCCCGTGAACCCCGTCAGGTCCGGAAGGAAGCAGCGGTAAGCGGTTCCCTGGGGGTGCCGCAGCCAACCTGGCCCGAGCCGGCCCTTCGGGTGAGCGCTGGGGGCGCGCCTCGACATGGGGTGCGCGACTACTTCACCCTCCCGAGGATCCGAGTGAGCACCGCCCTCTACCGCCGCTACCGCTCCCCCCGCTTCGCCGACCTCATCGGGCAGGAGCACGTCGCCCAGACCCTGCTCAACGAGGTGCGCAGCGGCGACCTCGCCCACGCCTACCTCTTCGCCGGCATCCGCGGCACCGGCAAGACCTCGACGGCGCGCATCCTCGCCCGCGCCGTCAACTGCCTCGACCCCCACGACGGCGAGCCCTGCAACGAGTGCGCCGCCTGCCAGGAGATCCTCAGCGGCGCCGCCGTCGACGTGCTGGAGATCGACGCGGCCAGCAACCGCGGCATCGACGAGATGCGCGACCTGCGCGACAAGGTGAAGTTCCTGCCCGCCTCGCTGCGCCGCAAGGTCTACATCATCGACGAGGCGCACATGCTCACCACCGAGGCGTGGAACGCCTTCCTCAAGACGCTGGAGGAGCCGCCGCCCCACGTGCTCTTCGTGCTGGCCACCACCGAGCCGCACAAGGTGCCCGACACCGTGCGCTCGCGCGTGCAGCGCTTCGACTTCCGCCGCGTCGACCGCGATGCCATCGCCCGCCACCTCGGCCGCATCGCCGCCGCGGAGGACGCGGTGGTGGACGCGGCCGCGCTCGACCTCGTCGCGCGCGCCGGCCAGGGCTCCGTGCGCGACGCCCTCTCGCTGCTCGACCAGTCGCTCGCCTCCGGGGAGCGCCCGGTGACGGTGGCCACCGTCCGGCGCGCGCTCGGCCTGGCCGACCCCGCCGTGGTGCGCAACCTGCTGGGAGCCCTCGCCGCGGCCGACGCCGCCGCCGCCCTGCGTGCCGTCGCCGCCGCCTTCGACGCCGGTGCCGACGCCCGCCAGCTGCTGCGGGAGTCGGCGCGCCTGGCCCGCGCCGCCGAGCTGCTCTCGATCGGCTACGCCGAGGGCGCCGACCTCGACGCCGACGACGAGCCCGTCTGCCGCGAGCTGGCCACCGTCGCCCGCGGCGGCTTCTGGGTCGACGCCCTCGACCGCTTCGCCGAGGCGGAGGCGAACCTGCGCATGCCGGTCGACGCCCGCCTCACCGTGGAGCTGTGCATCCTGCACCTCGCCCACGGCGCCCCCGCATCCGGCGGCGGCGACGTGCATGCGCTGGCCGAGCGCGTCGCCGCCCTCGAAGCCGCCCTCCGCGACCGCGGCACCGCCGTCGCCCCTCGCACCGTCGCGCCACCGCCACCCACCGCCGCTCCCCCGCGCGAGAAGAGCGTGCCGCCGGACCCTCCCGCGGCGATCGTCGCCTCTCCTCTGCAGGAGAAGGATGCGCCGCCGAAACCCGTCGCAGAGAGCGCACCAACCATCCCCAGCGCGGCGCCGGAACCCACCGCCCCACCAGAACCGGTCCGCCACGTCGACCCCCCGGACGCCCCTCCCGCCCCGGCCCTCGGCGCCGCCCCAACCGACGCCGCCGAATGGACCGCCCGCTGGCCGGCCCTCATCGACGTGGTCAACCGCAGGGACCGCATGCTCGCCGGCGTGCTGCGCGACTGCCGCGCCGTCGAGTCCACCCCCGGTCGCCTGGTCGTCGGCGTCCCCTTCGGCTTCCACGAGGAGCAGCTCCGCAACCGCCTCGCCAAGCTGGTCGAGTCCGTCTCCGAGTTCGCCGGCGCCCCGACCAGCGTCGAGATCCTCTTCGTCGGTGCCGCCAAGCAGGACGCTGCGCCCCCCGCCAACGGCGAGCCCTCCGCCCAGCCGGCCGACCCCTCACCCCCCGA
>Ga0070741_10015364_pt1 | contig 12987 bp, 12 predicted proteins | sample Coa_R1_4_FD_66440 | JGI IMG/M metagenome (GOLD analysis project Ga0070741, IMG submission 66440) | Surface soil microbial communities from Centralia Pennsylvania, which are recovering from an underground coalmine fire - Coalmine... | ecosystem: Environmental > Terrestrial > Soil > Unclassified ...
GTCTCGTAGTTGGGCGATGTGTCGGGTATCGGCACGATCCCGATCGACTGCGCCAGGAACGAGATGCCGAGAAACGTCGAGCCGAGGACGAGCGCCATGGCGGTGAGCGTCGTCCGCGCGTTCTCGCTCTCGGGCGGCTTGAACGCCGGGACGCCGTTCGAGACCGCCTCCGTGCCGGTCATCGCCGTGCAGCCCTGGGCGAACGCCGACAGGAGCAGGAACACGCCCATCGACCGCGTGCCGACCTGCTCGGTCACCTCGCCGGGGTGGTAGTCCACGCCACCCCCGATCAGGACACGGTAGAGGCCGACCGCGATGAGCGCGTACATGGCGACGATGAAAACGTAGGTCGGAATGGCGAAGATCGTGCCCGATTCGCGCACCCCGCGCAGGTTCGCCATGGCGATCAGCACGACCGCGGCGACCGATAGCTCCGTCATGTACGGCAGCAGCGCCGGGAACGCCGAAGCGATCGCGGCGACGCCGGCCGCGATCGACACGGCGACGGTCAGCACGTAGTCGAGCATCAGCGCCGCGCCCGCCGTGAGGCCGGGCAGCGTGCCGAGATTGTCGCTGGCGACGATGTACGAGCCGCCGCCGGAGGGGTAGGCGCGGATCGTCTGCCGGTAAGAAACCACGACGATCGCCAGCAGTCCGACGATGACGATCGAGATCGGCAGCGTCAGGCTCAGGAAGCCGAGCCCGGCGAGCACGAGGACCTTCATGATCTCTTCCGTCGCGTACGCGACGGACGACATGACGTCCGACGAGAAGACCGCGAGCGCCTTGACCTTCGTCAGCCGCTCGTGTGGCAGGGCGGCGGTCGCGAGCGGCTCGCCGAGCAAGGCATGCTTCAATCGGGTGAGGGGGCCCTGGTGTTCATCGGTCGCCTCCTCGCGGAGGGTGAGGACACCCGCCGCGGCGCGGCGGAAATTGGGGTCGCGCCGCACCTTGACGGCGATGTCCCCGGGGCGCCCGCCCTTGATCAGCTGCTGGCGCTTGAGGTCATCCGGATCTGGCGCCGAGCTGACGCGTGCCACACCGAGAAGCGTGTTGCCGCTCGGCTCAACACGGTGTCAATGAATTAGTGGCGGCGATCAACGCCGCCTAAAGTTCACCACTGCTGCCTGGCGCGCGTGCTGCTCATCGCGTTGTCGAACCTGCTGCGGCAGGACGAACGCACGGGCCGTTCGGCTGACCAGCGGTCAACTCGGGCGACCCCTGGGCTCTACGAAGCCGATCACCGCGCACACCGCCATGACGGCCAGCGGCGTGTAGAACACGACCTCGTAATGCCCGATCAGCACGAGCCCGACGATCGCGATCGCGGCGGCGCAGCCGAGGGCGCCGAGCAGGGGGGTGAGGTTTCGTGCGCGCGTCCTGGTAGGGAGCTCGATCGGCCGCACGCCTGGCCGCTCCCGAACCGCGCACGCCGACCACTCTGCGCTCGGCCTTCCAAGGTCCAGGGTCACCATCACACGATTGTCTTGCGCCGGGGATCAACGACGGGTCAACGGCGCCGCCCCGGCGGTCAACGAATGGTCAACGTCGGCGCTCGCCCTGCGCCTGACAGCCATTCAGACGTGGATCGGCATTGTGCGGGCCGCAGCCCACGCCGCCGCCGAGCGGCCGCAACGGCCGACGAGGGCGCTCGGCGGTGTGGCACTTCACTCAGGCTCCTGGCGCGCGACCAGATGCACGTCGGTGTCGCGCACCAGTCGGAGCAGCTTCTGCACGGTCGAGCGGCGAAGCAGCTCGTGGAGACGGCCGTGGCTGGAGTGGCCGATCACGATCTGGCCGACGTTCTTGTCGCGGGCGATCTGGGCGAGCGCCGCGGCGACGTCGTGGCCCTGCACGCGGATGATCTGGGCGCCGAGATCTTCGGCGAGCCGAAGGTTCGCCGCGAGGGTACGCTTCTCTTCCGGGGTTGCTCGTGCCCAGGCGGGCGTCTCCACGGAGACGGCGAGCAGCTCGGCTTGGAGCCGGTTCGCCATCCGCCAGGCGCGCCGGATGAGCCGCTGCGCGCTCTCGTGCGCGTCGACGCACACCATCACCCGCTCGCCGGCGGGCCACGCCGCGTCGATGTTGTGCCCGCGCATGTACTGCTCGAGGTCTTGCTCGACCGTACCCGCCACCTTGCGGAGTGCGAGCTCGCGCAGCGCGATCAGGTTGCCCTCGCGGAAGAACCCGTGCAGGGCCTGCTCGGCGCGCTCCGGTGGGTAGATGTTCCCGTGGCGCATCCGCTGGCGGAGCGCGTGTGGGGAGATGTCGACGATCTCGACCTCGTCGGCTTCATCGACGATCCGATCCGGGATCCGCTCGTTGACCTTCACGCCGGTGACGCTCTCGACGACGTCGGCCAGGCTCTCGAGGTGCTGGACGTTCACCGTGCTCAGCACCGTGATGCCGGCGTCCAGCAGCTCCTCCACGTCCTGCCAGCGCTTCTCGCGGGGCGAGCCCGGGGCGTTGGTATGGGCGAGCTCATCCACCAGCGCGACGTCAGGGTGGCGTTGGATCACCGCCTCGGCGTCCATCTCCTCCAGCACTACGCCGCGGTAGGGAATCTTCTTGCGCGGGATCACCTCGAGGTCGCCGATCGCCTCGATCGTCTTGGGGCGGTTGTAGGTCTCGACGAAGCCGACCACGACGTCGGTGCCGCGCTCCTTGCGGCGGTGGCCTTCGTTCAACATCGCGACGGTCTTGCCGACGCCGGGTGCCATGCCGAGGTAGATGCGCAGCCGCCCGCGTGCTCCAGCACCCGCCTCGCGCCGGACGCGTTCGAGGATGTCGTCGGCGTCCGGGCGTTCGTCGGCCAGCCCCACGAGGCTATCGCAGCGCGTCGAGGGCCAGGTTCAGGCGTAGCACGTTGACGCGCGGCTCACCCAGGATGCCGAGCGTCCGTCCCTGCGTGTGTTGCTCGACCAGCCGGCGTACCTGCTCCTCGGGCAGGCCGCGGGCGTCGGCCACCCGCTTGACCTGGAGCGCGGCATTCGCCGGGCTGATGTCAGGGTCGAGCCCGCTGGCGGAGGCCGTGACGGCGTCGACCGGTACGAGGGCGTCTTCGGGCAGTCCGTTCTCTTCGCGGTAGGCCGTGGCACGGTCCTTCACGGCGTCGATCAGCTTCTGGTTGGTCGGACCGAGGTTCGATCCGCCTGACGCCGTCGCGTCGTAGCCCTTCTCGCCAGCCGCCGAGGGACGCGGGTGGAAGTACTCAGGCCTGGCGAAGCCCTGGCCGACGAGCGCGGAGCCGATCACCGTGCCGTCGGCTCGCGTGACGAGACTGCCGTGCGCCTGGTACGGAAAGAGCACGCCGGCGATGCCGGTCATCGCGAGGGGGTAGGCGAGCCCAAGCAGGACGGTCAGCACGACGACCATCGCGATGGCCGGGCGGACCTGCGCTCCGATCTGCATTTGCTGACCTCCTTTACGCCAGACCGATCGCCGAGACGACAACGTCCACGAGCTTGATGCCGATGAACGGTGCGACGATGCCGCCCACGCCGTAGATCAACAAGTTGCGCCGTAGCAGCTCAGCGGCCGGGGCGGGCCGGTAGCCGACGCCACGCAGCGAGAGGGGCACGAGCGCGATGATGATCAGCGCGTTGAAGATAACCGCCGACAAGATCGCGCTCTGGGGCGTCGAGAGCTTCATCACGTTCAGCGCATCCAGCTCCGGGTAGGTCACCGTGAACATCGCTGGGATGATCGCGAAGTACTTGGCGACGTCGTTGGCGATGGAGAAGGTGGTGATCGCGCCGCGTGTGATCAGTAGCTGCTTGCCGATCGCGACGACCTCGATCAGCTTGGTGGGGTTGGAATCGAGGTCGACCATGTTGGCCGCCTCTTTCGCCGCCGCGGTGCCCGAGTTCATCGCCAGACCAACATCGGCCTGGGCGAGTGCCGGCGCGTCGTTCGTCCCGTCCCCGGTCATCGCGACTAGCCGGCCCTCGGCTTGCTGCTCGCGGATGATCCTCAGCTTGTCTTCGGGCTTCGCTTGCGCGACGAAGTCGTCGACCCCGGCTTCCCGGGCGATCGTCGCGGCGGTCAGCGGGTTGTCGCCGGTGATCATGATCGTCCGGATGCCCATCTTGCGGAACTCGTCGAAGCGTTCCCGCATACCAGGCTTGACGGTGTCTTTCAGGTAGACGATGCCGACGATCCGGCCGTCCACCAGCAGCGCGAGGGGCGTACCGCCCTCGCGCGAGATGCGCTCGGCGTGCTGGTCGAGGTCGGGTGGCGGCGCGCCGGTCGCGACCGCGACCACTGCGTCGACCGCGCCCTTGAAGTAGGCGTGGCCACCCTGGCGGAGGCCACTCATCCGCGTGTCGGCCTTGAACGGGACGAACTCGGCATCCGGTGCAGGGCCATCGGTCGCCGGGGCGCCAAGCTCCTCAGCGAGCGCCAGGATGCTCTTGCCCTCCGGCGTGTCGTCGCCGAGGCTCGAGAGGCGCGCCGCGACCAGCGCATCGGTCAGCGTCGCGCCACCGAGTGGGATGATCTCCGCGGCCAGCCGGTTGCCGTAGGTGATCGTGCCGGTCTTGTCGAGGAGGAGCGTGTCCACATCGCCGGCCGCCTCGACGGCACGGCCGGACATCGCGAGCACGTTGAAGCGGGTCACACGGTCCATCCCGGCTATGCCGATCGCCGAGAGCAGCGCGCCGATCGTCGTCGGGATGAGGCACACGAGCAGCGCGACGAGCACGACGGTCGACACAGGGCCGCCAGCGTAGATGGCGAACGGTTGGAGGGTCGCGACGGCGAGCAGGAAGACGATCGTGAGGCCCGCGAGCAAGATCGCCAGCGCGATCTCGTTGGGCGTCTTCTGGCGGACGGCGCCCTCCACCAGCGCGATCATCCGGTCCAGGAACGTGTGTCCCGGGTCGGCGGAGACCTGGATCTTCAGCCAGTCGCTCACGACTTGCGTGCCGCCCGTCACGCTCGATCGGACGTCGGTACCGGGCTCCTTGAGCACGGGGGCGGACTCGCCAGTGATAGCCGCCTCGTTCACGTAGGCGACGCCCTCCACCACCTCGCCGTCGCTCGGGACGATCTCTCCTTCGCGGACCACGATGATGTCGCCCTTGCGGAGCTGCGCTGAGCTGACGATCTCCTCGCGGCCGTCGACGAGTCGGCGGGCCGGGGTGTCGCGCTTGGTGGCGCGTAGCGTGTCGGCTTGCGCCTTACCGCGTGCCTCGGCCATCGCCTCGGCGAAGTTGGCGAAAAGCACCGTGAACCAGAGCCAGAGCGTGATCTGGAGGGTGAAGCCGAGGTTGCCGGTGTTCGTGATGAGCTGCGAGGCGGCTACAACCGTGGTCGCGACCGCGCCGACCTCGACGACGAACATGACGGGGTTCCTCGCGACGAGTCGCGGGTCGAGCTTGGCGAACGACTGGAGCGCGGCTGCCTTGACGAGTGGCTTCTGCCAGATGCCCGTGCCGACCGCCTGCCGGCGGGCGGCGATTTCCTTCATCTCGGCGGTCTCGGGCGTGCGACGAGTTGGCGGCGTCAGGTGGCGCCTTGGGTCGGCGTCGCGCTGTGGGACTGTGTGCGTCGGGCGGCCAGCCGTGGGCGTGACCGGCGCGGCCTCGTCGTTCCTGGTGTCCTTGGCCATCTTTGTCGCCTCTAGCTGAACGTCTTGCCGGCGCCGACCAGGATCTGTTCGACGATCGGTCCGAGGGAGAGGGCGGGGAAGTACGTGAGGGCGCCGACGATCACGATCGTGCCGACGAGTAGGACCACCCAGACACCTCCGTACGTTGGGAAGGTCCCGAGGCTCGGGGGGACGCGCTGCTTCTGGACCATCGATCCGGCGATCGCCAGGATCGGAACGATCATGAGGAAGCGGCCCATCAGCATCGCGATGCCGAGCGTCGCGTTCCAGAACCCGGTGTTGGCGTTCAAGCCTGCGAACGCGGAACCGTTGTTGCCGGTGGCCGAGGTATACGCGTACAGGATCTCGCTGAAACCGTGCGGACCCGGGTTGTTGAGGCTGCTCGTGCCAGCGTCGAGAACACTGGCGAGGCCGGTGAAACCCAGGATGGACAACGCGAGCACCAGCACCGCCAGCATCGCCATCTTCATCTCGTAGGCCTGGACCTTCTTGCCCAGGTACTCGGGAGTACGGCCGACCATCAGACCGGCGATGAAGACCGCCAGGATCGCGAAGACCAGGATGCCGTAGAGCCCGGCACCCACTCCGCCGAAGATGATCTCGCCGAGCTGGATGTTGACCATCGGGATCATCCCGGCCAGTGGCATGAAGCTGTCGTGCATCGCATTGACAGCACCACACGACGCATCGGTCGTGATAACGGCGAACAGCGACGAAGCCGCGATTCCGAGCCGCGTCTCTTTGCCCTCGAAATTGCCGCCCGCCTGCAACGCGCTGACGTTCTGGTCGACGCCGAGCTGCGCCAGGATCGGGTTGCCGCCCTGTTCGATGGGCAGGACGACGGCCACGCCGATCGCCCAGAGGACCGACATCGCGGCGAACAGCGCCCACCCCTGCCGGGTGTCGCCGACCATCCGACCGAACATGTACGTCAGCCCGGCCCCACCCGCGAAGATGGCGACCATCTCGATCAAGTTCGTGAGCGGGGTCGGGTTCTCGTACGGATGAGCCGAGTTGGCGTTGAAGAAGCCGCCGCCGTTGGTGCCGAGCTCTTTGATGATCTCCTGGCTGGCCACAGGGCCTTGCGCGATCGTCTGCGTCGCACCTTCGACGGTCATGACGACGGCGTAGGGGTCGAGGTTCTGAGGCACGCCCTGCCAGACCAGGACGAGCGTGCCGACCACGCAGATCGGCAGCAGCACGTAAAGCGTCGTCCGAACCATGTCCGCCCAGAAGTTGCCAATCGCTCGGGCCGAGCGGCGAGCCAAGCCGCGTGTCAGCGCGACGGCGATGGCGATGCCCGTGGCGGCTGAGATGAAGTTATGGAACGCCAACCCGGACATCTGCGTGAGGTAGCTCATCGTCGACTCGGGTACGTACGCCTGCCAGTTCGTGTTGGTTGTGAAGCTGACCGCCGTGTTGAACGCGAGATCGGGCGGCACGGCGTCGACGCCCTGGGGATTGAACGGCAGGAGATGCTGGGTGCGCTCCAGGAGGTAGAGCGCCAGCAGACCAGCCAGGTTGAACAGCAGCATCGCGGCGGTGTAGGTGCTCCAATGCTGATCCTCGTTCGGATCGACGCCGGCGATCCGGTAAGTAAGCGACTCGACCGGCCCCAGCACCGGAGACAGGAACGTCCGGTCGCCGGCGAAGACCCGGGCCATGTAGGCGCCGAGCGGCTTGGTGATCGCCAGCACGAGAAAGAAGAACAGCGCGATCGAGAGCGCTCCTGGTACGGTCACGGTCGCCCCCTAGAACCGCTCGGGCCGCAGCAAGGCCGCGACCAGGTACACGAGCAAGAACAGGGTCATCAGGCCGCTGAGGACGTACTCGGTTGCCATCACACCCTCCCCATGCCCTTGTCGCACGCCCACACGTAGACGAGCGACACGGCGAAGAACAGGACAGTGGCTCCTACGAAAACCAGGTCCAGCATGCGTCCCCTCCTTGGACCAGCGACTCGAATGCACGGGATCCGAGACTTGCTGAGCGTCGAGCTCATTCCGAGCCCGTCGCCGGCGACTCGCCAACAGCCGCGGACGATCTGCCTCATCGCCCCAGCAGGCCAAGCAGGCGACGGGCCAATCGGTCGGGGCGCCGAGGTGCGGCGCCGGGAGCGGCCGTCACCCGGGGCGGAGCGGCGCGACGACTGAACCGTGCCGTGAAGACGGCTCCTTCGATCTCCACGCTGACTTGAAGGCCATGCTTGGCCGCCAGCCCGGCGGCCGTCTCGTCGAGGAGCTTCGCCTCCTGCTCAGGATCGTGGAGGCAGCCGGTCAGGGTGCTTGCCGTTATCGCTGCCGGCGAGGCGTGAGCCAGCACCAGGCAGCACGTCGCCAGTTGCTCTGCCCACGTCGGCGCGTGCTCCGCGATGGCCTGCCCTCGCCGTCGCCGCCGCTCCTCGAGGTCGATGACGGGCAGCCGTCGGGCGCGGGGGTTGTGGTGGGCGTTCGCGGCCATAGGTAGGGGCTCCTCAAAGACGCTCGGCCGACGCGTCAGACAGCGGCACGAAGCCGACGACGAGTGACAGCAGCGAATCGAGCGGGAACGGCTTCGGCAGGTAGGCGAGCGGCTTGAACTCGTCGAGCCGACACGCCGGAATCCGCACCGCGGAGACGACGATGGTGGGGACCTCGACCTGCCGCTCGCGCAGCACGCGAAGCACATCCCAGCCGGTGCGGTCTGGAAGGTTGATGTCGAGCAGCATCAGATCGGGCGCCAGCGTCAGCGCGGCCCGGATCGCGTCCTCGGCGGTCGCGGCCTCGATTACTTCGAAGCCGCGGGCGCGCAGGTTTCGGGCGACGATGCGGCGCAGAACCCCTTCGTCCTCGACGATCACGACCCGCTGGAACGGAACGTTCCCTGGCAAGCCGGCGTTCCGGCGCTCGCTGGTCACCGCCAAGGCGCACCTCCCAGAGCTCGCTCCAAGTCTGGGAGTGGCTGCATCAACGCCGGATCAATGAGTCCGGCCGGGCCCTCACAGTCTCTTCAACGTTCCGAGGGCAGCGGGCGGTCTACACCTCGTCGGACACCAGCAGCCGGTAGCCGACGCCCGTCTCGGTGATCAGGTAGCGCGGCTGCTGCGGGTCGGGTTCGAGCTTCTTGCGCAGGCGCGCCATGTACACGTGGAGGTAGTGCGCCTCGGCGCCGAACGACGAGCCCCAGACCTGCTGGAGCAGCATCCGGTCGGTCAGGACCTTGTTCGGGTGGGCGATGAACGCCTTGAGCATCTCGTACTCGGTCGGCGTCAGGTGGACCTCGCGGTCGTCGACCGTCACGCGTCGGTGCTCGAGGTCGACGGCGAGACCGCCGGTGCGGAAGACCGCGTCGGTGCCGGACGGCGGGCGCGCCAGGCGGCGGAGCACGACGCGGATGCGGGCCAGCAGCTCGTCGAGGCCGAACGGCTTGGTGAGGTAGTCGTCGGCGCCCAGATCGAGCGCGGCGACCTTGGCGCGCTCGGTCTCGCGCGCGGAGAGCACGATGATCGGCGTGCTCGAGCGCGAGCGGATCGAGCCGATGATCTCGTCGCCGTCGACGTCGGGCAGGCCGAGGTCGAGCAGGACGAGGTCAGGGTGGAGCCGGTCGAACGCCGCCAGCGCTTCCTGACCGGTTTCCGCGGTGTCGACGCGGAAACCCTGGTGGCTCAGGTTCGATCGGACCATCCGGAGGATGGCCGGCTCGTCGTCGACGACGAGGATGCGCGCGCCGGGAGGGCTGCTCACGACGCCTCCGCCATGCGTGGCTGCGCGTCGGCGCCGATCGGCAGCTCGAGCACGAAGCGGGCGCCGCCGTCGGGGCGGTTCTCCGCCCACAGGCGGCCCCCGTGCGCCTCGACGAGCCCGCGCGCGATCGTGAGGCCGAGGCCGAGCCCCTTCGAGCTCGTCGAGCCCCGGTAGAACGGCTCGAAAAGATGGGGGAGCGCGCTCGGCGGGATGCCCGGTCCGCGGTCGGCTACCTCGACGCGCAGGTTCGGGCCGTCGCGGCGCGCCCGCACGGCGATCTCCGTGCCCGGCGGCGTGTACTTAGCCGCGTTCTCGATCAAATTGGAGAGCACCTGGTCGACCTCGGTGGCGTCGAGGTGGGCGGGCGGCAGGTCCTCCGGCACGTCCACCAGCACCCTGTGCCTGGCGGTGACGGGTCGCAAACGGCCGACGACGTCGTCGACCAGGGCGCCGACGTCGTACCACCCCTTCTCGGGTCGCAGGCTGCCGCCCTCCATGCGCGAGAGGTCGAGCAGGTTGCCGAAGATGCGGTTGAGCCGCCGGGTTTCGTGCTCGATGTCCTCGGCGAACTCGCGCCGCTCCTCCGGCGTCCAGCTCACGTCGTCCTGCTTGAGGCTTCCGGCGGCGGTCATGATCGAGGCGAGCGGCGTGCGCACGTCGTGGGACACGGCGTTGATCAGCGCCGACTTGAGCTTGTCGGTACGCCGGAGGACCTCCGCCTCGGTCGCCTCGCGCTGAAGCCGCGCCCGCTCGGCCGCGGCCGCGACCTGCGCCGCGGTGGCGCGCAGCAGCCGGTCGTCGGCGGCCGAGAACGGCCTGTCGTTCGGCTCGCGGACGAGCAGGATCTCCCCGGCCCGCCCTGCCGGCACCTGCACCGGCACGACCCGCACGACGTCGGAGCCGCGGGCGACCTCGCCCGGCGGCCGCGGCGTCACGACGCGGACCCAGCGCCTCGGCGCGCCGTCCCGGGCGCCGGCAAGCGGCAGCATCTGTCCACCGGTCGTCGGCAGCGAGCGGGCGCGCGCGACCGCGGCTGCCTCGCCGGCCTGCGCCTGGGCGGAGAAGTAGTCGCCGACGCGGAGCCGGACCAGCACGGCCGCCAGGCCGAGCTCCCTGCGGAGCCGCTCGACAACCGCCTGGAGCGCCCGCTCGAGGTCGGGGCCGTTCAGGACCCGGACGACGTCGTAGAGCACGGCTGCCTCGCGCTCGCGCTGCCGTGCCTCGTCGGTCCAGCGGCGCAGCGCGGCGGCGAGCTGCCCGGTGACGAGCGCGGTGGCGAGGAAGAAGACGAGCGCGATCCATTCCTCGGGATCGGCGACGGTGAAGGTGTAGTACGGCTCGACGAAGAACCAGTCGAAGGTCAGGAAGGCGGCGACCGAGGCGAGCACGGCCGGACCGCTGCCGAAGAGGATCGCGCTGGCGAACACCGCCAGCAGGTAGAGCATCGAGATGTTGGCGACGTGGACGCGCGCGAGCACGAGCCCGATGAACGCGCTGACCAGACCGACCGCGCCGAGCGCCGCCGCGTAGCCGACTAGGCGTCTCGCCATGGCACCAGCTGACAACCGTAGCAGTCAGCCGATCAACGCCGCCTCAAAACGCGGGCTTCAGCGCGAGAAGCGCGGGATCACTTGCTCGGAGACGCGTCGCCAGTTGTCCAGGTCGTAGCGGCCGGGCGAGCCGACGATGATGTAGGTGATCCCCAGGTCGACGTACTCCCGGATTCGCGCCTCGATCTGCTCGGGCGAGCCGTAGGCCGGCATGCGCCCGGGTCCGCCGCCACGGGTCGGCGCGGGCTGGAACCCAGCCGGCAGCTCGCCCACCCAGATCGGGACGTTCGTCGAGAACTGGATCTCGTCGGGATCGCGGCCGTAGCCCTTCGCGTAGTCGCGGATCAGCCCGATCTTCCGCTGGAGCGTCTGGGGGTCGCCGAAGCCGTGCCAGATGTCGGCGTAGCGCGCGACCACGCGCAGCGTGAGCTGCTCGCCGCCGCCGCCGATCAGGATCGGCGGGCGGGGCTTCTGGACCGGCCGCGGGTTTAGGAAGAGGTCGTGCGCCTGCACGTACTTCCCCTCGAAGGTGACCTTCCTGGTCGGGTCGCCGGTCCAGAGCTGGTTGGCGAGCTGCACGAGCTCGCGCAGCGTGCCGACCCGCTCCTTCGGCGAGCGGAACGGCAGGTTGAACGCCTTGAACTCGCGCTCGGCCCAGCCGGCGCCGATCCCGAAGTCGAACCGCCCGTTCGAGATGACGTCGACCTGCGTCGCCAGCTTGAGCGTCATCGCCGGGTTGCGGTAGGCGGCGCCGGACACGAGCGCGCCGATCCGGATCCGCCTGGTCGCCGCCGCGAAGGCGGCCATCGTCGTGTAGCACTCGTGGCAAGGGCCGTCCATGTCGCCGCCGATCGGCATGAGGTGGTCGAACGTCCAGAACGTCTCGAACGCCAGCTCGTCGGCGGCTTTTACCGCGGCCAGGTAGTCGTTCCAGGCGATGTTCTGGTTGGAGAGGGCGACCGAGAAGCGGATCGGGTGTCTGGGCATAAGTGTTCTCCTTAATATTCGGGCGGAGCGTACCATCAACCGCCCGGGAGGCCGGCCGCCACGATCAGCCATGCGCGGCGGGCGGTCCGTGCGACGGCGGAGGGTCATGGTCGCTGCTCGCCCCGCCCGGCACGTGGAGGGGCGCAGGTCAGAACAACGGGGCAGCGCTACCTCACACGGTGCTCGTCGATGTAGTCCCAGTCGAGGTCGAGCCCCAGTCCGGGCGCCTGGGAGACGATCAGGTTCCCCTCGTCGTCGATCGGGTCGGGGACCGACTTCAGGTACGGCGCCGCGCCCGGCTCGTCGAGGCCGGGGCGCAGCAGCCCGTGTTCGTAATACCGGCAGGTCGCCTCGGGCGCGGCGCCGAGGAGCTGGACGTGGGGGTGGCCGGTGTAGTGCAGCTCGCACTTGATCCCGTAGAGCTGGCAGAGGTTGATCAGCTTCCAGCAGCCGGTGATCCCGCCGTAGTTCACGTCGATCCGCAGCATGTCCGCCGCGCCCTGCAGCGCCCACTCGGCCCGGGCGAACGGCCCACCGGGCACGTGCTCGGGGGAGAGAATGGCGATGTCGAGCTCGCGGGCCAGGCGGCGGTAGGCCTCGAGGCGCGTTTCGATCATCGGGTGCTCGAGCCAGTAGTAGCCGAGCTTCTCGAGCTCGCGGCCGATCCAGAGCGACTCCTCGAGCGTGTAGACGCCGAAGGGGTCGTGCATCAGCACCATGTCGTCGCCGACCGCCTCGCGGACGGCGCGGCAGATCTCGAGGTCTTCCCGCGGAAAGCCAGGGAGCTGCGGTGCCGGCTCGCGCGTGCGCGGGTTCCAACAGATGTTGGCGTGGACCTTGTAGGCCGTGTAGCCGCGCGCCTGGCACGCGCGCGCGTGTTCGGCGTAGACCTCGGGCCCGCCGAGGTTCGGCGCGGTGCTGGCGTAGGCGGGCACCCGGTCGCGGCAGCCGCCGAGCAGCTTGTGGACCGGCAGGCCGGTCATCCGGCCGGCGAGGTCCCACAGCGCGCAGTCGACCACGCCGGCCTGCGCCTCGCTCATGCGGTGGCCGAACGTGACCATCTGGTCCATCCAGTGCCAGAGGCGCTCGCGGTCGAGCGGGTCCTCGCCGACCAGGA
>Ga0070741_10015365_pt1 | contig 12987 bp, 6 predicted proteins | sample Coa_R1_4_FD_66440 | JGI IMG/M metagenome (GOLD analysis project Ga0070741, IMG submission 66440) | Surface soil microbial communities from Centralia Pennsylvania, which are recovering from an underground coalmine fire - Coalmine... | ecosystem: Environmental > Terrestrial > Soil > Unclassified ...
AGGTAGCTGCCGGGCATGACCGAGGAAGCCAGTTGCCCGAACGGCGGATGAACCATGTAGAACATCGCGATGAGCGCCGCGCCGGCGACGCTGGCCCATGGGGTGATGCCGCCGAGGATAAGCATACCCCCGGTCAGGATGAGCAGAATGATTGTCGTCAAGTCGGCCACCCGTAACAGCAAGGGATTCGCGGCAATCCATTTGAAGAAGCCGCTGAAAATCCACTCCGCCGTGGACAGATAACTGGAGGCGCTCCAGTTAGAGCCGACCAGTTTGATCATTCCCTCGTAGAGCAGGTGCCAGCCAATCGCGATGCGCAGAATCGTAAAAAGTAGAGCCTCGCGGCGGGCGCCGGCACCTGCGCCGGCTTGTGTCGGTTCGGTCTTTGGTGTTGCCATGATCTTTCAGAAGGTCAGCTTCCCGCTAAACTGGAATATGCGAGGGTCGCGGTAGCTGGTCGGCTGCCCGAAGGTCCTGTTGGATGTAGAAATCCTTGCTCCAGGATTATCGGCGCTGAAGCCAGTGTTAATGGTCCAAATCTGGGGATGGTTCATTACATTGAAAACGTCCGCACGAAACAGCAATCGGACCCGCTCGCTGATCGGAATCCTTCTCGATAAGCTGGCGTCCCAGTTGTTGATTCCCGGAAGTCTCAGCGCGTCCCGATGCAGGTTGCCGTAGCTGCCATCGGCCGGCCGCGCGAAGGCGGCCGGATTGAGCCACTGGGTGGATGTTTGTCCGGCATAGGGATTTCCTACTACGTCGGGAAACTGGGTCCCGGCATCGAGACCCATGAGCGAGCCGTTCGATGTAACACTGAACGGCAGTCCCGTTTGAAAGCTGGTTACTCCCGTAATCTGCCATCCATTCAATACCGCGCGGCCGAACGGGTTATTCAGAGATCCCCTGACCTTTGGAAATTCATAGGCGTAATCGATAGTGAGGATGTTCGTTCTATCGAAGCTGACGGGCGACCACCCGGCATGCCGGTCAAACGAATTGACAATTGTGTCGGTGTCTTCGTTCACGTCGGAGAAGTCGCGCGACCAGGTGTAACTCACGTTGACCGAAAGACCCCGCGAGAACCGGCGCGAAAGCCTCACCAGCATAGCTTCATACGAACTGGTGCTGGCGGTCTCGACCGCGGTGAGGCTGCCCCAGCCGAGATACGGCCGCAACGCATCGTTCTTGAAGTTGACCGCAGACGAGAGGGTGGGGTACTTGATAAACGTGCCGGCCGCCAATCCGTTGGTGAGCCTGAGGTCCATCAGATGCGTGCCGTGACTGCCCACGTACGAGACATCCAAAACCATCCCGTACTTCAATTGCTGCTGCAGGCCGGCATTCCACTGGTAAATGGCGGGCGCCACGCTCTCTCGCGCGAAGATCTGGAAGCTCGGCGGCGCGATAGCCGGTGCGGCTCCCTGGGCCACGGAAGTATCCACCCTGCTGAGGTTTCCGTTCAGCGCCGTGGCGGATGTGATGTTCGGCCAGTGCGCGTACGCCTGTTGGCCAAAAGTATTCTGCCGCAGCCTGTCATAGAACACGCCCGCCCCTCCGCGCAAGGCCGTCTTGCCATTCCCAAACACGTCATAAGCGAAACCGAGTCTCGGCGCCCACAGGTTCTCCGCCGGCGCAAACCCGGCAGGAATGCCCGGTGCACCTTCCTGGACCAGGCCCTCCTGCGAAAGCTGGCTTAAGGCATTGCCTGCAATCAAGCCGGTGCTTAGGTCGATTTTCGGCGCCTTCGCCGGATCGTATTGAGTCAGATACACATTCCAGGAACTGAAGTTTCCATCCGTGCCATAGGGACCGCCGGAAAGCACAGTGTGGGCGTTGGTGTTGCGCTGGAAACGTACGCCCATTTCGAGCGTGAAACGCTTGCTGATTTTCCAACTGTCCTGCACGAAACCCTCGTGGTTCTCGTAACCGAGAATGGCATTGACGAACACGTTAGGCTGTGTGTAGCTCTGGAAGTTCCCCAGCATGAGATTTGCAAGCCCGTTGCCGGTGTCGTTCGGCATGCTGCTGATGGGGTTGAAGTTGAGGGTTCCCTGCGCGCGAGTCACGTTCCCGCCGTTGAACTTGCGGTCGCGGAAGTAGTAGAACCCGAATTTCATGATGTGCGAGCCGCGCACCCAGGAAAGATTCTGATTGAAGCCGTACGCCTTATCGTCGATATCGAATCCGAGCGCGCCCCAATCTACACTGAACGGGCTGGCCGTGAGGTTCGGTACCACGTTAATGATGTTCGCCGACGGGTAGAGCTGGTTGAATCCGGGCAGTTGAGTTATGCTCCAGGGCGACGACGCACCGCCTATCGGCCACTGAATCTCGGTGAGGCGGTTATAGGTTACAATCGTCTCCGTCGCTATCGCCGGCGTCCAGACACGGACGTAATTCAAAAGCCACGCGCTTCCACCTTTCGGATCATCGATCGCCAGAGGCCGCTGCGGAGCGTTCGGGTTGACATTCCGGTAGTTGTCGTCGCCCCACCGGAAGAACGCGGTGTTCTTGCTGCCGAGCGGAATGTCTATGCGCAAGATGTCCTGGGCCTTGGAGAACGGCGTCGGGGTGACGTAGTAGTCGCGCACGTATCCCGGGTTTGGGGCCGCTGGCAACGATTTGTAGTTGGGAATGCCGCTGGTCAGCAAGTTCACGAATGCAGCACTCTGCGATGTCCACATGGACTTGGGCACTACATTGCCGGGGAAAGGTGTTCCGTCCGTGATATTGCCCGCTCCATCCCGCTTGATCGTCCCTGGCTGGAAGATCGTGCCGTTCTTGAACTGCGGCGCATAAGTCATGTTAGTATTCAGCAGCCATGAGCTGAAGTTCCCGTTCGACATGATGTCGGGGCCCGGCAGGTCGTAGAACAAAGAATTTCCTTGAGAAATCGTGCGGTCCGTCTGTTCCCTGCTGAAAAACACGAACACTCGCTTATGGGCGGGAGTCGAGACTTTCGGGATCCAGAGCCAGCCGCCCATGTTCCCGCCCACTTGGTTGTAGCGCAGGCGGTCTTTCAGCGAACTCGGCCCCAGGATACGGTTCTTGGCGTCGAACGCATCGTTGCGCACATAGTCGTACACCGCGCCGTGAAAGGAATCCGATCCGGACCGGACCTGCACCGCTATCACGGCACCGCCGTTACGGCCATATTCGGCGCTAAAATTGTTCATCTGGACCTTAAATTCCGAAAGCGAATCGAGGCTCGGCGCCACGAACACCGCGCTGGAATCGCCGCCCGTGAGGTTAGGCTGTCCATCCAGATAGACCTGATTCTGCGAACCGCGGCCGCCGGCAATATGCAGATTGCTCAGGTACGTGCCATTTTGAATATTGAAGTTCGACTGCCCGTTGTCGGTTACGCCCGGCAGAGTCGCAACCAGCGCGTTGAAATAACGACCGTTGATGGGCAAATCGGCAATCTGCTTCTGTTCCACTAAGAACGACTTTTCGGAGGTGCTCGTCTGGACCAACGGGATGTCGGACGTCACCGACACAGTTTCGGTCACGCCGCCGACTTCCAACTGGAAATTGTCATCGAAGACCTTGGTATTGACATCCAGGGTCACGCCGGCTCGAGACAACGTTTTGAAGCCGGCTGCTTCCACCCGGACCGTGTAGACGCCCGGTTGCAGATACAGCGCTTCGAATCGCCCGCGGGCGTCCGTGCGCGCTTCCCGAACCAGGACGTTCTTGACCTGGTCCTCGATCTTTACTGACGCGCCCGCCACGGTTGCACCGCTTTGGTCCAAGACAGTGCCACTGATCGTAGCCATGTTTTGAGCGAGACCTAACGGAGAGAGTAGGCTCATCGCTAAGAGCGCACATAACAGTGTGCTGGTTTGTCGGATGGGATGCATCTCAGTGCCTTTCTGAAGCAACTCGCGCCCATAAACAACGGGGGTTCGAACGGAGCGAACCCGGCCACGCACATTGGCGGTGCGTGAGACTGCTCCGGAAAAACGTGCTGTCTGCAGCGCATTCCGGCGCGGTGACATGGCTGATCACAGGCGACCTGGACGGAGGGCTGAAGGTTACAGATCAAGTATATGGAGATTCAGATCCTATTGCAAGAGATTCTCGAAACGTATCGAAAAGGTGTCCGTCAGACCACGCAGCATCGGCGTGGAGGGCGCAAACTGCGGTCGAGTTTCGGATCCGGAGGGACCGTCGAAGGCGAATGGTTTCAGTCGATTGCGGCGCGTCACCAGGCGAAAAGACCCGCGTCCAGCGATGATCGTCGAAGCCGGCCAGGCTCAGGACTGCGGGACAATCGAGGCCCAGATCGCGCGTGGCCTGGACGACCCCGAACAAGAGATCGTGGTTGCAGCAGGAGATTGCGGAAGGCGGCAGTGGCAACTGGAGCATTCGCTCAGCCGTGGTATGTCCCTCATCCTCACCGTGTAGTCCCACCGGGAAATACTCATCGCGGGGTCCGTAACCTCCCGCATGGAAAACGTTCGACGCGCATCGGCATGCGGCGCCAGGCGAAGTTCACGAGCGAGAATTCCGATACGCGTGTGGCCGAGGTCAACGAGATGCCGGATCGCCGCCTAGCCAGCGGCGAAATTGTCGGTGGTTACGCCGGGGGCGTTCAGAGTGGTGGGAAGATTGAAACATACGGTCGGAATATAGTTGTCGCCCGTGTGGATCACCTGCACGGGCTAGGAACGGCAGCGACTCCGCTGTCGAACTGGCCGTCCGCCAATCCGCCTGACTTCGACCCGGCAGTGGACACGCGCCAAGCACGCCTGCTTCACTGGAGTAGAACAAAATGAGTCGACGCATTGTTGTGCTGTTGCTGCTGTTTGCAGCGCAATTGGTTGCGCAGCGTTGGACTGCGCAGGCTGCCGACGACTGGTACGGGCGGCAACCCTGGCTGGTCGGAGCCAATTACATCCCCGCGGATGCCATCAACGAACTGGAGATGTGGCAGGCCGGGAGCTTCGATCCCAAACGGATCGATCTGGAACTCGGCTGGGCGGAGAGTATCGGGATGAATACGATGCGCGTGTTTCTGCACGACCTGGTGTGGCGGCAGGACCCAGCCGGATTCCGGGCTCGCATCAACACGTTTCTGGAGATCGCGGCCCGGCACAAGATCCGGCCGCTGTTCGTGCTGTTCGATTCCTGCTGGGATCCTTTTCCAAAGCTCGGCGGGCAGCATGCGCCCGTGCCCGGTGTTCACAATTCCGGATGGGTCCAGAGTCCGGGCTCCGAGGCTTTGACCGATCCTGCACAGCAGCCACGCCTGGAGGCGTATGTGAAGGGCGTGGTTGGCGCATTCGCGTCCGACAAACGCGTGCTGGGGTGGGACATCTGGAATGAGCCGGACAACACGAACGACAGTTCTTACGGGTCCAAAGAGCCGGCCCGGAAGGTCGAACTGGTGCTTGCACTTTTGCCGAAGGCTTTCGCATGGGCGCGAGCCGCGAAAGCCACGCAGCCGCTGACCAGCGGAGTGTGGCGCGGCGATTGGTCCGACGACCGGAAGCTCAGCCCGATGGCGCGGGTGCAACTCGCGGAGTCGGACGTGATCTCGTTTCACAACTACGGCAAGCCTGCGGAACTGGAGAAGTCGATCCAATCGCTCGAGCGGCTGGGCCGACCGCTGCTGTGCACGGAATACATGGCGCGCGGCAACGGCAGCACATTCCAGGGCTCGCTGCCGGTGCTGAAGAAGTATCACATCGCCGCTATCAACTGGGGGCTCGTCCAGGGCAAGGCGCAGACGCATCTGCCCTGGGATTCGTGGAAGAAGCCGTATGTCGGGCACGAGCCGGCCGTGTGGTTCCATGAAGTTTTCCGAACCGACGGGACGCCCTACAGCGCAGCGGAGATAGCCCTGCTGAGGGAGATGACGGGTAAGAGCGGCAAGGCCGCTGCGGCAGGTGCGAGATAGCGATGAGGTATCCCGCTAAGCAGGCAGCCTGGTTACTGTTAGCCTGCGCGCTGAGCCCAGCCGCGGTCGCGCAAAGCACGTTTACGAATCCGCTGCTGCAGTCGGGCCCTGATCCGTGGGTGATTTACCGGGACGGGAATTACTACTACATGAACACGACGGGGAAGAGCCTGGTCATCCGCAAGACCCGCAGCATGGCCGATCTGAAACTCGCCGAACCGAAAACGGTATGGCGGGCACCAGCGTCCGGACCTTATTCGCATGGGATCTGGGCACCGGAGCTGCATTATCTGCGGGGCCGCTGGTACATCTACTTTTCCGCCGATGCGGGCACGAATCAGTCCCATCGGGTCTGGGTCATGGAGAATCCGGCCGCCGATCCGCTTGAAGGCACATGGGAGTTGAAAGGCAAGGTGGCGGCTCCCGGCGACAAATGGGCCATCGACGCCTCTGTCTTCGAGCATGCCGGTAGACTGTACATGATCTGGTCCGGCTGGGAAGGCGATGTGAATGGCGTGCAAAGTATCTATATCGCCGAACTCGAGAATCCGTGGACGGTGAAAGGCGACCGCGTCCGCATCTCCACGCCGCAATATCCGTGGGAGAAGATCGGCGATCGTTCCCTCAAGCGAAGTCCGGAGGAGAGCCCCGGCACGGCAGTCCAAGAGCCGCTTCACATCGACATCAACGAAGGTCCGGAGATTCTGAAACACGGCGGCAAGATTTTTCTGATCTACTCGGCCAGCGCCTGCTGGACGGATTATTACGAGCTCGGGATGCTGACCGCATCGGAGACTAGCGACTTGCTCGATCCGGCGTCGTGGAGGAAATCGCCGCAACCCGTGTTCTGGCAGTCGCCCGCGGCAGGCGCATTCGGCCCCGGGCACAACAGCTTTTTCAAATCGCCGGATGGAACGGAAGACTGGATTCTCTATCATGCCAACTCCGGATCGAACTACGGTTGCGGCGACCGGCGATCGCCGCGCGCGCAGAAGTTCACCTGGAAGGCCGACGGCACGCCCGACTTCGGCCGGCCCGTACCTGTCGGCGAGGCCATTCCGCGGCCATCCGGTGAAGGCGCGTCGCCGCAGCCGTAGCCCACGTATCGTACGCTTTCGTCCAGCGTGAATGCGCAGGATCCTGTAATATCGATAAAATGGCATTCCAGGTCTTTAAATATTTAGAAACGTTCTAAGGGGGTCAAGCTTTGAACTTTGTTCTGAAAGTTGTCGCGGCCATTCTCCTGACGGCCGGCATCGCTTTTTGCCAGAGCACTTCGGGTCAGGTCATGGGACGGGTGACGGATGCTTCGGGCGGAGGCGTGCCCGATGCTTTGGTGAAGCTCACCAATGTCGAGATGGGAACCAGCCGCGACGGACGAACCAACGAATCCGGCACCTATGTATTTCCGCTGGTGCCGCCGGGTAATTACCGGCTCATGGTCACCAAGAACGGATTCCGGCCCGTCAACCAGACCGGAATTACTCTCGTGGTGGATCAGGTGGCACGCATCGACGTGCAACTCGAGGTCGGAGGCCTGAACCAGGAGATCGACGTCACGTCGGCTGCTCCCCTGCTGGATCAGGAGACCTCCGCGCTCGGCCAAATCGTGGATAGCGTGAAGATCCAGAACATGCCGCTCAACGGCCGCAGCCCGTTCCGGCTGGTGCAACTTACGCCCGGCCTGCTGACCGAACCCGGGGCCAACGGCCAGTTCGGCGACGTGCCTGTCAACACCAACTGGGACACGAACTTCTCGATCAACGGCAGCCACCAGTTGAGCAACGAAATCCTGATCGACGGCGTGCCGAGCACGACCGGTCAGTTCAACACCATCACCACCATTCCGTCGATTGAGGCAACGCAGGAGTTCAAGGTTCAGAGCAACAATCTTTCGGCCGAGTGGGGGCGCTTCACGGGCGGCGTGGTCAACGTGTCCACACGCTCGGGATCGAACGACTTTCACGGATCGCTCTACGAGTACATGCGCAACAACGTGTTCGATTCGAACGAGTACTTCAACAAGGCAGCTGGACGCGGCATCCCGCCTTTCCGCATGAACCAGTTTGGAGGCGCGATAGGCGGTCCGCTCGACTTGGGGAAATTGTACAAAGGCAAGAATCGGACATTCTTTTTTGCGGATTACCAGGGGACTCGCTGGCGCCGCGGCGCCACGTTCCGCACGTCGGTGCCGACCGCGGAACAGCGTGCCGGCGATTTCACCCAGACCTTCAGCCAGACCGGCCAGTTGGTGGTGATCTACGACCCGCTTACTACGACGGCGAACTCGCTTCGCACGCCCTTTGCCGGGAATAAGGTGCCGGCGACGCGTGTCGATCCGATCGCGAGCAAGATGCTGACGTTCGTGCCGGCTCCGAACGCGCCCGGTGATCCGTTTACCAACTTCAATAATTTTGCCAGCAACGCTCCGACGAGAGTGGATCAGAACCAGTTCAGTGGCCGCGGCGATCACAACTTTTCCGATGCGTGGCGTTCGTTTCTGCGCTTCGCGCACAACCGCACCAATCTCGGCCAGCCCGATTATTTCAACAATGTGGCGACACCCGGTACCGGCTCGGTGGGCGTGACATTTTTCCACACCACGACCGTCGCCTGGGATCACACGGTCACGCTCAACCCCCACACGATTCTGGATGTGAAATACGGTTTTGCCCGCTGGTACCAGTTCCGGTCGACGCGCAGCTACGGGTTCGACGTCCGTGAACTGGGCTACCCGGATTCGATCGCGCGGCAGTTCCAGATCCCGGTTTTCCCGGCGGTGACGGTCGAGCAGTATAACGGGCTCGGCGGCCAGAGCTATTTCAACAGCGGTAACGACACCCACACTCTGAACGGGTCGATCACGAAGGTGATCGGCAAACAAACCCTGAAGTTCGGCGCGGAACTGCGGCTGAACCGTGTCAATTTCATTCTGATCGCGGGCGGGAGCGGCACTTACTCCTTCACTCGCGCCTATACGCGCGGACCGAACGGGCTGACTTTCTACGATAACGCGGGGAACGGCGTCGCCAGCCTGTTGCTGGGATATCCGGCATCGGGATCGGCGCCCATTATCGCCGGTGTTTCGATGCAGAACTACTATACCGGCTCCTACATTCAGGACGACATCCGGCTTACGAACCGGTTCACCATGAATATCGGGCTGCGCTACGAGACGGAATCTCCGTTCACGGAACGGTACAACTCGCTCAACTACTTCGATCCGAGCGTGGCTTCACCGGCGCGCAACAGCGGATTTCCCAACCTGACCGGCGGACTCGTTTTCGCCACGCCATCCAACCGGCACGTATGGCAGTGGAACGCGCTCAACTTCTCGCCGCGGCTGGGTTTCGCCTGGAGCCTGGCGCCGAAGACTGTGCTGCGCTGGGGCGCGGGCGTCTTTCACGCTCCGGCCGAGACGTCGAACGTCGCGACTGCGTTCGCGTCCAACACCGGGTATTCGGCGAGCACCCCGATGGTGGCGAGCGTCGACGGCGGCCTGACGCCGTATCACACGCTGAGCAATCCGTTCCCCGACGGGCTCCTGCAGCCCACGCGAAACAGCCTCGGTGCCGCGACGTACCTCGGCCAGGGATTCACCGTGTGGGACTACAACCAGAAGATGCCGAGCACCTACCAGTGGAACTTCGACGTGCAGCGGCAATTGCCCGGACAGGTTCTGATCGATGTCGCCTATGCCGGCAGCCGCGGGTTGCATCTGGCATTCCGGAATTTCTCGCTGGACGATCTCGATCCGCAGTACCTGAGCCTGGGCGCCGGCCTGAACACGTTGGTCAACAATCCGTTCTACGGGATCATCAACGTGGGCACGCTTGCACAAAAGACGGTGACACGGCGGCAGTTGCTGTTGCCGTATCCTCAATTCACCGGTGTCACTGTCGCCAACGAGACCCGTGCCGACAGCATCTATCACTCGCTGCAGGTCAAAGTCGAAAAGCGCTTTTCGAAGGGCTTCAGCGGACTGCTGGCTTACACCGCCGGCAAGCTCATCAGCGACGCCAACAACGACGTCTCGCAGATCGGCGCCACGAATGTCTCCAACGTGCAGAACTGGTACAACCTGCGCGCCGAGCGTTCGCTTTCAGAACTGGACGTCTCGCAGAACCTGACTGCCAGCTATGTAGCCGAACTTCCGTTCGGCCGCGGCAAACCGCTGCTGGGTTCGGCGGGACGGATCCTGAACGCGTTCGCCGGCGGATGGCAACTCAACGGGATTACCACCTGGCACACAGGACTGCCGCTGACCGTCACGGCGACGATTCCAGGCGGCGGGAACCGGCCGAACAGCACGGGCCAGAGCGCGGCTCTACCGGGCGGCCGGAGCCGGACCGATGAACTGAACCGCTGGTTCGACACTACTCAGTTCCTGCAGCCGGCATCGTTCACTCTCGGCAATCTGGGTCGCACGCTGCCGGACGTACGCGGGCCTTCGGTGTTCAACCAGGATCTCTCGCTTATTAAGAACACGAAAATCAAGGAGCGGGTTTCGCTGCAGTTGCGTTTCGAGTATTTCAACGTCTTCAATCATCCGAACTTCGACCTGCCCAACACGGCGCTGGGCAGCGGAGCGTTCGGCCGCATCACTACGACTGTACTGCTGCCCCGAGTCGGACAGGTGGCGGCAAAGATCAATTTCTAAGCGTCGAATTCTTCGGTTTTCTTGCGGCTCTGCGCCTCTGCGTCGAAATCGGGGGAGCGGCACACCACGAATTCAAAGCTGAGGCGCGGAGAAGTACTTTTCTTAATGCACTCCGCCCGCAGTTTCGATATACTTCGAGAAATGTAAGGTCATTCAGGGGCAGGACGGTTGTCTGTAGCCGTCCCGCGCAAGCGATGGAATTGCAGGAAAAACCAACTCGCTTTCGAGAGATTCCGCTCGCGCAGCAGCAGTGTGAAAAGCTCGCTCTCCCCGTCTGGCGTTACCACAGAGGAGATTTCAATCATGCGAAAGCTTGCACTTGCTCTTGCGCTATCCCTATGCGGATACGCGCAAGAGTTTCGCGCCACACTGTCCGGCCACATCACTGATGCGGGGGGCTCGGCTGTTGCCGGCGCCAAAGTCGACATTCGAAACTCGGACACCGGCGAGGTTTCCAGCACGGTTTCGAGCGACGAGGGAGTTTACCAGGTCTCGTTCTTAACTCCAGGAAACTACGTTGTAACAGCGGAAAAGCCGGGCTTCAAAAAGGCCGTCCGGGACGGCGTGCGGCTGGAAGTCGCGCAGCGCGCTGTCGTGGATGTCCGGTTGGAACTGGGCGAAGTGACTCAGAGCGTGACCGTTTCGGCCGGGGCGGCATTGCTCGAAACCGAATCCGCCGACCGCGGCACGACCATCGAATCCCGACGCGTGCTGGAGGTGCCGCTGATGGGCCGCAACCCGTTCTCGGAAGCCTGGTCGGCGCCGGGAGTCATCCAGACCGCCGGGACACAACGCTTGCGGCCGTTCGACATCGCCGGTTCTTCGGCGATGGCCATCGACGGCGGCCACCGAGCACGAACGAAGTTCTCGTCGACGGCATCTCCAGCCTGTTCCAGGCCTCGTCTGTGTCCTATGTGCCCACAGCCGAAGCGATGAGCGAGTTCAAGGTGCAGACTACCAATTTCGACGCGCAATACGGCTGGACGCTCGGCGGTGTCATCAACATCATTACCAAGAACGGCACGAACCAGTTTCACGGTTCGGCCTTCGAGTTCTTCCAGAATACGCACCTGAACGCGAACACCTTTAACCAGAACTTGACCGGTGTGGGACGCTCGTCGTCGCATATCAACACGTTCGGGGCTGACTTTAGCGGACCGATTCGAAAGAACAAGCTGTTCTTCACTTACACGTTCGAGGATATTCGCCAGGTGATTCCGGATCCGTTTGTAACATCCCTCCCCACGCCTCTGCAGCGGCAGGGGAATTTCTCGCAGACCTACTACTCGCGCGATGCCTCCGGGGCGCCTCTGGTGCAGACGATCTACGATCCGTTTTCTACCACGCCTGGAGCTAACGGCGCGCTCACCAGAACACCATTTCCCGGCAACGTGATTCCAACGCAGCGCCTGGACCCGGTCGCCGTCAAGGTGTTTTCCTACCTGCCGTCAAATAATGTTGCGGGCGATCCGCTGACGGGACTCAACAACCTGACCAACAACGGGAGCACGCGCAAGTTCACGGATTTCTTCCCGGAGAACACGGTTCGCGTCGACTATAACATCAACGAGACTACGCGGCTGTTTGTCCGCTACTCCCGAAACGCGTTGCAGGAAGAGCGGAGTTTCCATTATTCGACGACCTCCGCCATCAACCCGGCCGATACCGGCAACAACAATCCGTTTACGCGGGAGAATCACAACGCGACCATTCAGTTTACGAAGACGTTCAACGCCACCACGGTTCTTGATGTCCGTGCGGGACTGGAGAGATTCAAGTCGGAAAGCGGTGGGAACCAGGGAGCGGGAGTAGGTCCGGCGACGCTGGGATTCTCTTCCACCTTTGCAGCCCAGGCTTCGAATTTTTTCCCGAAATTCAATTGGGCCAATTACGAAGGCGCCGGAGCACAGCCCACGCTCATCAGCCCCATCGCACAGACCAACCCGGTCGAAGTCGCGCTCGCCAAAACCCTGGGGCGCGACAGCATGAAATTCGGCGGCGAAGTCCGGTGGATTCGCGGCTATTCGCAGGTCCCCGGTTATAACGCAGGCAATTTCACGTTCGATCAGCTTTTCACCGGGGCCAACCCCCTGCAGATTGCTTCCTCATCCGGAAATTCGCTGGCGTCGTTCCTGATGGGCACGCCGCAGAGCGGCTTCATCCAGGTGAACAGCCAGCCGGCGCGGCAGGAGAAACTGGTGTCGCTGTTCTTCCAGAACGACATCCGCCTTACCGAGAAGCTGACGCTGAATGTCGGATTGCGATGGGATTACCTCGGCCCTATGACGGACCGGTTTAACGAACTACCTCGCGGATTCGCGTTTACGACGCCGAATCCGATCAGCCCGCCGGGATTCCCTGTATACGGCGGCGTGCTCTTTAGCGGCGTGAACGGCAATCCGCGCGGCATTTACGATTC
>Ga0070741_10015366_pt1 | contig 12986 bp, 10 predicted proteins | sample Coa_R1_4_FD_66440 | JGI IMG/M metagenome (GOLD analysis project Ga0070741, IMG submission 66440) | Surface soil microbial communities from Centralia Pennsylvania, which are recovering from an underground coalmine fire - Coalmine... | ecosystem: Environmental > Terrestrial > Soil > Unclassified ...
CCCGGCGACAAGCTCTACGTGGCCGACAGCGGCAACAACATGATCCGCATGCTCGACCTCAACGCCAACCCGGTGACGATCACCATCGTGGCCGGGAACACGCAGTCGAAGCGCTACGGCGGTGACGGCGGCCGGGCGGTCGACGCCCAGCTCAACACCCCCGAGGGCATGGCCCTCGACAAGGCCGGGAACCTCTACATCGCCGACAGCGGCAACAACCTGGTCCGCAAGGTCGACACCAGCGGGACGATCACCACGATCGCCGGCGACACCAACGCCGCCACGACGGCGGCCAACGCCAAGACGCCCGTCCCGCCGAGCGATTCGGCCGGCGATGGCGGCCCGGCCGCCGCGGCCCACCTCGACGGCCCCCGCGGCATCGCCGTCGACGACCTCGGCAACATCTACATCGCCCAGGAGGGCGGCGATCCGACGACCGACACCACCGGGGCCCGGATCCGCCGCATCGACCCGTCGGGCACGATCACCACCATCGCCGGCGACGGCAAGACCAGCGGCCGCGGCGCGGTGGCCGGCGACCCCGGCCCGGTCCCGGCCGGCCAGGCGGAGTTCAACACGCTGCACGACCTGGCCGTCGACTCCGCCGGCAACCTCTGGATCGCCGACAGCAAGAACAACCTCGTCCGCGTGGTCTTCGACCCCGCCCACGCCCCGGCCGTCAGCGCCGGTGCGGCGCCGGCCCCGACGGCGCCGGGGGCCGCCGCGCCTCCGGCCGCCCAGCCCGGCACTCCCGCCGCCGGCGCGCCCGGCCGGTCCGGCTACTGGATGCTCGGCAGCGACGGCAAGGTCTACGGCTTCGGCGACGCCAAGCCGATGGGAGACGCCAGCACGGCCCTCCCGGCCGGCGCCAAGGCGATGCACATCGAGCCGACGCCCGACGCCGGCGGCTACTGGATCGTCAGCGACGACGGCGCCGTCTACGCCTTCGGTGACGCCGCCTCTCTCGGCAACGTCAACGCCGCCGACCTCGGCCCGCACGAGAAGGCGACCAGCCTGTCGGCCACCCCGACCGGCAAGGGCTACTGGATCTTCACCACCAAGGGCCGCGTCTTCCCCTTCGGCGACGCCCAGCCCTTCGGCGACCTGTCGAAGGTCAACCTCAACGGTCCGGTCCAGAGCTCGATCGCCACTCCGTCGGGCAAGGGCTACTACATGGTCGCCTCCGACGGCGGGGTGTTCGCCTTCGGCGACGCCGCCTTCCGGGGTTCGATGGGTGCCACGAAGCTCAACCAGCCGGTCCAGTCGCTCGTCCCCACCCGGGACGGCCTGGGCTACTGGCTGGTCGCCTCCGACGGCGGCATCTTCTCCTTCGGCAGCGCGCAGTTCCGGGGGTCGATGGGATCGACGAAGCTCAACAAGCCGGTGGTGGGGATGGTCCGCTACGGCACCGGCTACCTGATGGTGGCGGCCGACGGCGGCATCTTCTCCTTCTCCGACCTGCCGTTCGTCGGGTCGCTGGGTGACAACCCGCCCGCCCACCCGATCGTCTTCGCCGCCACCCTCGATTCCTAGCCGGACGTCTTTCCCGGTGGGCCGCGGCGGCCGGCAGCGCCGCCGCGGCCCCCGGCGCCGGGCTGACGCGCCGGGGTCAGGCGAGACCCAGGGCGGGGAGGAGCTCGTCGTAGGAGGCGATGACGACGTCGCCCGACGGGCCCTGGTCCGGGTCGTCGTCGAAGGCGGCGGTGATCCGCACCGCCCGCATCCCGAGGGCCTGGGCGCCGGCGACGTCGGTGCGGCGGCGGTCGCCGACGTGGGCGCAGCGGGCCGGGTCGGGGCGGCCGAGGCCGGCCAGGGCGTGGCGGAAGATCCGGGGGTCGGGCTTGTAGACGCCGACCTCGTCGGAGAACGACCAGTGGTCGAAGTACTTGAGCAGCCCGAGACGGTCGAGATGCCGGAGCAGGACGGGCGACGGAGTAAACCCGACGTCGCAGATGATCCCCAGCCGCACCCCGAGGGCCGACAAGCCGGCGAGAGCCTCGGCCACGCCGTCGAGGGGCACGAGATCCGCACCCTCGCCCTCCCCGGCGAAGGCGGCGAGGAGCCGGGGCCGCAGCCCGGCGATGCCGGCTCCTCCGGCGGAGGCGACCGCGGCGAAGGCGCGTTCCGCGGCGTCGGCGATGGCGTGGGCGGCGTCGACGCCGGTGAACTGCCGGTTGGCGGCCCACGCCTCGGCCCAGCTCCGCCAGGCGGCGTCGTAGCCGGCGGTGAGGACGGGAAGTACAACGCCGGCGCTCCCCACGCCGGCGTCGACCAGTACCTGGCTCATGGCCTCCAGGCGGCGGCCCCGAAGGTAGCCGCCGGGTGGCTCACGACAGAGGGTGTTCCAGTAGTCGAAGGTGACGGCCTCCAGGGCCGCTCCCTCGAAGGACAAGGTACTTAGAGCCCCTGCTCGCTCTCGACCTGCTCCAGGTAGCGCATGATCTCGATAGCCCGGAAGCGGCGGTGCCCGCCGAGGGTCCGGATGGCGGAGATCTTGCCGGCCCTGGCCCAGCGAGTGACGGTCTTGGGGTTGACCCGGAACATCTCGGCCACCTCGGACGGCGTCAGAAGGGCGTCGGGGTCGGTTCGGTCCTGCATGACCATTCCTCTCTTTACGGGTACTGGCCCGCGGCGTGAGCCACGAGGGGGAGCCTGTGTCCGCTTCGTCCCTGAGGGTACGCACCGCACCCTTCGGGGTCGATAGCCCGAGGGTGTCATTTCCACACCACCCGGATTGACTAGTCACCCTGTAGTTCGACCGCTGCGACCAGCCGATTTGTGCTGTCTCAGACCGACTGGTGCGACAGACCGGGGCTGGGGTGCCCGGCCCGTCACGGCATGTATCGGCACACTCTGGGCGCGAATTGAGCGGTCCGCTCAAGAAGGCCTTGAGGCTTACGATGATCGGATAGGAGGAAGTCCCCCCGGGAGTGTCGAAGGGCGTTCCCAATGTTCGATCGGATCGAGGCCGACGACTACGAGCAGGTGGTCTTCTGCCACCACCGGGCGACGGGCCTGCGGGCCATCGTGGCCGTCCACTCCACCGCCCTCGGGCCCGCCCTCGGCGGGACCCGGTTCTACCCCTACGCCACCGAAGAGGACGCCCTGGAGGACGTCCTGCGCCTGGCCCGGGGGATGACCTACAAGGCCGCCCTGGCCGGCCTCGACCTCGGCGGCGGCAAGGCGGTCATCCTCGGCGATGCCGGCCGCGACAAGAACGAGGCGCTGCTGCGGGCCTATGCCCGCTACGTCGATGCCCTCGGGGGCCGCTACATCACCGCCGAGGACGTCGGCACCACCCAGGCCGACATGGACCTCATCCGCCGGGAGACCCGCTGGGTGACCGGCGTGTCGCAGTCGCTCGGCGGGTCGGGCGACCCGAGCGTGGCCACCGCCCAGGGGCTTTACTACGGACTGAAAGCCGTGGCCTCGACGCTGTGGGGCGACACCAACCTCGAGGGCCGTCACGTCGCCGTGTCGGGCGTCGGAAAGGTCGGCTACGCCTTCGTCCGCCAGCTGGTGGAGGATCGGTGCCGGGTCACCGTGGCCGACGTCGTGCCCGCCGCCGCCGAGCGGGCCGTCCACGACTTCGAGGTCGAGTCGGTGCCGCCGGAGAAGATCCACGCCGTGGAGTGCGACGTCTACGCCCCCTGCGCCCTCGGGGGTGCGCTGTCGTTCCAGACGATCCCCGAGCTGCGCTGTGCCGCGGTGTGCGGCTGCGCCAACAACCAGCTGGCCGAGCCGGGCTGCGACGAGGCGCTGGCCGAGGCCGGCATCCTCTACGCCCCCGACTATTGCGTCAACGCCGGCGGGATCATCAACATCTCCGAGGAGCTGCGGGGCTACTCCCGGGAACGGGCCGAGACCGGGCTCCGCCACATCTACGACGCCACACTGGCGGTGTTCGCCCGGGCCCGGGCGGAGGGCATCACCACCGCCGCCGCCGCCGACCGGGTGGCCGAGGCCCGCATCGACGCCGTCGGCCGCCTCAACCTGATCCGGCCCCCGAGTCGCTGACGGCTTTCAACGGAGGATCCATGTCATACGCCCCGACCGAGCGGACGGACCTGTCGGCTCTCCACCTGCAGGACCGGCACACCCCGCTCGGGCTGTCGGGCGACGACGTCGTCGCCATGTGGCGCACGATCCTCCTGACCCGCCGGCTGGACCAGAAGATCTGGGCCCTCAACCGGATGGGCAAGGCGCCGTTCGCCGTGTCGTGCCAGGGGCACGAGGGAGCCCAGATCGGCTCCGCCTGGGCGCTGCGGGAGGGGCACGACGTGGTGTGCCCGTACTACCGCGACACCGGCGTCATGATCGCCCTCGGCATGACCGCCCGGGAGATCCTGGAGGCGGTCTTCGCCCGGGAGGCCGACCCGAACTCCGGCGGGCGGCAGATGCCGAACCACTGGGGCTGCGCCCGCCTGCGGATCATCACCGGATCGTCGCCCATCGCCACCCACATCCCCCACGCCGCCGGCATCGCCCTCGCCGCCCGGATGCGGGGGGAGGACACCGTCGTCGTCTGCTACTTCGGCGACGGCGCGGCGAGCAAGGGCGACTTCCACGAGGCGATGAACTTCGCCGGGATCCACAACCTCCCGCTGGTGGCCATCTGCGAGAACAACGGCTACGCCATCTCGGTGCCCCTGGCCAAGGAGTCGGCGGTGGAGAACATCGCCGAGCACGCCCACCAGTACCGCTGCCTGGGGATGATCGTCGACGGCAACGACCCCCTCGACGTCTACGCCTCGGTGAACGCCGCCGTCCACCGGGCCCGCAAGGGCGAGGGGCCGAGCCTCATCGAGTGCAAGACGTACCGCTACCTGTCCCACACCTCCGACGACGATGACCGCACCTACCGCACGCCCCAGGAGGTGGAGGCGTGGCGCAAGAAGGACCCGTTCCAGCGGCTCAAGCAGTACCTGATCGAGCAACGGCTGCTGAGCGAGGCCCACGAAGCGGAGCTGGAGTCTGAGGTCACGGCCGAGATCGAGGAGGCGGTGAAGGCGGCCGAGGCCTCGGCCCCGCCGGAACCGGCGGCCGCCTTCCGCAAGGTCTTCGCCCTGCCGCTGCGGCCCGTGGCCGGCGTCCCCGCCGAGTACGCCGCCACCCAGGAGGGCATCGCGCCGCCGGCCCCCGCCGCCGGCGGGAACGGCGCCGGCCTGCCGGCCGACGCTCCCGTCCGGACGTTCGTCGACACGGTGCGGGAGACGATCCGGGGGGCCATGGCGGCCGACGACCGGGTCTTCGTCCTCGGGGAGGACGTCGGCAACCGGGGCGGCGTCTTCAAGGCCACCGACGGGCTCATCACCGAGTTCGGCGAGCACCGGGTGGTCGACATGCCGCTGGCCGAGTCGGCCATCATCGGCGTGGCCATCGGCGCCGCCCTCCACGGCTTGCGGCCGATCGCCGAGATCCAGTTCGCCGACTTCATCCATCCCGCCTTCGACCAGCTGGTCTCCGAGGCCGCCCGGATCCACTACCGCTCCAACGGCGACTTCTGCGTGCCGATGGTGGTGCGGGCGCCCTACGGCGGCGGCGTCCACGGTGCCCTGTACCACTCGCAGTCGGTGGAGTCGCTCTTCTCCCACGTGCCGGGGCTGAAGGTGGTCATCCCGTCGACGCCCGCCGACCTGAAGGGCCTGCTGCTGGCCAGCCTCGACGACCCCGACCCGGTGCTGTTCCTGGAGCACAAGAAGATGTACCGGGCGATCAAGGGCCCGGTGCCGGAGGGCGTCGACTGGCGGGTGCCGATCGGCCTGGCGGAGATCGTCCGGCCCGGGACCGACGCCACCATCGTCACCTACGGGATGCAGCGCCACCTGGCGGTGGAGGCCGCCGACCGCCTGGCCGCCGAGGGGCGGGGCGAGATCGAGGTCGTCGACCTGCGCACGATCTCGCCGCTCGACCGCGACACCGTCATCGCCTCCGCCTGCCGGACGGGACGGGTGCTCGTGGTCAGCGAGGACAACCACTCCTTCTCGGTGGCCGCCGAGGTGGCGGCGGTGGTGGCCGAGGCCTGCTTCTACGACCTCGACGCCCCGGTCATGCGCCTGGCCACCGCCGATGTGCCGGCCATGCCCTACGCCCCGGCCCTGGAGGCCGCCGTCCTCATCACCGCCGACCGGATCGCCGCCGCCGCCCGCCGGCTGCTCCAGGCCTGAGCCGGTGCGCCTGCTGATCATCGTGACGCTGGCGTCGTCGGTGATCGCCGGCATCGCGGCGTACATCGTGGCCTACGACCGGCTCTGCAACTGCGGCTACCGGGGAACGGCGGGGCGGCTGGCGCTGCGGGCCATACCCGGCCCGTCGCTGTTCTTCCTCGGGCTCGGGACAATGCTCACCGTCAGCACCGGGTTCTTCTTCCGCTGACGGCCGGCGCGTGAACGGGATGCTCTCGCTGGAGACGGTGCAGTAAGCGGAGACCCGCCGCCGATACACTCCGCCCCCATGGCACGAGTGCTGGCCGTCGCCAACCAGAAGGGCGGCGTGGCCAAGACGACCACCGCACACTCGCTCGGCGCCGGCCTGGCCGAGCTCGGCGAGCGGGTGCTGTTGGTCGACCTCGACCCCCAGGCCTGCCTGACCTACTCGCTCGGCATCGACCCCGACGGCCTCGACCGCTCGCTCCACGACGTGCTGGCCGGGCGGGCGGAGGCGGCCGACGTGCTGGTCAAGGCGGGTGACCTGGCGCTGCTGCCGTCGACGATCGACCTGGCCGGGGCCGAGGTCCACCTGATGTCCCGCACCGGGCGGGAGCACGTGCTGGCCCGGGCGCTGCGGCCCCTGGACGCCGAGTACGACACCGTCCTGATCGACTGCCCGCCGTCGCTCGGCGTGCTGACGATCAACGGCCTCACCGCCGCCGGCGAGGTGATCGTGCCGCTGCAGTGCGAGACGCTGGGACAGCGGGGTGTGGGCCAGTTGCTGGAGACGATCAACGACGTCCGCAGCTTCACCAATCCCGATCTCGCCGTACGGGGCCTGGTGGCCACGATGTTCGACGGCAGGACGCGCCACTCCCGCGAGGTGCTCGACGACCTCGAGGGCCGCTACGGCGTTGCCGTCCTCGGCGAGCCCATCCCGAAGTCCGTCCGCTTCGCCGAGGCGCCGGGCCGGGGCCGGTCGATCCTGACCCACGCCCCCCGCTCGGCCGGGGCGGAGGCCTACCGGGCGATCGCCCGCCTGCTCCACGAGGAGGGTTCCCGATGAGCGATCCCCTCGGGAAGCGGGCGCTGTTCTCGGTCGCCGAGACGCCGGCGGCCCGCCCGTCCTCCGCCGCGGCGACCGCCACGATCAGCAAGGAGTCGCTGTTCAGCGCCTCGGAGGACGCCCGCCGGTTCGGGACGGTGGTCGTCGAGTGCTCCGGCTGCGGCGCCCGCTCCCGGCTCGGATGGGCGGAGTTCGCCTGGCGGCACCTGCCGTTCGGGCTGTGGATCCCCTGGCTGCGGTACTCCCAGTACATGTCGTGCCCGGCCTGCGAGCGGCGGACGTGGCTCGGCGTCGCCTGGTTGGCCTGACCGCTCTGCTCCTCGTGGCCGCGGCCTGCGGCGGCGGAGGAGGCGGGGGCGGCGGGTCGAGCGGCGGCGGCCCGTCCGGCTCGATCGTCATCGGCACCACCGAATCGCTGCAGAACAGCTTCGACCCGGCGGAGGCCTACGACTACCTCGGCTCCCAGATCGTCTTCAACACCGCCGAGACACTGGTGACCTACGCCCCGAACGCCACCGCTCCCGAGCCGCTGCTGGCGGCGTCGATGCCCGACGTCTCCGCCGACGGCATCACCTACACCTTCGTGCTCCGGGCCGGGGTGAAGTTCTCCGACGGCACCCCGCTCAACGCCGCCGCCGTCAAGTTCTCGCTGGAGCGGGCGAAGGCCTTCGGCGCCAAGGACGCCGAAGCCGCCGGGTTCCTGCTCTCCGACATCCGCAGCATCGCCGCCCCGGCCGAAGACAAGGTCGTCATCACGCTGGTGCAGCCGAACGTCACGTTCCTCTCCCGGCTGGCCTACTCGGTGGCCAGCATCGTGAGCCCGAAGGCCTACGCCGCCAACGTGCTCACCGGGAGCGAGGCCGGCCCGGCGGTGACGGCGAAGTACAAGACCGACACCGTCGTCGGGAGCGGCCGGTACCGCATCGTGGCCTACCAGGAACGGGAATTGGTCGACCTCGAGGCCAACCCCGACTACTGGGGGACGGCCCCGAAGATCAAACGCCTCCGCCTGCGGCTCTTCGCCAAGTCGTCGGAGCTGAAGAACTCGCTGCAGACCGGCGAGGTCGACGTCGCCTTCCGGAGCCTCCAGCCCGACGAGAACGAGTTCTTCAAGAACCGGCCGGGCTTCAAACTGGTCGAGGGGACGGGTTCGGGCATCCGCTACCTGGTCATCAACGTGACGGCCAAGCCGTGGGACAACGTCAACCTCCGCCGGGCGCTGGCGGCGGCGGTCGACCGCAAGGCGATCGTCGACGAGGTCTTCAAGGGCTCGGCCACCGCGCTGGCGTCGATCATCCCCGCCGCCTTCCCGACGTCGGAACCGAAGTGGGACCAGCTCTACGGCGCCGCCGCGCCGTCGGGGAAGTCGCTGGTCGACAAGTACCTGGCGGCGGCCGGCCACCCGGCCGGCACCGTCCCGGTGGAGCTGTGGTACAGCCCGACCCACTACGGCGACACCGAGCAGGCCGTGGCCGAGCTGATCGCCCGGAGCCTGGAGGACACGCACCGCTTCACCGTCAAGGTCCGCAACGTCGAATGGGCCGAGTACGGCAAGAAGCGCCAGGCGGGGGAGATGCCGGTGTTCCTCATGGGCTGGTACCCCGACTACCTCGACCCCGACGACTACCTCGAGCCGTTCTCCAATCCCGGCATCTTCGACCCGGCCAAGTGGGACGACCCCAAGATGGCCGACCTCGTCCAGACGGAGCAGCGGGCGCAGGACCCCGACCGGCGGGCCGACGTCCTCCGGCAGGCCCAGTCGTACATGGCCGACCAGGTGCCCTACATCCCGCTGTTCCAGGCGCCGCAGGTGGCGGCCACGACCGACAAGGTCGACGGCGTCGTCCTCGACCCGATCCAGATCTTCCGCTACTGGCTGCTGGAGAAGCACGGTTGACCGGGTAGCGGTGTGCGGCGCTACCTCCTCACCCGCCTGGCGCTCACGGCGCCGCTGCTGCTGCTCCTGCTGACGGCAACGTTCGTGCTGCTGCGGGTGGCGCCGGGCGACCCCGTCACCGCCACCCTCGGCGACCGGGCGTCCGGGGAACGGGTGACGGAGCTGCGCCACACCCTGGGGCTCGACGAGCCGCTCTGGCGCCAGTACGGCGCCTACGTCGGCGGCGCCCTGCACGGCGACTTCGGCCGGGCCATCACCACCGGTACGCCGGTCTGGACGACGATCAGGCAGAAGTTCCCCGCCACCCTGGAGCTGACGATCGCCGCCCTGCTCGTGGCGGTGGCGGTGGGCATCGGTGTCGGCGCCGCCTCGGCCCGCTACCGAGACACGCCGCTCGACGTCGCCGGCCGGGTGCTGGGCATCGTGCTCTACGCCGCTCCGATCTTCTGGCTCGGGATTCTGGCCCAGCTGCTGTTCTCGATTCATTTCCACTGGCTTCCGACCGGCGGGCGCACGGCGGCGTTCTTCGAACCGCGGCATATCACCGGTCTCTTCACGGTCGACTCCGTGCTGACCGGCAACGGTGCGGCGTTGTGGCAGGCGCTGCGCCACCTGGCGCTGCCGGCCGTGACGCTCGGGCTCGTCATCGGCGGCGTGCTGGTCCGCCTGGTGCGGGTGAACATGCTCCAGGCGCTGCGGTCCGACCACGTGGAGGCCGCCCGGGCCCGGGGGCTGCCGGAGCGGGCGGTGGTGCTGCGCCATGCGCTGCGCAGCGCCCTGGTGCCGGTGGTGGCGGTCGTCGGGCTGCAGTTCGCGCTGCTGCTGTCGGGCGCGGTGCTGACCGAGACGACGTTCAACTGGCCCGGCCTCGGGCTGTCGCTCTTCCACTTCCTCGGCGACCGGGACTACACGGCGGTGCAAGGGCTCGTCACGTTCTACGCCCTGTTCGTCGTGGCCGTCAGCCTGCTGATCGACGTCGTGTCCGCCTGGGTCGACCCGAGGATCCGGTACTCGTGAACCGTCGGCTCGTCGCCCGCTGGCGGCAGGCCGGCGCCACCAGCCGCCGGCTGCTGGTCACCGGCGTCGTGGTCACGGCGGGGTTCGGCATCGTGGCGCTGCTGGCGCCGGTGCTGGCACCCTACGGCCAGGCGACCCACGACGCCCCGCAGCTGGCCCACCCCAGCCTGTCGCACTGGTTCGGAACGACGAATCTCCGCTTCGACGTCCTCTCCCGGGTGATCTTCGGCGCTCGGCTGGCCTTCGAGGTCGTCCTCGCCTCGACCGGCTTCGCGCTCGTGATCGGCGTGCCGCTCGGTCTGGTGTCGGGGTATACGGGCGGGAAACTCGACCGGGTGCTCGTCCTCGCGATGGACGCCCTCTATGCCTTCCCCAGCCTCCTGCTGGCCATCGTGGCGGCCTTCGCCCTGCAGCGCTACGTCGGGCCCGGCGTGCCGGCGGCGGCGCTGTCGATCTCGGTGATCTACATCCCCCAGTACTTCCGGGTCGTCCGCAACCACACGCTGGCGGTGCGGGAGGAGCCGTTCGTCGACGCCGCCCGGGCCATGGGCGCACCGAAGCGGGTCATCATCGTGCGCTACGTCGCCGCCAACGTGGTCCAGTCGGTCCCCGTGATCTTCACCGTCAATGCCGCCGACGCCGTACTGACCCTGGCTGCGCTGGGGTTCCTCGGCTACGGCGTCCCGCTCCGGACGGCCGAGTGGGGCTTCGACATCGGCAACGCCATCAGCGACGTCGGCGTGGGCGCCTGGTGGACGTCGCTGTTCCCCGGCCTGGCCATCGTCGGCCTCGTGACCGGGATGTCGTTGGTCGGCGAAGGCGTGAACGACGTACTGAATCCCCGGCTACGGGCGGCGGGCCTCGGGTCCGACGCCGCTTTGCCGCTGGAGGACCCCGAAGCGGCGCCACCGCCGGCGGCGGCCGGCGACGCCCCGCCCGTCCCCGAGGGGATCGAGCGGGAACTCCCCCGCTCCGTCCACGTCGTCGCCCCCTCGATCTCGGCAGGGAAAACCGCGGATTCCGCGGGTTTTCCTGCCGAGAACCGCTCCGCCCTCGTGGTGGACGGGGTGTCGGTGACCTACCGCAGTCCCCGCGGGCCGGTGCGGGCGGTGGACGGCGTGTCCCTCGCCGTCGGGGCCGGCCAGAGCCTGGGGCTGGTGGGGGAGAGCGGCTGCGGCAAATCGACGCTCGGGCGGGCGATCCTCGGCCTCCTCCCGCCGGCCGCGGAGCGGACGGGGCGCGTCGTCCTCGACGGCGTCGACCTGACCGTCGACCCCGACGCCTGGCGCAAGGCCCGCGGGGACCGGCTGTCGCTCGTCTTCCAGGACCCGGCCACCCGGCTCGACCCCCTCCAGCGGATCGAGAGCCACTTCGTGGAGCTGATCCGGGCCCACCGGCCCGGGACGTCGAAGGCCGATGCCGCCCGCCGGGGCCGGGAGGCGCTGGCGGCCGTCGGCGTGCCGCCGGCCCGGGCGCAGCAGTACCCCCACGAGTTCTCCGGCGGGATGCGCCAGCGCATCATGATCGCCCTGGCGGTGGTTCTCGAACCTCGGGTGCTGATCGCCGACGAGCCGACGACCAGCCTCGACGTCCTCGTCGAGGCGCAGATCCTCGAGCTGCTGACCGACCTGCGCCGCCGGCTCGGCCTGGCGGTGGTGCTGATCACCCACAACCTCGGGATCGTGGCCGAGACGTGCGACCGGGTGGCGGTGATGTACGCCGGGCGGATCGTCGAGGAGGGCCCGGTCCGGTCGGTCTTCGCCGCCCCCCGTCACCCGTACACGCAGGCGCTGCTCGGCGCCGTGATCACGCTGGAGACCGAGGCGGCGGTGGCCGTCCCCGGCTCGCCGCCCGACCTCGCCGACGTCCTCCCGGGCTGCCCGTTCGCCCCCCGCTGCCCGCTCGCCATGGCCGTGTGCCACGAGGTTGCGCCGGTACCGACTCCCGTTGCCGACGGCCACACCGCCGCCTGCCACCTTTATCCCGGCGCCGATCCCACCCACCCCTCCGCGGCCTGGGAACCGGCCGGCCGCCGCCTGCGCCTGGCCGAACCCCCGCTGGCGGGGACCCTCCGATGACCCCCCTGGTACGCGTCACCGATCTGGCCGTGCACTTCCCGGTCCGGCGGGGGGTCGGGGGGCCGAAGGTGGTGGTGCGGGCGGTGGACGGCGTGAGCCTCGACGTCGTCGGCGGCGAGACGCTCGGGATCGTGGGGGAGAGCGGGAGCGGCAAGACGACGCTGGGGCGGGCCATGCTGCGGCTGGTCGAACCGACCGCCGGCCGGGTGGAGTTCGAGGGGCGCGACATCACCCGGCTCGGCGAACGGGACCTGCGGCCGCTGCGGCGGCGGATGCAGCCGGTGTTCCAGGATCCGCACGCCGCCCTCAACCCGGCCATGTCGATCGGCGACGCCGTCGCCCACCCGCTGCTGATCCAGGGCCTGGCCGCCGACCGGGAGGCGGCCCGGGCCGGGGCGGCGGCCATGCTGGAACGGGTCGGCATCACGCCGGCGGCGGCGTTTCTCGACCGCTTCCCCGAGGACCTCTCCGGCGGGCAGAAGCAGCGGGTCGTCCTCGCCCGGGCCCTGGTCACCGGCCCCAGCCTGGTGGTGGCCGACGAGCCGGTGGCCATGCTCGACATGAGCGTCCGGGCCCTGGTCCTCGACCTCATGGCGGGGTTGCGCCGGGACCTCGGCCTCACCTACGTGCTGATCACCCACGACCTCGCCACGGCCCGCCTCGTCTGCGACCGGGTGGCGGTGATGTACCTCGGCCGGGTGGTCGAGACGGGCCCGGCCGGCGAGATCCTCCACCACCCCCGCCACCCCTACACCAGGGCGCTGCTCGACGCCGTCCCC
>Ga0070741_10015368_pt1 | contig 12984 bp, 12 predicted proteins | sample Coa_R1_4_FD_66440 | JGI IMG/M metagenome (GOLD analysis project Ga0070741, IMG submission 66440) | Surface soil microbial communities from Centralia Pennsylvania, which are recovering from an underground coalmine fire - Coalmine... | ecosystem: Environmental > Terrestrial > Soil > Unclassified ...
ACGTCGGGATCCACCGCGCTCCCGGCCAGCTCGCGCATCCGCTCCACCGCGACCGCCGGCTCCAGCTTCTCCTGGTACGGGCGGGAGGTGGTCAGCGCGTCGTAGATCTCGACCGCGCCGATGATGCGGGCGCCCAGGGGGATCTGGGTTCCCGCCAGGCGATCGGGGTAGCCGGTGCCGTCCCAGCGCTCGTGATGGCTCCGGACGAACGAGATCACTTCCTTGAGGTGGACCAGCGGGGCCAGGATCTGCGACCCCACGACGACGTGCTGCTTGACGTGCTCGTAGTCCTCGGGCGTGAGCGGGCCCTGCCGGGCGAGGACCTCCTCGCGGATCCCGATCTTCCCGATGTCGTGCAGCCGCCCGGCGGTGCGGACCGCCTCGATCTCCTCGTCGCTCAGGCCCATCTCCGCCGCCACGGTGGCCGCGAGGTCGGCCACCCGGGCGGAGTGGCCCCGGAGGTAGGCGTCCTTAGCCTCGAGCGCGTTCACCAGCGCCTCGAGCGTGGCGACCGAAATCCGCTCCAGCTTGGCCCGCTCGATCCGGAGCTCGGCGGTGCGGATCGCGACCTCCTCGCGGAGGTAGCGGTTCAACTGCTGGGTCTCCTGGCGCTCGCCCCGGCGCTGCAGCGCCCGCTGGATGGCGCGGGCGAGGACCGGGAGGTCGATCGGCTTGGTGAGGTAGTCCATCGCGCCGCGCTGCATGCAGAGCGCCGCGCTGGTGGCGTCGTTCACCGCCGTGAGCATGAGGATCGCGATGTCGGGCTCGATCTCGAGGATCTGGGGCACGAGATCGATGCCGCTCACGTCGGGCAGGTTCACGTCGAGCAGCATCCCCGCGACCTTGTGACGCCGGAGCAGGGCGAGCGCCTCGTCGCCGGTGGCGGCGGTCAGGGGCTCGTAGCCCTGGGCGACGGCGAAGCGGCCGAGCGCGTTGCGGATCGGCTCCTCGTCGTCCACCACCATGATGGTCACGGGCCCGTCGTCGAGCGGCACGGACGCGCTCCTTGCTCGCCGGGCGTCAACCCCGCGGGAAGGACCCGGCTCGGGCCGGAGGCCCGGTCGGACTCAGGGAAGGGAGTGCCCGAAGTCTAGAGGGCGGCCGGAGCGGGGTCAAGCATCGACGAATTCGGCGACGACCCGCTCCGGGATCAGCCCCGCGGCGTGGGCCCGGTCCAGCAGGAGCTGCACCGCCCGGCGCCCCTCGGGCCCGTAGTCCACGGTCCACCGGTTCACGTACATCCCCACGAAGGTGTCGGTCCGCTCGTCGCTCAGGCCGCGGTTGAACCGCCGGGCGTGGTCCAGCGCGGGCGCCCGGTGCTCGAGCCCGTACAGGATGCTGGCGCGAAGATGGGCCGCGATCCGCCGCATCAGGTCGGGCCCGAGGTCGCGCCGCACCACGTTGCCGCCGAGCGGGAGCGGAAGCCCGGTCTCCCCGCGCCACCAGGCGCCGAGGTCCGCCCAGAGGTGGAGCCCGCGGTCGGCGTAGGTGAGCTGCCCCTCGTGGATCAGGAGGCCGAGGTCCGCCCGGCCGTCCAGCACCGCGTCCTCGATCCGGTCGAACGGCACCACCAGCTCCGCCACGTCCGGCTGGTAGAGCTTGAGCGCGAGGTACGCGGTGGTGAGGGTGCCGGGGATCGCCACCCGGAGCCCGCGGAGCCCGTCCCGGGGAGCGCCGGGCGGCGCGCGGCGCCCCACCAGGCGGGGGCCGTAGCCGTCGCCCATGGAGGCTCCGCTCCCCAGCAGGGCGTAGGTCCGGGCCAGGTAGGCGTAGGCGTGGATCGAGACGGCCGAGACCTCGAGCTCGCCGCGGAGGGCGCGGCGATTCAGGGACTCGATGTCGGCGAGCTCGTGCACGTAGCGGAGGTCGCCGGTGTCGATCTTCCCCTCGGCCAGCGCGTAGAACATGAACGCGTCGTCCGAGTCGGGGCTGTGGGCGATGCGGATGGTGGGCATGGTGAGAGAAGCGTGAGCGGTGAGCGGTGAGCGGTGAGCGGGTCGCCCGCGTCGGTCGGCCCGCTCACCGCTCACGGCTTACCGCTCACCGCTCTTTCGGCTTCCTCCTTGAACCGCGCGAGGGCCGGGCCGTGCTCCCGGTACTCGATCCGCCCCGCCCGCATCTCGGCGTCGTAGCTCCGCAGGAAATCGCGATAGGCCCGCCGCTCGCCGGCCGAATCGTGCGCGAGGCGGGCGGCCTCGCCGCGGACCAGGTACCCGAAGAGGTGGCCGCGCCCGCCCGCGAGGATGGTGTCGGCCAGCGCGTCGGCGGCCGGGAGATCCCCCGCCTGCATTAGGAGCACCGCCGCGTGATACCGGGCGTCGGTGTCGATGGTGTCGAGCTGGTGGTAGGCCCCGAGCGCCATGGGGGTGAACCCGAGCACCGTGGCCGTATCGCCCCGCTCGGCCGCCGCCATCACCCGGTTGAAGAGCCGGTCGAACCGCTCGCGGGGGGACATCCGGCTGATGTCCGGCGCGGGCCCCGCCGGGAGCGGTCCCGCGCCGAGCGGGGCGGAGGCCGCGACACCCGGGTTCGCCATGTCGGGGACCGCGGGGGCGGGCGCCTCGCGGGCCACCTTCCAGACGATCGCGCCCACCAGAACCAGGGCGACGGCCCCGCCCGTGAGCCAGGCGACCCGCTCCGAGCGTCCGCCGAGCCCCGCCCCGCCCGCCCGGCCCGGCCCCCCCGCCGCGCCGGCTCCGGGGCCCGGCTCGACCGGGCGCCCGCAGCGGTGGCAGAACCGCGCCCGGGCCGAGAGCCGGGCCCCGCAGTGGGCGCAGCCCCGGGGGACCAGGCTCGCCCCGCAGGTGCTGCAGAAGTTCCCCTCGGCCCGGGCCCCGCAGGCCGGGCAGGAGGTGGACGGCGGGGGTGATGTCATGAGGCCCGAAAGCTAGATGCGGCAAGGGCCGGGAGCCACCCTGCCTCTCCCGCCGCCGGTCTGGCATTCTTAGCTTCCTAGCGTCAGACCCGATGGAGACTACATGGCAGTAGCGACCACTACGCCCCGGCCGGCGGCGGAGAGCTTCCCCACCGACCTGAGCGGCGCCGGGAAGCGCGACATCCTCGAGCTGGCGGAGCAGTTCGGGGTGGAGTTCCTCCGCCTCCAGTTCACCGACATCCTGGGGATCAACAAGAACGTGGAGGTCCCCCGGAGCCAGTTCGACAAGGCGCTCGAGGGCGAGATCATGTTCGACGGCTCGTCGATCGAGGGTTTCGTGCGGATCGAGGAGTCGGACATGCTGCTCAAGCCGGACCTCGCCACCTTCCGGATCCTGCCCTACGAGGACGAGGGGGGCCGGGTGGCCCGGCTGCTCTGCGACATCTACACGCCCGACGAGCAGCCGTTCGCCGGCTGCCCCCGGCTCACCCTGAAGCGCCAGATCGATCGCGCCAAGCGCCTCGGCTTCACCATGATGGCGGGCTGCGAGGCCGAGTTCTTCCTGTTCGAGATGGGGCCCGACGGCTCGCCCACCACCACGACCCACGACTCCGGTGCGTACTTCGACCTCACGCCGGTGGACCGCGGGGAGGAGATCCGGCGGGTGATCGTGGAGCACCTCGAGCTCATGGGGTTCGAGGTCGAGGCGGCGCACCACGAGGTGGCCCCGGGCCAGCACGAGGTGGACTTCAAGTACGCCGACGCGCTCACCACGGCCGACAACCTCGCCACCTTCCGTTTCATCGTGCGGGACGTGGCGCGCCGGTACGGGTTCCTCGCCTCGTTCATGCCCAAGCCGATCCAGGGCCAGAACGGGAGCGGGATGCACACCCACCAGTCGCTGTTCCGGGGACCCAACGAGAACGCCTTCTACGACCCGAACGCGGAGTACCAGCTCTCCAGCGTCGCCCTCCACTACATCGAGGGGCTGCTCCAGCACGCCCGGGGCTTCTGCGCGATCACCAATCCCCTGATCAACAGCTACAAGCGGCTGGTGCCGGGGTACGAGGCGCCGGTCAACGTCGCCTGGTCGATGCGGAACCGCTCCCCCCTGGTCCGGATCCCCGACCGGCGGGGGCTCAGCACCCGGTGCGAGCTCCGGATGCCGGACCCCTCGGCCAACCCCTACCTCGCCCTCTGCGTCCAGCTCGCGGCCGGGCTCGACGGGGTGGAGCGGAAGCTCCCGGCGCGGGAGCCGGTCAACCGGAACATCTTCCGGATGAGCTACCGGGACCGGCGGAAGTACCGGATCGACGAGTTGCCCCGGGACCTGCACGAGGCGCTCGAGTTCTTCGAGAAGGACGAGGTGATCAAGGCGGCGCTGGGCGAGCACCTCACCGAGCGGTTCCTGGAGGCCAAGCGGGAGGAGGTGGCGCAGTACAACCTTCAGGTGAGCAAGTGGGAGATCGACAACTACCTGGGGAGGTACTGACGGCCGGCCGAACGCGCTCCCGGCCCCGGGCTCCGGGCCCCGCGCGGGGGGGGGGGCCGGGGCCCCTAGCGGGCGGCCGCGCCGGCGATCTCGGCCAGCCGGAAGGTCACCTGGCCCCAGCTGAAGGGCACCTCGGCCTGAACCGGGAGCCGGCGGGCGTCGTCGGTGAGCCAGAGCCGGGAGCCGCCGGCCCGGGTCGTGACCTGAAGCACCAGGCAGGCGGCCCGCGCGCCGCCGGGGAGCGCCAGCGGCTCGCGGCCCTCGACGGTCACCTGCACCGGGTTGAAGCCGGTCCGGAAGTAGCGTGACCAGCTGTACGAGCGCCCCACCTCGAGCGGCACCGAGCGCAGAAAATAGAGAAAGGCGAGCTCGTCGAGGGCGTCGGGCGGGGTGAGCCAGGCGTCCGGCTTCCCCTCCTCGCGGTAGCGCCCCGAGTCGGGGTAGATGAGGAACCGCTGGTCGGTCACCCGACCCGCCTGCACCACGTGGCGGTGGAAGCGGCGGGAGGTGAACCGCTCGGTGCCCACCCACGAGGTCAACTGGTAGCTGAGCCCGAGGCCCGGGGGCCCGCCCTGGCCCGACAGGGTGAGCACGAAGGTCTCCGCCCCGCGCTCCCGCGCCACGCCGGACACCGCCATCGCGGCCGAGCCGATGGGCAGGTACCCCAGGCTCGCGGTGTAGCGAAGGGTCTCCCCCACCCGGAAGGGGTAGCTCGGCGGCCGGTCGAGCTGGGGGCGGACGGGAAGGACGAGCGCGAGCGAGGCCGCGAGGAAGCTTCTGGCCAGCATAAGTGCGTAATTAACCGGTCTTGCAGGGGTCATGCCACCCCGGCCCGACGTCTACCTGTTCGATCTCGACGGCACCCTCTACGTCCACGGGCGGGCGGTCCCCGGCGCGCCCGAGCTGATCGCGCGCTTCCGCCGCGCGGGGGTTCCGTTCCGGTTCGTCACCAACACCACCAGCCGGCCCCGCGCCGCGCTGGCCGAGCGGCTCCGGAGCTACGGGTTCGAGGCGGAGGAGCGCGAGGTCGTCTCGCCCATCGCCGCGACGGCGCGGGTGGCGGCGGAGCGGGGTTGCCGGGTGCTCGCGCCGTTCTTCCCGGCCGCCTCGCTGGTGGACCTTCCCGGGTTCGAGCTCGCGGGCGGCGTGACCGGCCGCCGGCCGGCGGAGCGGCCGGACGCCGTCGTGGTGGGCGACCTGGGCGAGCAGTGGACCTACGGCCTGATGCAGGAGGCGTTCACCTATCTCCTGGACGGGGCGTTGCTGATCGCGCTGTCCCGCGACCGCTACTGGCGGCGGGGCGAGGAGCTCGCGCTCGACGCCGGGCCGTTCGTGGTGGGGCTCGAGTACGCCTCCTCCCGCCCCGCGATCCTGGTGGGGAAGCCGAGCGCTTCGTTCTTCCGGACGGCGGTGGAGAGCCTCGGGCTCGGCGGCGCCCCGGCGGTCGCGATGATCGGCGACGATCTCTGGTCGGACGTCCGGGGAGCCCAGGAGGCGGGTTACCAGGGATGGCTGGTGCGGACCGGGAAGTTCCACCCCGAGGCGCTCGAGCGGAGCGGGGTCGAGCCCGACCGGATCCTCGACAGCGTGGCCGACCTGCTCGAGGCGCCGGCTGGCCGGGACGGGTGATCGGCCGGGCCTGGGTGGTGGCGGCGCTGGCCGGCGTCCCCGTCGCCGCCGCGGCGCACGGCTCGGCCGCGGCCCAGGATACGGCCCCGGCCCGCGACACGGCCGCGGCACGGGACACGGCCGCTCTTCGGGGCGCCGCGGTCGGTCGGACCGGGGGCCGGGCCGAGCCCGGCGGCGCGAGCCTCATTCGCGGCGTGGTGATCGAGCCGCGCGGGGTGTTCGAGCCCGGCGAGGAGGCGGGCTGGATCGCCCGGGCGGCGGGGGCGCTCCACGTCACCACCCGCCGCCGGGTGATCGAGCGGGAGCTCCTGTTCCGAGCGGGCGAGCCGTTCGACTCCGCACGGGTGGCGGAGACGGCGCGGAACCTCCGGGCCCTGGGCGTGTTTCGCCGGGTGGAGATCGACAGCGTCCGCACCGACTCGGGCCTGGTGATCCGGGTCGTCACCCGGGACGGATGGAGCACCCGGCCGCTCCTCGAGCTCACCAGCACCGCGGGCCAGACCGCCTGGGCTGCGGGGCTCGAGGAGGTGAACCTGCTGGGCAACGCCGCCTACGGCTCGCTGCTCTACTCCGACCATCCCGACCGCACCTCGCTCACCGCCGTGTTTCGCCAGCCGCGGCTCTTCGCCAACCGGGTGTCCCTGCAGGCGGCGTATCAGGAGCGCTCCGACGGCCGGTTCGCCACCCTGGGCGGAGGGCAGCCGTTCTTCAGCCTGGACTCCCGACGGAGCGTCCAGGCAGGCGCCACCTACTTCGACGGCGACGTGCTCCGCTTCGTGGCCGGCGATCCCACCCCGGCCGCGGTGCTCCGGCGCCACCACGCGCTCGTCCGGCTGGACGCGGCCCGCGCGCTCGCCGCGTCGCCGGGCGGGTTCGTGCGCCTCGGGCTCTACGCTCAGCTTCGCCGGGACGACTTCCTGGACACGAGCCTGGTGCGCGGCACGCCGTTCCCGCACACCGTGACCGGCGCGGCAGGGCCCTACCTCTGGCTCTCCCGCGCGTCCTTCGCCGTGGTCCGCAACTTCCGGAGCTTCCTCCGCGAGGAGGACGTGGACCTGAGCCCGACGCTCCTCGTGGGCGCGTATGCGGCGCCCAAGCTCTTCGGCTACGAGCGCACCGGCGTGGGGCTGCAGGTGACGGCGCAGGCCGGGGTGCGGACGCCGGGGGGCTTCGCCGCGATCCGCGCGGCCGGCACCGGGCTCTACAGTGCGGCGGGGCTCGACTCGGGCGGGGTGCGGGTGAACGCCACCTGGCTGGTGCAGCCCGCGCGACGGCACGCGGTGGTCCTCACGGGACAGATCGGCTGGCTCGACAACCCGCTCCCCGGGGAGGAGTTCGACCTGGGGCTCGGGCGCGGGCCGCGCGCCTTCTACGCGCACGCGTTCACCGGCGATCGGCTGATCAATCTCACGGCGGAGTACCGCTGGACCGCGGCGGAAGAAGCCTGGCGGGTGCTCGGGATCGGGTTCGCGGCGTTCGCCGACTACGGCGGGGCCTGGTTCGACGGATCGCCGCGGCGGACCGGCGGCGACCTGGGCGTCGGGCTCCGCCTGGGCCCGAGCCGGAGCCCGGACGGCGCGATCCTCGGCCTGGACCTGGCGCGGCGGTTCGCGACCGACCGCCAGCGCGCGGGCTGGGTTCTGGTGCTGCGGAAGGGAGTGCGCTACTAGAACGGCACGGCCGACATCATGATCACCACCACCCGAGACCAGGACCGGCGGACCTTTCGGTCCGGGGCGGTGCGGAACTCCAGGCACGCTTCGGGAACGGCCACTCGACGCGTACCCAGGTCGAGCACCACCACTCCGGGCCGGTTGTCGTCGCGGCGGCGACCCTGGCACACGTCGTACCAGCGGCCCGGCTCGAGGTCCTCGGGAACGATCACGCGGCCGGGCACGAACCGCGCCTGCCGCTTGGGCGGTTGGGGAGGGCTCATCACTCGGGACTCCCACGAAAGTCGAGTGGTATGGGCGGAAGCGCCTAGAATACAACCATCGCACCGGGGAGACCAGAGTCACCGTGCAGGAATCCCTCGCTTCGGCCGACGTTCGGGGACCGCGCTTGAGCGCGGGTCTCGCGCTGGCGCTGCTCGCCGCGCTCTGCGGCGCGATCCTGGTCGGCTGGCTGGGGCTGGCCGTGGGCCGCGGCGTGACGTTCGCGCTGGACGAGAACCTCCGGGCCGCGGTGCATACCTACGCTTCGCCGGGTCTCACCCGCTTCATGCGCGGCGCCACCGACCTGGGCGGGGTGGTCGCGCTCACGGTCGGGACGCTCGCCGCGACGGCCGCGTTCCTGGCGGCCCGATGGCGGCGCGCGGCCGTTCTGCTGCCGCTCACGATGATCGGCGCGGCAGTGCTGGACCTCACGCTCAAGGCGGTGGTGGAGCGGCCGCGGCCCGAGCCGTTCTTCTCCACGCCGGTCCCCGCGTCGTTCAGCTTTCCGAGCGGCCACGCGCTGGACTCCTTCTGCTTCTACCTCACGCTGGCCGTGCTGGTCGCGGCCCGGGTCCGGGGGCGCGGGGTGAAGGCCGCGCTGATCCTGGCGGCGCTCGCGCTGGCCTTTCTCATCGGTCTATCGCGCATCTACCTCGGCGTGCACTGGCCGACCGACGTCCTGGCCGGCTACGCGTCGGGCCTGGTGTGGATCCTCGCGGTGGCGGGAGCGGACCGGTTGCTGCGGGCCCGCCGGGGCTGAGCCGGAGTCACCCATCGTGAGGGGCGGGTTCGGGATGCGGATCCCGCAGGGCGCCCGTGTCTTGCTCGGGGGCTTCCCGGACGTCATATATGGTGAGCCGGCCGGGCACCGGCCGGCGGCGGGCGGCGGGGGCCATGCGTCTCACCCTGATAGAGTCGGATCGCAGGTTCTTGCAGACCGCGGAGTGCGCGATGCTGAGCGTCGTCGCCCACGCGGCGGTCCTGTGGTGTGCGGTCGGGCTCACGGCGGGGGGGCGCACGCTGCCCACCACGGAGCGGGAGGCGCGGGCCATGTTCCTCCTGCCGCCGGACCGGGTGGACGCCCCGTCCCGCCAGGCCCGCATCGTCCAGTGGGGCCGGCTCGGGACGGACGCGGACGACGGCCGGCACACCACCCGCCCCGACGAGGGGTACCTCCTTCGCGACGTCGCCAGGAGTCGCCGGGACGTGAGCCCCCGGAGCGGGGCCCGGGGCCAGTTGCCGGCCGGCCCCGAAGTGCCCCTGGCGGACACCGCGTTCAGCGTGCTCCAGGTGGATTCCATGGTGCAGCGCTACGAGGACAGCGCCGCGCCGATCTACCCGCCGGAGCTTCTGGCCAAGGGGGTCGAGGGGGTGGTGTACGCCCAGTTCGTGGTGGACACGACCGGCCGGGTGGACACCGCGGCGGTCCGGATCCTCAGCAGCGCGGATCCGGCCTTCACGGCCTCGGTGCGGGAGGCGCTGGGGCAGATGCGCTTCCGCCCCGCCATCCGGGGCGGCCGCAAGGTGCGGCAACTGGTCGAGCAGCGGTTCCGGTTCACCATTACCCCGCCGCCACAGATCGCGGACAAGCGGGTCGGCTGACGCTCAGCCCGAGCCGACCGTTCCCCCTCCCAGGATCGGCAGCACCTCCCCCGTGATGTAGCTCGAGTCCACCGGGCTCGCGAGGAACACGTAGGCCGGCGCGATTTCCTCCGGCTGCGCCGGGCGCTGCATCGGCACGCTCGACCCGAACTCCGCCACCTGCTCGGCCGGCCGGTCGGCCGGGTTGAGCGGGGTCCAGACCGGTCCGGGAGCCACCGCGTTCACCCTGATCCCGCGGCCCATCAGGCTCTGGGCCAGGGACTTGGTGAAGGCGTGAATCGCCCCCTTGGTGGCGGAGTAGTCGAGCAGGTGCCCGCTCCCCTCGATCCCGGTCACCGACCCCGTATTGAGGATCACGTCCCCCTCGGCGAGATGGGGCAGGGCCGCCCTGGTCATGTGGAAGTAGCCGTAGATGTTGGTCTTGAAGGTGCGGTCCCACTGGGCCTCGGATAGCTCCTCCGGCGAGCTCGCGTGCTGCTGGAAGGCGGCGTTGTTCACCAGGATATCCAGGCGCCCGAGCTCCTCCACGGTCCGCTGGACCGCGAAGCGGCAGAACTCCGGGTCGGTCACGTCGCCCGGGATGAGGAGGGCGCGCCGCCCCTCGGCCCGGACGGCCTGCGCCGTCTCCTCCGCGTCCCGGTCCTCGCTCAGGTACACGATCGCGACGTCGGCGCCCTCCCGGGCGTAGAGCACGGCCACGGCGCGGCCGATCCCGGAATCGCCGCCGGTCACGAGCGCCACCTTGCCCTCCAGCTTCCCGGAGCCGCGGTACCCGGGAGCCCGGTACGCGGGGCGGGGCTCGAGCTCCGCCTCGACGCCCGGCTTCGGCTGGTGCTGCCGGGGGAGCGGCGGGGCCGGGTATTCGCGGCCCGGCGGCTGCACGCCCTTGGCCGCGCCCGAAGGCGGCCGCTTCGGCGGCCCGGCGCGCCGCTCCGCCTCCCGCTGCAGCTCGCGCGAGAGCTCCGCGCCGCGCCGCCCCGCGGCCCGGTACGTGGTGTCGCGGTCGCGCTCATCCCGCCGCTGCTTGCCGCGACCGGCGCGGCTCGATCGATTCCTGCTGGTCGCCATCCTGCCTCCTCGGTCACTCGCGGCGCCTCCCGCGGGCCACGCGGAATCGGGACCGCAGGCGGTGCTCGTCGCGCCGACGATCTTGCCGGAGACGCGCCCGTTCCGGCGTGATGCAGGACACTGACAGGCGGAGTACGGCGATGCTGATTCAGCGCACACATTCGCAGTGACTCATCACCCGGGCGGGGTCGTGGACCTGTATCCGGGGGACAACCGATGGCGGTGACAATCGACGCGGTGGCCGCGGAGCGCGAGGGCCGCGGGGAAGGGCGTGCCGCAGGCGGCGGTCTCGAGGCGCGGCTCCACGGCCAGCTCTATCTCGTTCTGCAGCTTCTCAGGGGCCGGCCGGTCGGCCCCTTCATCAAGCGACTCCAGCAGTGGGAGCGACTCGAGCGGGCGGCGCTCGAGCGCCTGGCGGAGGCGCGCCTCCGGCGGACCCTCCGCTACGCGCGGGCGCGGGTTCCGCTCTATCGGTCCGGGGTCTGGGAATCGGCGCTCGCCCGGTCCGACCCGGAGGACGTCCGCAGCTGGCCGCTGCTCGAGCGCGGCGTCTTGCGGGAGCAGGGCGACCGGCTCCTCGCCCGGCCCCGGCTCCCGGTCATCTGCTGGCGCTACACCTCGGCCTCGGCCGGCGAGCCGCTCCGGCTCGCGTTCAACCCGCGCGCCGCGGCGTGGAGCTGGGCCGCCGAGTACCAGCCGATGCTCCGGTACGGCGTGCGGCCGGGGGCGAAGACCCTGATGCTCTGGGCCGGAAGCGGCGCCATGCGGGACTGGATCAGGGGGCTCAAGACCTTTCCCACCACCGACCTCACGCCCGCCGTTCTGGACCAGGCGACCGACTACCTGCTGCGGGAGCGTCCGACGCTCCTGGTCGGGCCGCCGTCGGCCGTGGCCCGGCTCGCGCGCCACGTGGGGGCGCTGCACCCGGAGGCTCCGCGACCTCTCGTTCCGCTGGCCAAGGTCGGGGGCGAGCAGGTCTATCCGTTCGAGCGGGAGGAGATCGCGCGATACCTGGGCGCCCGGGTGGTCGAGTTCTACGGCTGCACCGAGGTGGGGGTCATCGCCGCGGAGTGCCCGGAGGGCTCGCGACACGTGCTCACCCCGCTGGTCCACCTCGAGATCCTGCGCGACGGCCGGCCGGCCGAGCCCGGGGAGCTGGGCGACGTGGTGGTGACGTCGCTGGTGAACCGGGCGATGCCGCTGGTGCGCTACCGGCCGGGCGACCGGGCGCGGCTCTCGCCCGAGCCCTGCCGCTGCGGGCGGCCGGGGCCGGTGCTGGCCGAGGTGCTGGGACGGGCGCAGGACCTGTTCGTGACCGCGGAGGGCGAGCTGGCGCACGGCTCAGCGCTCGGGCGGGGGCTTCGGCCGCTCCTGGCCGGCCTCCCGCCCGGAGCGATCGGCCAGGTGCTGTTCCAGCAGGTCGATCGGACGCACTGGCGGGTGCTGCTGGAGAGCCCGAACGGGGTGGGGGACGGCGTGGCGGCCGGGCTCGCGGAGGTGGTGCGGGGCGCGTTCGGGCGGGACTGCCGGGTGACGGTGGAGCGGGTGGAGCACATCCCGCGCGAGCCGTCGGGCAAGTACCGCTACTACAGGGCGCCGGCCGAGGGCTGAGCAGGGCGCGTCATCCCAGGACCTCGTACGGATCCACGGGATGCAGGGACACGAACACCAGGTCTTTGTCCGCCTGCTCCAGCCGGGCGAGGAAGGCCTCCCGCTGCTCGACCAGCGCCCTGACCCGCTCGGCGTCCTCGTCGGTGAGGTCCATCTTCGGCGCGTTGGTCGAGATCGCCGCGAGGCTCCGCTCGAGGAGCTCGATCATCCAGTCCCGCGGTATCCAGATCTCCAGCGGGTTCTCGGCCGTCACCGGCTCCGGCGTCTCCGGCTCCCACCGGTCGTCGTCGCCCTCATCCGGCCAATCCATGGTAAACCTCGAGATTCGGTCGCTCACGGGCGGGCTCCTCTCACTTCGCGGCGGTGCGGGGCTGCGGTGACCAATCGACCCGAAATGCCGCTGGTGCTCTCCGTCGAGGCTTCCAAGGGTAGACATGATCGGTGACAGTCGGGCCTCGGCGGCATGGGGCGGGGGGGTCGGGGCCGCGGCCAGCAAGACCGCCCGCGGCGGTCTTGAAGGCTTCGGGACCCCGATGCTAAGTTATTGCGGCACAACGGCCGGCGCCGTAGCCAAGTGGTAAGGCAGAGGTCTGCAAAGTGGCTGGCACGGTTTCTGTGCAAGTCCGCCGAAGTCCGTAACCAGTTGGGTGGGACAGAGAAAGCCCTCGTCAGACGGCGGGGGCTTTTCCGTCTGGGTCCACGCTGGGATGCGTGATTCCGCGCCCGAGTGCCCACACAACTGCCCACACCCCCGGCATGCGATTCTGCCGTCT
>Ga0070741_10015369_pt1 | contig 12983 bp, 9 predicted proteins | sample Coa_R1_4_FD_66440 | JGI IMG/M metagenome (GOLD analysis project Ga0070741, IMG submission 66440) | Surface soil microbial communities from Centralia Pennsylvania, which are recovering from an underground coalmine fire - Coalmine... | ecosystem: Environmental > Terrestrial > Soil > Unclassified ...
CCCGAAATCTACAAGATGATGCAGGATAAGGGCGTCCGGTATAGCTGGAAGGACACGACCGGAAGCGGCTGGATTGGCATCCTGTTCAACGCTGTGCCCGTATTGATTCTGCTGGGCTTGTGGATCTTCATGATGCGCCAGATGCAGAGCGGCGGCAATAAAGCGCTCAGTTTCGGGAAAAGCAGGGCGAGGTTGCATTCCTCCCAGCAGAAGAAGGTCACATTCAAGGACGTGGCCGGGGTGGAAGAAGCCAAGGAGGAGTTGCAGGAGATTATCGAGTTTCTGCGTGAGCCTCAGAAATTCCAGAAACTGGGAGGGCGCATTCCCAAAGGCGTGCTGCTCATTGGGCCTCCTGGAACGGGTAAGACTTTGCTGGCGCGAGCAATCGCCGGTGAAGCAAACGTGCCGTTCTTTTCGATCTCCGGCTCTGACTTTGTGGAGATGTTCGTCGGCGTGGGCGCGAGCCGCGTGCGGGATTTGTTTGAACAGGGCAAAAAGAATGCGCCTTGCATTATCTTCATTGATGAAATTGACGCCGTTGGACGGCATCGTGGCGCCGGTCTTGGCGGCGGTCACGATGAACGCGAGCAGACGCTGAACCAGTTGCTGGTGGAAATGGATGGCTTCGAATCGAACGAAGGAGTCATTCTGGTGGCGGCAACGAACCGGCCCGACGTTTTGGATCCGGCTTTGCTACGGCCTGGCCGTTTCGACCGGCGCGTTGTGGTGGACCGGCCCGATGTTCGCGGCCGCGAAAGCATCCTGAAAGTTCATACGAAAAAGACCCCTCTAGGCGACGATGTCGACCTGACGCTAATTGCCCGAGGAACGCCCGGATTTGCGGGAGCTGATTTAGCGAATCTGGTGAATGAGGCGGCGCTTGTTGCGGCCAGGCAGAACCGCAAAGTGGTCACTCAATACGATTTTGAGTTGGCCAAGGACAAAGTGCTGATGGGTGTTGAGCGCAAGAGCATGATCATCAGCGACAAGGAAAAGCGCATGACGGCCTACCACGAAGCAGGGCACGCTTTGGTGGCCGCCCTTTTGGAGCACGCCGATCCGCTGCACAAAGTGACCATCATTCCGCGCGGCATGGCGCTCGGCTTGACGATGCAACTGCCGCTCGACGACAAGCTTTCACACGATAAAGACTATTTGGCAACCCGGCTTGCGATCCTGATGGCGGGGCGCATTGCGGAAGAAATTTTCCTCCACCAGATGACGACGGGCGCCGGTAACGACATTGAGCGAGCCACCGAGATGGCCCACAAGATGGTCTGCGAATGGGGCATGAGCGAACTCGGGCCACTCAGCTTCGGCAAGAAGGACGAGCAGATCTTCTTAGGCCGCGAAATCGCACAGCATCGCGATTACAGCGAAGCGACGGCGATTCGCATCGATGAGCAGGTGCGCAAACTAGTTGAGGACGGCTATAACACGGCCAAGAAGATCATCGAACAACGTTCCGAAGCCTTAGTGCGGATTGCGGAAGCGCTGCTCGAGCGCGAAGTGCTGGATGGCGCGGAAGTGATCGACCTCATTAACGGCAAGCCGCTCGGAAAACTTGTTTCCGGACCGAAGACCACAACGCCTCCGGACGGCGGGACAGTTATCGCTCCTCATCCCACAACCAATATTCCTGGTTTGATTGGTGGGGAGAGCCCGCAGCCGGCGTGAGTTTTGGCAGAATCCCGACCTTTCCCGTTTATCTTTTCGACGTAGACGGCACCCTGGTTGACTCCGCAGCAGACATTTGCGGAGCCATCCAGGGTGTTCTTGCATCCACGCACCAAAATGACGTTCCCTTTGAGCTGTTGAAACGCTATATTGGGCGGCATCTGACGGACCTCTTTGCAGATCTCTTCCCGGATTACACAACAGAGCAGATCAACACCTTCATTGAGGAGTACCGGCGAATCTATCCGGCACGCAAACACGCGTCGACCAAAGCGTATCCGGGCGTGAAATCTGTCTTGTCGCGGTTACCGGGAAGAAAAGCCACGGCTACAACGAAAGGCACCCCGACTACACGGCTCATCCTTGAGATGTTCGAGCTACTGCCTTATTTCGATCACGTGCAGGGCACGGACGGCTTCCCCGCGAAACCGAATCCAGACGTTATTTATAAATCTCTGGAAGCGCTGGGAGCAAAGCCGCAGGATTGTCTTTTCGTGGGCGACTCGGTCGCCGATATGGAAGCGGCGCAGCGAGCCGGAGTGCGATCGTGCGCGGTCACTTATGGATATGGCAGCCGCGAGGAATTGGCGCGCTGGAATCCGGATTTCTGGATCAAGGATTTAAGCGAATTACTCGCCGAAAACGGGCACTAACGCCGAACTGTAACGGTCAAAGGACCTTCCAGCTTAAAGGTAAGTACCGTCTCTGACGGGATCTTGACCTGCTGGCCGTGGGTGAGCGCCGCGCTGCCAAACCCCGCCCCGCCGCCCACCGCAGCTCCAATGCCGGCTCCCTTCCCGCCACCAGCAAGTCCTCCGATTAATGCGCCAGCAGCAGCTCCGATACCGGTTCGCACGCCGGTTTGTTTGCCGCGGCCTTTGCCTTGTTCCCCGTAGACGCTGCTATCCACCGGATAGCCTTTCCCGTGATACATGATGCCGGCCACACGTATTTCCAGCTCCGATGAGCCCTTGATGCGTCCGGCCGATTTCGATTGCGCAACCACTAGATCGACCGATGACCCCGCGGGAACGATGACCCGATTGCCATGCGTCAGGGGAGCGTAAAGCGAACCTCGGAACGTCTGGCCGGGTGCGGCGTTCTTAGAGTCAATCGCGTCGATGGTCCGAACCGAAAGAGTTGTTCCGGCGGGAAATGTGACGGTGACCGGCTTCGGCGGCGGAGGAGGCTCAGTGGAAGCCGCGGGCGGTGGGGCAGATTGAGCAACCTGAGCAGGTGCAGGCGTCTGGTCAGCAGGCGGCTGAGCCGGCGCGGCAGACGTAGACGGAGGATTGGCGGATGCCGTTGCCGGGGGCGGGACTGCAGCCGTAGGAGTTGTGGACGCAGCCGGTGCGGGTGTGGCATTGCCGGCGTTCGGAAGCTGGGCCGCGGCGGCGTTTCCATTAATGGTCATCTTGTCGTTAACGCCATGAACGCCAGATGTTCCGTTTGCAATCCTCATCGCTTCCAGCGCAACGTCGGACGTGGGAACATCGCCGCTGAGGGTCACAACGCCGTTTTGCACCGCGACCCCGATACTGGCCGGCTTAGTAAGTGCATCGGCGTACAGTTTGGATTGGATGTCTGTGATGATTGTCTGATCGCTGGCGGGTTTCGGTCCACACCCTGCGGTAATTGCAAGAGCGCCGGCTATTGTGGCAAAAGCAATTTTTTGTCGAAGCATGCTTTCCCTCCTTTGCTAAGAGCACCTAGAATGATCGAAAGATACAATTTAAATTAGGTCGCATGCAAGATACAGCCACCGCTCCTTCCGCGAAGGCGGAAAAGAGCGTTCAACCGAAACGTGAACCAGCACGGAACAGTATCGCAGAATGGGCTGTAACCATTCTGCTGCTGTTATTTGGAACGACGACCCTGGTGCAGGCGTTCGTGATTCCGACCGGTTCAATGGAAGACACGCTGCTGATTGGCGACCACCTGCTTGTCGACAAGCTGGCGTACTCGCCGACCGGCACTGTCAGCAGGTATCTGCTGCCCTATGAACAGCCAAAGCACGGGGACATCATCGTTTTTCATCCGCCGCACGATATTACACAGACGTATGTGAAGCGTGTGATTGGAATTCCCGGCGACCATATCAAGATGGTGAATCGCATTGTTTACCGAAACGGCGTGCGGCTGAATGAACCGTATGTCGTCAATAAGTTTCCCTACGACCCGAGCCGCGACAATTTTCCCGGCGAGCCGAGCCCGTTTGCCGAGGGTCTGCAGGCGCAATTGCAGCGCGACATGCTAGAGAATCACGTGGTGAATGGCGAGGTGGTAGTGCCACCTAACAGTTATTTCGCGATGGGGGACAATCGCGACAATTCGCTCGACAGCCGGTATTGGGGATTTGTGCCCCGCGACTACATCATCGGCAAACCTCTGTTGATCTATTGGTCGTACAAAGCTTCCACAGAAGATCTGGCCGGATCTACCGTAGGTTCGCTAATTAGCCACATGGTCGATTTGGGCGAGCACTTTTTCTCGCGCACGCGCTGGGATCGCACGTTGCACGTCATTCGAGGGTTTCCGGACTCACGGCTCGGCAACCAGCCGCTACCGCTCAATAAAGGCAACCCCAGTCCGTAGGCGGCGCTTTCAGCAATCCATAGTTAGCGATCTACACTAGGTAGGTCGATGGGAAATCACAGATACGGCTTGATCATGGCCGGAGGCCGTGGCACGCGCTTTTGGCCACGCAGCCGCAGACGGAGCGCCAAACAAGTTCTGAAATTCTTTGGCGATCGAACTTTAATTCAACAGACAGTGGACCGCTTAGCGGGCGTGTTGGAGCCGGCACGCATCTGGGTTCTGACGAATGAACTGCTGCAAGCGGAAATTCGAACGCAATTGAGCGGCGTGCCGCGGCAGCAGGTATTTGCCGAACCAGCACAACGCAACACAGCTCCCTGTATCGCCTTAGCGGCTCATATTCTGCACGAGACAGATCCCGATGCGGTGATGGGCGTGTTTCCGGCCGATCATCTGATTCTCAAAGAATCGCGATTTCGAAATTTCGTCAAAGCCGCTTTCAAGGCGGCTGAAACTCACGATGTGGTGGTTTTGGGCATTCAGCCACGCTGGGCTGAAACAGGATACGGGTACATCGAATTCCCCCGCAACACGATACCAGGGAAATTACAAGCAGTGCCTGTTGCCAGTTTTCGGGAAAAACCCGACGCAAAGGTTGCGAAACGGTTCGTAGAACGCGGCAACTTCCTCTGGAATGCCGGCATGTTCTTTTGGCGCACCTCAGTGGTGCTCGAATTGGTGCGGAAATATCAGCCCAAGACGGCGACGTTACTGGCGAGCTTGCCACCGGTCAAAAGCAAGAAGTTTATTCCCACGCTGGCAGACGCGTACCCGCGCTGCGAAAACATCTCGATCGACTACGCGATTTTGGAAAAGGCTGCGAAAGTCGCGGGGATCGCAGTCGATGATATTGGTTGGAATGACGTCGGGAGCTGGGAAGCTGTCTATGATCTTGCCGCGAAAGATACAAACAAGAACGCGGCTCGCAACAGCCTAGTTGCCGAAGCGAGCCGTGGAAATTATATCGATGCGGACAAGTTAGTCGCTCTGGTTGGCGTTGAGAACTTGATTGTTGTAGATACCCCCGATGCGCTTCTTATAGCCGACCGCTCCAAAGCACAGGATGTCGGCAAAATCGTGAAGGCACTAGAGAGCAAACCAGAACAGGAAGAGCTGCTTTAAGAACTTCTATCAGTGCATATGGCTGAACAGAAACCAGAGAATAATTAGTCCACCTGGAACTCCGAGCAACCAAGCCAGAAGATACTTCATAAAGTTATTTCTCCTCCTGCCAACCTATTAGCAAGCAATAGACCAACTTGTTTGCGAGGTAACTCCATTGCGCTTTGTCAACAACTTACCTGTTTCCACTGACGAAGTAATAAGGTGTGCCAGGAAAAATTTCCCGAGTACCGACTTCAATACTTACTCTTCGCTTGAGATAAGTTCGCGGCCGATCTGCTTGTGTGCTGCTAATTTTGAAGTGATTTTGCGCAGGTACTTGTAGAGAGTGAATTCAAGCGATAAGCACGAGACCTTTCCGATGGCTCCATTGCTTTTGGAAACTTTAGACGAAAGGGATTGGCCGCGTCGAGTACACAGATCCGGGCATGTGCAAAATCACATCCTCAATCTGGATAAAAGCTCTTGGAACCCGCCTAGGAGACTGATATGCCAGATCACGTTGTCGAGCAGGGCGATTGCATGTCGAGCATAGCGAAACAATATGGCTTCGATTGGCAGACGCTCTGGGATCATTCCAGAAATTCTAAGTTGAAGCAAGAGCGGAAGGACCCCAACGTGCTATTTCCCGGCGATACGGTGTACGTGCCTGATCTCGAATTGGGCCAGGAGGAGTGTGCGACGGACAAACGGCATTCCTTTAAGTTGAAAGGCGCCCCGTGCAAGCTGAGGTTACGTTTGTTGCTCAACGATAAGCCCCGCGCCAATGCCAAATACATTTTGGACATCGATGGCGAGCTCATCAACGGCCAGACGGACGGCGATGGCTGGCTTGAACAGCCGATATCGCCCGATGCGAAAGAAGGCAAACTGACGCTACCGGATACGAACGACGAGTATCCGCTGCTGCTAGGCCACCTCGACCCCATTGACTCAATCAGCGGGATCAAGAGCCGCCTGAGCACTCTCGGGATTTACAAGGGAGCGGTCGATAACGAGATGAACGATGGAGTACGCCAAGCCATCGCAGCGTTTCAGAAACGGCAACAATTGAAGCAGACCGGTCAACCGGATCAGCAAACGAAAGACGCCTTGAAGTCTGCGTATGGAAGTTAAATTGATTGTGAAAAATAATATGCGTTGGCTTAGTGTTGCAGTCACTTTATTCGTTTGTTCTTACTTGCCACTAAGCGGTCAAACAGAATTTCAAATCCCAAAAGGAGAAAGCATGCGCATCGATCTCGATCATGTCAGCTTCGAATTGCCGCGTGGCTTTGTGGACAAAACAGCCTATTCGTTCCAAACACGCGATCAGGAAGACGAGCTGATAGTTAGTTTCGGCGCTCGGCCTCCAGAAGCAACGGACCTTGCGACTATGTTCGCTCTGCGGAAGTCGAATATAGACATCATCATCGCCGGGCAAACTGAAATGGGAGAAGAATCCGATACTCGGCTCGACGGGCTACCCGCGCGGATGTTTTGGTGCCGTTTTGAAGATGGCGGCGTTTTGTACGAATCCAGCTTAGCTGTAGCTCTTCCTATGCCGGACACGTACGTACAGATTTCGTACATTTACAAGGCCAAGGACAAGCAAGCGCGCGAGCGCTTTCACCATATTCTCCAAAGTGTCGTGCCCGCGCGCGGCAAAGTTGACAGCGCTGCAGCGCCAGGTTATGTGCGGCGCTGGGCAGAACGTATGACCTTGGAAGTGCCGTCAACCCTGATTCCTCCTCACGTCTATGAGTTCGTGTCGCAAGATAGGCAATTTCAACTCGCATTGTATTGGTTCGACTCCTCCGATGAAGAACCGACGCAAAGCGAGGACACCGCCGAAGATGAGTCAACAGGAACCGTTAGTAACCGCGCAACCGAAACCGTACAAGTTGGAAAAGGCTCGGCTTTAGTCGTCTCGTATGTATTGACAAAAAACGATGGTGTTCATGCAACTCAGGAATCGGTGCGCCGGGCTTACCTATCCCTGCCAACAATAGCCCGCGTCCATCTTGAAGCCCGGGGGCCATTGGCTCGGTCGACCGAACTGGATGCCATTCTAAATCGCTGGATTCAAAGTTTTCAATCGCGGTGATCGATGCCTGAGCTTTGCAGACAAGGCGACAACACTTGCAACACCCGTAAAGTGCCTATCATATTTGTGCCAGGTGTAATGGGAACGCGCCTGAAATTCTCACGCAAGAAAAAGAAAGTAGCGGTCACATATTACTGGGACCCCGACAGCAAAAGGAAAATGGCTGTTTGGGCGTTGATGAGCGCGGAAGCCATGCGCGACGCACTTTGGTTTAACCGGGACGCTGAAGTGATGCTGGATTATGACGGTTCCGACACCAAACAAGAAGACCGCGGGTGGGGCGGACCTGCCAAGAGTTACTATCGAGACTTTCTACTGTTCTTGGAGGACCTAAACAGCTCACTGTGTGCAACCTGCCCTGTGTATGCGTGTGGCTACGACTGGCGGCAGAGTAACAAGAATTCGGGGTCCTTGCTTGACTCGACAATCATAGCTGTCTTAAAGAAAGAGAGCGCGGAAAATTTCATCCTGATCACCCACAGTATGGGGGGATTAGTCACGCGATCGTGCCTTTCTCGGTCCAACTATGCAAGCAAGTGTCTTGGAGTCATTCATATTGCTCAACCCGCTCAAGGCGCTGTGAAATTCTACGCGATGATGTACACGGGCGCTCTTTTGGGTGTCGACACACCGGGCAAAAGCATCGGTGATCGCGCATTCGTCAAGATCCAGGGCGATACGGCACAGTCTTTCGCCACAATCCTCAGCGGTATGCCAGGACCTTGCGAGCTGATACCAACTAATAATTATGAAGCTCCATCTAAAGGGCCATGGTTGTGGGACGACCGCGGTCCACCATCGCCGCCATATGGCAGTACCCCTTGGAGACCGCCGGTCTTCCGCTGGTATCTCGATCCATCGAGTCCTCCTAACGTTTTTTGGTCTCTAGCGAGAGTAAAAAGCACGCCTAGTCCAGCAGATGACTTGAAAGCGCGCATTCAGGAGTCTGAGCTGTTTCACGCGGAGCTCGGGATGTGGAAGCATCCGAATACCTGGAGCATATACAGCACCGACCTCGAAACGGATACAAGTACGCGCTTTAATGGTCATTCAAAAACGCCGCACGGGGTGGAGCGAGTGCGGACTCTTTCCGGCGATGCAACGGTTCCGGCGGGCAGTGCGAGTTCGCTACTTACTCCCGGCCAAACCTCTCTTGATGAATCCGGCGATGAGCTACTTACGAAACCATGGCTGCGGCAAGTCGAGTTGAAGGATGTGGAGCACGGCGCCGCCTGCAATAACGTAAAAGTTCAAACGATTGTCAAGACGATGCTGCTTCTCAGCCTACGGTGCCTGCAGGTTGCGGACAACGACGTGGGAGCGGACGGAACCAGCGAGGCAGTAGCACAAACAGATGGTTCAAGTCGGAGCGCTCAAGATATGCCCGGCGCTATGGCAAACAACGCAAGCACTACATCACCCTCCAACGGCACGGTAGCATCCAATTCCGACAGTGTTTCCTCGAGCGATCATCCGCCGGATCCTAGCGACTGGAACACCGATGACGATAATTCCGCGATCGCGTGATTGAGTACTATAAGAACTTCTTCTTGAAGTTAACGTGCCGCCGGCGCGCAATCTCCATCAGCCGGTCAAATTCCGCTTCGTTGTGAAGATTGCTCAGAAGAAGGTCGTTGACAAAGTATGGGTAAGCGAAAAAGCCATTCTCAATGCTGTAGCCTAAAACCCGCAAAGCAGAAGCACGATCCCCCAAGGCGGCAAACGCCTGTCCAACCTTGTAAATTGACTCCGGATCGCCAACACCGCGTTCTCTAATTCTGCTTTCCGCATCGTGCAGAAGTTCGAGACCTTGCGGCGTCTGATGCCGTAGACCGTAGCTCAGAGCCTTTCCAATCTGCGCTTGCAAGATTGATCTATCCAGTTCAAATGCGTGGTCGAAATAGGCTTGCGCAGTGTTCCAATCCGACTGGTAATATGCCGTGAATCCGCGGTAAAAAACGATGAACGCGGAATTGGCGTCTCGCGGCAGGCTCTGCAGAAACCGGTCATATTGGCCAAGATAAAGATAGCTATTAATCGCCGAGCTGTTCAGTTTGACGCCGGGATCGAGTTGGCGCGCCCGTTCAGCCTCCGACACTGATTCCCGCAAGGCACCCGCGAACCGATATGCGTAGCCCAATTCCCAATGCGCCTCCGCATGGTTTGGATTTGTCTCAAGCGCCTTTCGCAATAGCGGGACAGCCTGTTCAACGCGGTTTGTGTCAGTAAGCATGTTCGCCATATAAACACGTGTCTCAATCTGAGTTGGCTGAAGCGATAGGGCGCGTTCATAAGCCGCTTCGGCTTTGCGGTATTTTTCGCGGCCGCCAAATTGAAATGACGCGATGGCGTTATAGGAGCGGCCGAGATGAGCCCAAGCTAATGAGTAAGCCGGACTGATTTCAACCGATTTTGTGAGCATGTCGACCGCGAGTTGAAATTCGTTTCTGGAGTAAAGATCGACGCCTCGCAGATAGTATTCGTACGCGAGCGGATCAACAGGACGCCCAGCTTTGAGTTGCTCCGCTTCAAACGGTGAAAGGCTGAGCTGCATTTGTTTCACAATCTCGCGTGCAACATCGTCTTGAACGCTTAGCAGCTTTTCGTACTTCAGATCGAAGGCTTGTTTCCAAAGAATTCGCTGTGTCTTCACGTCGATCAGTTCGGATGTGATTCGTAAGTCATTTCCGTCCCGAACAAAATCTCCTGTGAGCAGCGTGTCGACGTTCAATTCCGAGCCGACCTTTTTGACGTCGATTGCTCGATTTCGATATTGCTGAACAGCCGATGAGGGACGCACGGTGAGCGCACTGACGTAGCTGAGCTTCGTGATGATTGCATCGGGCAGGGAAACTCCGAGAAAGTCGCTGCCGGCATCCTGTCTCAGGTTTTGGAACGGAAGAATTGCAAGGCTCCGCGGCGTTCGGAGGGATTGTAATTCAAGAGACGGTCTTTGATGCCATATGTAACCCAGCGCGGCGAGCGCAATCATCAAGAGAACGGCGAGCGTTATGACCACGCGCTGCCGGCGTAACCACAACAGAGAACCCGTATTTCGTTCGGGCGGCATCTGGACTTGTGGGGAAGGGCGGCTCCACTCCTCCGGCAAAGGCGCATCGGCAATCGTGCGCGCTTGAGATTGCTCGGATTGTAACGAAGTTTCGACTGTTGAGGACTCTTTTATCCGCCGCTCGACAGGAGCAGCAAAGCGATATCCCTTGCTCGCGACTGTGACGATGTAACGATCCTGACCGGGACTTTCGCGAAGCGCCCTACGGATCGTTGAGATCTGTTGAGTGAGATTGGACTCCTCTACAAAACTGTCGGGCCACAAGGCCTTCATCAGCTCTTCTTTGAGGAGCAGCCGGCCGCCACTTTCGACTAGCACCAGTAGCAGGTCGTAAGTCTTCGGCGTCAGGGCAACGGGCTTGCCACCCTTTAACAAAAGGTGCCGGACCGTGTCCAGGACGAAGTCTCCAAACTCGTATCCGTTCGTTTCCTGCCTTTTCGGCTTAGACGCCTCGCCTGCACTCATCGGTTCGGCAGGTAAGTCCTGCATTACGGGAACTCCCCAGCGGTAAGACACCGGCTCTCACGCACAGGCCGTTACTGATGCAGATACGATGCTCGTCACCAATTTGCGCAATCCGCTTTCCCCACAATCGGACTGCTGACGGAACCTGCTAACGGCCTAGCGGAAGTCGTTCATTCGTTTACTCTAACAGTTTCCTAACTTTTTGAGACTTCCTTTACCCACTCTTCAGCGGCCTCTAAGGACTTCCAGCCGCATCATCGCCGATTATTTCATTTAGTCGGGAACGCTAAGCAGCCCGACTTGGCGCGATTTAGCAACGCGATCCCAATTTCGTTTCTTAGGAAGTTCTTTGTGCGTACCGCAATCGTGATCGGCGCGAGCATGGCCGGGATGTTGACAGCCCGAGTGCTTGCCGAAAAATTTGATTCTGTCATCATTCTCGAGCAAGACGAACTACCCCACACTCCCGCGTCTCGCCCCGGGCTGCCACAGGCCAGGCACCTTCACGCGCTTTTGCCACGCGGCCTAGAAATCATCGAGAGCCTTTTTCCAAAGATTCGAGCCGAACTGATTTCTGCGGGCGCCGAGATATTGGACGTGGGTAACGACATCGCATGGCTGACACCGCAAGGGTGGGGAATTCGGGGTAAATTTGGGCTCGAAGCTATCTCGTTTACGCGAGACCTGCTCGATTGGGCGTTGCGACGCCGGCTCATTCAGTTTCCGAATATTCAAATTCGAGATAGAGCGACGGTTCAAGCGTTGCTCGGAAGTCCCAAACGCGTTGAAGGCGTACGCTGGCGTACAAAGAATGGAAATAGCCATGAGATTGGGACAGCCTTGCGGGCGGATCTTATTGCGGTGGCGACGGGCAGGAACGCAGCGGTTCCGCAGTGGTTGGAGTGGCTCGGGCTACCGCAGCCGGTAACGAAGAAGATCACCGCGCATATCGGGTACGCGAGCCGGCTATTGGCCCGTCCTGCATGCTTGGATGGCGCGTGGAAAGCAATATTGCTGCAAAGTGCTCCACCGGAGCAGACGCGGGGTGGCCTTCTTTTTCCGGTGGAAGGCAACCGCTGGCTTCTGACACTGTTAGGCGGAGATGGTGATTATCCACCTGCCGACGAGGCCGGATTTCTTGAGTTCGCGCGCAGTCTCCGAAGCCAGGCGTTGTACCAGGCGATCAAAAACGCACAGCCGCTCACGCCAATTATCAGTTATCGCGCCACCGAGAACCGGCTCCGGCATTACGAACGCCTGAATCCGTGGCCGGAGCGGCTGATTGTCGTCGGGGATGCCACGTGCGCGTTTAATCCCGTTTACGGGCAAGGAATGACCACGGCGGCGCTTGCCGCCGAAGAGTTGCGGCGGCGTCTGAAGCATTATTCAACTAGTCTTGATGGTTTCGCCCGCCGCTATCAGGAAAGCTTGGCTAAGATCAACTCGGCGCCGTGGACATTATCAACCGGCGTCGACCTGCGGTTTCGAAGCGTCGAAGGAGCGACAGCGAACTTCGCCACAAAGCTTATACACCGCTACATAGACCAGGTTCTCCGGCTCAGCACCAAGAGCCGCTACATTCGCCGGAGATTTCTGGAGGTGCAGGGAATGCTCAAACGCCCGGAAGCGTTATTTTCTCCAGCGGTCTTTTTGCGAGTTCTCGGTCAAATGGTCCGTCCGAATTCGCAGTGTCATAAGAGAACAATATCCAGATTGGATTTGAAGCAAGCGGCCTAGCTGCGAAAAAACGCGCCGAGCAGACCGCACGCAAGCACGAAAGATGAAGAAAGAACAAGTGAATAACCTGCTTTTCCTAACCTCGGGGACGGGGTTCGAAACAAAACTTGGCAACCGCGACATTGAAGCCAAAGCGAATGACCGAATGCTGATAGAAGCTGTCTTGACACCTCACGAGTGCCGCGCGAAGCAACTGCTGGAACAAGTGGATGACGACAGGCGCGAAAT
>Ga0070741_10015370_pt1 | contig 12983 bp, 14 predicted proteins | sample Coa_R1_4_FD_66440 | JGI IMG/M metagenome (GOLD analysis project Ga0070741, IMG submission 66440) | Surface soil microbial communities from Centralia Pennsylvania, which are recovering from an underground coalmine fire - Coalmine... | ecosystem: Environmental > Terrestrial > Soil > Unclassified ...
TACAACACGCGACGTCGACACTCGTCGATTGGCTACCGTTCACCCGTTCAATTCGAGAAACGTCAGGCGGACGTCGCTTGACCTAATATCAACATGTCCACGAAATCGGGGTAGGCCCACGATCACGACCGGCCCACTCGCGGGGCAAGCAGGCCTCGGCATCCCCATCGAGACGTGCACGCTCTGGGCGCCCGCATGCACGTTCCAACTCTTCAAACAATCGTACCTCCCAGTCCTCGCGGCTGGAGGAATCAAGAAGCTGGCGCTCTTCACGCTCACGGACAAAGCAGAGCAGGACGACAACTGCGCCGAGATCTACCACAAATCGCTCCTGTACCTCGTCTCGAACGCGTTCGAAGACCACGCGCACATTCCGGCAATCCGCGACGGCGAGCCAATCCTTGGCATGCAGAAATTCATCGAGGACGAACGCCAAGACCCTGACGTGAACGCGGCATTCCAACACATCGACTTGGTGCGATCGCCCAACACGGAAGCGCCGGGATCGCCCAACGCTGCGAGAGCACACAGCCACGGCGGATTCGACGACGACGACGCAACGCTGCGCGCGACGCTTGCGCGCATCATGAACACCACGAGCGCGGCAACGTTCATCACAACGCCAACAGCGGGCAGACTCATGCAACGACGCGCCAGCCTCCGACCACACTAAGGAAGCGCGAATTCAAGAGGTAAGTGCAACAACTCATCGACGAAGAAGGAGCGATCTGGAACACTGACGAGATCTTCCGCCAAGAAGGGATTCGTCAATGCCTTATCACCAGATCACTCCCGAGGAGAGGTATACGTTGGCCACGCTGCGAAAACAATCGCCGCGGCTCTCAGCTGCAGCGATGGCAGCGCTACTCGGCCGGCATCGCAGCACGATCACTCGCGAGTTCCGGCGCAACTGCAAGCCGTACGACGGAGCGTACCGGCCGAGCGTGGCGCAGGAACGAAGCAACGGCCGGCGATCCCGATCACGCCGCAACACGCGCTTCTCGAACGATCACTGGAAGCTGATCGAATGGTTGCTCGAGCAGTTGCTCAGCCCCGAACAGATCAGCGGTCGGCTGCGGGAAGAGGGTCTTCTCCAGATCAGCCACGAAACGATCTACAAACACGTCTGGAAGGACAAGCGCCGAGGCGGGCACCTGTGGCTGTTCCTGCGGCAACGACTGCGGTATCGAAAACGATACGGCCGCTATGAAAAGCGCGGCCGTGTTGAGGGGAAACGGCATATCTCCGAGCGGCCGGCCAAGATCGAACAGCGAAACGAGATCGGGCACTGGGAGATGGACACGGTCCTCGGCACTGGCGATCAGCACTGCGTGGTGAGCCTGGTCGAACGAGCGACCGGAACGCTGTTGCTCGGCAAGGTGCGATCGCGCAAGGCTGCGGACGTCACGGCGAAGCTCATCGAACTGATCGAAGCACATCCACCTCTGTTCAAGACCATCACGGCGGACAACGGCACTGAGTTTCACAGCTATCGCGATGTCGAGACCGCCACCGGGGTCACCATCTATTTCGCAACGCCGTATCACTCGTGGGAACGCGGCAGCAACGAAAACACCAACGGTCTGATCCGGCAATACCTGCCCAAACGCACCTCGATGAAGAGCGTCACTCAGTCACGATGCAACGCCATCGCGGCGGCGCTCAACAACCGTCCACGAAAGCGATATCGATTCCGAACACCGTTGGAGCAGCTGCAGAAAGAATTCACCATCGGCGTCGATCCTCGTTATGCTTCGCGGACCGTCAGCGTTGCAGTTCAAACTAGAACCTAAGAAGGAAACGACGAATGCTCTATTACGCGATGGGTACTGCGCTCGTCTCCCGCGACGAACTCGTTGCCACAACGCGCGACCTCAACGCGTTGGCGGCAGCAGTCAACGAGCAACGATCACACGCCGTCACGTTCGGGACGGGCGTCGCCGATACCGCGAACCTGCTCCCGCCACCGGACGTCGTGCTGCAGCGCGGCGATTTTTGTCCCCATCGGGTTCGGGACGGCACTCACGATCAAGCTGCGACACGTGTACACCGGCGACCAGCCACACAAGTCCTTCTTCCAAGCAGCAAAAGACATGATCGTCACGTCAGCATTGAAGGATTTGCAACGTACACGGGCGCGCCACTAGCCGTGAACATGCTCAAGAAAAGCGTCAGGCTAGGTAGGATGGCCATTGGTACGAGATCGCCACGCTATAAATACGGCTGTCGCCGCGGAACTTCATCGGATATGAAATTGGCTTTCACGTCCTCTTCCGTCAGTGGCTCCTTTCTTTTAGCCCTCGGCTATCATTCACCAGTGCAGTTCGAACGAGGTCAAGCGTCTATCGCCTCATCCCAAACGTCTGTCACGATGAAACCAGGATAAGCTCAGTAGGTTCGCCGCACTTCTGATCACACCTTTTCCAGGAAGCTTTGGAAGTGAGCTTACGCCAATTGAACAGGAGGAGAATATGGAACTTACCGAAGACGAACGTGCCGCTATTCGATTAACGGAGCAATATCGGTTCGAGGTTCAGAGCCAACTGAAGGCGAACCGCAGGAAGAGCGTCGATCTTCTAGGGAAGGTCATCGCCCCCGCTACGATTGTGATTTTATCGGCGATCGCGACCGGTCTAGTGATACCTCGAATCCTGCAGTCGTACGATCGGGACCGTCGCAAACACGAGAATGCGGCCACGTTAATGACTGAGATCACCGATCGCACGGAGAAGATGCAGTCCGCTCTCCGTCTCCGAGCCACCGCCATCGATGACTTCTGGACTGACGTCGCTGAGCTCAACGCGGTTTTGGGTGAATTCGCATTGAAACGGGATTTTAAGGAGATGAGCGAAGAAGACTTTCGTCGCGAAGATACACTAATGGAGAACGATCGCATGCGCGTGAACCAGGCACATGACTCGTCCACCTCGAAATACGAATCTGACCTGGCCGAGTTTCGCAACTGGCTCGGGTCATTAAAGACGAGGCTCGTAATTTTCTATCCTGATTTAACAAAGAGTCCGGCGCAAAACCAAGCGATAAAACAACTCGAGGTCAACGTCAAAGAGTGTAACGACGTGGTGAAGACTCAAGAGTCACGATACAAGAAACAGATCGGCGACATGATCGAAGTCGTAAAGAAGAGTCGACAGTCTTGGCGCAGCGGCAAACTCACGCCGGAAGCGTATCGGCAGACCGTTGATGCTCAGCTCACTGTCCTACACAATTTTGAGGGAGCAACAGTCGCACCCGAGTTGAATAGACGCCCGATAGAGGCTCTCCTAACTTACATTAGCAAGAACAGCCCAGACGTACCGTGATTCTCGCCAGGCAAGCCGGCTCGCTCGACGCTACGCATGGAGCCGGCAGGCTGAGGGAGCAGTTGTTCCTCAGTTACACCCCCGCAGCGCGTCCCGTCACCGCTGGCATGCCCATACCGCTACGCAGCTCACCGTTCGACTTGAGGACTTTGCTCTTGCTGTCCGGCGTGTTGATCAGGCGCCCGGAGTTCAGGTAGCCACGTAACGCGCTTGGCGAAGGCCACAGTGGCGCCACTGGGCCCGAGGACGATGAGCTAAAGCTGCCGCTGAGATCTGGCAAGCCGGATCGTCGTTTCCCCGCGCGAAACCGGACCGGTTATGTCGCACCAAGTGGGCTCGGTTTCCATGCAAGACCGGATGTTGGGGACTTCAGGGACATTGCCGGGAGCATACGAAAAACAGGACACCCTCCAGCTGGGGGTGTCCTGAGGCTTAGGCGGCAAGCTGGGCCTGCTCGGTCTCGTTTGCTACAGTAGTACTGAATTCCTGTAGCGTCTCCCCCTCTCTATCCTTATGTGCCACTGCCCAAGCGAAAAGCTTCTTCGCGAGACGCTTGATAGTTCGAGTTTCCCGGCCGGTGGGGGCACATGATGTCGATTCTCGAGCCCTCGCCAGGAATTGAAACGGTTCTGCCACCCAAATCTCTACACTTTTCCCGCCGACAGTGCGGTTCGAGGCCACGACGGACAAGATTCGCCGTTTTTCCTCGTCGTTTCCGTTTTCGTAAAGAGATTCGGGGCTTTGCGCAAGTTCGAGACATTTCTCCAATAGAGCCTGCTGTCGGTGAATGCCGGTCCCCAGAGACCCGAGGCGGTCGCGCGCTTCCTGCCGCTCCAGCAGAAGAGCGGACCTGCGTTCCTCGTAGGCCGTCTTGTCGATCTGCCCATCCAGGTAGACGTCGGTGAGTCGCTGGAGCCGGGTTTCGGCGGCGCCGATTGTGCCGGCAAGCTGATTTCGGGTTGCTTCTTGGAGCGATTCCGAGTTGGCGAAAGCCTTGCGGATCTCAGCCTGGCAGGCATCGATTACGTTTGCCGGCACGGTGATTCGCGCCAAGACGTCACGGACTGAACGGTCAAGAATCTCTTCTCGTACACAGGTTGTTGGACAGGCGGAAGTCTGGCAGCGGTAGTACACGTGGCCCTTGTGGCGCGAGGCGATGAGGCTCCGGCTGCAGGTAGAGCAGGAGAAGAGGCGGCGGTAAAGGTAGGCATGGAGCTGGACGCGCCGCGGCTTTTTGCCGTCGAAGACATTTTGAACGCGCCGGAAGATCGCCGCGGTAATCAGGGGTTCGTGGATGCCTTGGAAGGACTCGCCCGAGCGCAGCCGGATTACTCCGGCGAAGAACGGATTCCGGAGAATCGTAACGAGTCCGCCGAGTGAGAGCGGATTGCCTTTTCTGTTCCGAAGCCCTTTCGAGTGAAGCTCGTCCAGAAGCATGTGCAGACTGACCTCTCCGGTGGCATAGCGCTCAAATGCGTAGCGCACCAGCGGACCACGTTCGGCGTCGATCGTCTTGGGCTTGCCGCCGCCCTGGTCCAGGTAGCCGAGCGGCGCATTCAGGGGGTAGATGCCCTGCTTCAGGCGGCCGTAGAAACCCTTGCGCGTCTCCTCGCGGTTGTTGCGGATGAAGTCCGCTGCGACGACGGCCAGGATGTCGGCCGACAGCCGCCCACCCCGGGAACGCAGATCCAGAGGCTCGTTGGCGAAATGCACGTCGATACCGGCGTCAATCAGTTCCCCGAGATCCGCCCAGTCGCGCAGATTCCGCGCGCTGCGGTCAATCTTGTGGATGATCACTCCGTCCGCTTTGCTTCGGCGGAGGAGCTTCATCATCGCGGTGAAAACCGGCCGTCCCCGCTTCGCTGCCGTCTGGCGCTCTTCGAACCACTGGCTGATCGTGAAGTCGTGCTTTTCGGCGTAGCGCGTGATGGCGTCCGTCTGTTCCTGAAGCGACACGCCGTGCTCCCCCTGTTTCGCCGTAGAAACACGGGTATATCCAAACAGTCGTTTCATGTGGGTATTGAGTTTTGAGGTGCTGGGGGCTCGACCTCCGACCCCGAAGAAACCGTAGCTCGCGCTTCCGGCTCTGTCAAAGAGCCTTGGGTGAGGCGCAACGCCACGGCAAATACCAACGCGGCATACTCGCGGATACGCTCTTCCCGATTGTCGTGGTCGGGTTGGATATCGTGCTGATGCATTGAACCGACCACAATAGACCGGTGAACTTGTCTGACAAGGCTATGAAAGGAAACAGAGTTGTTGCACTTCACAGCCTAGGCGAAATCGTCACGACGGTTAAACTGGCCGTCTATGATTCACCCAAGTGTTCGGCGAGCAATCGCCATGCGGTATCACCGCGCCCTGCCGGGGGACATCCGGCGCTACCTGAACGGTCGAGGCATTCCGGACGAGATCATCGACCGGCAGCTTCTGGGCTGGACCGGCCGGAGGGTCGCCATTCCGGTCTTCGGGCGCGAGGGCGAGGTGCTCTTTTTTCGCTACGGCAAGTCGTCTGAAGACCGAAGCACAAGCCCGAAGATGCTTTCCGACATCGGAGCGGAGACGGATCTCTACGGCTGGGAAAGCTTGGTCCGCAGGCCTTACCGGGTGGTCATCGCTGAAGGCGAGTACGACCGTCTGGTACTGGAGGCGCACGGCTTTCCGGCCGTCACCTCGACCGGAGGCGCGGGCGGTTTCCGGCCGGAGTGGGCGCCGTATTTCGAAGCAGTCCGCCGGATCTACATCTGCTTTGACCGCGATGAGGCGGGCGACGCCGGCGCGAGGAAAGTCAAAGCAATCCTGCCGAAGGCGACCGTCGTGAAGCTTCCGGCGGAGGTTGGCGACAAAGGCGACGTCACCGACTACTTCGTGCGGCTAGGCAAGAGCCGCGTGGATTTCGAGCTGCTGCTCGCGGAGGCCGCTTCGGATGCTGACAGAGGCGAAGGAACAGAATCAGGACGGGCCAAAGGCCCGCGACACGCGCTGCCGCCGTCCGGCCACAAGTCCGTGTCGCGCCGCGCCGAGAGCCTGAAAAGCGCGATTCCCATCAAAACCTTCATCGAGCAGTACACCGACCTCGAAAAGCGAGGCAGACACTTCGTCGGACTGTGTCCTTTCCATGAAGAGACAGCGCCGTCCTTTATCGTTTATCCGGACACGGGCACCTACTATTGCTTCGGCTGCCGGGCCCACGGCGATCTCGTCGCGTTCGTCATGAACAAAGAGTCGCTCACCTTCGGCCAGGCGCTCGAATCGCTGGAGCGCTTCCGACAAATCGATGACCTCCCGCGAAGCGCCTAACGAAAAGAAAACGACGCTCATCCCTACCGCTTCCGCGGTGCTGCCCGAGGGCAAGCTCGTGGAAATGCTCTACGACGCGGTAGGGCGGAAGACGCGCTTCGTGAGCGGGAACGGCGAGGCGTGGAGCTACGAAGAGGCCATCTCTGTTTCTCCTACTGAGCGCCTCGTGCCGTACTCCGCGACCAACAACCTCGTGAGGCACGGCGTCGTGCTCTTCGCCTCGGAGCCGGAGGAGTACGGCACGGAGGCGGAACTCGTGGCCCGAGTCAGGGACTTCGTCCACCGATACGTGGACCTCTCGGAAGACTTCGAGGAGATCGCGAGCTACTACGTGCTTTTCAGCTGGATCTACGACGCCTTCGACGAAGTCCCCTATGTCCGGGTTCGCGGGGGCTACGGCAGCGGCAAGACGAGGTTTCTCATCACCGTGGGGTCAATCTGCTGCCGTCCGATCTTCGCCTCGGCCGCCTCGACCGTCTCACCGATATTCCGGATGCTGGACAGCTTTCGCGGCACCTTGCTTCTGGACGAGGCGGACTTCCGGTACTCGGATGAGAAGAGTGAGATCGTGAAGATCCTGAACAACGGCAACTCGCGCGGTTTCCCGGTTCTGCGGACCGAGGCGATCTCGAAGCGGGAGTTTGACCCGCGCGCCTACGAAGTGTTCGGGCCGAAGCTCGTGGCGACCCGCGGGTTTTTCCAGGACAAGGCCCTGGAGAGCAGGTGCCTCACGGAGGACATGCATCCGGTCAGACTCCGCGACGATGTGCCGCTGAACCTCGGCGACGGCTTCCGCGAGGAGGCCCGAAGGTTACGGAACCAGCTCGTGCTGTATCGCCTTCGGAGCTTTTCCCGCGCGCGGTCGCTGGACCGCGCAGGCGGTCGCGATCTCGAGCCGAGGCTCGCACAAATCTTCGGGCCTCTCGTCTCGGTGATCGGCGATCCGGCCGCGCGGGAGAGACTGACGACGAGGCTTAACGCTTACAACGAGGAACTCGCGGATGAGCGGAGAGAAAGCGCGGAGGCGCAGGTACTCGATGTAATCCGCTCGTTCGTTGAAAAAGGACCGGATGTGCGCCTCGGGATTCGGGATATCACTTCGGAGTTTGTGGCACGCCACGGGAACGAATACGAGCGGCGGGTCACGCCGAGATGGATCGGATCGATCATCCGGCGGAGGCTGGGCCTGCGGCCTTCGCGGTCCACCGGAATCTTCACACTGGGACCGGAGGAGGTGGCGAAGCTGGCCGCGCTCTACGAACGATACGGCCTGAGGGAGGATCAGGAAACGGCCGGGGGACAAGAGAAGAAAGGAGCATGAGCGAACAGGGGGAACCGCTCACGTTTCTGGGGCGAACGAACTTCCGGAGCACGGGACGGCCGTTCGGAGTGCGGCTCCCGGACCGGCGGGCGCATATGTACGTAGTCGGGAAAACCGGAACCGGGAAGTCGAGCCTGTTCGAGTTCATGATCCGGCAGGATATCCTCGCCGGCCGCGGCCTGGCCCTCTTTGATCCGCACGGCGACCTGGCGGAACGGGTGGTCGCGTGGACACCAGCAGAGCGTAAGGCGGACGTTCTGTATATCAACGTTCCTGACCCGCGACAGCCCTTTGCCTTCAACCCTCTGCGCAATGTGCCGGTCTTGCGGCGATCGGTGGCGGCCAACGGGATCGTGGAGGCGATGAAAAAGATCTTCGCGGAGTCGTGGGGCCCGCGGCTCGAGTACATATTCCGTTCCGCACTGCTTCTGCTGCTGGACCAGCCGGAGGCGACGATCGCGGACGTGCCGCGGCTGTTCCATGAGCCGGAATACCGCAGGGCCGTGGCGGCGCGGGCGACGAACCCCCACGTGCGGCGGTTCTGGACAACGGAGTTTGAGAACTATCCCGGACGGTTCCGTACGGAAGCTATTTCCCCCATCGAAAACAAGCTCGGCAGTTTTCTGGTCGACCCTTTCGTCGCGCGAATCCTCACCTCCGGGAAAAACAGTTTCGAGCCGCGCGCGGCGATGGATTCGGGCAAGGTGGTTGTGGTCAATCTGGCGAAAGGCAAGATCGGCGAAGCGCCGGCGATGCTCTTCGGAAGCCTCCTCGTGTCAGCCTTCGGGCTCGCCGGCCTCGCGCGCGGGGACACCGCGGAGCTCGCGCGACGCGATTTTTTTCTGTACCTCGACGAGTTCCAGACATTCACGACGCTCGCTCTGGCCGGCATGCTGGCGGAACTTCGGAAGTACGGCGTGGGGCTGGTGCTCGGCAACCAGTTCCTGGAGCAGGTTGCGCCGGAGGTTAAGAGCGCGGTTCTGGGGAACGTGGGGACGCTCGTGGTGTTCCGAGTGGGAGCGGAGGATGCCGCAAAGCTGGCCAAGGAGCTGGGGCCGGATATTGAACCGGCGGACCTCACGTTTCTTTCGAACCGCGACTTCTGGGTGCGGCTTCTGGTCAGCGGAGAGGCGGCGGATGCGTTCACAGGCACGACGATCTCGCTCTGTCATCAGTGACGCCTCCGTGCTTTGGTCTCGTGTTCTGTAATCTGAAGATGGGGTTCTTTAGGAAGAATTGAACGTCGGCAACTGACAATGATCCCAGAGTCGACATCCACAGGGAGTCCGTGAGCTGGGATTCGAACGAGGCTTTGTAAACACAAGTGTTGCCTTTCACAGCCTAGGCAAAGGTCGATCACCAATCTACGCTCAGCGAATATGCGCAAACTCACGCACTATCTGAGACAGGAGCGCCGACGAGCGGGCCTGTCACAGGAGGATATCGCCTGCCTGCTCGGCGCGCGCGCCCGGCAGCACGTTTATCGGTATGAAGCGGCAAGGTGCCTGCCCCCGCTCCGCGCGGCGCTCTGCTACGAAGCGATATTCCGGAAGCCGGTGTCAGAGCTGTTTGCCGGAACTTTTCACCATATCAGGTGGCAGGTCGCGCGCCGCGCAAAGGCGCGCCGGAAGCACATCGGCATACGCCCGCAGACCGCCAGAAACACCCGCCGGGACTGGTCACTCCAGGCAATCGTCGAGGCGCATGAAGCTTGAGGAGAGGCGGTCGGTCATCGCGATCGATCCGACATCAAACGGAGTGGCCTTTGTCTGCTTCGAGGGCGGAGAGCTCCTGGACTGGGGCGAAAGGTACGTTCGGGGGCGCAGGGACGAACTCCGCGTTATAGACGAGCTACTCGGTGCTGTAGCCGCGGACGTGCTCGTGGTCGAAGACCCCGAAGCGGAGGGTTGTCGCCGGCGAGCGCGGGTCCGCGAGTTTCTGCGCGCCGTGATCAGCCACACCCGCCGGTGCGGTGTTGCGGTGGTTGCCATTGCCCGGAAGGATGTGCGAGCCGCGTGGAAACGTCGGGGCATGCGGACCAAAGAAATGATGGCGGCCACCATCGCCGAGGAGTTCAGGGATCTGCAGCCGCTCGTGCCGCCTCGCCGCCGGGCGGGCCACAACGAGCATCCGCACGCGAACATCTTCGATGCTGCGTCTCTGGCAATCCACGCCTTCGGGCCTGCCCCATATTCGTCTGCTGACGATCTGCGCCGGTAATGGCGCAGCGGTCAGCGGGCGAAGCCCCGCTGAGCACATTCACAACCGAAAAGGAGAGGTCATGGATAGAGAAGTTGCGTTCAAGAGCGGTAAAGATCTGGAGGCGGGGGCACCGGCCGCGGTCGGGACGATCGCGTGCGAGAGCTGCGGCAGGCGGGCGGAAAGGGTCGCCGCAAAGGATCTTGGGTGGCAGGTAGGGCCGCCGGTCTGCCCGGACTGTCTGCGGTGGAGCGCCACTGCGCGTGAGAGCCAGATCGGGGATCGGAAGCCGGAGGTCCGGATAGAACCGCGGGGCCGTTACTGGGCGGTCTTCGAAGGCGGCACATTGCTCTGCCTAACCGTGTACCGCAAAGGTGCAGTCGAAGTGAAACGCAGGCTGGAAGCGGAAAGAAGGTGAGGCAGGTGGATTTTGTTCTGAAACTTCGTGAATTGCGGCGCATATCGGGACTGAGCCAGCGGGAAATCGGCGAGTCGTCGGGTGTGGGTGAGAAGACTCTGAGCTCGTTCGAAACGGGAGACCGAATCAAGTCCATCAAGGTGGTCCAGCTGCTCGCGATCCTGGGCGCCTACAACGTCACGCCGGGCGAGTTCTTCGGCGACGGCGTCGAGCGCAGGATACTCGCGGAGTTAGAGCGGCTGAACCCCGTGGAGATGAGGGTGGTCACCGGTCTGCGGGGCCTCCCCGAAGCTGCGCGCGAACGGCTCGTGGAGCGGTTCGTAGTGATGCTGGAAGGCGTCGAGGCAACCGTGGAGCCGCGTCTTCGCGCCATCCGTTAACCCTTCAACAACGCAAAAAGGAGGTTCCCAATGGAAGCAACGCTTTCTCACAGTCGCAGTGTGCTCATCGGCCGGCAGGATCTGAAGGATCTCGCAACGCCCGAAGCGACCGCGACGCATTACCCGGTTCCGCATTGGAGAATCGTGGAGACGCTGGCGGAGAGTCTCCACTTCCGGCATCTCGAGATCGTATCGGAGGAGTACGCCGTCTCCCATGACGGCATGCGCTTCTTCGGCGCCCTGACGCTCGACGTGGAGGAGTCCGGAGTTCGCATCGCCCTGGGGCTCCGAAATTCGCACGACAAGTCATTCTCGTTCGGCCTGACGGTTGGCCGGCGGGTCCTGGTGTGCGACAACCTGGCGCTCTTCGGCGACTACGCGCCGGTGATGCGCAAGCACACGAAAAACGTGGAGCTCGAAGCGATCCTCGCCGTGGCGGTGGACGAGATGCAGCGGAATTTCGAACCGATGCGGCGGCAGATCGATTTTTTCAGAGGCTGCGATCTTTCCGACAGCCGGGCGAAGCTCATCATCTACGACGCATTCCTGGGCGGCGCGGCGGGTCTGCCGAAGCATCTCGCGGGCGTCGTCCACCAGAACTACTTCCATCCGCATTACGAAGAATTCCAGCCGAGGACGTTGTGGTCCCTGGAGAACGCCTTCACTTCGGCGCTCAAGGAGCTCGAGCCAGCGACGCGACTGCGGGCGGTGGGGCGGCTGGCGCCATTTCTTTCAGAGATGCCGACGATGGGCCTGCTCGCGCCGGCGGCGGATGCCTCGTAGTCCGGAAAGCCGGGGTGAATGATGGACCAAAATGCGCTGCGGGCGGAACTGCGCCAATTCACCGGCTCCACGGAGTTCTATCGGCACTTCACGAACGCGATCGTCTACACCGAGGGAGTGAAATTTCTTGCCGAGCGCGCGCGAGTGTACTGGCTCATCGACCTCATTGCATCGATGCAGCCGCGGGCGCTCAGGGATCGCGCGCTTCGCGAATTCCAGCTGTGGGAGTTGTGCATCAACGAAGGCAGAGCCGTTCTGGTCTGCCTGCGCGACTCGGAGGACGAGGCCTTTCGGCTGCCGCTCCGGTACGCAGATTCCGCGCTGGACTACATCCGGCTCTATCTCCAGGATGGTGTTCTGATGCTGCCGTCGGAACACTGATTCATCGCGCCCTGCACGGTTCATGTGCAGGGCGTTTTCTTATCTTCCCAGGACGTGGCAGGAGCGCCGGTGTGCGGGGGTCGTCTGGCGTGCGATTCTGTGCGATGGGACTCGTGCGGATGCGACCGAAACGGGTCTCTCCGTCGGACTACTTTCCGAGCAGTTTCTTCATCGCGGCGACGGCCTTCTCTCTGCCCTCCTGTTTGGCCAGCTGCTTGAACCTGGGGCGAACTTTCTCGGGAATCTGCTTGATATAACCGACGTACTGCCCCTGCAGCCGGTAGGAGGCGCGGGCCTTTGCCGAGAGATTGCGCTTTGCGCGCTTGACCTTGTTCAGGATGCGCCGCAGAGCCCGGATCGGATGCTTGGCGCCTTGGGCGACAGAGCGAAGTTCGGAAAGACGCTCCTCGATGTGGTTGATTTCGAGATGGCGCCTAACATCGGCAGCGGTCACCTTTCCTTCAGCGATAACTTTTTGGAGGACGTAGAGCGCCTGTTCGGAGGTGAGGGAGGGAACCTGAGCAGTTCTCGCCATCCGGGGATTCTAGAACGAAAGGCTGCCTATTCGTCGAGGGGCTCTCGCGGACCGGCGAACTATGTACCGACTGATCCGAGATGGCAGGATGCGGTGCCATAATTGTGGTGCCCGGAGTGGCCCGGGCTGACCCGCCGGATCGGGGAATAGCGGGGACATCGAACCTGCCCGTACGGAGGTTCGAATGGAACAATCGTCCAGCCTCGATCCGAACTATTGCTATTCGGTGAAGGAGCTAGCTTTCCTCTGGAATATGTCACCCGAATCAATCCGGAGACTGTTCGTCAACGAACCGGGCACCCTGGTTTTCAATATCCAGGCAACGGGCCGGCGGACGTACCGCAAT
>Ga0070741_10015371_pt1 | contig 12982 bp, 16 predicted proteins | sample Coa_R1_4_FD_66440 | JGI IMG/M metagenome (GOLD analysis project Ga0070741, IMG submission 66440) | Surface soil microbial communities from Centralia Pennsylvania, which are recovering from an underground coalmine fire - Coalmine... | ecosystem: Environmental > Terrestrial > Soil > Unclassified ...
CCGCCACGATTTGTTCTTCCGTGTGGGCTTTCTTGGGCATCGTCCTTGTCTCCTCGTCCGGACTTCTGCCCCAGCTTACCTCTAATATCCTCTGTGTCAGTTTTTGGGTTTTGGGTCAAAATCCTACCTGACTACCGTAAAAACTTTTGCGCTCGGCTTCCTAATGCAAGCCTCGGCAATGGCATCGCCGCCGATTGATGCACCATTCAGTGGTCGTGGGACATTACGTAAACTCGGTGGCCGCAAGTGACACAGAGGCTGTGGTTGAAAGGGCCACGACGCACGAGCGGAATCAGCTTGTGGTTACTTGCTTCGGCTAATTGCCGTGTTTTGTCGAGAGGTAATTTCAGTTCCGTCATTTTGAAATTGAGGAGTTCGCAAAAGCCGGCAGGCTTCATGCACAATCTGCCGGGCCTTTCACAATCTTGAACTCGAGAGGTCTCATTGCAGATCGCCTCCCCCCCGAGTACGATTCGCAACCAAACCCACGAGGCCCCAAGCTGGCGACGAGAGTACATTAGGCAAAACTCATATGGCAAGCCGAAAACGGCCGCCAGACGCCGCTTCTCAGCCGTCTACCCTCTTCCCGAGACTGAAAAAAGATCCCCACCGTTACCAGCACGCGCGTCACTACCGCTACCTAGACCCAGAGAAAAGATGCGGCGCAGAATGGGAGACGTTCTGCAACTCGGGCGGGTAGAAGTGCGGATTAAAGCCCAAATGAACTTGAGCATACCGCACGACAAGGCCAGCCAAGCCCGAATCTGCTAGGGCGGCTCACTCAACGAAGTGATAGACCTGACCAAATTATCGTTGTATGTGGTTCGGCGATTGCGACGAGAGGTGATGGCCGCTCAAATTGTCAAACGAGACAGGAAAGCGGCAGCCGCCGCTTTTCCCGGTAATGGCCATCGGCACGACGAAAGCGGAAAGCAAAAAATGGTCCTACTACCTAGTTCGGCCCCTGGTAGCAGGCCCGCTGTTCATTCGCATTTCGGTTCGGGAGCACTGTACTACCGCGTCATGTGAAATTGCAAGCAGAACAACTAAAAGCCAAAAAGCTAATTTCCGCTGCACGCCGCGCGGTTATCGAGAGTTCCCTCTCGAAAGGCAAGGCCTGTTCATCCTGAGCAAGAACGGGCCTCTTCGCATTAAACGCCCCGCTGTCCCCTGCTTATGGAAGCTTTCTCAGCAAACATGCTGAGCCGCGCAAACGAGGTAAGTAGGTTGCCAGGCGCTATGCTGATATACTCGCCGGCGAAGCCACAGTTTCGGGGGACGTCCCAACTGTGGCTGCGGCTCTGCAGAAACCATTGGCCCGGACTGCAGAGCCGTTTGAATTTCTGATCCTCTGTTCAGAAGCTAGGCCGATTGATAGAGCCATGGCACTGGCGTTTTACCCTCTTCCGGACTCCTCGTCACTTTTCGTCATCCGGCGCCGAACTCTGGTTAGACCTTTGAAGCAATTTCCTCAATCCTGTCTGCAAAAAGCTTTATTTCACTCACGGTGTTGTAGTGGACGAGAGAAGCACGCACTGCTCCCGTTTCGATCGCAAGCCCGAGCCTTCGCAGCAGACGCGGAGAATACATATTTCCGTCCCTCACTCCAATGCCCTTCTCTGATAAAGCCGACGTAACATCCATTGGGCGCATGCGCTCGACGTTGCGCAGATCGTCGGCACTCGGAAGCGCAACAGGTTTGATTTCTGAATGCCATAGACCTGCACGCGCGGAATTCTTGACAGCGCAGTGATCATGTTCTCACTCAGAGTTTTCTCGTAAGCACGAATGGCTTCCATGGCGGCGCGTAACGCATCGCCCTTCGAAATCCCCTCAGGGTTAGTCGAAACTTTGCCGCCGAGTGTCTCTAGATACGTGATGGCGCCGTCCATTCCCGCGACGTTTTCGTAAATAAATGTCCCGACTTCGCTCTTGAATGGAACTTTGTCGGGTATGAAGTCCTCGCGAAAGGTAGGCAGCGCCTCGAGAGCGGCCTTCTTTCCCCAGAGAAATCCCATATGGGGAGCAAATATTTTGTACCCCGAGCACACCATGTAGTCGCAGTCGAGGTCCTGGACATCAATCTCTCCGTGTGGCGCATAATGAACCGCGTCAAGAAACAGTTCTGCACCTACCGCGTGGGCTCGGGCGGCAGCCGACTTCACATCCACAACGGATCCGAGAGCATTGGAAGCCAGGGCGCAGGCAATTCAGTCGTGTTTTCGAATTGAGCAGCGGCTCGAGATCGGCAACATTGAGCGTGCCGTCCTCTCTCATATGCCACCAGCGAATGTGTGCGCCGAACCTCTCAAGCGCAAGCCAGGTAGCGACGTTCGCCTCGTGATCAAGGTCGCTGACCACAATTTCGCTTCTCGTCCCCAGGCTTTCGGCCAGAGCCAAGCTAAGAATGCGAATGAAGGAGGTAGCGTTCATGCCGAAGGCAATCTCGTCCGCTTCGCGCGCGTTCACAAATGTCGCCACGCTCTCGCGGGCGCGTTGAATGGTGGTGTCCACTTCGACACTGCGGCGGTAACGTCCGCCACGCTGCACATTTCGCGCAATCAGGTGATCTTGTACTGCGTCCACCGCAATTTGCGGCACCTGCGCTCCGGCGCCGTTATCGAAAAAGACGAACTTCTCGCCGTCGTTCAACGCCGGAAATTGGTTCTGTACCTCACCACACCCTCCTTCCCCTGTCGCGTGATGCGTTGTGGCCCTGGATTCGCGCCAATCGAAACAGCTCGCTGAATCGGGCCTTCGCCATTTGGAGCTGCCAAGACTGGCTCGCGACCTTCAGATTCCCGGTCCCAGGCAGATCCAAATTGCTCGCGGTTTCTTATGAACTTTGGGCAATGGTCCTTTCCCTTCCTCAACAAACTAGTCTGACTAGTCGTTGCAATATCACTTTTACCTGATTTGGTCAAACACCCTGGAGCGGAGCATCTTCGAACCTGACCCAGATATTGCAGATTGCGCCTGGCTGGGGCTGGTTATGGAACGTGACAAACGGTGTGCTGGCGATAGTTGCCGGGGCTCATAGTTGCTCGTACCTCAAAACCACAGTCGACCCATTCGATTCGAAAGCAAGCGCATTTGAGAAAGACGGAATGACAAAAATGAAGGAGTTGTCCGCGCGGCTGCCGCGAGTTGCAGTACCTGCGTAATGAGGCTTACCCCCTGTGATCGCGTTACAATCGCGCCACATGGAACTCAAACGCCTGATCACGCATTTCACCTACCGCATTGAGCCCAAGCCCGGAGGCGGATTCATTGCGCATGCGACCGATCCCACAGTTCCCCCACTGGAGGCCACCACGCATGATGAACTGCAACAGAAGATCCAGGCAAACATCGTCGCCGGTTTGGCCGCAGAATTTCCCAGTCTGAAGCTCTCGCTCCAGGGTCAGGGGCTCAAATTAGCCTTCCACATCGAGCGCAAGCCTGGAGGTGGCTTTGCGATCCACTCTGCCGACCCTGGTGCAGAGTCGATCGAGGCAGCCACCAGTGATGAAGTCGAGAGTCACTTCGCAGAGAAGCTCATCGGTTTTCTCGGGAAGCACTTTATGCCCGAGCTGTCGCAGGCAATTGCCCAGCAGGGAAATTCCGGAGATATCAAAGTGTTCGTGAACCGCGGAGTGGGCCTTACACTAAAGGCTGGATCGCACACGCTGAGCCTTCAAACTTCGCAAAGCAATCCGGCCACCGCGAATCAACCTGTCGACGCCAGGACAGAAGATGCAAACCCAGGCCCTAAACCTGTAGACGCATCTTTCTCCAGCCCGGATCACACGATCAGCAACTCCCCCATCACTCCCGAGACCAGCAGCAGTTGGAAGATCCTGGGCCTTATGCTGGCAGTGTCAATCATTTCCGTGTTGATCTACTTTTTCGTCTATCACGGCTAATCCCTTCGACGCTTGCACGTTCAGGAGCAGTTTACGATTCAATCGCCGCACCAACGAATCCTTTGGTTCCTAAAACGGGACGGGAGCATACCTTATCTTCTCTCACCAAAAGGCAGGGCTCAATGCACCACCGTGCTGAAATGCACACCGAGGTAGTAAGGCCAGAGCGGAATCGCGAGAACTGCATTCCAAAAAGCGAGGTGCAGAAAGCCGATAGTGAATAGCCAGCCCCAAATCCAGACCAAGCCCAAGAAGGAATGGTGCTCAATGCGTGTCTTCTGCGTCTTCTCTTTCTCTTCCATGATGACTCCTCAAGATCCGAACAACATACCTCAGGTAATTCCCTTGTGCCGTGATCATGATCGCTAAGCCTCGTGAGTCGAGGATGCAAAAGAATCCCACCCAAGGCAGGTGAGATAAAACAAGGTCTGCACCAAGAGAGACCACCACCAGATCTCCGCCAAAAAGCAGGGCAGACATCAGAGCAACAAAATGGGCCAGCTTCGCCGCTGGCCCCCTGCAAAAACCGGCGCTCATCCTGCTACTTTGGTGGTTGCTCCGACATCGCGCCCGTCTTGTCCTTACTCGCCTTTTCGCCAGCCATTTTGACTGACGTCACGTGAATTGAACTAGCGCTCGGGTCTACATGGCCGCTGAGGCGAACATCGTGCCCTTCATGGCCTTTCACCGCATCGGAGTTCTCGATGGTGTAGGTCTTGTTGTCTTTATCTGTCGTGAAGCTCTTGCCATCGTCGCTTATCTTTCCTTTTAGGTGCTGCAGTTTCGCACCTTTCTCTTTCGCAGGCGTCGTGGTGCCTTGACCGCTTCCGGCTGGCTGCTGCGCCCCGGTGTCTTGCGCTGTGGCCGAAAGTGACATCCAGAGGACGAACGCGAACACTGTTACTCCAATTCGCTTCATCGAAATTACCTCCTTCGAAGGGTGTCTTCCTAAATTCTAGCGCTTTTCCCGTAAGTACCGTCGGCGGTATTCATGTCACAATCTACACCCATGGCAGTGCATATCGGCGTCATGTGCGAGACCTGCCGCAAGGTGCTCTTCGTTGGTATCTGGCGTGGCATTACTCCGAGCGAGAGAGATGCGGGACTTCTTAAACTCGCGTGCAAGCCGCCCTGCCCCGCAGTCCGGGAGTTTAGGAAGGACGAACTGCGTCCATATCGCGTCTCAAATGAGATGTTCCGAAGAGGGTATGCAGACACGGGCGAGTACGAAATCGTTCGACACGCTTGAGGAACGCCAAAAGGCAAGGCTACATCACTGACCTCCGAGCCGATCGCAGTAGAAGAGAAATGGGGCCGGACGCGGTCGAACGGCAACCCTCTACCCCAGCGAATCAAGAGCAGGCGTGAGGTGGCGACGTCCGACAAAAAACTATCCTCGACCTCCTCCCACCAAGTGACGACTGCCAGGGAATCGGATGCGAGCCCAATGCCGATACGACCCAGGTCGTGTTTAGCCGATCGGCACAGACTGGCTGGCGCAAGTACCGTATCTCTCTGCCATTCACGGCTCCTCAGGGACGCGACTCCCATTGACGTCCATATCGTCACTCAGGAAGTCAAGTGAACAAGCAATGACTGCACCGGTCGGCAAGGGAAATATTTTGGTGGTTGACGATGAGCCGCAGATTACTCGCGTTTTGATGGCAACTCTGACTGGCTACGGTTATGGCGCTCGGACGGCTTCGGACAGTAAAGAAGCGCTGCAATTAATGAAGGATTGGGCCCTGGACCTGATCATCACCGAATCTGCGCATGCCACAGATGGATGGTTTGGACCTCTGCCGTCCTCTTCGGGAACAGTCACTAATCCCGATCATCGTGCTCTCCGTTCAGGGCGAGGAGCGAATTAAGGTCGAGGCGCTCAACGGGGTGCCGACGATTGCGTGACCAAGCCTTTCGACATGGATGAGCTCCTGGCACGCGAAACGGCCGCGCTGCGCCGAGTGATGGCAAAGGAACAGCCTAAGTCTCCCGTCATCGATTTCGACGATTTCCATATCGACCGGCCGGCCCGCGCCGTGACGGTCAGAAATCGTCCGTTCACCTCACTCCAAAAGAATTCGATTTCCTGGTCTATCAGGCGCGCAATCCCAACAAAGTCATCACTCATCGCGTGTTGCTGTTTGTGATCTCGGGAGCAAATAGCGTGGAACAGCCCGAATACCCGCGCGTTTTCGTGGGTCACATCCGCAAGAAACTGGAATCGGAGGAAGGCGCACCACGCTACATCGTCACGGAACCATGGATCGCTTTGAGCCAGGCGGCTGCTTTCGATTGCTGTGGTCTTTGTTAAGCTCTACATCTCAGACATCGCTATCGGGTGCCGCATTTCTGGTTCTTTGCGAAAAGTGGCCGATTTTGAGCCAAAAGAAACGATACTCTCGAAGTTTTCCTTCGAATTGTAGGTTTCTTCCAAAGCTGAACGTGCTCACATAGCTGTACTACATTTGCTAAAGCGAAGATATCGGCTCATAGTAGACTGTGCTGCGTTGTGACGAGCACAATGGTCCTGCATGCCCCGAAGCCTGCGATGAACGACTTCAATAGCAACTTGCACGAGCAGCCGTCCAAACCCCTCCCCTCAGCGGATATGCATCCCGACAAACTTTATCAATACGTCAGAGAGGCCAAGCTGGCGGTGATCGAAGAACTACGTCGCCTGCTGGAGCACAAGGTCGGCATCTCTGAGCGGGAGGCCTGGGCGCGCAGCATCGGGGCTCTGGCGGATCTCGAACGGGCGCTTGAGCGCTGGCGCGGTCGAGGATGAACACAATGTTAGTGTGTGGGGCCGCATCAAAGACCCAACTCCATAACTAACCCCTGTGCGCTCAACGCGGCTGTGCTTCAGATCCTCGTGTCCTCAACCTTTCAATTTAAGAAATCTCAAAGAATTGAGAGTTCAGATCGCAGGGATTGTTTGAAGCGACATGTTCAGCTTTCAATTTGAAGAGCCTTCATAAACCTTCCTTGAATCTTCCGGCAATTCTGGTTATAGTCCTCGCGTCACCCGCGGGCTTGAACAGCCGCGAACACTATTGTGGTCGTTTCCCATGTCTCCTCGTATTTTGATCGCTGACGATAGTGCGGCCGTTCGGAGCGCATTAAAGACATGCCTGGAACTTAATCCCGGTTTCGACGTCTGCGGCGAAGCCGAGAATGGCGAAATGGCTGTGCAGTTGGTTCACCAGCTGATTCCCGACATTGTCCTGCTTGACTATTCGATGCCGATCATGGATGGGCTCGAAGCCGCTCGGCAGATTGCAGCTTTCGCGCCCCGAACAACTATGTTTCTGTTCACGATGCATGCTTCCGAGCGCCTGTACAAGATTGCTGAGACGATTGGAGTTCGCGCCATCGTGAGTAAGGGGGTGGGCGGAATTCAAGAAATCGTGAAATTGATTGCGACTCTGCATCGCGACCTGGATGCTGGCAAACGCATCGACAGCATGGACGAGGACCCGCGGTAAACACTTCTGAGTCGTAAAGGCCCGAAAAGCCTACTCCATCGATCTTTCAAAATTGACACTGCTTCTCGCAAGCAAGTGCCCCGCTTTGTTTATCGCTCACATTCGAGCATTAACTCTGCAATCCCCCGGAGGCACCCAATGAACAAACCACTGCAGGCGTTGCTTATCGCTCTGGCTTTAGCTGGAGCCTATTGCGCAACGATCAACCCGAAACCAATTGATAGTCCAATTTCCGTGCAAGCCGACAAGACGGTTCTGCTCGCCGATGGCACGGACCCTTTTCCGAAGAGGCCAATTAGATAGAGCCAAGGATAACTCTGTCCGCGTGGCACCAGATTGGGTTTGCATACCCGACCGAGGAGAGGTATGCTCTGGCGTTGTTATTTCGGAACTCCCATGAACTCTTTGGTGTACGTCTCCTGGGTTCTCGGCCCTGCGCTCCAGATCACACTGCTCTGGTTCATGTTGCGGCAAAAGCTGCAATCTGTTTTCCCTCGATTCTTTGCTTACATCCTTTTCCAGGTTCTAAAGTCCTGCGTACTGTTTGGCATATCCCATTTTTCTTCCGATAACTATTCTTCCGATAATTACTTTTACGCGTATTGGGCTGGCAACGCCGTTAGCGTTCTTCTGGCCGTGACAGTGCTCGACGAAATTTGGCGCAACCTGTTCAAGCCCTACGAAGGTCTTCAAAGATTAGGATCGCTGATTTTCCGCTGGGCATGTGCGGTCCTCCTGCTCATTGCCGTCTCCAGTGCAATCTCGGGACAGGGTGCGGTCGCGGATCGAGTGACCAGCGCGGTCTTGAATTTTGATCGCAGTATGCGCCTTTTGCAATGCGGTCTATTCTTATTGTTGGTGCTGTTGTGTCATTATCTCAAGCATTTTTGGCGTCAGCACGTATTCGGAATTGCGCTGGGTTTCGGAATATTCGCCAGTATCGAACTCATTCTTGTGAGCGTGCTGCTTCGCTATGGGGATGCTCAGATCGACCTGATGAGTTTACTGAAGGGTACGACGTATAATTTGGTGACTTTGCTTTGGATCGCATACCTCCGTCAGCACCGTCCGGTACCTGTGACCGCTCCAGAATTGAGAGACTGGAGTTTTGCTCTTGCGGGGCCCCAGAAAATTGATGACACTCCTTCGTTTATAACGATGGTAGAGCAGGCTGCAGAACGAGTTCTTGCGCGCAGCACGTGGCTCGGACCACCTCACAGAAAGTCACGCGTAGTTGCTCGCAGACCGCGGGCTGATGATAACAATTAACAACTCTCCAACTTGAAATCTCTGCGTTAACATGACCCATTCCCCCGACCACGTCCAGAAAGGAGCCGCTTGGCCTCCGGTACAAGGGGAGGAAATCGCCTTCAAGATGAACGACGTTATCCGCACGGGTATTTTGAAGGAAGTGCGACTGGGCCTTGTATGGAGGGACTTCCTGTTAGAGGACGGTCGAATCATCCCCGAACACAAGGTGATCGGTTGTCCTAAGACGACCGCATGGCGGGATCCTGACAGCGTCTCGCCAGAGGAGCGACAGAACTGGGAAGCACGGTTGGTAAGCATGGCGGAATCCGGCATGGATCCGCAGGACCGCGAACATGCCTTTTGGGCCGATTTGACGCATTATTTGGCTTTCACTTATCTTCGTATCAGGAAAACCAAGACCAACCCAATAGACCACGGATGAATGTCTCGATGGTCCGCCCGCACGACACACAGCGTGCCACTGTCTCACAAAATAGAATGGTCCACCACCTAGTCCTGTCGCCGGCAGTTCGCTCGCGAGACTCGCTGATTTGCAAATCCAATGCAATACTAGCTGCATCAATGGGCGCAACCCAGCCCAAAGTTCGCTAGCAAGCTCCGCGGCATGCTGCAAACAAGCCACTCAGGTGTGTTTGTGCCTGGCCTTGCGATTAAATGATGATCGCGAGGAGAAGCCCGGTTAACGCTCCAATCAGCGCTCCCGATATGCCACTCCACGCCTGAGAACCCCGACCTGCCCACAGAAAACCTCCGTAAGCCATAGCTAGAGTCCAGAAAATCAAGCGAAAGTTCCTGGACCACCTCCCGATGAGTGTTGGCCGATAGTGCCATAGCATGATGCTCGGCGCTACAACGTTCTTGAGATTAGCTGAACCGATAATTCCGCTAAACGCGACAACGCCCCTGATTCGTTGAGCTTGCGAATGCAGGCGTCCGCAACAGCATCTCTGCCAATTGCTGCACCATTCCGTCGGAGATAAGGTTTCAGCGTGACCTATTCGTGACCAACGAATCGAAATACGACCTCACCGAACCTCACAGGCCGAACTTGGCACATTCGCGTATCATGGCGAACCAAGTTTCAGGACACAAGCTACCGTGGTATCAGTGTCCTGTCCCAGAGATCAGATACTCCCTCTCTCGCGGACTGATACTTTCATCCTCGGCAGCGTCCTGAAGGGTTTTGACTTTAGACGAAGACCTGGGTCGCTTCGTGACCGGCCAGGTCGGAACCGTGGCGCACCATTGCACCTTAGAGGCGAGGAAGAGGAGAGACGAATATGAATCGCAAGCCGCTGATCCTCTACGCCGACGACAACGTGAGCTTCGTGGAAGGCTGGAAAGCACTGCTGGAAGCGAAAGGGTACGAGGTGCTGACCGCCACCAACGGAATGGAAGCCGTCGGCGCGTTCGCCGCGAATCCGGTCGATTTAGCGCTCCTCGACTATCACATGCCGCACATGAACGGTGATGTGGCGGCTGCTCACATGAAGAGACGCAAAGCAGACGTGCCGGTTGCGCTCATGTCGGCAGATAACTTCCCAGTGCTGGCGAACCTGAAAGCAGTTGACGCTTTTGTATGCAAATCGGAAGCGATTGGCAGAGTCCTGGACATCGTAGATGAGCTGTTGAGCCGTCGTGTGCTGTTTCAGCCACTCGAGGCCTGGGAGGGCCGACAGGCAGCTTAGGGCGGACTGTCCAGCCCTAAACTATTGAGAACTTTTTTTGTGAGGAGTTGTTCAGTACTTTGGTAAGTCTTTTGCGGAGTAGCCCTGAATAAGAGAGCAGTCGGATCAACAGAAACGTCAGCCGAGCATATCCAGAATGTGGAGAGCCGCGTAACATTCTTAGTGCGCGAGTCCACGCAATGCCATGACAGCAAATCTTAGAAAGTGTAGCCAAAAATAAGCCGTAGCGTGGGAACTGCGGGCGCCCAGAGGCTGGTCTTCACTTCGACAAATGTACCGCGCCGGAACCGCAGCCCGCTGAAGACGTTAAGCGAGGTGTCGTAGTCAAAATTGCCGAAATCAATGTCTCTGCGCCCGATTCCTTGGTGAACGAAGTTTAGTCCGGGTCCGGCACCGACGTATGCAGACCAGCGGCCATGTCGAAAGCTAATTGGTAATCGATAGGCACCCTCCAGATTCAGAGCAACCATATCCGTGAGCTCGCCGAAGGCAAACTCTGCATTAGGACGGAAGTAGAAATCACGGCTAAAAATAGGACCGATTCCGGCGTGTACTCCGAGCAGGAAGAGCTCAGGGTCCAAACCCGCGCCAATTCTGACGCCCAGCTGCCAGCGTCGCGCTTGGCGCTCGATCTCGCGTTCCACATCACGAACTTCCTTGGGAGGCGGCGCCATGTCCTGTGCCGTTCCCGACGGGGTTGTTGTGGCGGGTTCCAGTACTGTAACTCTCGTAGCCAGCCGCACACCCGGTTCATCGGTTGCGCTGGATTCTACGCGAATGCGGCTGCCTGCTGTGAGCCCTTTTGGACGAACCATGTTGTTGTTGAAGACGAATAACTGAAATTGATTGTCCCCAGTGCGTAACGTCATGGTTTGGCGACTTACCGACACTACAGTGCCCACAGTTGAGCCTGCCGGTTCAGTCTGCTCGGAGGCGGTTTGGCCTAGCGCGCTGGTCGCCAGAGTTGCTGTGACCACTGAGCATACGAGAAGGCCAAAGAGATGTTTCATTGTGCTCCTCAGTTAAGGAAGAGTTAGATGTCTCGGCATTGGTGCTAGGATGTCTCGTTATGGATTCGAGAAGAAATGAAGCGGAGCCTGAAGTAACACGTGGCGGCTTGCCACTATTTAGCTTAACGCAATCCAGCTCTCCCTTAGAAGTTGGCAGAAGTTGTACGAAGGTGCCGTTCTCGAAAGCAACCTAACGAAACCATCTAGTCGAGTTGAACAGGCGAGAGGCCATCCGCGCCCGGATGGGGGAGCTTGCATTGTCAGATCAAAGTGGCCAGTGGGAGGCGTTAGCGGATGCGCTCAGTGTGCTGGATGACCTGCTCAAAATGTATAAAGCACGGCAGCCCCAACCACCCAAGAGAGATCGCTAGGCTGCGCTATCTTCTGAGTCTTTGGCACCAAGTTTTCGCTGAATGATCTCTCTTGCGGCATCAAGTAATCGCCGCTCTTCATCGGTCATTTTACGATGATAATTCTGCTCAAAGGTTCGCTCGAACGCTCGCATCCTGTCCAGGATGGTCACTTCATCTTCGGCCATCGAGGTATCCTGCAAACGACACGTCAACGTTAGCGCACAAACGGTCCCGGAAACGTACATTGAAAACTGTAGAGACGAATATGAAACGCTTCTTTCTCAAGTGAAAGGTAATCTCCACAGAGGTTCCGTGGCATAATCCGGACACGATGGCCATTCACGTTGGAATCAGGTGCTCCGTGTGCTGACGAACCCGTTTCTTGTCCGCATTGAAGCGAATCACGCTGAGTTCAACGAAAGGTGTGTATCAGATCACGTGCCATGTGCCCTGTGGTGCAACAACTACTTCCGCATCGAGGACACGCGGGCTTCTGCGGTTTCAGACGACCTTTACAGAGGAGGTTATGCCGAACCAGGAAAATACGAAGAGAGTCGGTTGGCTTGACTGCCGCGAGTCATAGAGCTAGGGCGTTTTCTGCAAGCTGAGCCAAGAAACGAACCGCGAGATGATGCCGACAGCAGGATGAATAAAATAATAGGAAGCTGCGAATCTTTTTTTCACAATCTGCAGCACTCTGTGGGCGGTAACAATCCTTCCTTGACAGCCATCCTATAATTTTACGTACATACCTCCTCCAAGAGTTTCGCTCTGCTTGGTCGAAGCAAACGAGAAGCCGATGGGCGGCGCGTGTTGGCGCTTGTCTTATGAAATGAAGTTTGGCACGTTCTAGAAGTAGCTGGTAGCGACGAAAGTCGCTGCCAGTCCAAAGGGCTCTGTTCGCCGCGCTTCAGCTTCGCCCTCTGACCTAGGCTCTTGGAGGCGGCTGTACTATTCTCTCGGCACGCTAAGCCGGCAGAGCAGCCCTTTTGTTCCGAAGATCTCGCTAGGCAGCATGGTAGGTTGGGCGGCGTTCGGAGTGCCAATCTGCACAGCGATTCACCGTCGGAAGAATCACGCGCGCAAAGACCGACTAGATGACCAGGACAAAGCTAGGCAGTTTGAAGGCCAGCAGGTCACGTGAATGGAGACCTCGATTGAGGGTATTGAACCAGGGATGTGTTTGCTAGCTGGGATCAGAGCGACAGAGGGGCAATCGCGAGTTCAAGACAGCGCGGGCTTCGGTTTCGAGGGCTGATCGAAACA
>Ga0070741_10015372_pt1 | contig 12982 bp, 15 predicted proteins | sample Coa_R1_4_FD_66440 | JGI IMG/M metagenome (GOLD analysis project Ga0070741, IMG submission 66440) | Surface soil microbial communities from Centralia Pennsylvania, which are recovering from an underground coalmine fire - Coalmine... | ecosystem: Environmental > Terrestrial > Soil > Unclassified ...
CGTTCTCCGGCGCCGCGGCCACCAAGCCCGGCCTGCTCGAGAGCGCCGAGGGCGGCACCGTGTTCCTCGACGAGGTCGGCGAGATGCCGATGAGCCTGCAGGTGAAGCTGCTGCGCGTTTGCGAGGAGCGCAAGGTGACGCGCGTGGGCGGGCTCAAGGCGCGGCCGATCGACGTGCGCTTCATCTCGGCGACCAACCGCGACGTGCAGGCGGAGGCGGCGCGCGGCAACTTCCGCCTCGATCTCTACTATCGGCTCAACGGCATCTCGCTGGTGATCCCGCCGCTGCGCGAGCGCCCGTCGGAGATCGAGGCGCTGGCCGAGCTGTTCCTCGAGCGCGCGGCGGCGGAGCTGGGCCGGCCGGCGCCGCGGCTGTCGCTCGAGGCGCGCGCGCAGCTCAAGCGCTACATCTGGCCGGGCAACGTGCGCGAGCTGCGCAACGTGATGGAGCGCGCGCTGTTCCTGTGCACCGACGACGAGGTGGGCCTCGAGCAGCTGCCGCTCGAGAAGATGACCGCGGGGTTCGCGGGCGCGGCGGCGCCGGTGGAGCTGCCCGTCGACGCGGCGGCGATGACGCCGATCGCGGCGCCGGTGGTCGAGCGGCTCACCGAGCGGCTGCCGGCGCTCGAGGCCACGCCGTCTTCGCCGCAGCCGTCCGATCTCGACGAGCGCGCGCGCATCCTCGGCGCGCTCGAGCAGTGCGCCGGCAACCAGACGCACGCGGCGCGGCTGCTCGGCATCTCGCGCGGCACGCTGGTCTCGCGGCTGGAAGCGTACAAGCTGCCGCGCCCGCGCAAACGCTAGACTGGCGGCTGCGGCAAAATGCCGCACGCGTCTAGACCGCCGTGGCCGTAGCCGTAGCCGTAGCCGTAGCCGTAGCCGTAGCCGTGGCCGATCTCGCGCTACGTCAAAGCCATCTTGGAAACGGCTACGGCCACGGCCACGGGTAAAAAAGGATCGAAGTCGATCTGACTAATCGCAGCCGCCGACCGAGATGGCGAAGTCGACGACGCGCCAGCCGCGCGCGCGCCGCACCGCCGTGAGCTCCCACGACCAGCAGTCGGGCTGCACGCGCACGCGCCAGGTGCCGCCGGGCGCGCGCGCTTCGAGCGTGCAGCGATCGGGCAGCTCGCGCACCATGTGCGAGTCGGCGCAGCGCTCGGGATCCGGCTGCTCGCCGTCGCAGAACTGCATCTCGAGATTGCGGCGCGCCCACGCGCAGTCGTCGTCCTTGCGGCGGGCGCAGTAGCGCGCGACCGCGTGCTTGAGGGCGAGCCACTCGCCGAGCGTGCAGTTGCGCGGCAGCGATTCGGCCGCGCGCGCAGGCGGCGGCGGCGACACGTCGGCGCGCGCCGTCGCCGGGAACGCGACGATCGAGCACGCGACGATCATCGCCGGCAACACGTGCATGGCCGTTCTACGCGCGCGGCGGCGCCGATCGCCCTCACAGCTCGATCAGCACCAGCGATCGCGCGGGCACGGCGATCACCGTCGAGGGCGCGACGTCGGCGGGCGCGCTCTTCGGATCGGCGAACGCGCGCACGCGCGACGGCGCGGCGGCGCCCGCGGGAAGATCGACGCGCGCCGTCCGCGCGGTCGAGCTGCGGTTGACGAGCAGCACGCGGACTTTGCCGCCCGCGTCGACGGACGCCAGCGCCGCGCCCATTCCGCCGTCGAGCTTGCCGTCGGGATTCGCCGCCGGCGCCAGCCGCGACGCGCCGCCGCCGATCACCTGCGCCAAGAGCGCGAACGCGTAGTACGCCGGCTTCGGGGTGAAGTCGTGATCGAGGATCCCGATCGTCGGCGCGCCGGGCGCGAGGAAGTCCCAGAAGATCGCGTGGTGCGCGCGCGAGAGGCCGGCCGCCGCGCCGAGCGCGAGCACGGTCGCGTTGTGCAGCGCCAGGTCCATCGAGTCGGGATCGAGCGTCGAGCCGGCGAGCGACTGGCTCCACTCGGCCAGCACCAGCTCGACGTCGTGATGCTTCGCCGACGCCTGCCGCGCCGCCGCGACGGTCTCGATGTCCGCGACCACCGCCAGCGGATCGTCGTGCGTCTCCGAATGGAACGAGATGAAGTCGATCGGCGCGTCGATCGCCGAGAGCACCGTCGCCGCCGTCGACGCCTGCGCGAAGCTGCCGAGGCCGATGCGGATCGCGCGCCCGTCGGGATTCGCCGTCTGCGTTCGGTACGCGTCGAGCGCGCCGAGCGTCGCGACCGCGGTCTGCAGGAACGACGTGAAGTCGCCGACGCTCGGACTCCACGCGTACGCCAGCTCGGGCTCGTTCCAGAATTCCCAGTAGCGCGCCGGGCGGCCGCGCTCGCCGCCCGAGCCTTCGACGACGCGGCGGACCAGGCCGGCGGCGGCGGCGGCGAACACCGACGGATCGGCTGGGCGCGCGTTCGACACGCGGTTGGTCCAGGTGATGCCGCACGCGCCCGGCCAGTCGGCGTTCGTGCGCGACGGCGTCTGGTTGGCGGCGAGCGCGCGCGGCATGTGGTCGAGATCGACGTACGGGTCGGCGCCGAACGCGGCGGCGACGTCGAGCACCGAGCGCACGTAGCCGAGCATGTAGCGCGCGTCGTCGGCGGTCATCGCGGCGGTGACCGGCGCGCCGTCGGTGAAGGTGAACCAGTCGCGCGCGCGAATGAGGTCGAGATCGGTCGCGCCCGGCGGCGCTTGCGCGATCGGCGGCTGGGCGGGGCAGGGCGTGCCGTCGGTGAGCGCGGGCAGGAGCAGCGTCGAGAACTCCCAGCGGCCGACGCCGACGCGCCACTCGGCCATGCCGGCCGCCTTCATCAGCGGCGCGAGATGCGGCTGCTGATCGTAGTGGAGGAGCGCGCCCGAGAGATCGTACTGGCCGAGCAGCGACGGCGAGAGCGCGCCCGCCGGCTGCGCGGGGTCGAGCGCGATCACCCAATCGGCCGCGCCGCCGTCGATCGCCGCCGCGCCGCCGCCGCACCCGACGAACGCGAACGCAAACGCGAGCGATGCCGTCGAGCGCGCGCGCACGATCAGCGCAGCTCCTTCAGCTTCACCCGCTGCGCGTCGGTCAGCAGGTTGCGCAGGTGAATCAGCAAGCCGAGGTGCGCGCGCTTCACCTGCCGCTCGAGGTCCATCACCTTGTCGGCCTGCGCCAGCACGCGCGCCTCCTCCAGCTTCGGCTCGTCGAGCAGCCGCGCCAGCTCGCCCGCCGCCGATCCCATCTGCCACTGCAGCGGCAGCACCGCCGACTGCGTCTTCTCCACCTCGTGCAGGATCGCCGCGCGCTGCTTGTCGTCGATCGCCAGCTCCTGCTGGTGGGTCATGATCAGCTCGGGCGGGAACAGCCGCTTGGCCAGCGGGTCGTCGGCCGGCGCGCCCGGGTGCGGCGCCTCGGCGCGCGCGAAACCCGCGCACAACAAAATGGGAAGCATCCATCGCAGGGTTCTCATGGCCACACTCCTTTGGCGTCGAATCGTGGCGTGTCGGTGAGCAGCGCGTCGCTGCGCATCTCGAGCAGGAAGTCGAGCGGGCCGCGCGTGTCGAGGCGCAGCGACGCGAGCGCGATCGGCGGCGGCGCGGGCGCGGGGCGGCGCGCGATCACCAGCGCGCCCAACACCGCGGCGCCGAGCGCGAGCGGCGCGAGGTAGAGCCGCCGCCGCGCCCGCCGCTCGACGAGCGCGCGAAACGGCGGCGCGTGTTCCCCCTCGTGCGCCTTCTTCATCGCCGCGCGCAGCCGCTGATCGTTGTTGTCGTCGTCGCCGGTCATCGCAAGATCTCCCCGAGCCGCTGTTTGCCGCGCTGGTAGTGAACGCGCGCCGCGCCCACCGACACGTTCATCACCTGCGCCGCCTCCTCGACGGTGAAGTCGTGATAGAAGACCAGCTCCAGCGCCTCGCGCTGCCGGCGCGCGAGCCGCCCGAGCGCGCGCCGCACCTGCGCCTGCTCGGCCGCATCGCCGCTCGTCTCCGCCGGCGACGGCGCGCGCGCCGCGAACAGCCGCTCGAGCCCGAGCGTCGCCACCAGGTTGCGCCGTCGCGCGTCGATGGCGGTGCGGCGCACGACCGCGAACAGCCACGTCTTCAAGCTCGCGCGCCCGTCGAAGCGCGCGCGCCCGTCGAGGATCTTCAAATACGCGGTCTGCAGCACGTCCTCCGCCTCCTCGCGACGAAAGCCGCAGCACGCGAGCGTCCACGCGAAGCTCGCCGGGTGAAGCGCGGCCAGCTCCGCCTCCAGCGCGGCATCGATGGCCATCGCGGCCGGCGGTCGTCCCATGTGCCACGCGCTCTCTTCCATCGTCTCACAGGTTGGTCGCGCCGCGCGCCGCGCCATATGACACGCGCCCGCGCTACAATGCGGCATGCTGCGATTCGCGCCTGCGCTCGCCCTCGCCCTCATTAATGTGTGGTCGTCGCCGGCGCGCGCCGATTCGACCGCGCCGCAGCCGGCCGCCGGCGCCGACGAGTCGTCGCGCTACGATCAGTTCTGGCCGCTCGCCGCCGGCTGGGGCGCGTGGGCGCACGGCGATCGCATCGACGTCGGCCCGCGCGACGGCGACAAGAAGCGCACGCGCGCGAAGTTCACCATCCGCTGGGGCACGGTGCTCGACACCGACGGCGCGCGCCTGCTGCTCGACGGCGGCTGCGGCGCGCCCGGCACCACCGCCAAGGACGCCGAGCTGTGCCTGCTCGACGGCGCGCATCCGCCGCGCGCGCTCTCGCTCCCGGCCACCGCGTCCAAGCGCGACTATCCGCGCGGCGGGCTGCTGCTCGCCGACGGGCGCGTGCTGGTGTCGAACGGGCTGCACGTCGCGCTGGTCCACGCCGACGGCACGACGTGGGATCGCGAGGCGATGCCGATGCTGCGCGAGCGCAAGCTGATCGAAGACAGCCGCGCGCGCGTCGACGGGAACCTGCACTGCGGCCAGTTCGTGATGTCGTGCGAAGCCGGCTGGAAGGTCGTAAAGCCGCTCGCGCGCGGCCCGAGCGGCGGCCCCGAGCTGGAGCTGGCGTGGTGCAAAGGCGGCGAAAGCTGCTGGTTCGACACCGCGCGCCGTCTGGCGGTCGTCGCGCAGCCGGGCGCCGACGCGGTCGAGTGGAAGCGCCTCGACGCGCCGCCGCCCGTCGAGCCCGGGCTCGAAGAGATGATCGAGCGCGCGCGCAAGAAACACTGAGCCGCCGCTGCTACATTAATGATCATGCGAGCACTCCTCGTGACGCTTCTCGCTCTCGCCGGCGTGGCGCGCGCCGACGACAGCACGCCGCCGGCGGCCGCGTGGCAGCCGCGCTGCGAGACGGCGGTGCGCAAGGCCAAGGACGCGCTGGCCAGGCTCGACGCCACGATCGAACCGCAGATCGCGGCGGGCGTCTTCGCGCCGCCCGACAGCGAGGGCGAGGCGCCGATGGTCAAGCTGGAGTACTTCGTCAGCCACGGCCTGGCGATCACGCTCTACGTCTGGCAGCTCGAGCACGCGGGCAAGGCGCGCGGCTGGCGCGACATCGACCCGTTCCACCTCGACACCGGAATGCGCGAGGAGCGCGAGCGCGGCCGCCTGCACGCGCAGATCCTCGTCGGCAACTCCACGCGCAAGGACGTCAAGGCGATCCGCGCCATCCTCGCCAAAGCGGCCGACGCATGCTTGAAGTAGCGGCCCGTTGCTTGGCGTTCGCGCTCGCGTTCGCGCTCGCGCCGTCGGCCGCGCGCGCCGACGCGAAGCTCGATCAGATCCGCGCGCGCGGCAAGCTGATCATCAGCGTCAAGAACGACGCCAAACATCCGCACAAAGATCCGGCGCACTTTCAGAAGCGCGGCTTCGAGCTCGAGCTGGCGCACGCGATCGCGCGGCGCCTGTTCGGCGACGAGTCGCGCGTCGAGCTGCGCATCCTGCCGCGCCCGGTGCGCCTGCCGATGCTCGCCTCGGGCGCGGTCGATCTCGTGATCTCGATGATCCCGGTGACCGCCGACAACGCCGCCCAGTGCGAGCTGTCGCATCCCTATTTCTCGTCGGGCCTGTCGCTGCTCCTGCCCGCCGGCGCGGCGCCGCTCGCCGCCGGCGATCTGGCCGGCAAGACGATCGCCTTCCGCAAACAGTCGTTCAACGACTACGGCGCCGAGCTCGAGCGCATCGCCCGCGAGCGCGGCGTCGCCCTGCGCGTGCGCTACTACCCGACGTTCGACGCCGCGGTGAAGGCGATCGCCGCCGGCGAGGCGGCGGCGGTGGGCGGCAACTTCGTCGACCTCGACGCGTATCGCAAGGAGCATCCCGGCTTCGCGGTCAACGCCGATCTGCTCGAGGAGCGCCGCGTCGCCGTCGCGGTGAAGAAGGGCGACGCCGAGCTGCTCGGCCTCGTGAACCAGACCATCGACGAGCTCGCGCGCTCGGGCGAGCTCAAGCGCATGACGGAGAAGTGGCACCTGCCGTACCTACTCGGCACCTGACGGGAGCCCGCATGAAACCGACCAACGACCTCACGCTCGAAGCGGTGCGCGACTACTACGGCCGCGTGCTGGCGAGCACGCGCGATCTGCAGACCAGCGCGTGCTGCGCGGCGGAGAAGCTGCCGCCGCACGTCGCCGCCATCGAGGCGCTGATCCACGACGAGGTGAAGGACAAGTTCTACGGCTGCGGCGCGCCGCTGCCGCACGCGCTCGACGGCGCGACCGCGCTCGACCTCGGCTGCGGCTCGGGCCGCGACACGTTCATCCTGTCGAAGCTGGTCGGCGAGCGCGGCCAGGTGATCGGCGTCGACATGACGCCCGAGCAGCTCGCGGTCGCCGAGCGGCACCGCGACTATCATCGCCGACAGTTCGGCTACGCGCGCTCGAACGTGCGCCTCGTCGCCGGCTACATCGAGGACCTCGCGCACGCCGACATCGCGTCCAATTCGATCGATCTCGTGATCTCGAACTGCGTGGTGAACCTGTCGCCCGACAAGCGGCGCGTGTTCCGCGAGATCTTCCGCGTGCTCAAGCCGGGCGGCGAGCTGTACTTCTCCGACGTGTTCGCCGGCCGCCGCGTGCCGCCGGCGCTGCGCGAGGATCCGGTGCTGCTCGGCGAGTGCCTCGGCGGCGCGCTCTATATCGAGGACTTCCGCCGCATCCTGCGCGAGGTCGGCTGCCTCGATTATCGCGTGGTGACGAAGCGGCGCCTCTCGCTCGACAGCCCGGAGATCGAGCGCAAGGCGGGAATGGTCGACTTCTACTCGGTGGGCGTGCGCGCGTTCAAGCTCGACCTGGAAGATCTCTGCGAAGACTACGGACAGGTGGCGACGTATCTCGGGACGATCGCCGAGAGCCCGCACCAGTTCATCCTCGACGATCACCACGTGTTCAAGACCGGGCAGCCGATGCTGGTGTGCGGCAACACGGCGGCGATGGTCGGCGAGACGCGCTACGGCCGGCACTTCCGCGTGAGCGGCGACAAGTCGACGCACTTCGGCCCGTTCGCGTGCGGCCCGGCGCCGGCGGCGAACGCGGGCGACGCGCCGGCGGGCGCCTGCTGCTGACGGAGACACGCTGCGGCAAATTGCCGCACTAGGGATTGGCGCGCTCGCGCATCATGCGGCCGACCATGCGGGTGACGGTGCGGACCGGGAGATGTTTGGAGGCCCACGCGCCGACGGTGTTGAGGCCGCCGGGGATGAACACGTCGCGGCCGCGCTCGTACGCCGCCAGGCCGCGCGCCACCGTCTCCTCGGCGGAGAGCACCGCGCGCTTCTGCGACTGCGAGATGGCGTAGCCGGTCACCTGCTGAAAGCCGGTCGGCACCGGGCCGGGGCAGAGCGCCATCACGCGCACGCCCGAGCCGCGCGTCTCCTCCGACAGCGCCAGCGAGAAGCTGAGCACGAACGCCTTGGTCGCGCCGTACGTCGCCATGAACGGCACCGGCTGCATGCCGGCGATCGACGCCACGTGCAGGATGCCGCCCGCGCGCCGCTCGAGGAGCTGCGGCAAAATGCCGCGCGAGAGCACCAGCAGCGCCTCGCAGTTGAGCCGCACCATCTCCGCCTCGCGCGCGGCGGGCGCCTCGGCGAAGCGGCCCGCCGAGCCGAAGCCGGCGTTCGAGATCAGGTGATCGACCGCGCGCCCGCGCCGCGCCACTTCGGCGAGCAGCCGATCGGCGCCGCCCGCCGCGCCGAGATCGAGCGCGATGGTCTCGGTCTCGATGCCGTGCGCCTGCGCCAGCTCGCGCGCGAGCGCGTCGAGCTTGTCGCCCGAGCGCGCGGTCAGGATCAGGTTGGCTTTGCGCGCCGCCAGCCGGCGCGCGAACTCGAGCCCCATCCCCGACGATGCGCCGGTGATGAGGACCCACGTCCGTTCGAAGAGATCGTTCATGCGGCGATGGTACTCAATCGCCGATCGCGATCAACGGCGGCTCATGAACTCCGCGGCGTGCTTCATCATGTTCTGCACGCTCGGGCGCTCGGCCAGCCGGCCGAAGTACGCCACGAGGTTCTTGTGCGCGTCGAACGGGCGCACCTGGCGCGCGACCGCCAGCGCCGGCGCCGCGGAGACGTCGCCGATCGAGAACGTGTCGCCGAGCGCCCAGCGCCGCTTGGCGAAGTGCTCGTCGTAGAGCGCGTAGGTCTTGTCGAGCCGCTTCTCCGCCGACTCGACGCCGAGCGGATCGCGCTTGTCGGCCGGCCGCCGCCCGTCGAAGAAGATCTTGAGCGCCTGCTCGGTAATGTAGAGATCGAACACGCGATCGTGAAAGCGCGCCTGCCGCGCGAGATCGGGATCGCTCGGGATGAGCGCGGGGCCGCCGGCCACGTGGCGATCGACGTACTCGAGGATGATCGACGACTCGGGCACGCTCCAGTCGCGCGCCTCGTCGCGCAAGAACGGCACTTTGCCGAAGCGATTCACCTTCTCGTACGCGGCGCGCGCGTCGGGGTTGCCGAGCTCGACCAGCTCGGTCTCGTACTTCGCGCCCTTCTCTTCGAGGGCGATCAGCGCTTTCTGCGAATACGGCGACAGCGGAAACCAGTAGAGCTTCATGATGGGCTCCTTTCGCGTTGGGGACCCCGATGAGTCGCGCGCCCGCCCGCGGCGTTACAGCTCGTGCTAAAAGATCGCGTGGCCGAGGCGGGCAGGGTGATCCCCGAGCGGGAGCTGCGCGAGCTGGAGCCGGTGCTCTATCGCTTCGCGCTGCGGGCGACGCGCGATCCCGAGCTGGCGCGCGACCTGACGCAGGAGGCGCTCCTGGCGGCGGTCGCGCAGCGCGGCACGTTCGGCGGGCGCTCGTCGCTGCGCACCTGGATCATCGGCATCCTCTCGCACAAGGTGATCGATCACTACCGCCGGCGATCGGCGCGGCCGCTGGCCGAGGGCGGTGAGGACGCCGAGCTCTTGGCGACGCCGTCGAGCGAGGACGTCGAGCGGGTGGTGTCGGCGCGCCAGGAGCTGGCGGCGGTGGAGCGGGCGCTGCACGAGCTGCCCGATCTCGAGCGGCTGGCGCTGGTGCTGGTCGACGTGGAGGGGGTCGAGCGTGAAGATTCTTGTCGCGCTCTCGGGGTCAGCGCGACTCATCTAAGGGTGCTCCTGCACCGAGGGCGCAACCGACTGCGCAGGATTCTCGAGCATGACCGATAGATTTTGCAGGAAGTCGCGGCTCCACTTCTCCGACCGGCTCGACGGGCTCAAGGTCCCGTTCTGGCGCGGCCTCGTGGTGCGCCTGCACCTCGCGGTGTGCCCGCAGTGCATCCGCTACAACCGCTCGCTCGCCGCCACGCGTGACGCGCTGCGCTCGCTACGCGACTCCGATCCCGATCCCGATCCGCGGTAGCGCTCAGCCCATTGACGCGAGGACCTGCGCCACCTGGTCCATTCCGCCGAAGCCGCTGAAGAGCTGCTCGCCGGTTTGCCGCAGCGAGTCCGCATCGGGAATCGTGTAGCGGCCGGCGCCCGAGCCGGGACAGATGATGTAGAGGACGTCGGGCTCGTAGGTGCCGGTCAATAGGTTGATCGATTTGCCGAGCGCGTAGGAGCCTTCGCCGAAGTGCGGCTTGTTGCCGGTGTCGCCGATGACCGCGTGGCCGTAGTCGTTGGTCTTGAGGTTGACCGCGGTGACGTAGTCGCCGAAGTCGCCGGTGTGGCCGCCGGCGATCATCTTCAGCCACGCTCCTTTTTGCGCCAGGATCTGCGACGGCAGCGCGAAGTACGGGATCACGCGCGCGTCGGCGTAGCGGCGCGCGCTGGTCGTGGGCTGCGTGCCGTCTTGCAGCGGCACCGTCGAGACGTAGTAGCCGGGGCACGGATCGTCGTCGCCCTGCACGATCGGATCGCCGTTCGCGTTCAGCACCACCGACGCCCACGTGCCGTCGTCGTTCTTGGCGTCGGCGAGGCTGTCGAGCACGCCGTCCCACGCCATGATGTCGACGGTGGGGTAGTCGCGGATCGGGAGCAGCTTGGCGTTGTTCGGGTGGTAGCAGTTGGGCGCGCCGTCGAAGTCGACCATGTAGCGCCCCTTCATGAACCACGCGGTCTGGCCCGTCACGCGGTACGCGACGTATTTGTAGGCGCGCTGGTTCGCGCCTTCGCCGACGAAGCCGCTGTATTCGAAGAACGTCTCGAGGTCCGCCATCGCTCTACCATCGGCGTTCGCGCGCGCGCCGTCAAATTCTTCGCGCGGTTCGTGATACGGTCGAGCGATGGGAATCGACCTCGGTCCCACCGCGCGGGCGCGGCTCGGGGAGCTTCGCTCGTCGGGCGCGGCGCACGCGGTGGTGGATCATCTGCACCGCTTGATCGCGGAGGGCAGCGACTTCGACTGCTGGAAGATCAATCCATTCCTGGTGGCGAAGTCGACCGGCGCGTCGCGGCTCGAGTCGGTGCGCGCGTTCCTCTTCGCCACGCGGCTCGGCGTCACCGATCTCACCTGGGACATCCACTGCCCGTCGTGTCTCGGCCAGCCGACGTTCTATCGCCACCTGATGAGCCTCGAGCGGCGCTCGCACTGCCGCATCTGCGAGCTCGATTGGGATCTCGACTTCGAAGATCAAGTGGAGGCGACGTTCACCGTCAATCCCGAGCTGCGCGCGATCGACGCGGCGGAGTTCGAGGAGCTGACGTGGCCCGCGGCCAAGCCGCGCTACCTGCGGCGGCTCATGCGCGACGGGCGGCTGCCGCTGCTCGGCCTGCCGCTCGAGCGCAACGGCACCGCGGTCGCCGAGGTCACGCTGCCCGCCGGCGAATACGACTACCAGGTGCCGGGGCATCCCGAGGGCGCGGGCCGGCTCACCGTCGCCGGCGAGCCGAGCGCGGCGGAGCAGCCGCTCGAGCTGAACGTGGCCGTCGACGCGCTGGTGTCGCCCGCGCGCGTCACGGTGCGTCCCGGCCGCCTGCGCGTCTCGGTGGCGAGCGCGTATCCGAAAGAGTTCTCCGGGCTGCGCATCGGCCCGCACGCCGATCGACGCGACTGGGTCCCCGACTGGGTGAGCGCGGCCTACGTGACCGGCTTGCAGGATTTTCGCGACCTGTTCTCGAGCGAGTACCTGGCGCCCGATCTCGCGTTCGCGGTGCGCTCGACGACGCTGATGTTCAGCGACATCCGCGGCTCGACGCAGCTCTACGAGCGGCTCGGCGACGCGCGCGCCTATGCGCTCGTGCAGGAGCACTTTCGCGTGATGACCGAGGTGATCCGGCGCTTCGAGGGCGGGATCATCAAGACCATCGGCGACGCGGTGATGGCGTCGTTCCCGTCGAGCGCGCAGGCGGTGGAGGCGGCGCTCGAGGTGCACGCGGCGTTCAAGCGCGCGGCGTCGCCGCTCGGCGACATCGCGGTGAAGATCGGGCTGCACCGCGGGCCGGCGATCGCGGTGACCAGCAACCGCGCGCTCGACTTCTTCGGGCGCACGGTCAACATCGCCGCGCGCGTGCAGGGGCGCGCCGACGCCGGCGAGGTGCTGCTCAGCGAGGCGGTGCTGGCCGATCCGCGCGCGCAGGCGGTGCTGGCCGAGCACGGGCTGGCGCCGCGCATGATCGAGACCGAGCTGAAGGGGCTGGCCGGCCGCTTTCATCTGGCGGCGCTGCGTCCCGACTGAGCGGCGCTGCGTCCCGACTGAGCGGCGCTGCGTCCCGACTGAGCGGCGCGCGCGTCAGTCTTCGAGATAGCGCCGCAACAACCGGCGCGCGGGCGCGGACCAGCGCCACACGCGCGCGGCGAGATGCTCGCGCGCGCGCTCGAGCCGGCGCTTCGCCTCCTCGGCGTCGGCGCGCGTGCGCTCGAGGTCGCGCTTCGCGTGCTCGGCCTCTTCGCGCGCGCGCTCGAGCTCCGAGCGAACCTGCTCGATCTGACTCTGCACGTCGCCCACGTCTTTTTGCGTCGCCTGCTCCGTCTGCTCGAGCTGCGCGCGCGTCTTCGTCAGGTCGCCCTTCGTGCCGCGCAGCTCGCTGCGCACGTACTCGAGCTCCGTTCGGATGCGCCCGAGCGCCCAGGCCGCCGGATCGGGCGGCGTGTCGGAGGCCTTGCGCAAGATGCAGCCGCCGCAGATCGGATCGAGCGGCCCCTTGAGCAGGCTGTGGCGAACCCGCTCCAGCCCCGGCGACTCCCACAGCTCGCGCAGCGGGATCACGTCCGCACCCTCGGGGACGTCGAAGCGCCGGCGCTCGCAGGTGTTGAGCCCGTCGCCGACGTTGATCCAAAGCTCCTTCCACGGTTCGAGACATTGGCGGAACGGATGGCTCGCCGCGCCGCCGTTCTCCGCCGCCGCGCCCGGCGCGTCGTCGACGGTCTGGATGTCGTTCCATTCCGGATCGGGCTCGTTGAACGGATCCTCGGCGTTCAGGTGGCGGAACTCCATGCCGTAGGACTCGGCCATCCGCTGCGCGCGCTCGATGCACGCGCGGCCGCGATCCATCGCCACGTCGTCGAGCGTCTTCAAGCGCAGCCGCCCGAGGTTCAGCTCCTTGTGCGGCACCAGCGCCTGCGTCTTCACCGCGCCCGCGCCGAAGCGGTGGCCGAGCTCGACCAGGTTCTCCAGATCGAAGATCGTCTCCGACGTCA
>Ga0070741_10015373_pt1 | contig 12981 bp, 15 predicted proteins | sample Coa_R1_4_FD_66440 | JGI IMG/M metagenome (GOLD analysis project Ga0070741, IMG submission 66440) | Surface soil microbial communities from Centralia Pennsylvania, which are recovering from an underground coalmine fire - Coalmine... | ecosystem: Environmental > Terrestrial > Soil > Unclassified ...
CCGGCACGGCCGGCCAAGCCGCGGACGAGCTCGACGAGACCGGCTGCGCCGGCGTCGACGACACCCGCCTCGCGGAGCACGGGCAGCATCTCGGTCGTCCGCGCCACGCACGCGTCGCCGTGGGCGAGGATCGCGTCGATGTCGCCGTCGCGCTCCGCCTCCTCGGCGAGCTCACGGATCACGGTCAGCATCGTCCCCTCGACGGGCTTCCCCACCTGCGCGTACGCGGTGTCGCTTGCGCGGCGCAGCGCACGTGCGACGTCGTCCGACTCTGCGAACGACTCTGCCGCGCCTCGGACGATCTGCGAGAGGATCACGCCCGAGTTCCCGCGCGCGCCGATCAGCGCCGCCCGGGCCGCCTCGCGCGCGAGCGAGGCCCGGTCGTCGGCCGGCGAGGCCTCGAGCGCCTCGACGATCGCGCGCACGGACAGCGTCAGGTTCGTTCCCGTGTCGCCGTCCGGCACCGGGTAGACGTTCAGGTCGTCGACGCGGCGGCGCGCAGCCTCGATCGCCCCGAGCGCGGCGTGCGCCCGGGCGAGGACGAGCTCCCTCAGACCGCCTTCGTGACCTTGCCGCTCTTGAGGCAACGCGTACAAACGTACGCGCGCCGGGGGACGCCGTCCACGAGCATCCGAACCCGCTGGAGGTTCGGGTCGAAGCGACGGTTCGTCGCGACCATCGAGTGCGAGCGGTTGTGCCCGAAGCCGGGCTTCTTGCCGCAGACTGCGCAGACCTTGGACATCGGCCGGCCAGTGTAGCGGCTCAGGCGAGCGAACGGAGCTGCGCGAAGACGTCCGCCATCTCGAGCGCCGTCAGCACCGCGTCCGCCGCCTTGCCGATCCGCGCCTCGGCCTGCTCGATCGTGTCCACGGTCAGGACGCCGAACGAGACGGGGATCCCCGTTTCGATCGCCGCGAGCTGCAGGCCCGACGCGGCCTCGCTCGCGATGTACTCGAAGTGCGGCGTCTCGCCGCGCACGATCGCCCCGAGGGCGACGACGCACGCATACCGCCGCGTCTTCGCGAGCGCCATCGCGGCGAGCGGCAGCTCGAACGCGCCCGGAACGGGGACGACGGTGATCGCGTCCGACGCCACCTCCGCCTGCTCGAGCGCCTCGAGCGCGCGGGCGAGCATCCGGTTCGTCAGGCCGCCGTTGAAACGCGAGACGACGACGGCGACCGAGCGGCGCTTCCCGCTCGGGGTGCCCTCCAGCACCTGGTAGCCGTCGGGCACCTCGATCTCTCCCTCGACGTGCTCGACGCTCACACCCTCCTCCGGGAGATCCTCGATCACCGCCCCCGTCTCGGGCTGCGGCCACGCCGCGAACGGGTCTTCGTCGACGACGGGCGCCGCCTCGGGCGGGGCTTCCTTCTCGGTGTCGCTCATTCGCTCTCCCAGTCGCCGGTACGGAGGTCCTGGTGGTGCAGCCGGTGCCCGAGCTTATCCCGCTTCGCGGCGAGATACCGCCGGTTGTCGTCGTTCGGCGGCATCTCGATCGACAGCTGCTCGACGACCGTGAGGCCGAACCCGTCGATTCCGGTGAGCTTCCGCGGGTTGTTCGTCAGTATCCGGATCGTCGTCAGGCCGAGGTCGGCGAGGATCTGGTTGCCGATCCCGTAGTCGCGCGCATCCGCCGGGAAGCCGAGCTTGAGGTTCGCGTCGACGGTGTCGAGCCCCTCCTCCTGCAGCTTGTACGCCGCGAGCTTGTTCAGGAGCCCGATGCCGCGCCCCTCCTGGCTCATGTAGAGGAACACGCCGCGCCCCTCGCGCTGGATCTGAGCGAGCGCGTGCTGCAGCTGCTCGCCGCAGTCGCAGCGAAGCGAATGGAAGACGTCGCCGGTGAGGCACTCCGAGTGCACGCGCACGAGCACGTTCTCGGCGCCGTCGACGTCGCCCAGGACGAGCGCGACGTGGACCTTCCCGGTCAGCTTCTCGCGGAAGGCGATCGTGGTGTACTCGCCGTACGGCGTCGGAATGTGCGCGGCCGGGCCGCGCTCGACGAGCTTCTCGTGGCGGCGGCGGTACTCGACGAGGTCGGCGACGGTGATCATCTTCAGCCCGTGCCGGTCGCAGTACGGGATCAGGTCGGGCACCCGCGCCATCGTCCCGTCCTCGTTCATGATCTCGCACACGACGCCGGACGGGTTCAGGCCGGCGATGCGCGCCAGGTCGACCGCCGCCTCGGTCTGCCCCATGCGCTCGAGCACACCGCCCGGCCGGGCGCGCAGGCCGTGCATGTGGCCCGGCGAGACGAGGTCGCCGGGGCTCGCGTCGGGTGCGACCGCGACCTGGATCGTCCGCGCGCGGTCGGCGGCGGAGATGCCGGTGGTGACACCCTCGCGCGCCTCGAACGTGAGCGTGAACGCGGTGCCGAGCGGTGCCTCGTTGCGCTCGGTCATCGGGCGCAGGCCGATCGAGTCGGCGCGCTCCTCGGTCACGCAGAGGCAGATGAGGCCGCGCCCGTGCGTGGCCATGAAGTTGATCGTCTCGGGCGTCGCGAACTGCGCGGCGATGACCAGGTCGCCCTCGTTCTCGCGGTCCTCGTCGTCGACGACGACGACGAAGCGACCGGCGCGGATATCGTCGATCGCCTCTTCGATCGTGGCAAACGGCGTGGTGACCGCCATCGACACAGGCTAGCCGGGGCGAAGCAGTCTCTCGACGTACTTCGCGAGCACGTCCACTTCGAGGTTGACCGCGTCTCCGGCCGCGACCCCGCCGAGGGTCGTCACCTCGAGGGTGTGCGGGACGAGCGCGACGGCGAAGCCGCCGTCGTCGACGGCGGCAACCGTGAGCGAGACGCCGTCGACCGTGATCGAGCCCTTCTCGACCGTGTAGCGGAGGAGCTCCGGCGCGGCGTCGATCCAGACGAGGTCGCCGACGGAGCGAACGCGGCCGATCGCGTCGACGTGACCCTGGACGATGTGCCCGCCGAGCGGGTCGCCGGCGCGGAGCGCCGGCTCCAGGTTGACCGGGTCGCCTGCGGCGAGCGTGCCGAGCGTCGTCCGCGACAGCGTCTCGTCGACGACGTCGAACGCGAGCGTCGAGCCGTCGACCGCCGTCAGGCAGACGCCGTCGACGGAGACCGAGTCGCCCGGGGCGGCGGACGTCGCCGCGTCGACGACGAGCCTGCGCCCGTCGAAGCTGACGACGCGCCCGACCTCGCGGACGATCCCCGTGAACACGCCGCGGGTCTACTCGCCGTACGCGAGCTCTTCCATCGTCTCGCGGACGACCCGCTCGAGGTCGCCGCGTTCACCCGGGAACGCGTTCCCGAGCGCCACCAGCAGCTCGCCGACGGCAGTCCGCTGGCCCGGAGCGAGCTCGTCCGTGCCGATCTCCTCGATTCGCTTCCGCAGCTCGTCGTTCCCGACCGACCCCATGAGCCACTGCGAGAGCAGGCTGACGATCTCGTCGTCGGTGCGCTGGAAGTCACGGTTCATGGACATAGGCCTCGAGCAGAGTGTCGTCTCCCACCGGTTCGACCCGGACGTGGTGGAGGCGCCGGGGAGATCGTAGCCGCGGGCCGAAGGCAGGCCCGTCGGCACCCGCGAGCACCGGGGCGACGAAGAGGAGGAGCTTGTCGACGAGATCCGCGTCGAAGAACGCCTGGGCGAGCGTCGGCCCGCCCTCGAGCAGGAGCGACTGGACGCCTTCGGCGGCGAGCGCGCGGAGCTCCTCCTCGAGCGGGCCGCTCCGCAGCTCGAGCCCCGAGCCTGCGGGCAGCGGCCCGCGTCCGAACACGACGCGGCGCGGCTGGCCGCGCGGGGTCTCGACGTCGCGCGCGTCGAGTCGCGGCGCGTCTGCGCGGACCGTGCCCATCCCGACCGCGACCGCGTCGACCCGTGCGCGGAGCTCGTGCACGCGGCGCCGGCTCTCCTCGCCCGTGACCCACCGCTCGCCCGGAACCGTCATTCGCCCGTCGAGCGTGACCGCCGCCTTGTAGACGACGAACGGCCGGCGCTGCGACACCCACACGCGCCACGCCTCGTTCTGCATCCGCGCCGACGGCCAGTCGAGCAGCTCGACGTCGACGCCCGCCGCCGCGAGCCGCTCCATCCCGCCGGCTGCCTCCGGGTTCGGGTCGCGCGAGCCGACGACGACGCGCGCGACGCCGTCGGCGAGGATGCGCTCCACGCACGGCGGCGTCGTGCCGTGGTGCGCGCACGGTTCCATCGTCACGTACAGCGTGGAGCCGTGCGCGCGCTCGCCGGCCGCATCGAGCGCGACCACCTCGCCGTGCCGCCCGCCCGCTTCCGTCGCACCCTCTCCCACCACCTCGCCGTCGTGCACGACGACCGCCCCGACCGTCGGCTTCGGGTACGCGCGACCGTCCGCTGCTTCGGCGATGGCGAGGGCGCGCGCCATGGTCACGGCACGCAGGTTACGCTCACGCCATCAGACCGAAGTTCCGCGCAGGCGAAGTCGTGCGCATCCTGCGGCAGCCGGACGGTGCGCGCTCCCGCCTGCGCAAGGGCGTGGTCGAGGATGTCGCCGGCCCGAACGACGGCGGCACGGGCTGGGAGTTCGTGCTGCGCGTCGGGAACGCGCTCTGGGTGCTTCCGGAGGAGGACCTCGAGGCGCTCGCGCGGAGCTCCGCGCCCGCCGGGGAACGGAGCGACACCCTCGAGCTGCGTCTCGTCACCGATCTGACGGACGGGATCGTCGCGGCGCAGGTCGCGGAGCGGCTCGACGCCGAGCTGCGCCGGGTCGTCGGCCCGGCGATCGTCTCGATCGAGGCGGAGCGTCACTGGGCGGAGCCGTACTGGTACGAGCTCCAGGTTTCCGTGCGGCCGCTCGGTGACGCGGTCGAGGCCCTGCGCGCGCTCGCCGCCGTCGGCGGCGACGGGTGGCTCTCCTGCCGCGACGACGGCTGGCGCTGCGACCTCTGGTGGCATGCCGACGAGGACGAGCCCGGGTTGCTCGTGCAGGAGGTGCGCGACGCGGAGGTGACCTTCCTGCCGTGGGGCAGCCCGGCGCGCCGGCCCGAGCACGAGCGTCCGCTCGTCAGCGTCGTAGACGCGCTATGAAGAACCCCGACGTCGCGTGGCGGTGCGGCGTCGTCAGCAGGAACTCCGGCCGCTTCGGGTGCGCGAACTCCGGCCAGAGCGCGCCGAGGTCGTCCGGCTCGAGGCCGGCCGCGTCGACGACGGCCTCGTTCTCGTCCGCGTTGAGCGTGCAGACGGAGTAGACGATCGCGCCGCCCGGGCGGGTGCGGTCGGCGGCCGCCCGGAGGAGCTCGAGCTGAAGCTCCGGCAGGGGTGAGGCGCGCCACCGCAGGTCCGGCCGGCGGTTGAGCACGCCGAGCCCCGAGCACGGCGCGTCGACGAGTGCGCGGTCGAATCCGCCGTCGTCGAGCTTCCGGACGTCCGCGTTCACGACGTGCACGTCCGGCAGCCGCTCCGCGAGGAGCCGGGCGCGTCCGGCGTTGATCTCGACGGCCGTCACCTCTCCCTGCAGGAGCGAGGTCTTGTTGCCGGGCGCGGCGCACGCGTCGAGGACGCGGTCGCCGGGTTGCGAGCCGACCGCTTCTGCGGCCAGCCGGGACGCGCGGCTCATGCCGCGGTACTCCTCGGGCGGCGGGGGCTCGTTCTGCGCGCGCTCGAGCGCGAGCGTCTCCTCGCCGCCGAAGTCGCGAACCCACACCTCGTGGACCCAATCCGGGTACGACTCCTTGAGGGGTCCCTCGGGAAGCGCGGCGACGAGGTGCCGAAACCCCTCGGCGAGACGCCTGCAGACCGCGTTCGTGAATCCCGTCGCACGCTCGAATCCGGCTTCGCGAACGAGCTCGACGGCGTCGTTTGCGACGGCGTGCGGCGGCGCCTCGCTCCACGCGAGCTCGAACCCCGCGACCCGCAGCGCAGCCCGGACGGCAGGGTCGAGCTTGCGAAGCGGGCGGCGGCCGAGCGTCTCGATGCCGTGGTCGATCGTACGCACGCGCTGCACGGTGCCGTAGGCGATCCGCTGCGCGAGCGCGCGGTCGCGCGCATCGAGGTCGGCGGCCGAGGCCGCGAACGTGCGGTCGGCGTATGCGTCGTCTTCGAACACGCGCCGCACGACGTGGAACGCGACGCGGCGCGCGGGCGCGATCAGGTGCGCACCCCGCGGAGGAATTCGTCGTACGTCATCCGCTTCCGCCCCTCCGGCTGCACCTCGACCGGCGTGAACTCGCCGTGGTCGAGGCGCGCGCGCCAGACGATCACGCGGCGCCCCTCGACGATCGTCCACGCGCCGATGTGCGGCGAGAGCGCACGTACGCGCCGCCACGCATCGACGGGGTCGTCGAGGCGGAGCTCGCGGTCCGACGGGCCGATCTTCTCGGCGTACGTCATCCCCTCCTCGGGCTGCTCGGTGAACTCGGGGTCCGGCAGGACGTCGCAGAGGAGCCGCGCGGCCACCTCGGCGGCGCGTGCGAAGACGGCGCCGGCGTCGTCGTCTGCCGCGATCGGAAACGACTCCTGCGCAGCGATCGGACCCGCGTCGAGCGCCTCGACCGTCCGGTGGATCGTCACCCCCGTCACCTCGTCGCCGGCGAGGATCGCGCGCTCGACCGGGGCGGCGCCTCGCCACCGCGGCAGCAGCGACGGATGCACGTTCAACCACAGCGCCTGGGCGAGCAGCGAGGGAGGGATGTACAGCCCGTACGCACACACGACGACGACGTCGACGGGCTCCGGCAGCTCGGGCCGTGACGGCTGGTGCACGGCGATCCCGAGCCGCTCCGCGGCCAGCTTCGCAGGCGGCGGAGCGAGCTTGCGGCCGCGGCCGCTCTGCGCGTCCGGGCGCGTCACGAGGTACGCAACCGGCAGCTCGTGCGAGAGACGTTCGAGGACGTCGGCGCCGATCGGTGCCGTCGCGGCGACGGCGAGCTTCACTATCCGACGAACGTCGGCTGCGGCCGGAGGCGCGCGAGCGCCTGCTTGCGACTGTCCGGGTCGGTGCGGTCGATCGTGAGCACACCGTCGAGATGGTCGGTCTCGTGCTGGACGACGCGCGCCGCGAGCCCCTCGAGCTCGTAGCGGACGTCGTCGCCGTTCGGATCCTTCCCCTCGACGACGACCTTCGTCGCGCGCTCGACGGGTACGCGCACCTCGCGCAGCGAGAGGCAGCCCTCCTCCTCGGTCTCCTTCTCGGCCTCCTCGTCGATCGTGAGGCGCGGGTTGACGACCGCGCGCAGCGGCTCGTCCTCCGGCGCGAACACGAAGACGCGCTGGAGCACGCCGAGCTGCGTCGCCGCGAGCCCGACCCCCTGCGCGTCGTGCATCAGGTCGGCCATCCGCTCGACGAGCTGGATCAGGAACTGGTCGAACTCCGTCACCTCGCGCGCGCGCATCTTCAGCGCCACGTCGGGGTACTGACGGATCTGCGCGAGCGCCTGGCGGCGCACGTACTCGCGCTCGTTCTCGCGGTGGCGCTCCTCCGCCTCCTCGTCGTGCTCGTGGTCGTGCTCGTGGTCGTGCGCGTGCTCGTGGTCGTGCTCGTGCTCGTGCTCGTGGTCGTGCTCGTGCTCGTGGTCGTGTTCGTGGGCCACGGACGGAGTCTACGCGGGGAATCGCTCGAGCACCCACGCGGCGCCGAGCGGCTCGCGGCGGTAGTGGCGGCCGCCGACCTTGACGAAGTCGCGTGAGCGCGGGTCCATCGGCAGCCGGGCCTCGATCGGGTAGAAGCGGTTGTGGCGGTCGATCAGGTCGTTGACGTCGCCGAAGTCCCACCGCTCGGCGACGCTGCGCCAGTCGGCGGGCCGCTCGGCGTACGCCGCCGCGAGCCGGCGCTCGTGCTCGCGGATCAGCTCCTCGATCTGCCGCAGGCGCTGCATGTACGGCAGCGGGCCGCCGAGCGACGCGATGTAGGTGTCGGGCTCGGGGCGGAAGTTGCGGAGCCGGCGCCGCAGTCGCGCACCGACGAGCGGGTTGACGTCGCGGTCGGCCGCGAGCCGCTCGCGCTCCCGCTGCGACGGCGGCGTCACGTCGCGGATGCCCCATTCGCCGAGGATCTCCTCTGCGCGAGGTCGCTTCACCCGTCCAAAGTAGCGACCCGGATCCTGAAGACCGGAGTCCGTCGTGCGTCGCGGTTTGCTGACACGGTCGCGGCCGTCGCGGCGTGGGTGCGTGCGCGCCTTCCGCGCTAGACGCTCTGGGGATCGACGTCCACGACGGCGGTGAGCCCCGCGCGCCGCATCGCCGGCGCGGCGGCGGCGAGCAGTCGCGCTGCCTGCGCCGCCACCGCCCGCGGCCGCTCCGTCTTCACCACGAGCTGCGCGCGGTGACGACCGCGCAGCCGCAGGAGCGGCGCCGGCCCGAGCACGTCCGAATCGGGCAGGCCGTCTCTGACCTCCGCGAGCGCCCGTCCCACTGTTCGGGGGTCGCCACCCGCAACGAGGATGCGAACGAGGTGGCGGAAGGGCGGGTAGCCGAGTTCCCGGCGCCGCTCGAGCTCCTCGGCGAGGAAGCGCCCGACGTCGTGCCGCGCCGCGTACGCGATCGGCCGCGCATCGGGCTGGAACGTCTGCACGAGCACGCGCCCCGGCGCGTCGCGGCCCGAGCGGCCCGCGAGCTGCGTGAGGAGCTGGAAGGTCCGCTCCTCCGCGCGGAAGTCCGGAAGGGCGAGCGCCGTGTCGGCATCGACGACGGCGGCGAGCTCCACGCCGGAGAAGTGGTGGCCCTTCGCGACCATCTGCGTCCCGAGCAGCACGGCGCGCTCCGTCTCGGCGAAGCGGCGCAGCGCCGCGATCAGGAGCTCCGGCTTCGCCACGGTATCCGCATCGAGGCGGATGAGCTCGAGCTCGGGAAACTCGCGCGCGAGCTCGCGCTCGAGCTTCTGCGTTCCGGCGCCGAGCCGCGCCAGGTCGGCCGAGCCGCAGCTCGGGCACACCTCCGGTGACGCCTCGGAGTAGCCGCAGTGGTGGCAGCGCAGCGTCTCGTCGCCGTGCAGCACGAGGGCGACGTCGCAGTTCGGGCAGCGGATCGTCTGCCCGCACGCGCGGCAGTGGAGCGCGGGTGCGATCCCCCGGCGGTTGAGGAGGAGGATTGCCTTGCCGCCGCGCTCGGCGACACCGCGGAGCTCGTCGAGGAGCGGCGCCGACAGCGGATACCCCGCCTCGCGCCGCAGGTCGACGACCTGCACGGGCGGCAGGCGCCCGCCGAGACGCGCTCCGAGCTCCAGCCGTTCGAGGCTCGCCCAGCTCTCCGGCCGCGGCGTCGCCGAGCCGTAGACGGCGGTCGCGCCCTCGAGCGCGGCGCGCTTCGCCGCCACCGTACGCGCGTCGTAGCGCGGATCCGAGTCCTGCTTGTACGACGCGTCGTGCTCCTCGTCGACGACGACAAGCCCGAGCCCGCGGACCGGCGCGAAGACCGCGGAGCGCGCGCCGACGACGATGCGGGCGTCGCCGTTCGCGATGCGTTCGCGCTCGTCGCGCCGCTCCGCCTCCGTCAGGCCCGAGTGGAGGATCGCCACGCGGTCGCCGAACCGCGCGCGCACACGGCCGACGGTCTGCGGTGCGAGCGCGATCTCGGGCACGAGCACGATCGTTCCGAGCCCGCGCTCGAGCATCGCCGCGATCGCCTGCAGGTAGACCTCCGTCTTGCCGGAGCCGGTCGGGCCGTAGAGGAGGTACGGGCCTCCGCCGTCGACGATCCGCGCGACGGCGGCGCGCTGGTCGTCCGTCAGCGATGCGGGCTCGTCCTCGCCCGGCAGCGACTGCCGCTCCGCCGGCGGTGGCTGCTCCTTGCGCCGCTTCGGCGCTTCGGGCGCGACGAGCGCGAGGGCGCGGCCGGGCGTCGAGCCGTAGTAGTCGGCGAGCCAGAGCGCAAGCTCGACGAGCGCCGCGGGAACCTGCCCCACGACGCGGTCGACCGGCCGCGTCTCGACACCGGCCGGCGGCGCGTCCTCGCGCGCGACGACGATCCCGCGCGCCCGCGCACGACCGAGCGGAATCGACACGATCGCGCCGGGGCCGACGCCGTCCTCGGCCTCGTACGTGAAAGCACGCGCGAGCGTGCGCGTCGTCACGAGCGGAAAGACGGAGACGAGGGGCATCAGCCTGTCGTCACTTCTTCGGCCTGCGCCGCGCGCACGCGCCGCCACGACAGCGTCCGCGCCATCGCGTAGAGCGAAACTGCACCGATCACGAGGTTGAACACGACGGTCGCGATGTTCATCCCGACGCTGAGCGCGAGCAGCGCCGCCTTGCTCACGGCCTGCTCCGCGAAGAGGAAGACGATCAGCCCCTGCTTCGTCCCGGCCCCGCCGGGCGTCGCGGGGAAGAGCGTGGCGAGCGAGTCGACGACCATCACGAGCAGCGTGTTGTGCACGTCCGCGTGGACGTCGAAGGCGCGGAGGAAGTAGTAGACGGTCGCTGCGCGGAGGAGCCACGAGACCGCCTGCGGCACGATCACGCGCGTCAGGAAGCGGGTCGGGTGGCGCATGATCGCGAAGCCGCGGCCGACGCGCGCGCGGAAGTCGTCGCCGCGCTCGAGGAAGACGATGAAGCCGATGACCGCGACCGTCAGCAAGGTGGCGACACCGATCGCGGTCCACTTCTCGTTGCGCACGAAGAAGCCCCAGTCGACGGACGGGAGCCGGGAGTAGACCTCGTGCGCCGGCAGCGCGCCGATCGCGAGCGCCCACGAGATCAGCGCGATTCCGACCACCGAGTCGAAGAGCGTCTCGGCGACGAGCGTCGGCGTCAGCGTCGCGTAGCTCGACCCTTCGATGCGGTGCTTGATCAGGAAGAGCTTGACGGCGTCGCCGGCGCGCGCGGGCACGATCGAGTTGACCCCGACGCCGGCCGCGTACGCGCCGAACGTGCTCCGAAACTTCGGCTTGTCGTCGGGGTAGGCGGCGCTGAGGATCGCGCGCCAGGCGATCGCGCGACAGACGAGGCGTCCGAGGTGGAACGCGAGCGCGACCGCGAGGTACTGCCAGTGCACGGCCGCGAGGTGGTCTGCGAAGACGCGGACTGCGTGGAAGAAGCTTCCCACGCTTCAAGCGTACGGTGAGGCTACACGCCCGCCGCTACGAGCACCCAGTCGGTGGCGAACCCGAGTGCGATCCCGAGCAGGATCATCCAGGCGACGACGATCGGCATCGAGAAGCGCCGGCAGACGTTCGCGAGCTCCAGCACGACGTAGAGGATGGAACCGGCCGCGAGCGCGAAGAACGTCACCTGAAGCGCCTCGCTCACCCACGCGTAGCCGATCACGGTGCCGACGAGGGTCGGCCCGCCGCCGATCAGCCCGAGGAGGCCGAGGAAGCGCCAGCTCGGGTGGTGGTCCTCCGCAGCGAGCGGGCCGGTGACGCCGAGCCCCTCGGTCGCGTTGTGAAGGCCAAATCCGATGATCAGCACGAGCGCGAGCGCGATCTGGTCGGAGGCGGCGGACTGGCCGATCGCAAGCCCTTCGCCGAAGTTGTGGAGCCCGATCCCCGTTGCGATCAGCAGCGCGAGCTGCCTCGCCGGCGACACCGCGGCGGCGTGGCGCTGGACAAACTCCTCGACCGCGGCGGCGCCCGGGCCGATCATCGGCGAGGTGCGGCGGCACTTGAGCCACCAGTCGTAGTAGACGAGGCTCATCAGCCCGAGCGTGAATCCGCCCGCAAGGAGCGCGGCGCGGAGGGCGAACGTCCCCCAGTGGCGCTCGTGGAGCGCGCTCTCGACCGGCTCGACCCCGCCGGAGAGGACGTCCCAGAGCAGGAAGATCAGGATCCCGGTTGCGACCGCGGTCATCCCCGCCCGCGCGCTCAGCGGCAGGCCGCGGACGCGCGCCATCGGCAGGCCGAGGAAGATGGTGCCGCCGGCGATCGCACCGAGGAGGAAGGTCGTCCAGCCGCTCACCGGGTAAGGTCCACCTTACAAGCAGGATAGCCACGGTACGATGCCGCCTGCATGGCGCAAGGGCACTCGGTCGACGAATACCTGGAGACGATCTACTTCCTCGCCTTCCCGATCGGCGAGTACCGCCCGACTGACACCGCGCTCCCGACGCTCGCGTCCCGCGTCGCCGAGATGCTCGGGGTCTCGCGCGCGTCGGCGGGCGAGATGCTGAAGCGGCTCGAGGCCGAGGGCCTCGTCGAGCGCGGCGAGCGGAAGGAGGCGATCCTCACCGCCACCGGGCGCGAGCGCGCGGAGAAGGCGGTGCGCAAGCACCGCATCATCGAGCGGCTGCTGACCGACTTCATGGGGTACACGGCGGCGGAGGCGCACGTGCACGCAGACGAGCTCGGCGACACGTTCACCGACGACATGGTCGCGCGGATCGAGGAGCGGCTGGGGCACCCCGAGCGCTGCCCGCACGGCTGGCCGGTCGACACCGAGCTCGAGCAGACGGAGAACCAGGAGCTCGAGCCGCTGTCGGCGCTCGAGCCGGGTGCCTCCGCGACGATCGTCCGGCTCGCCGAGCACGACGGCGACCTGCTGCACTGGTTCTACGACGAGGGGCTCGTCCCCGGTGCCGAGATCGAGCTGAAGGCGGCGGAGCCCGCGGCCGGACAGTTCCGCGTCCGCCTCGACGGGGCCGAGAAGGCGATCGGCGAGAAGGCGGCGGCGGGGCTCTTCGTCAGACGCGCGGCGTGACGAGTTCGATCACGGCATCTACGCGGGCTGCTTCTCGCGGTTCTCGAGGCCGGCGGCTTCGCGAAGCGCACCCGCCTTGTCGACCCGCTCCCAGGTGAAGTCGTGGTCGTCGCGGCCGAAGTGGCCGTACGCAGCGGTCTTCGTGTAGATCGGTCGGCGAAGGTCGAGGTCGCGCAGGATCGCCGCCGGCCGCAGGTCGAAGTGCTCGCGCACGAGCGTCTCGATCCTCTTCGGCGTGATCCCCGGCGCCTCGGTGTCGAACGTCTCGACGAGGATCGAGAACGGCCGCGCGACGCCGATCGCGTACGCCACCTGCACCTGGCACCTCGCCGCGAGGCCGGCCGCGACGACGTTCTTCGCGACGTAGCGCGCCGCGTACGCCGCCGAGCGGTCGACCTTCGTCGGATCCTTGC